>VFQQ010002183.1_pt1 | contig 23287 bp, 34 predicted proteins | sample 3512341 | NCBI WGS metagenome assembly VFQQ01 (sample SAMN10412373, study PRJNA504923) | tailings metagenome | isolation source: Relicate 2 Philex TSF1 revegetated site | place: Philippines: Tuba, Benguet | collected 2017-08-29 | reverse complement strand
AACCGCCTTACCGACCTCCCACCCTGGCCCTGGCTGGCAGGTGAGGGGATGGGCGGGTGGGCAGATGGGCAGTGGCAGTGGGTGGGCAGCGTGCGGTGCGGCCTTGTCATGGGGAGAGATCAGGCCTCCAAGTTCTTTTCCTTAACTGCACATGCAGACCTGTGCACTCTGTCACTGGAGGGTAACGCCTTCACCAGGCTGCCGGCTGTGCTGTCTGGCGCCACCGACCTGACTCGCCTGGAGCTACAGGACAACTGGTGCGCAAGGTCCTAACGCCTTAGCAGCTGGTGTTGCCTGCACTGCACGGCGTGTAGGCTGCTCCTCTCGCCCGAGCAGCCCGAGGCACTCTGCTCGTGCTTGAGTGCGCATTGCCGGCAGCTCCCGACATGCAACTGCAGTCAGCCACTGTCCACCTCCCCTCCAAATGCCCTCGTGCCCGCAGGCAGATGCCGCTGAACACCGCCGCTGCCAATGTGCTGGCCCAGCTGGACGAGCTGCAGTACTTGTCCTTCGATGGTGACCTTGCCAGCAAGGGCTTCCGGAAGAGGCTGGTGCCGCTGCTGCCGGACGAGCGGGAAGTGCATTCCCGAGAGACGGGCGCTTGTCGGGTGGTGATGTACGACCCCCTCATGTATGAGCTCTGATGCGTGCCCCTCCGAGGCATTTGATGACCTTGTGCGCTTGCTTGTCATTCTACTGCTGAAGTTATCATCACAGCGTGTGCGCATTGCAACCCAACAGAGCAACGGTAGTCAGAAATGTACACGGCAGCAATGGCAACACAACCGGCGGCCGCTCCGCTAGTGCGCATTGGCATCCCGCAGCGCGCTGCGCGGCTGCTTCACTCCGCTCTGTGGCGTGCCACCAAGCTTGCTGCGGGCGCTGCCTGCGGCAGCAGCGGCCGCCAGGGCGCCGGGAGTGAGGGGTGACTGGCCGACGGCAGGGCCAGAGGCGGTTGGGCGTCGAGCTGCGCCGCCGGGTGTGCCTTGCTCGTTGGCCTTGCGGATGGGGCCCAGCTCCACCTGCACGAGAAGGAATCAAGAGAAAGGTCCAATGCTGTGGCTGAGGACTTCAAGGTTCCATCTGCACGCATTGCGCTGCTTAAAATGAGCAAACAGTCCTGCATGTGCACCTAGACCCCTAGACGGTTGCAACAACCCAGCCATTCAGCCGCCCACCACCCCCCACACCTGCGCGGCGCGCGAGGCAAAGTTGAGGGAGGACAGGCTCTCCTGGGCGCTGGAGGCCTCGGGCGAGATGCAGCAGACCAGCAGGACCTTGGAGGAGCCGCACAGGCTGTCTTGCAGGACCTGCGGCGGGAGTGGGTAGGGTGCAAGGGACGCGGGTTTGGTCTGGTGCAAGATTGATGCCGCTTGGGCGGGCGCGAGTTCAAAGACTTACTGCACCTGTGTGCAACCGCATGCAGGGAGCTGTGCAACGTTCCTAGCATGGCCCGGCACGCATCAATGCCACAGCACACCACCCGAGTGCAGCAGTGGGTGGTATAGCCCACCAGCACAGCGCTGCACCAGCTTGCTGTTGCAGCACGGCACGTGCTGAACTGCCGCACACTTCCTAGCAGTGCCAGCCCAGCAGCAATGCAAAGCCATCGCATGCATCTAGCTGGTGCAAACTGCGCACCTGCGTGAGCTTGCTGTTGCGGTACGGCACGTGCCCGCTCTTGCTCTGCAGCGAGGCGATCACGTCTCCCAGCGCCGACAGGCTCTTGTTGATGGCCTGGAGACGGTTGTTGGGGACAAGTTGAGGATTGGTCGGTTGGTTGCAAAGGTGCACAACAGAAGCAACGACCGAATCAGCACGCTCCCAGCAGCGCACCGCGCGGTGCAGCAGAGCAGGCATCTGCTCCTCAGCTGCTGCCACTTCATGCTGGCCCCAAGGACCAACGGACAGTACACCATGCACCTGCGCTTGTTTGAGCTGCTGCCCTCCGTATTTTCTATACAAGCCAGCGCAGCATAGCATGGCACAGCACAGCACAATGTGACACAGCACACACCTGCGCCTCCTTCAGCTGCTGCCCCGCCACCTCGCTCTTGGCGATGCGCTCCGAGCCTGCGACCAGGTCGAACCGAGGCCAGTCATGGCAGTGCCAGAAGCAAACAAGCCAGAAGCGATCCTCCGGTGGCTGTCACCGCCTGTGGCAGGGCCATGCATGGCCAGCATGTTGAAATATGCAGCTGCACTTTTGCCCTCCCCTCGGCAGCCCACCTGCCAGGTCCACCAGATGCAGCACGCTCGACTGGCCGACCTCGTCGGTCAGGCGAACAGACAGCAGCGCATGGGAGCGAGAGCTGTGCGCGTTCATGCTGGTTGCAGCGGTGGCGCGGTTGCGGGAGCCCTCTGCAGCAGGCGAGAGCGTGAGGGGGGTGAGAGAGCAAGCAGAGGGAGTGGGGCGAACCATCAGTCGGCACAGCGCAACTTGCTCAAACCCTCTGCATGAGCCAAAAGCTTGTGACACCTCCTCAAAGGCAAGCGTGCACGTGACACAAACCACAAACCAACAGCATCACGTTCAACACCGCTCACCAGCCAGCACAGCAAGCACGTCCTCCACGCCGCCCACAGCGCGCCACGTCAACCCCGGCACGCGCTCCTGCCCTGCCACCAGCTGGCCCGCCCCCATCGCAGACACCTGGGGTGCACAAGGAGGGTTAGGAAGCAGTCAAAAAGGTGGCACGCTCTCTCTGCTGGCAGCAGGGAGGGCAGACAACACTACCGCCCAGCTTGGTGCCACGGACTCGCGCTTTGCAAACCGCTCCCGGGCACTCAACAGGTCCCACATGCACGTTGCTGTGCCCGTTTTTGTAGTCAACAAGCCAAGCAGGCCAGCATGCACACAGACTCACGTCCAGCTTGGTCACCGCAGACCTGCCCGCTGCAAACGGCTGGCTCGACAAGCATCCCATCTTAGTGCTCTTGCGATAGAACACTGCCAAGCAGTCCAGCATGCACACAGACTCACGTCCAGCTTGGCTGCCTCAGGCCCAGCAGCCAGCAGGTCTCGTAGCGCTTCGTTGTACACCTCGAGCATGCTGCACAATGATGGTACACAAGGCTGTAATTTTCAAGAAACAACAAAAAATCCCAAGTACATGGGCACTGTGCCCTGCATGAGGCCGCCACCACGCTGGCGCCGCCTGAAGTTACGAGCAGTGTTGCTGGAGAGGTGCTGCTTCCTGCCCTGCCCACGCAGCACCATGCGCCGCGCCTCAAGCAAGCCCAGCCCACCTGACGCTGATGGTGCGGCGGTGCCCGCCCTCTGCTTCCGCAGCGGTGATGTCAAAGAGGGCCTGCAGCGCGCGCACCGACAGGCCCGGGTCCTCCTGGGGACCCATCATCGTGTGCGTCTTGCTGCGGAGCAGAGGAAGGTGATGGTGAGCAGCAAAGCAAAGTGGAAGAGTGCCTGCTTTGAACAAAAAACAGCCCAGGCAAGCCTGGTGGCACCTAAGCTAGCACGCAGCAAGCTGTCAATCTTGCGTGCTCACCCGCTGCCAGTCTGGCCGTACGCCAGCAGGCACACGTTGTAGCCATCGGCGCATGACCTGCAGCATAGCGTGAGAAGCAGATCAGGCAAACGGCCCATGCAGGCGAGGGCGCAAGGAAGTAGTGCTCTGGAGAGCAGCCTGGCCTGGGTGCTCACAGAGCACCTCCAGCAAATGCAGCGCCGCTGCTTGTGCATTGCATCGCACCACAAGCTCCGTGCCAGCTCAATGAGGGCTCAGTAGCCACCAGCCCACCTGATAAGCGGCCAGACCTCGTCAAACACTTCCGCCTGTGTGGCGTGGAGCAGGGAGGCAGGCAGGCGACTTGCGTAGGCAGCAGCCCGCAAGCAGCGGAAGTGACCATTACACTCCCAGTAATAGCAGACGCAGCCCATCTCTGAGTTGCACTACACCTACACAGCGCCTCCACAAGCACCCCACCCGGCGGGGCTCCCCCGTGAGTCATCACACACTCCTGCCCAACTGCATGAGCCAATTATAAGCGCCCCACCTGGCTGGACTCCCCGCTGAACACCGAATCAAACTCAAACTCCTGCTGCCGCCGCTCCGTGGCGTGCAGGCACAGGCTGCCAGGGTAGGGGAAGGACACCGCGCTCTGCTGCTGCTGCTGTGTCGCTGCGCCGGCGCCGGCGCTGCATGGAGGGAAGGGCGGAGCGGATGCAGCATCAGGCTCATGCAGTGCAAAAGATAGCTGCGTCACACATGCTCTGCTGCAAACTGGCTTTGCAAAGGCTGTGCTGTTGAATGGCTGTCTGCCTCCCCCCCCAACTACCCACTTCCCGGCCGGCCCACCTGAAGCACGGCCGCACGCGGCAGCAGACCCGGATGTTGCCGCGCAGCACCTGCAGCTGCTCGTGCACCTTGCGGCGCTCCAGCCGCTCCTGAGGGGCAGGATCAGCCGAGTTTGCGGGCCTTAGATCCCAATCAGGGCTGGTGTGCAGCTTGACCCAAAAGCAACGCATCCAAAAATGAAGCATATGCTGTGCTGCCACACACAGCAGCGTATCTCTCTACACCTTTCTACTCTATGCTCCCACCCCACTGCTCCTGTGCAGCGAGCGCAATTGCAGGAAGCGGCGCTGGAACTCCTCGGCTGCCACTGTCAACCCACAGGCCACCAGCCTAGCTCTCTACAACGCTCTAATCCAGAATGTATATCTGCAAGCAGGCGCACCTGCAAGAAGCGACGCTGGAAGTCCTCGGCGGCCGCCTGCGCCCGCTCCAGCCTCGACTTGGTCTCGTTCAGCTCCTGCAAAAAAAATGTGGAGCGAGCCGCAGCCACTGAGTTGCATTGAACGGCAGAGTGCACAGCCAAACAGAAGCAACAGCCCGTTGGCAGCGCAATCGCACTGCTGGCATCCACCGCAGGTATGCTGCGGCAGAGCAGAGGGAGACAGCCACCTGGCAGCTCCAAACGAAACCACCAGCCCCTGGCCCCTACGCATCCGCCCACCCAACCGCGTGACTCGCCTGCGCCAGCGCAGCGCGCGCAGCACGCAGCGCCTCTGCCTCCGCCCGCTCCCCAGCCACTTCCTCATCTGCCTGCGCCAAGCGTGCTTGCAGTGCCTCTGCCTCCGCCCGGCTGCCATCCAGCTGGCGCTGCAGCTCTGCGGCCGCAGCCTGCGCTGCCGCCAGCTGGCCTTGCAGCGCCGCCACCTGGCCCCCCAAAGCCTCCACCCGCTGTTGTGCCTCTGCTCCGCCAGCCTGCGCTGCCGCCGCCTCCAGCCGAAGCGCCTCCAGCGCCGCCGTGGCATCAGCCAGCGCTTGTCGGTCTGCGGCGGCCGCCTCGGCAGCCGCCGCCGCCTGCGCTGCCGCCTCTTGTGCGTCTGCTGTCGTGGCCACCCGGGCCGCCGCTTCGGCTTCCGTGGCGGCGGCGGCAGCGGCTTGTGCCTCGTGCAGGGCTGTGCGGGCAGACTCCAGCTCCAGCTCCAGAGAGGCAGCTGCCTCCTCCAGCCGCTGCTTCTCGGCCTTGAGGCCCTGCATTGGGGACAGCAGGGGTGGGCAGGAATGACCGAAATGACCCTGCCGTGACGGTGGCAACGCAGTGCAGGCGCTGCGGCGCAAGTTGCTTGCACGCTACATGGCTGACGTGCGCATTGCATGCCATCCAAGCATAATTGCTGTCAAATGAGTCTGGCCCAAAGTGCAGCCATGCAGATAGAGCACAGCACAGCGCGGCGCAGCGCAGCGCAGCGCGCCTGCAGCTTCTTGATGGTGATCAGCAGCGCCTTGGCCGTGGCCTCCTTGGTCACCGCGCTCAGCTGCGCCTGCTGCGCCTCGCTGTCGCCCACGCTGCAGGCAGAGCAGACACAGCAGGCAGGAGTGTCACCCACACACACAGCATGCACAATAGCAAGCAAGATCATCCATCGCCCACGCTGCGGGCAGAGCAGGCGGGCAGGGGCCTCTGTGGGCTGGCATCGCCTTGATCTATGCATGCACGCAGGGAATGAACACAGCATGCCACCTGCAGCACAGGCACACGCAGCCTCCAGCCTGCAGGCGGCATTCATGCACAGCAGCAGCCGGCGCATGCCTTCAACCATTCATGAGTGCATGTTCATTCCCTCATGAAGTTGGGACCTAATGGGCTGGCTCTAAGCTGTTAGACTAAACTAGACTAGCAGCCGGCGCTGCCACCCTTGTAGACACTCACACATACGCGATGCCCGCATCCAGCCCCTGCTGCGCCTTCTTCAGCAGGCCTCCAAAGCGGTCCAGCAGGCCGCCATCTGCTGCTGCGCCGCCGCCAGCTGGGCCGCCTGATTCGGAGTACAGCTTCTCCTCCAGCTCTGCAATGCGGGCCACCAGGCGTGGCACCTGCGGAGGGTGAACGTGAAAGGAGGATGACCATGAAAAGCGAGGCACGTGGTTGCCAGGCGGTTAGGAAGGGCGGTTGGAGGGTAGGTTGAAGGGCCGCGCTGGACGCAACGCAGCATCGGCCACCAGTTGCAGGCGTGCAGCAGCATACGAAGGTTGACAAGGCACCAGCGACACGCTCCCAGCCCACCAGCAGCTCTTCATCGGCAGCCAGCGTTGTATCCAGCGAGGAACTGACGGAGGAGCGGGGCACCGCGCTCAGCAGGTCAGACAGCCGGCGCTGCCCGCCGCCGCTCATCGCTGCAGAGGGGGATGCAATCGAGGAGGTGCGGGGAGTAGCAAGTTTGGAGTGCGTGGGTGAGAGCGCGAGTGAGCGAGAGGCGGCGGCGGCAGCGGCGGCGGCGGCGGGTGGGACGGCAGGCCCTGCGCGCCTACCTGCGAGGCGCTGATGCGATGCAGCGCCTTGTTCAACTCTTCGGGGCACTGCAGGGCGCTAGAGAAGCGCCCGCTGGGGCTCCAGCGTTTGAGCGGGAGGACGGGGAGGGACAGCACAGGCAGAAATGCTTCTTGAGTTGCTCCTGACTGCCCGGCGATCGCTGCAAGCGAAGGGGAGCCCTGACAGCCGCGCGCAGAGGGCGCCAGCTTTCGGCAACCGCGCCGGCTTTGAGCCAGAACCGCTCAGGTAACGCTGGCCACAACCGAGCGCGGCAACTCGACCGACCTTCGCCCCAGCAGGCCTGGCAGGGCACGCCGCATGATTGTAGGTGCCCGCCACGCCGCCGCCTCACCGCCTGCAGCGTGGGAAATGCCCATTGATGGATGCACGCTCCTCTGGTGCTGAGCATTCAGATTAAACAGCCGGTCCCACATGTCAGGCATGGCAGTAGCAGCACCAGCACATGCGCTTTGGCAGGCGCATGCTGCGGCAGTAGCAGTGCTACTGTAGCACCTTACACGGGTCCGTCCCAGCACGGCCGCGCGTCACGTCCAGGGGCATGATGCCGGCTGTCATGCGGCGGCAGGGCAGCATCATTGTGGCAGAGCGGGCCTGGCACGGCAATAGTGCTCATAGGCTAGGAGAACAGGCAGACAATCTCCAAGGGTCTCAGACATTGGCGGGCAGCTCCTTGTTTGTTGGAAAGCAATAGGCTGGGCGGCGCATGCGGGCACCAGCCGCAAGGTGTGCAGGGACAAGTGAGGATAGTTTTACCACCAAGCACAGCTGCTCCTAATTCTCCAACATCCCTGTGGAAGCCCTCGGCGGGAAGCCGTAAAGCGAGCAGGACACGCGGCGGGGACGGGCGGGAAGGGCAGGCGGTGGGTGTGGGGTCCTGACGGATGGTGCCAGCGGCCCAGCATGCGTCGTTGCGCTTCACAAGCGGCCCGCAAGCGCAATCGGGCGCTGCTGGCGGCCGCATTGAGGGACCGCAGCACCTCTCAGCAGGGCCTGCACTACAGGGTTGGGCACCCAGCAGCCCTCCATTTCATTGGCAGGGCACAACCCACCAGCCCATCTGCCCTGCGCTGCTGCCAGGCGCCCCTCCCGCCGCGCCGCGCGGCACCTTGCTCCTAGGCCTCCCAGCGGGCGCCCCTGCCGTCGCCTGCGCATCGCGATCGCGTTTACTTGCTCAGCGCAGCGCCCAGCGTCGACGCTGGTGCTCTAACGCACGCCGGCCCCGCGTTGGGCCTTTAGCAGCGGCCCGGAGCCTCCAGGTGGGCTGCTGGCAATTGTAGCAGTGGTGGGGAGGGCGCCCCCCGGCCTGCCGTGCCTGCGCAACTGCTCAAACCACCATGACTCGAGGGGCCCTCCCTGCAGGAGCCCACCCGGAGCCATGCGCAACAGCGGCTCCTGCATGGACCTGGAGGCCGCCCAGGGCCTGCACCGCCGCGACGCCGCGGGGCACCAGCAGGCACCGCGCAACGGCGGCGGCGGGCGGCGCCGAGCGCAGGACGGCCGCCTTGCAGGCCGCGCTCGCTGGCTGGTGTCGGCCCGCTGGCGCCTCGTGGTCCTCCTGCTGCTGGGCCTGACGGTGAGGGCCAGGGTGCCGCGCTGCGGAGGTGCTGCAGGTGCCCCTTGGTGGCTGCTGGGTGCTCCGTGCCGGCCAACCGCCGCCAACCGCTGGCGCGGGTCGGGCGCCGCCGCCGGCCGCCCCCGCAGCCGCCCCCGCACCCAACCATACCACGCGTCCCTTCGCCTTCCCCGCCCGCAGCTGCACTCGCTGACGGCCAAGACCACGGCGCCGCTGTTTGGCAGCCGCGGCGGCATTGCCGGCGGCGTGCGGGTGGACGGCGCACTGCCCACCGGAGAGGGCGGGCAGGGCGGCCGCGCACGCTCGCTAGTGGAGCAGCCAGCCTCGCCGCGTGAGGGCGCCCTCACCGTCCTGGCGGCCAAGGCAGCCGACCTGATGGCGCCGCTGGCGCGCGTAGGTGCACCGGCGCCGCCGCCCCCGCCGCCGCACGAAATCCCCAAGGAGTGGCTCGAGGTGCGGGGGACGCTGGCTGCTTCAGGATCGCAAGCCGGCTGCCGGCTGAGTGCCGAGCGGTTGCACTGGGCACAGGGCACATTGGGTGCTTGCTGTCATGTGCAGCTGTGCAGCTGGTTGTGGAAGGCGGGCGGCAGATTGGTCGCGCCGCGCAGCTTGCATGTTGTGGCATTCCCACATGGCAACATGCGTCCTGCTGCCCCGCTGCAGGGCGGCACGCTGGGCATGTGGCCCAAGCCCTACCGCAACAAGACGCGGCAGGTCATGCCCAACAGCGTGCACGAGTGGAAGTGCTCCCCCGAAGCCGCCAACTTCACCGCCGCCGCCTCGAGCAGCGCGCCGGTGCTGCAGTCATGTGAGCTGGAACAGCCTGGGGTGGCGGCAGTGCCTGGCTGCTGAATGGGCATGCTGCGCACATGCTTGACTGGCCCACCACCTCCATGCAAAGCAATGCTGAAGTCGGCGCAAACTCACCCGTCCCGGATATGCCCGCACCATACTGCATCTCCTGTTGCCGTGCATGTCTGATGCGCCTGCGATGTATATGCGCTCACCTGCGCCCGCCCGCCCGCCTGCCCCCCACCATTGCCTCCCCGCCAGCCGAGTGGCGCAAGCGCTACGGCGACGAGGTGTCCATCTTCAAGTGGTGCCGCGAGGGCCTGCCGGAGGAGGTGCCGCAGCTGCAGCAGGTGCTCAAGCTGGAGAGCCGTAAGCCGCGGCCCGCGCGCGGGCTGACCGTGGTCACGCAGCTGTCGCTGGAGCGCTTCCAAATGCTGGAGAACCAGTGCACCACGTGGCCGCTCCAGGCGGGTATTTGGGTGGCTGTTCAGGCAGGCGCTGGCAGGCCTGGGATGGCTGGCTGCATGCTGTGACAGCGGCTTGAAGCATCAAAGCTTGGACAGAACGTAGTGCCCGGCGCCTGGCTGTATTGTGATGCTGCTGTTCTGGGCCAAAGCCAGGGCACTTGCTGTGGGCTGGTATGAGGCCTGCTGCACACTGCACCGCCACCTTGTTACTCCTCCCCAAACAGATCTCGGCGGTGCTCTACATCCCGCTGCTCAAGGGCCGCATCTTCTCGGCCGAGGAGCCGGACTGGAACAAGCGCTCGCTGGACGTGGGGGTGGCCGAGGTGAGGGGGCTGGCTGCGCAGGGGTTGCTACCTCCATGCTGTATTTTGATACCCTGATTATCCCGCTGCTGCTGCTGCTGTCTGCTGTCTGCCGTGCAGCTTGTGTGCCCTGGCTGGCATGGTGGGAGCACTGCTTGCCGCATCACTCATCCCATGTGTTGCCTAGCTCAGCAAGTGTGCCTGTGCTGCGCTCTGCCGATTCCGCTGCTGCCCAACAAGCCAGCAAGTTCTGCGCTTTTTTGCCTGCTCTGTTCCTTGCGCTCCTTGCGCTGTGGCCTGTTGTGCTGCTGCCCACCAAGCGTGTGCCTGTTCTGCTCTGCCCTGCAGTCCATCAAGTTCTTCCAGGCCATGGAGGCCTCCAACACCTCGTGCATCCTGGACCTGGAGGTGGTGAGTGCGCAGGCCAGAATGTGGCAGGGAGTGCCCCTTAGGGCTACAAAGCAGCTGTGCCAGGGGATGGCCAGCAGCATGTGGCAGGGAGTGAGTGGCAGCATGTTGGGTGCAGTGGAAAGCCGCGTGTGCGCGGCATGTGCCTGTTGCAGCGAGTGAGTGCATGCTTTTCACTGCCCAGGTGCAGCGCTTCTCAGCCCTGCCTGCCGCGTGAGGCCTGCACCAGGCGTGCACAAGCTCAGTATCATTTTGTGACAAGCGAGCTGGTGTGCCGGGACGCAGGTGGTGGAGGAGCGCTGCGAGCGCTACGCGGCCATGCTGTACCCCGCCAACGCGGCGCGCAACCGTGCCCTGGTCAACGCCCGCACGGGTGCGCATTTTGAGTTGCTTGGCGTTCAGACAGCTCGGCACCTCTCAGCTGGGCTGCCGTGCAGCAGCATGCCCTGCCGTGCCCTGTTGGGTGTGCTCCTCTGCAGACGGCGCTCCAGCGTAGGCCATCCTTCTGGATGTTGTCTTCGCTTCTCACCCTCTGCAAGCTGCTGTAAATTGTGCTTCTTCCGATTGTGCTTCTGTGCAGAGGCCATCCTGCTGGTGGACGTCGACTTTGCGGTCAGCCGCTCGCTGGCCGACGCGCTGGCCGATGAGGAGAGCTACAGCCGCCTAATGGCCATGCTGCATGCACGGTGCGGCACTGCGCGGGCGCTGTTGTTGCTGTTTGTGCAGGCAGGCTGGCGGCGGGGCGCTGCTGTGCATGATTTGCCAGCTGGCGGCGGGGAGGCTCTGAGAGCACGTGATGCCAGCCTGCTAGCACTGCTCATGCTTTCTTGTCCCCACCTCTGCTCCACCTTGCCTGTACCCTGTCTGACCTGCCTCCCCCTGTGCTCCCCCCTCCCGCCCGCCGCAGCAACGCCGTGGTGCTGCCCGCGTTTGAGACGCAGGACGACGGGGACGCGGGGAAGCGCGTGGCGCTCGAGGCGGTGCGCCAGGGCAAGGAGTACGTGGTGAACAAGTTCCAGTGAGTGGAGGGCTCTGTTTTCAGGTTGATTGCTTGCAAGCTGTAGCACTTCTTGCAAGCTGGCTGCAGTGAATGAATGGCTGGCTGAAAGCCTCCGTCCACCCTCATGGCCTGGCTTCAATGGCTTGCTGTGCAAATTGTTGGGTTGGAAACCTGCAGCCTCATGGCTCAGCCTGCCTGGCATGCTGTGGCGGAGAAATTCTGCAGCTGCCCACATGCGAGCATCTTCACTGACCGCATGCTCACCCGCACCCTCCGCCTTGTCCTGCCCGCAGGTGGAACATTGTGTTTGGCTTCCACGTGCCGCAGTACCCGCAGGGCCACCAGCCCACCGACTACTGGCGCTGGATCAAGTCGCACTCGGCGTACCCGGTGAAGTACGAGGTGAGGAGCGCAATTCAAATCTGATTGTCCAAGCATGGCTGTCGACTGGCGGGCGTGGTGGGTGGGTGCGTGCTGAGGTCGCAGAGCAACTGTACCTGCTGTTGCTGGCATGATGCACACTCCCGGTAGACACCTGCGAGCTTCAACTCGTTTGCTCTTACCTGACCCACACCCTCACACACCCGTCTGTTTGTCCGCCACTTCATCCACCTCAGGTGGGATACGAGCCCTACATCATGCTGCACCGCGACTACACCCCCTTCTACGACGAGCGCTTCCGCGGCTACTACTGGTGCGCCCTGGGAGGCAGCGGGTTGGGTGGAACCAACTGGGCAGGGCCCCACTTTTTGCTCCATTGGTTGGGTTGCCATCAACATTCCGGGGCTACTACTGGTGCGCCCTGGGCAAGCAGGCTGGAGGGTGCCCGGCTGCTGGGTTGGGCGGCCCAGCATGTTGTGCTGAGGTGGCCTTTTGGCTGTAATCAAGACATGCCTGCAGCTGCAGACGCGGTGCAGATCCCCCGACAGAAAGCCCATCTGCTCCTGTGCTCACCACGCCGCCACCCTGCCCCCCGCCCTTGCCCCCGCCCTTGCCTGCCGCAGGAACAAGGTGCAGCACCTGATGCACATCTCGCTGCAGAACGGCTTCAACTTTTTGGTGCACCCCTCGGCGTTTGTGGTGCACGTGCCGCACCCCAAGCCCTCCACCAAGTGGCTGACCCGCAAGATGGGCCAGGTGCGTTGGGCGCGGACGGGAGGGGGTGGCCTTGCAGCGGCCGTTTCTGGGATTGCTGCAGCATCGCATGAGAAGGTGTCTTGCAGTGCATGGCTTCTGGCTCCTGCTGGTGCTGCAATGTCTGCCTCATCAGCCGCATTTGCTCATGCGCATGCGGCCAACAGGCTGGACGCATTGCTCATGCCCACTTACCTGCTGCTGGCCAGCGAGCGCACCCTCTCACCCGCTGCCCCGCCCGCGCTGCCCTCCTCCTGCCTGCCTGTCGCAGAAGGAGAAGAACCACATCCTGTTTGACGCCGCGCTGTTCCACATGCGCCAGATGGACTTTGTGCCCGTCACCTCCTTCCCCCAGCTGTGCACGCAGCAGGTGCGCAGCGCTGGCCGGCTGGCTGGGTGCCCGCTTGGTTGCTAGTTGGGACTGTGCACTGCTGCTGGTTCTGACTGTGGACGGCTTGCCGGGCAGCCTGCCTGCAGTGTGCATGCACCTGCCACCCTGGCAAGCTGCTGTGTGCTTGCAAGCCCTCTTGCAGAGTGCCCTGGCTTCATGCTACCGACCGCTCACCTTACTACCGACCACTCACCTTACTACCGACCGCTCCCTCTCCACAGGCGGCGCCGGTGCTGGCTGGCGAGGATGCCATGCGCTCCATGGCTGCGCAGCGCTTGGTAGAGGAGCAGACGTCCAGCCAGACGACCGATCCAGAGACCAAGCAGCAGCAGCTGGCGGCGTCTGCCGCCAAGCGCGCCGCTGAGGCGGCAGCCGCCGCCGCGTGGCGCGCCGAAAACCCGCGGGCGGCTGCTGCGGCTGAGAAGCAGCGGCAGGATGCCGCGCTGGCAGCGGACGCCGAGTTCTTGGCGGCCAAGCAGCAGCAGCAGGCGGCGCTGGTGCAGGCCGCCGCGTCGGCGCAGCCCGCCGATGGCGCGGCGGCCGCCGCAGCGCAGCCGGCCGAGCAGCAGCAGCCGGCCGAGCAGCAGCAGCAGCCGGCCGAGCAGCAGCAGCAGCAGCAGCCTGCGGAGCAGCAGCAGCAGCCGGCCGAGCAGCAGCAGCAGCAGCAGCCTGCGGAGCAGCAGGCGCAGCAGCAGCAGATGCAGCAGCAGCAGGCTGAGGTGCGCGCTGCGGAGCCAGCAGAGACTGGGTTCGCATCGATGGGCGACGGAGAGGAGCCTCCCGAGGAGGAGGAAGAGGAGGAGGCTGGCGGCCTGGAGGCTGCGGAAGAGGAGGAGGGTGCTAGTGAGGAGGGGCCAAACGTCGAGGAGGAGGAGGAGGTGCAGGAGGAGGATGGCGGTGATCTAGATGGCGACGCAGCGGCGGCTGAGGAGCAGGAGCAGGCGGCGGCAGGCGGGCAGCAGGCGGCGCAGCAGGCGGCAGGTGGTGCTGCGGTGCTGGATGAGCTGCAGAAGACCCAGCCCGCTGTTCAGCAGCCTGCGGCCCAGGAGCAGCCGGCGGTTCAGCAGGCCCAAACTGCAGCCCAGGAGCAGGCTGCGGGTGGAGCCGCGGCGCAGCCAGAGGAGGTGCGTGCGGCGACCGATGCTGCACCGCTGGATGAGCTGCAAAAGACTCAGCCTGCCGCTGTGCAGCAGCCTGTCGCTCAGGAGCAGCCTGTGGCTCAGGCCCAGCCGGTGGTTCAGGAGCAGGCGGCGGTTCAGCAGCCTGTGGCTCAGGCCCAGCCGGTGGTTAAGGAGCAGGCGGCGGTTCAGCAGCCTGTGGCTCAGGAGCAGGCGGTAGTGCAGCAGCCTGTGGCCCAGGAGCAGCCGGCAGCGCAGCAGGCCCAGCCTGTTGCCCAGGCGGCCGTGCAGCAGGTGCAGCCTGGCGCTCAGGAGCAGCCAGTGGTGCAGCAGCCTGCAGCCCAGACAACTGTGCAGCAGGCCCAGCCCGGTGCCCAAGAGCAGCCGGCCGTGCAGCAGCAGGCAGCTCAGGAACAGACGACTGTGCAGCAGCAGCAGCCCGCTGTTCAGGAGCAGCTGGCTGTGCTGCAGCAGGCGGAGCCAGCGGCTAGCGGTGCTGCAGCACTGCAGCAACAGCTGGCTGCCGCTGATGAGGCGGCGCGGCTGGCTGTGGCCACTACAGGGGCTGCCCAGCAGTCCACCACTAGCACCCAGGTGCAGCAGCCACAGCAGCAGCCGCAGCAGGTGGAGGCGGCAGCGGCGAACGCCCAGCAGGCTGCGGCCACAGCTGTGACGCAAGACGCAGCGGCTGCTGAGCAGCCGGCTGCCATTGGCGCTGCGGCTGCCACGCAGGAGCAGCAGTAATCGAACCACCGCGGCTGGTCCCCTTGCCTCTCTCCCTTGCTTTTGGCACTGCTTGCTTGCTTCCGGCGCCGTGTCCCCTGCCCACACGGCCTCCCGCTGCGCACTGCTGCTCCCCCCTTTTGTGTTGGCTCCTCCTCTCCAATCTCTCCGGCCCCCTTCCGTTGCCTGCTCGCTGGTTGGTGCGCCCCGCTGACTTCCCCAAATTCTTTCCTTCAAGCCCGCCCCGTGACGACCAGCACTTTCCATTGCCTCGCAGCGCCGCACGCCATTTCGTGCCGGGCCTGTGCCCCCTCACCCACCCGTGATCCCCTCCTTCCCCGCCACCTGCGGCCCGCACCCAGTGCCCACATGTTTTTGGTGCGTGCCAATTAGCGCCGACGCCAGAGTAGCCAGCAGAGGCGAGCGATTCAATTCTTGCACCCCGCTACCCAAGTTAGCTTACCTGTCCTGCCCTAGTTGCCATTTGTAATCGTACATTCGTTGCGGTGGCCGTACCTCATGCACTGGAGAGCAGAGCAGGCAGGGAGAGGATGGACCTGACCTGCCTATCAGCACTGCGTCTCGGGCCGGCAGGCAGGCAGCGGCCGCAGCGGCGGCAACAGCGGTGCACAAATAGGGGGCTGTCTGCGCTGCGGCGGTACTTTGCCTGCCATTCCTGGCCTGTGATCAATCGTTTGCAGCAGTAAAGCGCCCAGCTGAGGCGGTCCTTGAGCCGCGAACCCTGGAAGCTCCCTTGCCCGCGTGGGCCTGCCCCCTTGCCTTGGTGAGCAGGCTCGGGGTAAAGAGCACCTGAATCGCTGTCGAGGCGCCCCCAGTGCTGGCAGGAGGCGGCACTGCCCAACCCGCCGCCAACGCCGCACCGCCAGCCGCCACTCCCCCTGTCCGCCCGCACCTGAGCCACAGGCCATTGCAGCTGTGACGACACCATAAGCCAGAGTCCGTCTTGCTATCCCAAGCCCTCCATGGAGTCTCCACCCCTTGGACAGTTCAGCCTACAGCTGGCGCCCTGTGACCCCGAGGCGCCTTTCCTGGCCCGCTCCCTGCTACCGCCGCTGCAGCACGCTGTGCAGCACCAGCACGGCCTGCTGCTGCTGCACCTGCCAGCAGACGTGGTGCAGCGCACGGGCCTGGCGGCGCTGAGGGAGCGGCGTGGAGGGGCGTCCTATGCTGCCATTCCCCGATCCTATCCAGACCTGCCTCCGGAGGCTTACTTTGTGGAGCCTGGCTCGTCACCAACAGCCGCCGCTGCGCTGCACACGCTAGGCAGCGAGCTGACCAAAGCGCACATGCTGCGCATGAAGCGCCGCTCCACGGCCCTGGAGCCCTTTTTGGACACGCTGCAGGACTGGCTGCAGCCGGAGCAGGGCAGTGACGAACGCGTGCACTCCAGGCACGCGGCTTATTGTGCACACTGAGCCGTGATGCTGCCAACCAAACTGCGCCCCTGGCGTAAACAATGCGCTGACAGGCCGTGTTGTGCAGCGCTGCTGCTAGGCCACATGTATCACTGAACCCATGCTGCATGCGCTGACTCCTCTGCCCTGCCTGTCTGCAGGCTGGTGTTGTCCACATCCAGCAATGTGGCAGATCACATGGACCGAGGCCTGTTCAACATTGTGGTGGGGCGGCACATCGACATTGGCACCATCCAGTTGAACCTGCCAGGCAAGGCATGCGCGTTGGTGGGTGGTGGGTGGGTGGTGGGTGGGTTGGTGGTGGGTGACCAAGCAAGAGGCAAGCAAGGAAGCGACCTTATGATGCATAGGCAACAGGCAAGTGCTTTGCACCCTTCCAGCTCGAGCAGTGGGTTCGAGTTATTGGAGCTGGGACCGAACATCGGCTCTGCCCCGCTGCAGACCATGACGTGGATGTGTACAAGTGCCTGCCGCCATCGGAAGAAATTGAAGACGACGAGCTTCTGGCGCTGATCATTCCTGGCTACACTCTGCAGGTGCAGTGCGCTTGCTGCTTGCTGTTTGGGTGCGTGCGGAATGGAACAGTCCGGCGGCAGCAAAAACAGTAGCCTGGCGTTGGGGATCCACCGCAAGCGGTGCACACCTGCACCGCTGTGGGACTGCTGTCGCTCCGCCCTTCCAACCCTGTGCAGTGCATCGACTCAAGTGTGCCAGCAGTGGTGCATTCAGGTGCGGACTCCATATTGTACTGCAGTGAAGTTACGGTGCTAGTGCTGGCAGGGGCATCCCATGCTCACTGGCATGCCATTGCGAGCATGCCAGCTTGCCAGCCGCGCCGCACGGCGGAAATGGCGGTCTGCCCTGCTTCCAAGCCGCCGAGTGCTGCCATCTGCTGCCGCTGGCTGCTGCAGTGCCACACCGGCAGGAAGCCGTGGGGCGTGCGGTGCTGGTGCTGCAGTGGCGCATGCACCCACAATACAAGATCGGAGAGGCCACGGTTGGTCAGCTGATGGAGCAGTTCACGTCTGGTGCGGCTTGTGCCTGGTTGCAACAGTCATGGCGTCGAGTCAATGCTTCAGGCAAATATCGTCAGCCCTGCTCCGCAGAACATGCAAATTGTTACACCGACTGCTCCACCCTCTTGCACTGCGCAGTGCGCACCAAAGCACACGGCGAACTGACACGGCGGCGCGGCGAAGAGTATTTGCAGCACAAGCGGCGCTGCATGGCTGCGGTCCCTGCAGCCCCGGGTTACTGGGCGCACGTGGCGATGCTAACTGGCAGGACCCTGCACCTGCCCGCGCATCCAGAGTGGACCATCCTGAACCTGAAAAGCAGTAAGCAAGCACTGCCCTGCTCTCAAAGGGGCATTGGAAGGGGCGGCCAGTGAGCGCGCTTGACGGAGCAGCAGCAGCTGCTGACCTCAAGCTGCAACTGCTTAGAGTGCATGTTGCAGGGACAGCTGCTTTGGCACCCAACTGTTGCCTCCTTGTAGCGCCACAGTGCAGCCCTATCGACCATGCCTCGCCTGTGCCGCCGGGCCGTGCTTTGCAGGCATCGAAGAAGCAGAGGGCCTTCCGATCGACCAGGTCGTTCTTCTCCACCAAGGGCATGAGCCAGAGGAGGGGGAGACGCTGGCCGGCAGCGGCATCACCAACGGCTGCATACTGCACCTGGTGCTCAAGCTGAGGGGCGACTGAGGTGGTGGTCGTGAGCGGCTCCGATCCCAGGCTTTGCAGCTGAGGTGAACACTTGCACTCCGCTACGCAAATCGACCTGTGCACCTCAAATCTGGCCTGCCCATAACTGTAACAGTACGTGAGGTGTGCTGGGGATGACATCAGTCGAGCAGCAGCGCAGTCAGGGATTGAAGGCGCTGCCTTTGCAGCAGAGCGCCCAACACGCGACATGGCGCCAGTTTCATGGCGCCACTTTGCAGCCCTCCCTACCCCATGCCCCGCCTGCCGCTGCACCATGCCCCGCAGGCATTTGGGAAGCAGGCGGCATTCCGGTCGACCAGGTCAGGCTGATGTACCAAGGGCGGCGGCCAGAGGATGAGGAAACGCTGGCCGGCTGCGGCCTGGCCAACGGCTGCACTGTGTTTTTTATTGCTGAGGCTCATGGGCGACTGAGGCAGCCTGCAGGAATTACTCCATCCCAGGCAACTGCAGACGGCCCCATGCAGTGCTAGCCAGGCATGCGCCACGCTGCAGCAGGACAAAAAATGTGTAGGAGCTGCTGTGCTCAGTTCATTAGCCAATCCTGTTTTAACCCTTGTACACCCCCTACTGCATTCCACTGCTTGATCGGCTTGCCGCCACTGCACGTGCATGCATGTCACTGTCTGTTGTTGCAGGGCAGGTTGTGAGCAACCAGGTTCAACTCGAGCGGTTCGGGCGCAAGGCGCCGCAGTCGGCAAGATGGCACGAGTCGCATGCTGGGCAGAAAAGTTAGGATACAGCGAAGCGATACAAGCAGAGCACACAGGTGCAAATGAAGAGAGCACACAGAATACATGTCGAGGGCACGGGGAATTGTTCAGTTGCGGTCCGGATTGAGGCAGGCAGGTAAGGGCACAACAGGCACAGCAATACACGGACGGCAGCTGCTCAGGGCTATGCCCTGCGCAGGTGCAGTCGCCGCACAGCAGGAGCGAGACGTGGAACAATACAACAAACAGACGAGAGAAACACACACACAGCATACACTTGGCTCAGAAAGCCCTACACCCAGGCAGAGATAGGATAGGCCGCCTCTGCCACAATGCGCAGCAGCAGCTCCTTTGGGAGGGAGGCCAGCGGGGCGAGCTCTCGTGGCTCAGCCTGCGCCCCAGCCGCCGCCCGCCCTCGCTTCAGCCCCCGCCGCTGGGCTGAGGGTCGGCTGCCGGCTGCGCTGCCGCCTGCCTTGCCCGCTGCTACCGCCTGCGGCGCTGTTGCCGCCGGCTCGGCGGCTGCCGCAGGCGCTGTTGGGTAAGCAGTGGTTGCGCGGCGCTGCGCCAGGTCTAGCCTTGCTCGCTTGCCGCGAGTGAGCGGCCCCCCGCCGCCCTCCGCCTCCCCCCTGCCTGCCCGCCCCGTGTGGTGCAGCAGCAGCAGGTGCTGCACGGCGGCTTGGAAGCGCGGGGGCCACTGCCGGTGGCGCTGTGGCGTCCAGGGCTCTCGCTTGGCGGCCAGCCACGTGTTCCTGCAAGAGAATGATAAGCAAAAGGAACACGGGTGAGGCCTCCATATCAAAGGCCACCGGCTGGGCTTGGTTTGCCCGCCGCACGTGCCCAAACCCGCTCCCAACTCGACTCCTACCCTGCCAACCAAAACAGTTGCTTGCCTGTTCACGCCATCCAGATCAAAGGCCACCGGCTTGTCCTGGGTGGGATCGTAATTGGAGACCAGCCGGCCCTGCAGGTCGATCCAGCCGCTGTGCACAATGGCCTGCGGGGCAGGTGGGCACGGGCGGGTCCGCAGGTGTTGGAGCACTGGGCAAGGTGCGGTCAAGCCATGCACAGCAGCAACTGCCTTGGTAACTTTATCCAAGCCAAGCACGCCAGCCTCGGCCACATACTGTAGTCTCTCTGAGCACTTGCCTGGGGGTAGACAGTGGGTCGGTAGCCAGCCTCAGCCAGGCACTCGACCAGTGCCAGGCTCTCGGCTGCATGCCGCCGCTGATCCGAGCGGTAGCAGTAGCGCAGCTGCAAGGCAGGGAGGCAGACGAGTGGGGAGGCGGAAGGTGGGGAGGCTAGTTGTTTGGCAGCTGTATAGTCGGGCAGTGTGCATGCCAGGGCAGCAGTAGCGCAGCTGGGAAGGCACAGAGGTAAGAGAAGGTACAATGAGGCAAATTGTGGCCAAGCGTGGCAGGATAGGCAAACGCTGCACTGTGCAGCCGGCGCAGCACAGCTCAGCACGAGGAGCAACCACAGCACGGCTCAGCGCGCACCCAAAATGACGTGGTTAACAGCAGACGCAGCATGACGCACAGCTCGCATGCAAAGCAACCACATCACGGCTCAGCGCGCACCCGAAACGCCGTGTCGCGCAGCAGGCGCAGCATGACGCACAGCTCGCCCGACCGCCCATGTGCCCCGCCAATGTGCACGGGGGTGTCATCACCTAGCACGGGCGGCCGCCCGCGCGCCAGCAGCAGGCGCAAGCCCTGTGGGTGGGAGGACGATTGACAGGGGTGAACGAAGATGATGATGCAGAAGCCTCAATGTGATGTTCAAGCTCCGCAGCACCAGTCAAGATATGTGCAGCTTGAATGCCACAGCGCAACTGCCCCCAGCAACAGGCAGGGATGCAGGCAGGCACATCTCTGCATACCCAACCCTCTCCCAAGCCCCGTTCGTTCACCTGCATGCTGCGCATGTCTGTGGCGTGGTGCAGCGCCTTGAGGCTGACGTGGCCGCCCGCCGCGCACAGCGCATCCAACACTCCTTCGTACCCGTGCACAGCAGCCACTGCCACGTGAGGGTGGCCCTGCAGGCAGGGAGGGCAAGCAAGCGGGTGGTGGTGTGCAAACACACATAGGCCAGCTGCCACAGCCAAGCAGGAACACAATCAACTCAACTCAGTTAGAGCTAATTTGCAGGAGGGAAGCGGAAGGCCTCCCAGCCCTCCGGTGGCCAGCCCAGCCCCCGCCCCTCCCTCGCACTCGCCTGGCTGTTCACGCCCGCCGCGTCGGCCCGAAGCCCGCTGCGCAGCACCCGCTGCACCAGGTCCACGTCTCCGGTGTAAATGCAGATGGACAGCAGGCGGCTGACGGCGTGCGGAGGGTACTGCACGGTGGCTGCGATGTGGGCAGGGAGGCGCGGGGGAGATAAGCTGGCAGTTACAGACTGAGCAAGCAAGGTGCAGTGCATGGCGGGGCAGGGCAGCGCCAGCCCCCGCTTCGGATGCGATGCCTGCCTGCCAGCCTTCAAGTATGGCAACGCAGCCAGTCCAGCAGTACATTGCACGGAGCAACTCAGCACAGCCAGCACATGTGCAGCGCGGCACGACACAGCGCAGCAGGCTCACCAGAAGCGGCCCCCAGGAAGAAGTCAAACACGGGCCAGTGCTTGGAGCACAGCGCCGCCTGCAAAACAGAGCAGACGGCACAAGAAGGCATGGCAGGGGCATCAGCTGCATGCCTGAAGCTTGCATGACAGCACCCTGCAGCTGCATCTCTCTGCCTGCTGGACCCTCCATTCCAACACCCGTTCAGCCGTTTGTTTGCTCACTTGCAAAACGTCCATGTGCCGCTCGGGAGGCAGGTCTTGCAGCAGCCGGAGGGGCGGCACTGGCTGCCCCTGTTGCTGCTGCGGCTGCGGCACCTGCTGCTGCTGCTGTGCCTGCGCCGCCTGCGCCTCATGCTGTGCCGCCGCTGCTGCGGCGCCTGCAGCTTCTGCTTCTGGCAGTGCCTCTGCTTCAGCCTCCTCCTCTTCTGCGTCAACATCGGCAATCGGCTCTGCTGCTGCGTCTGCTGCTGCGTCTGCTGCTGCATCTGCATCTGCTGCCTCCGCTGCCTCGCCAGCCGCCTCCACGCCGTCCTCCGCCACTTCACCCGCTCCTGCGGCATCCGCTGCTGCGGCTGCCGGCTGGCCTCCTGCTGCTGCCTCGGCTGCTGCAGCCTCCTCGTCATCGCTGGCTGCTACGTCTAGCGCCGCCTCCCCTGCCGCCCCTGGACCTGCCACCTCTTCAGCCTCTGCGGCCTGATCTAACTGTGCACCTGCTGCCGCGGCCGCAGCCGTGGCACTGCTGCTCCCACTGCCGCTGTCGCCGTCCGCCCCTGCCGCACCAGTGCTGCAAGCTGCTCCGGCCCTGCTGGGTGCTGCAGCGGCGGCGGCCTCCTCACAATCCACATCTATTCCGCCATACTTGAGCAAAATGCGGTCCAGCAGCAGCTTCTGGATGGGTGCCGGGCAGTGCGGGCTGCAAGGGCCAGGCATGACAAGCCGACAGTGGAAGGTGGTTGGGGAAGTGGTCGCCGGACAGCGTGGCATGCTAAGCGAAAGGAGGACGCCCAACACCTGCTGGTGTGTACACAGGCGCCTGCGGACATGCACTGTTCTGCACACTCCACTGCATAGGCCGCTAATAGAACGCACCTGAGCACCAGTGCACTGATGCCATGGAAATCGGCACACAACGGGTCTGCTCCGGCCGCCTGCATGGCGGGAGGCGGGCAAAGGGTGCAGAATCATGAGTCAGCTAGCACATTGAAGGGTAGGGACCCGGAAGCAGGCCGCTATTGGACACCAGACGGCATGCCCAGCAGCTTGCCTAGGAGAGCAAGCGAGCTAGGCATGCAACCCAAAGGCATGCCAGCAACGTCAGGGCTATCGCTAGCTATCTGCCTCCCGCGCAAGGGCGCACCAGCAGGTCCCGAATGATGGCCAGGCTGCGCTTGGGGCGGCAGTCCAAAAAGTAGCAGGCGATGGCCAGCGCTGTGCGGCCCTACGGCAGCAGCAAGCACAGGGTGTAGCAAGCGGTTGTGCATCGGCGTGCATGGGCGAGGCACGTGGAAGGTGCAGCTAATGGATCACAGAGAGTTGACTGACCCTCCTGCACACACCAGTGTCTGCAGCACCCACCCACCCACCTCAAGGCACGCCACTTCAGGGTCTGCTCCCGCGGCCAGCAGGGCAGAGGCAGTGGCCTGGTGGCCCAGCCAGGCCGCAATGTGCAGCGGCGTCACGCCTGCGGCCAAGGAACGGCGGGCGGCGGGGGTCAAGCATGGCTCAGGAACGGCTCAGGAATGGCTTTTGACTGGATCAGGAGCAGCTCACATGACCGGACCAGCAAGCCACACAGCAAGGCGGTGCCGCAGGGTTGGCTCACGCACAGGGGAGCCTAAGCAGTAGGCAAGCAGAGTGCAGGCGCGTGCGAGTGCATCAGCGTGGTAGTGGCTGAGCGAGTGCTGAGCCGGCGGCCGGCAGCACGCCAGCTGGGGCTCGCTTGCCTACCAGCCTCAGCTGGCTACTGCTCCTGCTGGTTATCTACTCTTATATCCAGCAGCTCCCCCCAGCTGGGCCGCGCGCACCTCGGAACACAGCGCAGAGCTTTGAGGACGGCAGCCGGGAGTGGTCAACCAGGAAGCGCCGCAGCGACAGCGCCCCCGCTCCGTCCAGGTGCGCAATCTGCTCGTTGGGTGCTGCCCCTGCCGCCACCAGC
>VFQQ010002182.1_pt1 | contig 23298 bp, 31 predicted proteins | sample 3512341 | NCBI WGS metagenome assembly VFQQ01 (sample SAMN10412373, study PRJNA504923) | tailings metagenome | isolation source: Relicate 2 Philex TSF1 revegetated site | place: Philippines: Tuba, Benguet | collected 2017-08-29 | reverse complement strand
CTTGGCGTGCAGGAGCGTGGCGTGCAGAATGGCGCCGCCCCGCGCCATGATCTCTATCTCGCGCGGGGACTTGAGCAGCGTGCTCGGTGCCGTGCCGACCAACACCATCACGAGATGCCGAGCGCGGCGTTCATGCGACCTTCGACATCGTCCAGCGATCCGATGGCATTGATGCGCACCAGGTTGGCCCCGTGCTGCACGTACCAGTCGATCACCGGCGAGGTCTGATCGCGATACACCTGCATGCGCTTGCGAATGGCTTCCGGCTCGTCGTCCTTGCGGCGCACGAGGGTGCCCGGTCCGCGCGACTCGCCACAGGGCGCCTCGGCGCTGCTGCAAGCCTGGCCAGGTTCACGACCGAAGAACGGCCGCTGACAGGCATCGCAGGTGGTGCGACCGCTCAGTCGACGTACCAGCTCTTCTTCGTCGATCTCGAAAAGCAGCACAGCGTCGACCTGCTTGCCCAGTTGGGCCAGCGTGTCCGCCAGACCGTCGGCCTGCGGCGTGGTGCGCACGACACCATCAAGGATGGCGCCCTTGGCCGCGTCGGGTGCGGCCAGCGCTTCCTTCATGATGCCCATGATGACCGCGTCGGGCACCAGATCCCCGCGGTCCATGGCCGCCTTGGCCTCGAGGCCCAGCGGTGTTCCGTTCTTGACGGCGGCGCGTAGCACATCGCCGGTCGCGATCTTGGGAACACCAAGGCGAGCGGCAAGCCGCTCGCCTTGAGTCCCCTTGCCCGCGCCCGGCGGTCCAAGGAGCACGATGTTCATCAGAATGGGTTAGAAGCCGCCCTGGGTGGCCTGACGGCCGCGGAACTTCACGCGACCCTTCTTCATGAAGCCGTCGTACTTGCGGAGCAGCAGGTGCTGCTGCATCTGCGCCATCGTGTCCAGCGCCACACCGACCACGATCAGCAGCGAGGTGCCGCCGAACGCGAAGGGCACGTTCACCAGTCGGGCGATGATGACCGGCATGAGCGCGATGGCCGTAAGGAACAACGCGCCAGGCAGGGTGATGCGTTCCACCACCTGCTCGATGTACTCCGCCGTCTTCGCGCCCGGCTTGATGCCCGGCACGAATCCGCCCTGCTTCTTCAGGTTCTCGGCCAGGTCGACCGGGTTGAAGATGATGGACGTGTAGAAGTACGTGAACAGGAGGATGAGCACCGCCAGCAGGACGATGTACAGCCAGGGGTTCGGGCCGGTCGGGTTGAAGTACTCGGCGATTTCCTGGAGCTTCGGGTTGCCGCTGAACTGCGCCAGCGCTCCGGGAATCACGATCACCGACTGCGCGAAGATGATCGGCATCACGCCCGCGGTGTTGATGCGGAGCGGAATGAAGTTGCGCGCGGCTTCACGCTGCCGGCCACGCGCCATCGTGCGCTGCGGGATCTGGATGAGCACCCGCCGTGCCGCCACCGTGATGGCCACCGTACCCGCCACCACCGCCACCATCGCCAGCCCCAGCACCACGAGCGACAGCGGCGCGATGGCACCCGTCGTCACGAAGTTGAAGGTCTGGAAGATGGACGGCCACATGGCCTCGACAATCGAGAAGAAGATGATCAGCGAGGCGCCGTTGCCCAGGCCGCGCTCGGTGATCTGCTCACCCAACCACATCACGAAAATCGCACCCGTGGTGAGGAAGAGCATCATCTGGATCGTGAACCACGGACCCGGACGCGACACGGCGGCCGGCAGCGAGGTGGTGAAGAGCGCGAAGCCGTAGGCCTGGACCAGCGCCAGCACCACCGTGAGGTAGCGCGTGTACTGCGTGAGCTTCTTCCGACCCTCTTCATCCTTCTGCATCTTGTCCACGTTCGGCATCACCGCGCCGGCGATCTGGACGAAGATGCTCGCCGAGATGTAGGGCATGATGCCGAGCGCGAACACCGTGGCGCGCGACAGACCGCCACCCACGAACATGTCGTAGAGACCCAGAAGGCCTCCACCCTGCTGGCGGGTGAAGTAGTCGGTCAGCGCCTGGACATCGATGCCGGGCGCCGTGATGTGCGAGCCGACGCGATAGATCACCAGACACAGGAACGTGAAGGTGATCTTCGCCCACAACTCAGGCGTCCGGTAAATGTTGGCGACGGCTTGCGCCGCCGCGTTGTTCTGTTCTGCCATGCGCTGGAAGCTCCGTTATCAGGCGTCGATGCGGCCGCCGGCCGCTTCGATCTTCGCCTTGGCACCGGCGCTGACGCGCACACCCTTCACCGTCAGGGCGCGCGAGACTTCGCCATTGGCGAGCAGCTTGGGGGCACCCTGGCCGACGCGGATGAGCCCCGCGGCGAGCAGCGATTCCACCGTGACTTCATCGCCCTGCACCTTGACCAGATCGTTGAGGCGCACCAACTGCGCCTCCTCACGGAACGGATTGGTGAAGCCACGCTTCGGAATGCGGCGCGTGATGGGCATCTGGCCGCCTTCGAAGTGCGGCTTGCCGCCACCGGGGCCGCCATGGCCCGACCGCGCCATGGAACCCTTGTGACCCTTGCCGGACGTCTTGCCCAGACCGGAGCCCGGACCGCGACCCAAGCGCCGACGCGACCGGTGCGAACCCGGGGCCGGCGACAGGTTGTGCAGGCCGATCTTCTCGACCGACTCGTTGTTGGCCATCAGCTTACTCCTCCACCGGCGTCACCTGAACCAGGTGACGCACCTTCTTGAGCTGGCCGCGCAGCGAGGCGGAATCCTGCTGCACCACGCTGGCCTGATGATGACGCAGGCCGAGCGCGGCAAGCGTCGCCCGCATCCGCCACGAATGGCCGATGGCGCTGCGCACCTGCGTGATCTTGAGCTTGCCGTTACCCGGCTTCTCGAGCTTCGGCGACGTGGCCGGGCCCTTCGACGGATGCCACACGAATGTCCGCGGCATTATGCCACCTCCGCGGCCACCACGGCCGCCTTGCGTGTGTCGACCGAATCGGTCTTCGACTTCGCACGCGACTTGTAGCCGATCTGCGAGACATCCAGACCGCGCTCCTTGGCCGCCTGCTCCACCGTGATGAGCTCGAGGAGCCCGTTCACCGCGGCGCGCACCATGTTGTGCGGGTTCGTCGAACCGAGCGACTTGGTGAGGATGTCGTGGATGCCGGCGCACTCGAGCACCGCGCGCACCGCACCACCGGCAATCACACCGGCACCGGGCGCCGCAGGCTTCATGAGCACCTTGCCGGCGCCATGCTTGCCCACCACCTCGTGGGGAATCGTCGAGCCCGTGAGCGGCACCTGCACCATGCTGCGACGCGCGGCGTCCACGGCCTTGCGGACCGCTTCCGACACTTCGTTCGCCTTGCCGGTGGCGAAGCCCACCTTGCCCTGCCCATCGCCCACCGCCACGAGGGCGTTGAACGAGAAGCGACGACCACCCTTCACGACCTTCGCCACGCGATTGATGGCGATGACGTTCTCCACCAGATCGCTCTGCTCGCGTTCCTGCGGCGCGTTGCGGTCGGGACCACGGCCACGGCCATCACGGCCACCGCCCTGCCCGCCCTCACCACCGGGGCCACGGCCGCGGCCGGCACCCGGGCCGCCCGGACCACGGCCACGGCCGCCGCCCGGACCACCACGCCCACGGCCGCCACCTGGGCCACCGCGTCCACCCGGCGCACGCGCGCCACCCTGATTCTGTGCGTCTGCCATGATCAGAACTCCAGGCCGCCCTCTCGGGCGCCATCGGCAACGGCCTTCACGCGGCCATGGTACTGGTAACCGGCGCGATCGAAGACCACCTTCGAAATGCCGACCGCCTTCGCCTTCTCCGCGGCAGCCTTGCCCACGGCCAGCGCGCGCTCCGACTTCGTGCCGCTCATGCCCTCGTCGCCAACGGTCAGCAGCGTGCGCTGCGCAACGTCGTCCACGATCTGGGCATAGATGTGCTTCAGCGAGCGGAACACCACCAGGCGCGGACGCTCCGGCGTGCCGTTCACTGCCTTGCGCACCCGCAGGTGACGGCGCTTGCGCCGCTCCGCGTTCGTGCGCGGAATCGCGATCTTGCCCATTACTTGCCTCCCGCCTTGCCGGCCTTGCGCCGGATGACTTCACCCTGATACTTGACGCCCTTGCCCTTGTACGGCTCGGGCTTGCGGAAGCTGCGGATCTCGGCCGCGACCTGGCCCACGAGTTCCTTGCTCGCGCCGTCGATCACCACCGTGGTGGGATTCGGCGCGCTGATCTTCACGCCTTCCGGCGACTTGTACTCGATCTGGTGCGAGAAGCCCAGCGACAGCAACGCGCCGTAGGGCTTGATCTCGGCCTTGTAGCCGGTGCCCGTGATTTCGAGGGTCTTCTGGAACCCCTTCGTCACGCCCTCGACCATGTTGGCCACCAGGGTGCGGGTCAGGCCGTGCATCGCCTTGTGACGCTCTTCGTCACTCGGACGCTTCACCAGCAGCTCCGCCCCTTCCTGCGACACGATCATTTCTGCAGGCAGCACACGAGACAGTTCGCCCTTCGGGCCCTTCACCGTCACCGCGCTGCCATTGATTGCCACGGACACCCCGGCCGGAACCGGAATCGGGCGCTTGCCGATACGAGACATGATGGCGGCTCCTTACCAGACGAGGGCGAGGAGTTCGCCGCCGGTGTTCGCGGCGCGCGCATCACGATCGCTCATGAGGCCCTTCGACGTGCTCAGGATGGCCATGCCCAGGCCATTGCGCACACGCGGGATCTCCTGCACGCCCACGTACTTGCGCAGGCCGGGCGTGGAAATGCGCTTCGCTTCGCGAATGACCGACTGGCCGCCGTGCGCGTACTTGAGGATCACGCGCAGCACGCTCTTGCCATCCTCGAGATCGACCGTGCGGTAATCCTGGATGAACGCGTTCTCCTTGAGGATCCGCGCGATCTCGATCTTCATCTTCGATACCGGCATGTCGACGCGGCGGTGCTTGGAAGCACACGCGTTGCGAATGCGCGTCAGCATGTCGGCAATGGGGTCGTTGAGGCTCATGCTCTGGGATTGCTCCTATGGTATCCGCCCGAAGCGGACCTGTAGGAAGTGAATGGAGGAACCTGCGTGTTACCAGCTCGCCTTGCGCACACCCGGGATCAGGCCGTTCAGGGCCATGTCCCGCAGGGCAATGCGGCTGAGGCCGAAGTGCCGGAGGAAGGCCCGGGGACGACCGCTCATGTTGCAGCGGTTGCGCACCCGAGTGGCCGATGAATTGCGCGGCATCCTGTGCAACGCGTTCACCGCCGCCTGGACTTCTTCCGGCGTGCTCTTCGGATTCTTGATCACGGCCTTCAAGGCCGCGCGCTTCGGCGCGTGCCGCTCCACCAGCTCCTTGCGCTGGGCGTTGCGGGCCAGCTTGCTCGTCTTCGCCATCGGTCAGTCCTGGGAGTTAGGCCGCGCTCGGCTGCGCCACCTTGGGCGTCACCGGCTTGTCGTCGCCACGGAACGGCATACCGAGCTGATGCAGCAGCGCAAATGCATGCGCGTCCTTCTCAGCCGATGTGACAAACGTAATGTCCATGCCGTGGATCTGCTCGACCATGTCGTAGTTGATCTCGGGGAAGATCATCTGCTCCTTGATGCCGAGCGTGTAATTGCCGCGGCCGTCGAACGACTTGGTGCCAAGGCCACGGAAGTCACGGATGCGGGGGCACGCGACCGTCACGAAGCGGTCGAGGAACTCCCACATGCGCGCACCGCGCATGGTCACCGAGGCGCCGATGTCCTGGCCCTCGCGCAGGCCGAAGTTCGCGACCGACTTCTTCGCCTTGCGGCGCACCGGCTTCTGGCCGGTGATCAGCGCGAGCTCTTCCACCACCACGTCGAGCAGCTTGGGCTGCTTCACCGCCTCACCCACGCCGCAGTTGATCACGATCTTCTCGAGCGTCGGGATCTGCATCACGTTGGTGAAGCCGAACTGCTTGGCCAGATTGGCCCGCACCGTCTGCTCGTAGTGCGTCTTGAGCCGCGGCGTCGCCGTCGGCAGGCCGGCACCGGCGTGCTCGCGCTTGGTGAAGTCCACCGCCGCGCGCGTGGTGGCCGCGCCACCCTTCTTGCCGCCACCCTTCTGCGCCGCACCACCCTTGGCCGCGCCGCCCTTGGCCGCGCCGCCCTTCGCTCCACCCTTGGCGCCGCCCTTGGCGGCACCCTTTTCCTTGGTCGCCATGTCAGTAACTCCGGTCAGCGCGCACGGGGAATGACTTCACCGCTCTTCACGCCGACGCGCTCCTTCGTGCCGTCCGTGTCGACGCGGTTGCGAACGCGCGTCGGCTTGCCGGTCTTCGAATCGAGCAGCATCACGTTGGACGCGTGGAAGGGCGCCGGCATCTCGATGATGCCGCTCTGCTCCTCCGCCGTGCGCGCCTTGCGGTGCTTCTTCACGATGTTGATGCCTTCCACCTTGATGCGGCCCGTCTTGGGGTACACCTGGAGGACCTTGCCCTCCTTCCCCTTGTCGTCGCCACGCATCACGCGGACGGTGTCACCCTTGGTGACGTGGATCGCTTCACGCGACGCCTTGAGGGCGTGACGTCCGGCGCCGAGGCGCTGGCCGCGATCCGTCTTGTAGTACACGTTCTTGCGCATCTCAGAGCACCTCGGGCGCCAGCGACACGATCTTCATGTACCGCTTCTCGCGGAGCTCGCGCGCCACGGGACCGAAGATACGGGTTGCCTTGGGCTCACCGTTGTCGTTGATGATCACGACGGCGTTCTCGTCGAAGCGGATGTAGGACCCGTCCTTGCGGCGCGTCTCTTTCACCGTGCGCACGACCACCGCCTTCGCGACGTCGGACTTCTTCACCGTGCCGTTGGGGAGCGCGTCCTTCACCGCCACGATCACCCGGTCACCCAGGCCCGCGTAGCGACGACGCGTGCCGCCGAGCACGCGGATCACCAGGGCGCGCTTGGCGCCACTGTTGTCCGCCACCTTCACCACCGATTCCTGCTGGATCATGGGTCAGGTCCTCAGCGTGCGCGTTCGACGATCTCGACCACACGCCACCGCTTGTCCTTCGACAACGGCCGGGTCTCCATGATGCGGACAGTGTCGCCGACTTTCGCCGAGTTCTCCTCGTCGTGCGCTTTCAGCTTGCGCGTCTTCGTCACCATCTTGCCATACTGCGGGTGGGGCATGCGGCGATCGATCGCCACCACCACCGTCTTTTCCATCTTGTCGCTCACGACCAGCCCGACACGCACCTTGCGCGCGGTCCGTTCGGAGGCGCCGTTCTGCGCGGCGCTCGCGTTGTTCATCTCAGCCATCGGTCGGTTTCCGGTTAGCGGCCACGGCCGGCAGCGAGCTGACGCTCGCGCTGCACCGTCTTCAGGCGCGCAATGTCCTTGCGGATGCTGCGCAGCCGCAGTGGCTGCTCCAGCGCCTCGGTCGCGCTGCGGAAGCGGAGGCGGAACCGCTCCTCCTCCAGCTCGCGGATGCGGCTCGTCAGCTCGTCGTCAGCCAGTCCGCGGATCTCTTCAGCCTTCATGGGTCACCGCCTCCTCGCGCACGACAAACTTGGTCTTCACCGGCAGCTTCGCAGCCGCCAGTGCCATCGCCGTCTCGGCCAGCTCGCGCGAGACGCCTTCGATCTCGAACATCACGCGGCCCGGCTTCACCACGGCCACCCACAACTCCGGCGAACCCTTACCCTTACCCATGCGGGTTTCGGCCGGCTTCTTCGAGATCGGCTTGTCCGGGAAAATCCGGATCCACACCTTGCCGCCACGCTTGATGTGACGCGTCATCGCCACACGGCAGGCCTCGATCTGACGGCTGGTGATCCAGCCCGGCTCCAGCGTCTGCAGACCGAAGTGCCCGAAGGACACCTCCGACCCGCGGTACGCCAGGCCCGTCGTGCGGCCCTTGAACATCTTGCGGAATTTGACCCGCTTCGGACTCAGCATCTCTCAGTTCCTCAGTTGCCGGTCGAGTAGGTCTTGCCGCGACGATCTTCCACGATCTCGCCCTTGAAGATCCACACCTTGATCCCGATGGTCCCATAGGTGGTCTTCGCGGTGCTCGTCGCGAAATCGATGTCGGCGCGCAGCGTGTGAAGGGGCACCCGGCCCTCCATGTACCCTTCCACGCGCGCGATCTCGGCGCCACCGAGGCGGCCGCCGGCCTTCACCTTGATGCCCAGCGCACCCATACGCATCGCGCTCTGCACGGCGCGCTTCAGCGCGCGGCGGAACGAAATGCGCTGCGCAAGCTGCGCCGCAATGTTGTCGGCCACGAGCTGCGCCTCCACTTCCGGGCGCTTGATCTCTTCCACGTTGATGCCGACTTCCTTGCCGGTCAGCTGCGCGAGCTCGTCGCGCAGCTTGTCCACCTCGGCGCCCTTCTTGCCGATCACCACGCCCGGACGGCCGGTGTGAATCGTCACCACCACCTTGCCCGGCTTGCGCTCGATCGTCACGTCGGCGATGGCCGCGTTGTCCAGGCGCGCCTTCAGGTACTTGCGCAGCAGCGCGTCTTCCTTCAGCAGCGCCGGCATGTCCTTCTTCGCGTACCACGTCGAACGCCAGTTCTTCGTGACTCCGAGGCGGAAGCCGATCGGATTGGTCTTCTGTCCCATTAGCGCACCGCCTCCGTCACGACGATCTCCACGTGGCTCGTTCGCTTCAGCATCGGCGTCGCACGGCCCATGGCCGCCGGCGTCCAACGCTTGAGCTTCGGCCCCTCGTTCACGATGGCCTTCGTGATCACCAGCGCGTCGACATCCAGCGACGTGTTGGCCGCACGGGCCGCCTGCTCCGCGTTTGCCACCGCACTGTTGAGCGTCTTCTCGATCTGCTCAGCCGCGTGCTTCTTCGAAAACTTCAGCAGCGCCAGCGCATCGTTCACGCGCTGACCGCGGATCTGGTCGATGACCAACCGCATCTTGTAGGGCGACTGACGCGTGGTGCGCTGAATGGCGCGCGCCTCGATCCCGGCCTTGATGGTCTTGGCCATGGATTACTTGCCTCCCTTCTTCTTCGGGTCGACCTTCTGGCCCGCGTGACCGCGGAACAAACGCGTCGGCGAGAACTCGCCAAGCTTGTGGCCCACCATGTTTTCCGTCACGTACACCGGGATGAACTTGTTCCCGTTGTGCACCGCGAACGTGTGCCCGACGAAGTCGGGCAGGATCGTGCTCGCGCGCGACCAGGTCTTCACGACCTTCTTCTCGCTCTTCGCGTTCATCGCCACCACCTTGGCCTCCAGGCGCTCGCTGACGAACGGACCCTTCTTGATGCTTCTCGACATATCGGTTCTCGTCTCGCCTGGCGGTTACTGCGTGGCCCGGCCGCGCTTGCGGCCGCGTACGATGAGACGCGTCGACGCCTTCTTCTTGTTGCGCGTCTTGACGCCTTCCTTCTTGCCCCACGGGCTCACCACGTTGCGGCCACCGCGCGTGCGACCACCATGCGGGTGATCCACCGGGTTCATGACCTCACCGCGGACCTTCGGCCGCTTGCCCAACCAGCGGCTCTTGCCGGCCTTGCCGTGCGACTGCAGCTCGTGCTCGGCATTGCCCACTTCGCCGATCGTCGCCGTGCAGTTGCCGTGCACCAGGCGCATTTCCGTGGAGGCCAGGCGCAGCGTGACGTACTCGCCTTCCTTCGCCACGACCTGGGCAAAGGTGCCGGCCGAGCGCGCGATCTGCCCGCCCTTGCCGATCTTGAGCTCGATGTTGTGCACCGACGTGCCGAGCGGCACTTCCTTGAGCGGCATCGCGTTGCCCGTGCGCACGTCGCTGCCCGGGCCCGACACCACCGAGTCCCCCTGCTTGAGACCCTTCGGGTGCAGGATGTAGCGCTTCTCGCCGTCCGCATACTCGATCAGCGCAATGCGCGCCGAGCGGTTCGGATCGTACTCGATGTGTGCCACCGTGCCCACGACCCCAAGCTTGTTGCGCTTGAAGTCGATGACGCGGTACATGCGCTTGTGGCCGCCACCGATGCGACGCATCGAGATGTGGCCATGGTTGTCGCGGCCGCCCGACTTCTTGAGGGGCTCCACGAGCGACTTCTCAGGGGTCGAACGCGTGATCTCGGCGAAATCCGACACCGAGCGGAACCGCGTGCCCTTCGTGACCGGCTTGAATTGACGAATGCCCATGCGACTCAGCCCTCGAAGATCGCGATGGTGTCGCCGTCACGCAGCTTCACAATCGCCTTCTTGGTGTGGGGGCGGCGACCGATCGACTGGCCGACGCGGCGGGTCTTGCCCCGCGCGATCGACGTCCAGACCCCGGTGACCTTGACGCCGAACAGCTGCTCGACGGCCGCCTTGATGGCGTGCTTGGTGGCGTCCGGCGCCACCTCGAACGTGTACTCGCCGCGATCCTGATAGGCGGCGGAGGTGCGCTCCGTGATGATCGGGCGCACGATGGTGCGATACAGTGCGCTCATGGTCAGCCCTCCGACTGGCTCGAGGCCAGCGCTGACGATTCGATCACGACCACGTCCGACCAGAGGATGTGGTAGGTGCTCACGTCGCTGTACGGCATCACGTGGGCACGCTGCAGGTTGCGGGCGCTCAGGTACACGTTCGGCTTCACGCCGTCCGTCAACACCAGCACCTTCTTCTCGGCCACACCCAGCTTGGCCAGCAGGTCCGTCATCGCCTTGGTCTTCGGCGCGCTGAAATCGAGCGCGTCCACGAGCACCACGGCGTTCTCACGGGCCCGGGCGTTGAAGGCGCTCTTGCGCGCCAGCGCCCGCACCTGCTTCGGCACGATCTGCGTGTAGCTGCGCGGCTGCGGACCGAACACCGTACCACCGCCCGGCCAGTTCGGCGCGCGCGTCGAGCCCTGACGGGCGCGACCGGTGCCCTTCTGCTTCCACGGCTTCTGGTTGCCGCCCGTCACTTCACCACGCGTCTTGGTCTTGGCCGTGCCCTGGCGACGGTTGGCGAGGAACGCCTTCACCGCCTGGTGCATGACCGGCACGTTGACGATGCCGTCGAACGTCCCTTCGGGGAGCGGGCGGGTGCCGCCCTGCTTGCCCTGCGCCGAGTACACAGGCGCCTCGAAAGTCTTGGTTTCCGCCGTCATGATCAGCCCTGCTTCCGCACGAAGACGATGCCGTTGGTCGGCCCCGCCACGCTGCCGCGCAGATAAATGAGGTTACGCTCGGCGTCCACCTTCTCGATGCGAAGGTTCGTCGCCGTGTGCTGCGCCGCGCCGTAATGACCGGGCATCTTCTTGCCCTTGATGACGCGCGACGGATCCGTGCCCGCGCCAATCGAGCCCGGCTTGCGATGCTTGGTGTTGCCGTGCGTGTTCGGACCGCCGCCGAAACCATGGCGCTTCACCACGCCCTGGAAGCCGCGACCCTTCGACGTTCCCGTCACCTTCACGCGCTCACCCGGCGTGAAGATGCCCACGGTGATCGTCTCACCCACGGAATACGACGGCGCCTCGGCATTGCCCGGCGCGTCGTCGAGACGGAAGCTCTTCAGCACGCGCGGCGCAGCCTCGAGGCCGGCCTTCTTCGCGTGACCCAGCTCCGCCTTGGTCGCGCGACGGCCCTTGGGCGTGCGCTCCCCTTTCTTGTTGGGACGCGCCGTGCGCTGCGCCCCATATCCGAGCTCCACCGAGGCGAAACCGGCCGCGTCCGCCGTCATCACCTTCGTGACGGGGTTGGGCGTGGCCTCCACCACGGTGCAGGGCACTTGCTGCCCCTGCTCGTTGAACAGCTGGGTCATGCCCAGCTTCTTGCCGATGATGCCGATCATGAAAAGACTCACTCCGTACGAGTCGCGGTGCTTCCGGAGAAGCAACCGTTGGACTGTGGATGAAGCCGCCCTGTGCAGCCCCACCAGTACGCGCCGCGATGTTCCGCGACGTGAACTTCCGTTTCCCTGCGTTGTTACCCTTACCGCTTTTTTCCCTTACGCCCTGCAACCTTACGCTTCTCTTTGGTCCTACTCGACTTTGATCTCGACGTCCACGCCTGCCGGCAGGTCGAGCTTCGTGAGCGCGTCCACCGTGCCCGCGCGCGAATCGAGAATGTCGATGACGCGCTTGTGCGTCTTCAGTTCGAACTGCTCACGCGACTTCTTGTCCACGTGCGGTGAACGGAGCACCGTCCAACGCTGCGTCTTCGTCGGGAGCGGGATCGGCCCCGACACCGACGCGCCGGTCTTCTCGGCCGTGCGGACAATGTCCGCCGAAGCCTGGTCGATCACGGCGTGGTCGAATGCCTTGAGGCGAATGCGAATGCGGCCAGCCATCAGAGTTCCGTGTGGGAACCAGTCGATCGACGGGAGGCGGTGGAGCACCGACTCCCGTCGATCTGCCGGTTCTGGTTAGGCGAGGATCTTCGTAACGACGCCGGCGCCGACCGTGCGGCCACCCTCACGGATGGCGAAGCGCAGCTGCTCTTCCATGGCGATCGGGATGATGAGCTCGATGGTCATCGTCACGTTGTCGCCCGGCATCACCATCTCCATCCCCTCGGGGAGCTCGATGTTGCCCGTCACGTCCGTCGTGCGGAAGTAGAACTGCGGGCGGTAGCCCTTGAAGAACGGCGTGTGGCGGCCACCCTCTTCCTTCGTGAGGACGTAGACCTCGGCCGTGAACTTCGTGTGCGGCTTGATCGAGTTCGGCTTGGCCAGCACCATGCCACGCTCGATGTCTTCCTTCGCAATGCCACGGAGGAGGAGACCGACGTTGTCACCGGCCTGGCCCTCGTCCAGCAGCTTGCGGAACATCTCGACGCCCGTGACAGTCGTCTTCTTCTCGCTGTTGTAGCCGACGACCTGCACTTCCTCGCCGACCTTGATGATGCCGCGCTCGATACGGCCCGTGGCCACCGTGCCGCGACCCGTGATCGAGAACACGTCTTCGACCGGGAGGAGGAACGGCTTGTCCGTCTCGCGGACGGGCTCGGGGATGTACGTGTCGAGGGCGTCGTACAGCTTCTGGAACTCCGCCACCCACTTCGGATCGCCGTTGATGGCGTTGATGGCCGAGCCGCGGATGACCGGCGCGTTGTCGCCGTCGTAGTCGTACTTCGACAGCAGCTCACGCACTTCGAGCTCGACGAGGTCGAGGAGCTCTTCGTCTTCCACCAGGTCGCACTTGTTGAGGAACACGACGACCTTCGGCACGTTCACCTGGCGCGCCAGGAGGATGTGCTCGCGGGTCTGCGGCATCGGGCCGTCCACGGCCGACACCACCAGGATCGCGCCGTCCATCTGCGCGGCACCCGTGATCATGTTCTTCACGTAGTCGGCGTGACCCGGGCAGTCGACGTGCGCGTAGTGACGGTTCTCCGTCTCGTACTCCACGTGCGACGTGGCGATCGTCAGGATCTTCGTGCTGTCACGACGGCCCTGCGACTCCGAGGCCTTTGCCACTTCGTCGTAAGCCACGTACTTGGTGCCGTAGCCCTTGTCCGAAGAGATCTTCGTGAGCGCCGCGGTCGTGGTCGTCTTGCCGTGGTCGACGTGGCCGATCGTACCCACGTTCACGTGCGGCTTGTTCCGCTCGAACTTTGCCTTGCCCATGGTTCTGTCTGTGCTTGGGTAGTGAATGAGGGGTGAGGCTTACGCCTTCACCTTGCTGATGATCTCTTCGGCCTTCGACTTCGGCACTTCTTCGTAGTGCGAGAACTCCATCGAGTAGACCGCGCGCCCCTGCGACATGCTGCGCAGACGCGTCGAGTAGCCGAACATCTCCGCCAGCGGCACCGTGGCCGAGATGACCTGCGCCTCACCACGCTGCGTCATGCCGCCGATCTTGCCGCGCCGCGAGGAGAGATCGCCGAGGACGTCGCCCATGTACGCTTCGGGGCTCACGACCTCGACCTTCATCACCGGCTCCAGCAGGCAGGGGCTCGCCGCCTTCGCGGCCTCCTTGAACGCCATGGACCCGGCAATCTTGAACGCCATTTCCGACGAGTCGACTTCGTGGTACGAACCGAAGGTCAACTGCACCTTCACGTCCACCACCGGATAGCCGGCGAGGACACCGTTCTCGAGGGCTTCCTTGATGCCCTGCTCGACCGGTCCGATGTACTCACGCGGGATCACGCCGCCCACGATCTTGTCCTCGAACACGAAGCCCTGGCCCTGCTCGGACGGCTCCATGTTGATGACCACGTGGCCATACTGACCCTTACCGCCCGACTGACGGACGAACTTGCCTTCCACCTTCTCGACGCGCTTCTTGATCGTCTCGCGATAGGCCACCTGCGGGCGACCCACGTTCGCGTCGACCTTGAACTCGCGCATCATGCGGTCGACGATGATCTCGAGGTGCAGCTCACCCATGCCGGCGATGATCGTCTGACCGGTCTCGGCATCGGAGCGCACGCGGAACGTCGGATCTTCCTCGGCCAGCTTCTGCAGCGCGATGGCCAGCTTGTCCTGGTCCGCCTTCGTCTTCGGCTCGATGGCGACGTCGATGACGGGGGCCGGGAACTTCATGGCCTCGAGGATGATCGGATTGTCTTCCGTGCACAGCGTGTCGCCCGTGCGCGTGTCCTTGAGGCCGATGGCGGCGGCGATGTCACCGGCGCGCACCTCCTCGATTTCCTCACGCTTGTTGGCGTGCATCTGCAGCAGACGACCCACGCGCTCGCGCTTGTCCTTCGTGCTGTTGTACACGTAGCTGCCCGAGTTGAGCACGCCCGAGTACACGCGGAAGAACGTCAGCTTCCCGACGAACGGGTCGGTGGCAATCTTGAACGCCAGCGCGGCAAACGGCGCGTCGTCCTTGATGGGCGCTTCGACAAACGTTTCGTCGTGGTGCGGCAGATGGCCCTGGATGGCGGGCACGTCCACTGGCGCGGGCAGGTAGTCGATGACGGCATCGAGCAGGGCCTGCACGCCCTTGTTCTTGAACGAGGCGCCGCAGAAGACCGGGATGAACTCCATCGCGATCGTCGCCTTGCGGATGGCCTGACGGATCTCGGCCATCGACAGCTCTTCACCCGCGAGGTACTTCTCCATCAGGGCTTCGTCGTATTCGACGGCGGCCTCGATGGCCTCGTGGCGGGCCTGCTCGCAGGCGTCCTTGAACTCGGCCGGCACTCCGACCACCGAGAACGTCTTGCCCATCGTCTCGTCGTGGAAGATGTACTGCTTGCGCTCGAGCACGTCGATGTGACCCGTGAACGTTTCACCCGAACCGACCGGCAGCTGCAGCGGGAACGCGCGCTTGCTCAGACGGTCGCGGATCATGGCGAGGCAGCGATCGAAGTTCGCGCCCACACGATCCATCTTGTTGGAGAAGATCATGCGCGGCACGCGATAGCGATCGGCCTGACGCCACACGGTCTCGGTCTGCGGCTCCACGCCGGCGACGGAGTCGAGCAGCGTGACGGCACCGTCGAGCACGCGGAGCGAGCGCTCCACTTCGACGGTGAAGTCCACGTGGCCCGGCGTGTCGATGATGTTGATCCGGTACTCCGGACCCTCACCCTTCTTGTCGCTCTGGCCATGACGCTGCCAGAAACAGGTCGTCGCGGCCGACGTGATCGTGATGCCGCGCTCCTGTTCCTGCTCCATCCAGTCCATGGTGGCGGCGCCATCGTGGACTTCACCGATCTTGTGCGACTTCCCCGTGTAATAGAGGATGCGCTCGGTGGTCGTCGTCTTGCCGGCATCGATGTGCGCCATGATGCCGATGTTTCGGTAGTGCTCGAGCGGGGTCGTACGCGGCATAGTCGTCGGTCAGCGCCGCCAGGGCGGCGCAGTGGAAAAACGAAAGTGAACCAGCAAAAAAACGGCTGGACCAGACCTCCCATGTGGGGAGCGGTATCCATCCGCTGTCGCCGGGTACGCTCGCCGCTGCTGCGCGAGTGGGGACCCAAGCGCGCCACCGGTCGAAGAACTGCCGACTCCAACTGGTGACGTCGAATTGACTGCGTTTTGGTGCAGACTCACAAGTTCACTAGTCCAGGCAGCGCTGTCAAGGCGTGCTGGCGGGGGCGTTCGTGGCTCGGCGTGGCGCCTCGGAAGCCGACGCTGGTACATGAAGGCCAGACGCGTGGAGCCTCTGCCACAGTCCGGCGCCAAATTGTTTCACCAATGCAGCAGTTTGAGGGACTTGCCAAAGGTCACAGAGCCAAGGGCAGGTTCGGTTCTGTGACAGAAGGCGGCGCCGCAGGATTGGCACAAAGCATTGACTGACAACTCTTTACCTCTATGTTTCCACAACGGGCTCAGCCGTAAGCTGTGATGACGGGGTACGGTCGAGGCCGGCTTTGGTACGCGTGATGCACCTCACGAGGCCAGGAGCAGCGCAGTTCGCTTCCGCTCCGCTACATTACCAGGTCATGAGGCCTACCATGAAGCTCCGATCCCTACTCGCTGCCGGCGTCCTGTCCGCATCGTCGTCGCTCCTGCCGATGGTGGCACAGGCACAGACGTGGGCCAACTGGTCACTACCCTCGTCATGCACCGGTTCGGTTACCGGAACCTTCGGCACAGGTACGGTAACCTTTACGGGTCCGTACAATGGCGTGCAGTCCGGCGCCCTCGGAGAGGGCAGCTACTGCAGCAACCCGTTGGCGACGCCTGCCTTCGCATTCACAACCGGCGGGGTGAATCGCTGGGTGCCGACAGAAGCGTACAGCCCACTGCCTGACAACGCGTCGTTCATCCAGCAAGTGGAAGGCGTGGAACACGTCGGGGGCGGTGTCTACGCGTCCAACGGGACGCGAACGATCACGTTCAGTGAGGCGGTCATCAATCCGTACATCGCCCTGATCAGTGTTGGCTCACTCGAACTGAATTTGTTTGTCGAGTATCAGTTCGACGCGCCGTTCACGGTGCTTTCGTTCAACGATCCGAAATTGAATGACTGGGGCACCGGCTCTTACAGCATCCTCAACGACGGCAAGACCCTGAGTGCGAAAGAGTTCAGCGGCGTCATCCAGTTCATGGGAACCTTTGAATCGCTGTCCTTCACACTCAATACGGACGAGAACTGGCATGGCTTCACCGTTGGTGCGCCCGCCCGCGTACCTGAGCCAGCATCGCTTGGGCTCCTCGCTGCCGGGGCAATTGGTTTGCTGGGCGCAGTGCGCCGCCGTGCGCGTCGTCTGGTGAAGTGAGGATCATTTGTAGACTGGTGGGCAACCCGGCCGTCGACTGACGCACTAACCCCGGGCTCGCCCACTCGCCATATTGTCGCCCGACCCGTCCGCTGACGGATCGGGCGATTCGCGTTTACGTGTTCGTCTGCTGGTGCTATCCCATCCTGACGCCCCATGTCCGTCGCTCCGGTCACACATAAAGTCTGCCTCGTCATCGGCACTCGACCTGAAGCCATCAAGATGGCGCCGGTTGTCGCAGCCATTCGCGAACACCCGCACCTTGAGCCGCTGGTTATTGCGACCACCCAGCACCGGGAAATGCTGAAGCAGGCACTCGATGTATTCGGCATTGTCCCGGATATCGACCTGGGACTGATGCAGAATGGTCAGAACCTCGGCGTATTCACGTCAAGAGCTATGGCAGCACTCACCGAGTGTTTCCTTCAGCACCAGCCGCATTTCCTGCTCGTGCAAGGCGACACGTCAACGGTGACTGCCGCATGTCTCGCGGGCTTCTACCAGGGGATCCCCATCGGCCACATTGAAGCCGGTCTCCGATCCTTTGACCTCTCGAGCCCGTTCCCCGAAGAGGTGAACCGCAGAATTGCGACGTGCACAGCCAATGTGCATTTCGCCCCGACAACCGAAGCTCGAAACAATCTTGTCTCAGAGGGAATCCCGGAAGGAGACATTTTTGTCACCGGCAACACGGTAGTTGATGCGCTTCACATGATTCCACGCATCGACGAGTTTGAAACGCCGGCGTTGAATGCCATACCGTGGGGGGACAGTCGCGTTCTCGTGACGACGGTACATCGCCGCGAATCGCTCGGTGAGCATCTCGAGGCCATCTGTGATGCACTTGAGGCGATTGTGCGCCTGCATGCGCAGGTGGAGATCGCCTTTCCCGTGCACCTCAACCCTCGCGTACGGGAAGTGGTTCATGCGCGGCTTGGCCATATTCCGCGTATTCACCTGCTCGACCCGTTGCCCTACCCGGAGCTGCTCGAGCTGCTGCGCCGTTCGCATTTCGTGCTGTCTGATTCCGGCGGAATACAAGAAGAGGTACCGAGCTTCGGTAAGCCGATCCTTATTCTTCGCGAGACAACCGAGCGGCCCGAGGTCCTGCAGTCCGGCTTCGGCGAACTCGTGGGAACCGACGCCAAGACAATACTCGCACGTACCACGGCGTTGCTCAACGACCCGGCCCTGTATCAGCAGCGCGCCTCGGGTCGCAATCCCTTTGGCGACGGCCGGGCCGCATTCCGAATTGCGGAGGTCATCGACACACTCCTTCGTCATCCAGCCCCACGCCGCGGCCCGAGACGCCTGGACCATCAACAAGTGAACGCCACACTCGAGCGCTTGGCGCTCGACAGCTGACAGTTGTGTGCCGGGATGCATGAGTCCCGGAGTCTCTCACTTCCCGCGACCTTCAGGAGCACGACGTCGTGTCTCGCGTTACCGGTAAGCCATCCCGTCGCATCGACCAATTGCGTGATCGAGGGTTCCGCGGCGGGCGCATCGCGCCGCACCGCGCGATGATCGGCCTCGAAATCTCCTGGACCCTGCTCGTCGATCTCTTCGTGCTGCCGATGATGTTCGCGGTGGCCATGTTCGCACTGCTCGACCCGCTGATGGGCGCGTGGCGCGAATTCTTCAATGCCATTCGCGAACCGCTCGGACTGCCCGGTGTGGTGTCGACCCGGGTTTTCGAAGTGGGGCCGCTGGGCGTTGCCATTCCGTACTTCACGGCCGGCAGCTTCTGGCCCGAGCCGCGCGATCTGCAGACGGGCTGGCTGGTGACGGTGATACTGTTTGCCGTCAGCTTCTTCCTCAAGGATCGCTGGCTGCCCTTCGGCTACCTGTTGCGCTTTCTCGCCGCCATTCAGCTGACCGCGCAACTCTGGTTCACCTTTGCCGCGCCACCGTTCACCTACGACCTCGCCTCGTACACGGCCGGCCTGCTCATCTGCGGTGTGGTCATTCTGGTGCTCTCACCGTTTCTGGTGGCGTTCACCTTTCACATCTTCGATTTTCTGCTCTGGCAGAAGGTCGCCATGGGCACACTGCTGCTGGCCCACCTGAGCGTGCTGCTGCCCCTGCAGGCGGCCGTGCACACCTGGGTCATTCATCGGGCCTCGCTGCTGGCCATGCCCATGCTGTTCCTGGTGTTCGGCGTGCTGCTCGACGTGTTCGTGTATGTGGCACTCTATGGCTGGGGCATGAGCTGGCGCTCCGGTGGCGTGCTTGATGCCGTGGAGCGACGCCCACCCACGATGCCGGCGCGTTACCCCGAAGGCCGCCCGCGTCCCACGCCCACGCCTCAGTCGGTGCGGGCCATCACGCCCATCGGCTCGCAGATCATTCGCGCCCTCGGCTACGGCTCGATGCTCGTGCGGCGCCTGGGTCTCGGGGGCCGCCCATGAACACACTGGTCGGGTTTGCCAACGTGGGTCTCTGGGTCTGCATCGTCATTCTCGCGATCTACACCCTGCGGCACTACTTCTTCACGCTCAATCGCCTGTTCGGCCGGCATCGCCAGCCCTTCGTCGACGTCATCCAGGCCGACTGGCCCTCACTCGTGGTGTTTGTGCCGGCGCACAACGAGGAGCGCGTCATCCGCGACTCGCTCGATGCCCTGCTCACCTGCGACTATCCCGAGGACCGGCTCAAGATCGTGCCGGTGGATGACCGCTCCACGGACGACACACGCAACATCCTGAAGGAGTACGCCGAGAACTATCCGGGGCGCATCATTCCCTTCCTGCGTGACGAGGGCACGCCGGGCAAGGCGGCAGCGCTGGCCGACGCGATGGCGCTGCATCAGGACGAGATCTTTCTGGTGTTCGACGCCGACTACATCCCTGGCGAGCGCCTGCTCAAGCAGCTGGTGGCACCGTTCTTTGATGCCGAGGTGGGCGCCGTCATGGGCCGCGTCGTGCCACTCAACGTGGGGCTGTCGCTGCTCACACGTCTGCTCGATCTCGAGCGCGCCGGTGGCTATCAGGTGGACCAGCAGGCCCGGATGAATTTGCGTCTCGTTCCGCAGTACGGCGGCACCGTCGGCGGCGTGCGGCGCGCGGCGCTTGAGCACGTAGGTGGTTGGAACGTGGACTCGCTTGCCGAGGATACCGACCTGACGGTGCGTCTCGTGATCGCCGGTTGGGAGGTCGTATACCAGAATCGCTCGGAGTGCTATGAAGAGGTGCCCGAGACCTGGGAGTCGCGCATCCGGCAGATCAAGCGCTGGGCCAAGGGCCACAATCAGGCGCTGCGTCGCTATGTGGCCGCGCTGCTCACCAATCGTTCACGACTGCCTCTGGCCCAGGTGATCGACGGCGCGTTGCTGCTTGGCGTCTTTGTCGTGCCTCTTGTGCTGGCCGTGGGTTGGCTCTGCACCATCATCCTGTTCTTCGCCGGCTATCCGCCCGAGTGGGGGCGCTTCACCGTGCTCGCGATTTCATCGTTCAACACTGTCGGCAACTTTGCCGCGTTCTTCCAGGTCGCTGCGGCCAGTCGACTCGATGGTTCCCGCGAGCGCATCCGGATGTTGCCCTTCCTCTTCCTCGGCTTTCTCGTCAGCACCTTTGCCGTGGGCCGCGCCTCGCTGTCGCGTGCGTCGTGGCTGCGTGGTCGTCCGGTACAGTGGCAGAAGACCGAGCGACACCGTGAAGGCCGCGCCAACGTGGGTGGGAACGGAGGGCGCGTCTGATGCCGAGCTCACCGGGCATGGCCTTCGCCCTGCTGCTGCTGGCGCTGGTCGCGTGGATGGCACTGCCTCTTGTCCCCGCGTTCATGGAGCTGCTGCGTCCGCGTGACGCGGCGCCATTGAGCGCCGTGGGCAACGACGCGGGCAAGCTGACGTTCTTTGCCGATTCGTTCACCAAGCGCGCGCAGCGCGAGGGACTGCTGGGCACCATGGTGCCGCCCCGGCTTGGCGATGGCACACCGGTGCTGTCCCATTCGCAAGGCGCACCACTGGTGAAACAGCGCAAGCCCATCGAGGACATGGTGGTCCTCATGGACAGCACACCACTGCCCGAGGACTGCGAGCTGGCCACTGAAGTGCTGTCCCGCCTCACGCTGCGCGGCAGCAACGGTGTGGTGTATCGCGCCCTGCTGGGGCAGCGCGACGTGTACCTCGGTGAGCGCTCCACTGTGCTGCGTTGGGTGCACGCCAAAGGACGCCTCGAGGTGGCCAACAACTGTCGCCTGCTGGGACGCGCCACCGCCGAACGCACCATCGTGTTGGGGACGGACGTCACGTTCGAACGCCTCGAAGCCGGCGTAATCCGCGTCACCGATGTGGAAACGATGGAAGCGCCGCTGCTGCCCACCGGTGCGTACGAGCGCTTCGTGCCGAGCTACGGCAAGCAATTGGCGCCCGCCTACTGGCGCATCGACGGGGGGCTGCCCATCACGGCCGGATCGGCATTCATCGGGTCGGCCATCGCCACCGGTTCGATTGTGGTCAACGATGGCGCACGGGTGACGGGCTCGCTGAAGGCGCACGACGAAATCATTGTACGAAGTGGCGCGGTGGTTGTAGGATCTCTCACGGCCAGACGGCGCATCACCATCGAACGTGGCGCACGGGTCAGTGGCCCCGTTATCTCTGAAGATACCATCATCGTAGAGGCGGCGATTGTCGGCAGCAGCACCAAGCCTACCACCGTAACCGCTCCCGTCGTACGCCTTCTGGCAGGGGCGACGATCTACGGTGCCGTGATGTCGGGTGACAGTGGGCTCACCGTTGCCTGAAAGAGTGTGTTTCCGATCAGCGGGTGGGACTCCACTGCCTGGACACTCGCCTCAGCTCGAGCAGCTCCAGCAGAGCCCTCGCAAAATCGGTCGGGCGGACCTTGGATCCGGCGCGGTGCTGCCAACGTCCAAGTGGGGATTCGAACACCACGGATTCAATCGTGCGATGATCCGGTTCCGCCGTCGTTAGTGACAGCACCACCCGTGCGCGTACGAGCAACTCCAGATCAAAGATCCAACGGGACGAGAATGGCTCGCTGAGAACGAGACGGAGCAGATCGGAGGTTCGGAACAGCTTGGCGCCGCATTGGGTGTCATACGAGCTGACGTCAAGCAGTATGGAGCTCGCGGTGGCGAAGAGGCGTCCCAAGTAGTGTCGTGATGCTCGACGGGTGACTTCCCGGCCCAAAGCGCGGAGCCTGACCCCCCACACCCACTCAATCTGTGGGCGTTCGTCGAATACCCGTCGCAGCTCGTTCAACTCGGCAAGTGGCGCAGCAAGATCTGCATCCCAGAATCCGCAGTAATCACTTACTTCCATCGCGTGCAGCAGGCCGATACGAACAGCCTCCGCTTTGCCCTTGTTGTCAGGGAAACTGATCACACTGGCCCTTCCAACAAGTTGACTGGCGAGTTGCTCAAGTACACGGGCTGTCCCGTCTGAACTTCCATCGTTGACCAGGACAAGGCGCAACCACGGCAAGTCGGCCATCGCAGACAGAATCGCCGTTTGGTCCAGCCTATGCTCCTCGTTGAAACAAGGCAGGACAAGCGCCAAAGTGTTTAGAGGCATCTTCGCTGCGGTCGCGTGGTGCATAGAATTATGCCTTCAGACCCCATCAGGAGTCTGAGCGAGCGCGATCAACGACATTCCCACCGGGAGTCGACTGCGGGGAATAAAGAAGCGCTCCAAGGTCCAAGCGTGGTACAACAGCGAATTGACTCGGGGCGAGAGCATGAGTTGGTCCGGTGAATAGCCGAACACCCGTTCCCTGAGACGCTGTAGAATTGCAAGGGGCAGGAGGACCGTGTTGAAGTACGACAGGTAGCGAGTTCTCCACCCCGCTTCCGCAAGCTGTTCAGTGAGCAGAGACAGCGAGTAGCGGCGATAGTGCTGGTGCGCGATGTCATGAGGCCCCCACAGAATGGGAAGCGCAGGCACCGTGATCAAAAGGTACCCACCGGGCTTCGCGCGCCCACGCAGACTTCGCAGTGCCTCCACGGGCTGCTCCACATGCTCAAGTACATCGAAAAGGCCAATCAGATCGAAGGTTTGTGGCGCGAACGGAATAGGCTCAGGGAGCGCGCCAAACGCCACGTTCGCACCGGCGACCAGTTTCGCACGCTCACGCGCCTCATGGTCATACTCGAAGCCCCAAACCGTTCCGTACTTCTGCAGCAGTGGCACGTTGCCGCCACTCCCGCATCCCGCATCAAGAATTGTGGTCCCGGACGTCAGGCCAAGTGAGTCAAGCAGTCGGGATATGAAGTACCGGCGACCACGAAACCACCAGTGGTCGCGCTCGGCGTTGGCCA
>VFQQ010002181.1_pt1 | contig 23322 bp, 42 predicted proteins | sample 3512341 | NCBI WGS metagenome assembly VFQQ01 (sample SAMN10412373, study PRJNA504923) | tailings metagenome | isolation source: Relicate 2 Philex TSF1 revegetated site | place: Philippines: Tuba, Benguet | collected 2017-08-29 | reverse complement strand
GGCGTGGGGCGCCGGCGGCAGCTGACGTGGATGCTGCGCTGGAGCGGCGCCTTGGCGGCGGTGGCTCCAGGCGGTAGCGTTCGGTGGACAGCAGGAAGCCGTGGGCCTGGGAGTAGAGCAGCCAGTCTGCCGAAACAACGGGGATGCCGTGCTGCAGCGCAACCACAAGTTTGGGGGCTGCCCAGTCCAGCTCGGCTTGTGGGCCCTCCACAATCACCGCCGCTGTGAGGCCGACATTGAGAGCACCCGACCACGTGCCGCGAAGCCGCTCCACCAGCTGCGCAAGCTGGGAGCGGCGGGTCCGCGGCACGCCGCTCGCCGTTACCTCCATCGGGCGGCGGCGGCGGAGCAGCAGCGGTGCCTGCTCGGGGCGGCGGCAGGGCTGGCGGAGGTTGAAATGTGATGTGCCGGGCTCCCTAAATGGAGCTGGGCTGCAGCGCGTGGGCCTCGGAGTGAGGAGAGCTGGACGTTGGGGCCGACGAGAGGCGATTGAATGATGCCGGACCAGCCAAGCAGGCGTATATGAGAGCCTCGAATGCAGGTAACAGACATCCAAGGCGCAACCGAGCCTCCACAGCTGCGGCAGCATGGCGCCCCGCCGGGCGCCGTCACTCCGTGGCGCTCCACTACTCGTTTGTTACACGCAGCAATGCATTTCACAAGGAGCATCAAACAAAGTAGCTAAAGCTGTACAGGGAGCAATCTAGTGAAGGGCCAGCGCCGCGCGGGCAGCATCGTTGGCCCACACCTTGCACCGCGTGCCGCCGTCGCTCAGCACTGCTGTGAGTCGCACACCCGCTGCCTCCAGCCCGTCCAGCAGTGCTTTATCCACAGCCTCGTGCCGGTGCTTGTGTGCGATGAGGATCCTGCAAGCGATGGCGACCAGATTCGTGACTGTGGAACTTTGGCAGCAGAGATTGCAAGCCGAACCACCGCCCCTTCATCATACATGCTGCACCGCTCGCTCTCGCTGCAACCGGCAATCCCTGGCACCCAGCTGCAGCCAGCTGCCGCCCACCTGAGCGGCTCGCCGCCGTGGGCCTGCACATGCGCCGCAGCTGCCGCCACAGTCGCCACCAGCGCCGCCACCGGCTCCAAACTGTACACTAGGTCAGCGCCCAGCAGCCAGCTGTACTGCGCTTTAGGGCCACCTGCTGGGGCCAGCAGCGCACTGCCCACCCGCCAGTCCAGTGGCGCAGCTCGTATGCCGCCGCCAGCCGCGGCCACCAGGCTGGCATTGGCTGCGATGGCTGCCTCCAGCTGAGGCAGCATGGCGGGCAGGTCAGTGGCAGTGACATCAGCTCCCAGGCTTGCGGCTGCCAGGCCAACAAGGCCGGTGCCTCCAGAGCCCAGTTCCAACACTCGGCTGCCACAAAGCCAGGGCTGCGCTGGCCGGCTCGGTGGCTGCATCGCTGCCTCTGCCGCTGCCGCTGGCATTCCCGCTGCAATGTCGCAAGCCTGCATGCAGGCGCCGCCGCCGCCGCTGCTGCCACTGCTGCAGTGCGCGCCACACCCTCGCGGCCCCAAGCTGTCTGTGCAGCAGCTGGTGCCGCCTGCTGCCTGCCCCTGCTGCACCAGGAACCACGCCAGCAGGGCACCCGCCTCCCAGGCCACCGCACCGGGCCCAGCTGCTGCACCGTGGCTCTCCAGCAGCCTCAGGCCTGGCAGCCCCAGCTGATGCCCCAGCTGAAGCTGTAGCAGCTGCTGCACCTCTGCTAGTTCCTCACACACTGCTGCCGCCTCGTCTTCCTCCTCTCCTGCCCGGACCGCAGCCGGAACCGCTGCACCCTGCAGGCTGTTCAGTGCTGGCTCGTTGGCGCCTTCCTGCTGCTGCTGCGGCGGCAGCGGCTGCTGCTGCTGCTGCTGCGGACTGTCGGCTGCTCCCGCGCCGGCCCTTCCGCCTCCTCCCCCAGCAGCTGCAAGCTCGAGGTAGCGGCCAAATGCCGCCGCCGCTTCGCGCAGCCTGCCTGTGTTCCTGGCCGTCCTGCCCAGCGTGGCCAGCGCATCTGGCCAGTCACGCTGCAGGCTCACTGCTGCGGATGCTGCCGCATACGCCGCCTCGTCCTGCCCTTCCTCCATGCGGCACTGCGCCAGCATTTCGTGCACAGCAGCGGCGCTGCCATCCAGCTGCAGCGCACGCTCAAACACGGCAGCGGCCGCTGCAAACTCGCCCTCAGCAGCCAGTTCAGCGCCCTGGTCTGCCAGGTGGGCTGCTTTGGCTGCTGCTGCCGCTGAGTCTGCTGCTGCTGACGCTGCTGCTGACCCTGCCGCTGCATTCAGGGTTGCCTGCCCACCCTCGGCTGCTGCTGCTGGGCTGCTGGCCGATGGGCCGCCCGCAGGCAGCTGCATGCTGGCAAGTGGAGTGGTTCAGGGGCCACTGCCGCCTGGCGGGAACTGCTGCCCAAAGCCAAACGGCTGCTGTTGCGCCTGCTGCTGCTGGCCAAAGGCAAAGCCGTGCTGTGCCTGCAGCTGCTGCGCCTGCTGCGCCTGCTGCTGCTGCGCCAGCTGGCCGAAGCCGAATCCCGACACCTGCTGCTGCTGCTGCGCCAGCTGCTGCGCCTGCTGGGCAGCTGCCGCCTGCGCTGCTGCCGCCTGCTGCTGCTCCAGCTGCTGTAGGTGCTGCTGGTAGGGCGTTGGGTCGAAGCCGGGTGCTGCGCCCACCACTCCCTGCCCTGCCAGAGCTCGCTGCAGGGTCGCCTGCCGCCTCTGCGCCTCGCGCCGCTGCTTCTCTGCCTGGCGCTTGGCACGCTCCTGCAGCACCGGTTAGAGGGGGATGAATCACAACTGGGCGAGCCAGGGAGCTTGCAGAACAGAGCTGGGCAGCCTTGTGCAAGGGCGCCGCATTGGATGATACGTCACAGGTGCCATGCTGCAGCTGGACTCGCACGGGGCACGTTTGCTGCCCTGCTGCAGCTGGCCTGACCCTGCAGCTCACAGCATTTCACAGCAAACAAGCATCAAGTCAGCAGTTGGGCACTCGCCTCTGGGGGCAGCTGCTCCTCCTCCTCGTCGCTCAGGGAGATGAGGTCTGGGATGTCAATGAAGCTGCAGGGATGTGGGGAGAAGGCACGCAGTCGGTTGGTGCCATTACCTGCCTGTGGCAACCAAGTTGGCAATCTGGAGGTCCCAACGGCAGCCCAGCGTGCCAGCAGCAAGAGGCAGTTGTCTGCTCGGTGCATGGCATACAGCCCATGTGACTCACCTGTACTCCAGCTGCTGCGTGAGCTGGTCGACGTTGGGCCTGGACGGCTGCGGTGGGCCTGCAGGCAGGTGGGGACGAGTGCGGGAGGTTGCATCACACAAAATGCATGACAAAGAGCATCGTGTGATGGCGCAGGAAAGTGCGGGCATGCGACCCCCCTGCCACAGCCCCCTGCAGCCTCTCACCTTGTTGCTGCTGCTGCCCCTGCGGCTGGCCGAACTGGGTGGGCGCTGGGAAATTGTTGAAGAACTGCTGAAACTGTTGGGCAGGGAGGGACAGGAGGCAGCGCAGTGGGCATGGCTGTGGCAAGCATGGAATTAGAATGGCTTAACATGGAATGGAATGGAACGAGTGGCAGAGGCAGCTTGTCATGCTGCAAGCATAACAAGCTTGACATTTCAAGGACTGCATTGCACTGTAATGTACCTGGTTGAAGTTGTTCATGGCTCCTGATGGCGCACACCCACCATGGCAAGCTGCAGCAGAGGACACGGCAACGAAGAGTGCTGAGCAGCGGCGGCGGCGGCGGCGGTGCCACAAAGTGTGCCGGACGGACCTCGGCTTGCGCCCAAAGAATTTGATCGCGGCAATCGAGCCTGCCAGGCCCGCGGCGGCCGCTGCACACCTGCAGAAGCTCGGTGGTGCTGGGGCTTTCGCTAGGTTTGGCGCGCAGGGGGTCGGTGCCAGGCTTGATCGCTTGCTGCGGCTGACACGGCGAGGTTGGCCGGAGAGCCGGGCGTTTGGGCCCAGCCCGGCTGGCTCAGCACGACAGCACGCTGCCATTGAGCTGGGCCGCTCGAATTGATCCCCTGACCGGCTGCATTCAATCAATGATGCTTGCACTGCCGCTGCCAGTGGGTGGTGCGGCCAGGGCGGCCTCGCTCGCGCTGCCGGCTTGCACAGCGGGAGCCTGGGGCAGGCTGGCCAGCAGCAGCGCAGCTCAGGATGCAGGCGATATGTCCGCAGATTCAGATCTTTACGCCATTCTGGGGGTGAAGCCCTCGGCGACAAGGTGCTCCGCCTGGCCCCGCCGCCGCCTGCCGCCGCCGCTGCCTGCATCCTGCTTCCTTCGCTTGTTTGACAGAACTTTCTGACTCGCTGCCTGCAGGGACGAGCTGAAGCGGGCCTTTCGAGCCAAGGCCCGCCTGCTGCACCCTGACGCCTCGCAAGGCGGAGGGGACCATGCCGCCTTTGTGCGCCTGGTGCACGCCTACCAGGTGCGGTGGAGACTGTTCGCTTGGCTGGTGCCTGTTGTGATGGGGGCTCCTGAACGTCATTGTATCCAGATGCTCGTAAACAGTGCCGCTGTGATGCTGCATTGCACCCTGTGTCCCATCACCCCCCATACATGCTGGCACCACCCGCCGCAGGTGCTGGCCAACTCGCGCAGCCGGCAGCTGTACGATTTGAGCCGCGAGCGAGGCAGCCCCAGCGTGCTGCGCGCGGCAGCGGCCAGCGGCGTGCCTGGAGCGGCCTCTGCTGCTTATGATGACGTCGAGGTGAGGAGGGTGGGCAGGCCGGCACGCGATGCTTAGCAGTGGGTGCCTGCCAGCCTCCCTTCTGCAAGGATGGCTGTGCCAGCTACAGCGTCACGGCGCCCGCCTCACTTGCTTTCACAGCGCCCGCCCCCGTGCAAGTGGCTTGCTTTCGACCCTCCCCTTGTGCTCCTCCTGCCTGGCAGGTGGACCTATCTTGGGGCCTGGGCCGCCTGTTCTCAGGCCAGGACTCAAAGGACTCGAGCCACGCCAGAGCGCTCGACAAAGTGCGGCAGGAGCTGACGGGGTGCGCGCACAAAGGCGTGCCGCCGTGCGTGTTCACGTGCCCAAACTGTGCTTAACGTACGGCATGAGCTGGCCGTGGCAGCCAACTCATCCAAGATACACCGCGCAAAGCCTTGGCATGCCACTTGTGAGCTGAGCACCTCCTCGTCCGTTCAAACCAACTCCCGCCGGCCGCAGGGAGCTGCACTCAGCCGTGCGGCGAGCCTACCTCGGGCCGAAGTTAGAAGAGCTGGCCAGCGGTGCCCTGCCCGACGCTTTCGAGGCAGATGAGCGAGCCACACCAGAGTGCCCTGACCTGCTGCAGCTTGTGTCTGGCCGGCAGCTGCTAGGTGCGGTGCGGGAGCGGCGCCTCGAGCTGCTGGCTCGACAGGCGGCGGCGGCGGCAGCGCTGCGAGAGGGGCGGCAGCCGGCGGCGGCGGCAGCGCTGCCGGCAGGCAGCAGAGCGGCGGTGGGCGAGGAGCGGCAGGGAAGTAAGCAGCAGCAGCAGCAGTGCGAGCAATCCGATCGCCAAACTGGGAAGCTGTCGGAAACTGAGGCCCACAGCAGCGAGCCGGCGCAGTGTGAAATGCAGCCTCCCCGGCAGCTGGAGGAGCAAGCGCAGCGGGAGCAGCAGCAGCAGGCGCAGGCGCGGCAGCACCAGCGAGAGCCAGACATACTCGACCTGTTCGTTGGAGATGAGCTTGTGGCCAGTGCTGTGCGGCACTTCCCACGGCAGCAGCAGCAGCAAAAGGCGGATCAAGTTGGTACAGGCAGCGGCTCCGATGCAGGCAGCTGGACAGCGGCTGGAAGCAGCAGGAGTGATCGCAGCGGCCGGGCCAGCGAGGTTGGCAGTGGAGCAGCTGGAGCCGCCTCTCAGCAGCCGGATGCTGGAGCAGGCGGACCCGGCAGTGTGGAAGATTGCCTGCCTGCAGAAGTCATCGGCATTTACGACCGTGCAGGACAGCTGCTTGCGCAGGTGGGAACGGTTGCTGCTGGTGGGAGGGTTTGGTCTGCCATGCCAGTGCAGGCTGCATCGCATGCTTCGTCAGCTGTCCGGCCCTGTGCCCTCAACTTCATTGTGCCCGACATAAGCTACTGCTTAGCAGATGTGCCACTACACCCTGTGCATGTTGGTCCCCCCACCGTTGTTTAGGTGCAGGCCATGCGGTTGGACCCAACAGCTATAGCATGCTATGCAATGGCATCGTGTGTGCTGCATTGAACAACGCACAATGCTACTCACCAACCAAGCGCAGGTGGAGGCCATGCAGCTGGACCCGGGCAGCGCAACCGCCTCCTCCGCCCGCCTGCTCAACGCCCAGGGCGTGCCCACCCACACTGTGTACCGCACACAGACGCCGCTGGTCAGGTGATTGGGTTGGGGGGACTCGAACTGGAACGGAGTGGGCATGGATGGGGTGGGGGCAGCAGCATGGGGGTAGAAGCTATGGGCGGTGCTTCGGCAGAACTCCCCATGCGCATCGCCAGTGACAGCCGCCTTGCATTGTTCTGTCGGCCCGCAGCGCCCCCAGCGCCTGGCGCTCAGGCTGTAATCCCAACGCCGTCCTCCCCTCTGCGGCGCAGGCACCTCACGTTTGCCGCCCAGCTGGGGGCGCTGGGGCTCAAGTCCTCTCGGCCCAGCCAGCTGGTGGTGTGCCGAGCGCGGCGCGCCTGGCTGCCGCCCAGCTCACTGTGGTTCTTCAAGCCGCTCAGCTACGAGCATGACATCGGTGAGCTTTTGGTTGGTTGCGGCTGGCTGGCTGGCTGTTGATTTGGGGTGGTTGGCAGGCTTGCACCTGCTAATCTTGCTGATTGCAGCCGGTCGCTCGGCATGGCATGGCATGGCGCCCTTGCATGCCGAGATGGTAGCCGTATTGGTAGCCATTTTGGTAGCCGACACCAGCGACATGAGCTTGTATGGCTGTTTGAAGCCCTCCCACTGCCCTGTTTCCGCTGCTGTTATCCACAAGCAGGCGGCTGGTGCCTGGAGTGGGCGGGTGATGCGCACAAGGGCCACCCTGCCTGGCTGGACCCAGCCGTGTTTGTGCTGACGGCAGCCTTTGACACCCTGGACAGCGAGCGAGCGGCGCGGCAGCCCCTGGGACTGTTCAGCTGCCTTCGCGCGGCCAGGGCGGCAGGGGCGGCTGACGAGGGGGAAGGGGGCGTTGCAGAAGCAAAAGAGCAGGGGTGGCGAGGCTGGTGGCAGAGTGCGCTGCGCTTCCACGGGCGGGGCTAGCGCTGATGCGTGCGCTAAACTGACTGATTGTTCACCTGAACCTTGCAAAGATGTTTCTTACAGAAAGGCATGCCAGCAGCACCACAAATGCCTGAAGAGAGGGTGTCCAATGCTGCATATGCTCCCAGTGACTGCCTCACAGCCGGCTGAAGATTGGTCGCCGGCGCTGCGCCCGCGCCAGGAAGACCTCCTGCACATCCGCAGACTGCACGGCGGAGAATGGCGGGAGCGGGCGCATCAGCCTTGGACAGCCTCAGTGCTGCAGTTGCGTGTGCGCAGAGCACCACAGAGTGCTTTCAAGATGGACGAGGAAGTGCAGCGTAAACTAGGTAGCGGAGCATGGCTGCGCAAGGCAGCGTGGTCTGCCACAGAGCCTTGCATTGCCCCTGCCGCAGCTGGTTGCCCACCTGCGGCAGCAATGATGCAATGCCCCTGCAACACAGTTGCCCACCTGCGGCAGCATGGCGGAGTTCCAGGTGGCCACGTAGTCCAGGCCGTCGGCCACGCTGTGATCCCTGCATGGCCATTTCGTGTGGCGCAGCGGTTGTGCGGTTGTGGCAGCTGGCGAGCGGCGGCAGGCCTAGGGCGCAAGGCATAGCACAGCCACTGCCTGCCATACCCGATGCTCGGCAGGCGAACGCGCCACTGCCCTAGCAAACTCAACAGCTCGCCTCTGGTACAGCAGCACGCGCTTGGTGCCGCAGACCGCCAACGGCGATTTGGCGGCGATGGCACGTGCCATGGCGGTTGCCCCCGCCATCAGCGCCTCCTGTGATGGGTAAGCCTGGCTCACCAGCCGCAGCTCCTTAGCCTCCATGCCTGCGGGCAGCATGCGGTTGTACAGTACGTCACCACAGATGCGCACCAAGACGTACATTTACCCAATGCCGGGGCTTCGGAGCACGTCTCCAAATTGCAGCCAGGTTCTGCTGCCGGCGCAAGCATGCCGCCAAGTGTGCCTGCCATGTCTGCTTTGCCCCCTGCCTGCTCCCCCTTCACCCACCGCTGAAGTCTCGAGCAGTCAGCGCCAGCTCGCTCGCCACGCCGTGGCCAACAATGGTGGGCAGGCGTTGGAGCGTGCCCATGTCCGCAACAATAGCCAGATCGGCCTCCTGTGTGTGGGTGGGAAGGTGGAGGCATTGCTGACGTGCAGTTCAGCATGTGCAGTGTTGACCAGCAAGCCGTGGTGGAAACGAGGCATGCAGAAATGACAGCAGGCCAGCAGCAGGTTTGAAACAGCGGGTTTGACTTGCCTTGACACAGAACACCGCATTATCAGTTGCCAGCCGGATGTCGCAAGCGGTGATCATGTCAATGCCTGCAGTAGGGAGGGTTGGTTAGCAGAGGCGAGCACAGGTGCGACTGCGGAGCAAAGTGATGCAGCCTATTGCCACATAGCTGCGCAAAGGACCAGCGATAGTGCACGCAGCTGCAGCTGCCCCCTCCCTCACCTGCACCCACGCAGTGGCCGTGCACAGCAGCAATCACGGGCACAGGGCACGCCTCGAACGCGCTCATCGCCTCTTGCAGCCCAAGCACAAACGACCTGCGGGCACGCAGGGACATGGACTGGTAATCAACAATTTTGAGCCTGAAACCACCCGGCTTCACAACCCAGTGCAAATGCACGTCCCATTCAGCCGCTTCCCTTTCCCACCAGCCAGAAACACACACCGGAACCGCCAGCGGGAGCGGCCCTGGCAGTCGGCTGCCTCTGGGCTGCTGCCTGCCGCGGGCCCCAGTCCTTGCATCAGCGCTCCCACGTCGATGCCGGTGCAGAAATGTTTGCCTGCTCCACTCAGCACAATCTGCGGAGCAGCGGGGAGCGGGTATAGCGTGGCAAGGCGGAATGTTGGTTGCAGTGTGAGCTGCATGAGCTGCAGGCAGCCATCAGTTTAACCGGATTGGGCTAACAGTCATAGGTCGCTTACCACGCGAGCTCCAGCGTCCACCAGCCACTGCAGCGCTGGGGCCAGCTCCGTCCACCTGCAGGCAAGCGGGGGCAGCAGACACTATCGTTTTCGATGCTTAGGACGGCAGCACATCTGGATCACAACCACGGCAGGACGTTCGCATGAAAAAGCACACGCAGGAAGTGAGGCCTACATCTGCTGGCTGATGCTGTTGCCCTTGGTGGGGCGGTTGAGCATGAGTGAGCCCACGCCATCGGCCACTGAGACCGTCAGCGTCTCGAACGAGCCCATGGCGGCGGCAGGCGCGGCAGCTGCTCGTCGGGCGGATAGCGCAACGCGTTGAGAGCGCTGTCTGCAGCCTAGAGATGCAGTGGTTCAGCGCGGAAAGCGCGTTCCGGAGGCGGGGGGCTTGGCGGTGCTGAGTCGGCCCGACTTGCAGGGCGCGCTTGTGCTTTGTGCGATGCCCTTATCACATGCAAACGTCGGGATTGCCTGATCGGAGGCAGGAGGCAGAGGACGAACTGCAAGTGTCGCATGCCGCCGCCGCCGCGCACGCTGCCGCCGCCTCTGCCGTGAAGCCAGCCGCGCAGGCGCTGGCACTCAGTCTGTTGCTCATTCTTCCGCCCTTGGAACTCCTCACGCAGCCTGCCGTCCGTCACCATGTCCCTCTGTGCTGTGCGGAACCTCACCAAGGCCCTGCAGGTGTTGTTGGGGCCGGGTGACCCAGCGCTGAGCAGGAGCTCCAACCCAACTTGTGCTGTGGCCTATAGCAGCAGCTGGGCTGTGTGAGTGAGGGACGCCAGCGCCTTGGGACTGCTCGCTGACTGTGCGCCGCCGCCTTGCCGTCGCCGCAGGGCTCGGCGCTGCGCCCCGCCGCCGCCAGCGCTGCCCGCGGCTTCGCTTCGGGGGACAAGGACAAGCTTGAGAGCGACACGCGCACGTGAGGCGGGCGGGATTGGGGCGGGAAGATGCAATGGATTCATCCGGTAGGCACAGTACGAAAGAAGGTGTGGAGCCGGGCGGCCTCGATCTCGATACCACTGTGCCACTCCGCCCACCCACCACACTGCTGTTGCGCAGCACCAAGCCCCAGCAGCAGGCGCACGCCACCGATGAGGCCACCAAGGACTCGGTGCGGCCAGCAGCTGCAGAACGGGGCTAGGGGAGAGGAAGGCTGGCACGCTGAGGGGCATGCCGCACCTGCAGGCGCCGACACGCGCCCGGTCATCCCAGCACATCCTGCTTGCTCTCACCAGCTGCGCTCATCAGCTTGAATGCTCCCTACTCTTGATTGTTTCAGCGGTGCTGCCTTGCATCTGCTGCAGATCCGGGAGGCGGCCGAGGGAGATGTGACCGGCGCTGCCGGCGCAGTGGGGGTGAGCAAGGGGCTGAGCACGGTGGCGATGCAGTGCAAAGACAGGCATGACTCCACCCCTCTTTGACCTGACGAAGCAGGAGCTGACAGCTGACTAATGGTTGCCACCCTGCCCTCTCTCCGTATCCCACCCTTCCGCAGGAGATGGCCAAGCAGGCTGCCAAGGTGAGCTGTGTGTGCACATGCCGGCCGTGTGCTCCGTGTCCCATTCGCACCTCCACTGCCAACCGCCAGGCCCGCCCCCCAGCCCACAAGGGCACGCCTCTCTGCTTCACGCCCGTGTTACCCCTGCTCCTGCTGCGCAGGGCGCCAAGGAGAGTGCCAAGCTGATGTATGACTCGTGAGTGTGGGCCGTTTGCAGTTTCTTGCACATTCTGAACATGGGAGGGTGCCTGGCCTGGACACGCTGGCGGCGGCTGCCCAGTTGCATGCACACGCATCGATCTGACTGTGGTTTGGTCGCCAATCAGCTCGCACGGCTGCATGTTGTACTGTCCTGCGGGGTGAAGCAGAAGGCGGGCATGGCGCACCCGAGCGCTCCTTGCTCTGTAAAGCCCTTCCCCCTGCCACAGCATGTGTTCCCTCCCCGCAACCCCAAGCGCTGCAGGGTGAAGGAGAAGGCGGGCATGGTCCTCTGCTTGCTCTCACAACCCTCCTCCAACAATCTGTATCTGCCAAAACTGTGCACCGCAGGGTGAAGGAGAAGGCGGGCATGGGGCCCTCCAGTGCTCGCGAGGACCTGAAGCAGGGTGAGGGGGCGGAGGAGGCGCCCCTAGGTGCGGTGTGGGGCAAGAGTGGCGGTGATGGCGGTGCATGCAAGGCTGCAGGCCAGAGTCGGGTTGTGTTTGTCCAGATAGTTACCTGCAGCCACGCATCAACACGTGTTTCTCTCCACATCTTTGCGTTCAACCCACCCTGCCACCTGCAGACAAGCCCTGAGCGCCTGCCACCCTGCCTGGAGCGCCGCTGCCCGCGTACGGCCCACCATAACGAACAGCTGCCGCGGCTCCCCGTGCCAAACTCACTCGAGCCCAAACAGGGCACAGCTGCGCTGAAGCGCGCCTCCCTGCCTCCGGTCAAGACAGCTAGAGTGTTGATGCGTTGTAAAACACATGTTGTAAACAATGCAGAGCTGAGAGTTCAATTCAGGGGCATGCGCACCGAGTGCGACTGCGTGTTGCAGCAGGCGCGGCGGCATGCAGGCCCTCAGCAAGTCAGCAAAGCAGGGCAGGTGGGGTGAGGTGGGAAGAAACAGCGGTGGGGAGAGCAGCAGGGGGAGCAGGAAGGAGATGCGAAGTGGCAGGGCCGGGCAGGTCCCTCGGCAGCTTCCACGCTGCGTGCCGTCATGGAGAGAGCCATGCCGCTGCCGCCCTGCCCGATTACTGCCTTTGGCCCGCCTAGAGCATCGGCTCCTCACTCCTTCTTAATTTCTCCTGGATGCAGCCAGCCCCTCACTTCTTCTTTCCCTTGCCGCTGCCCTTGGCGCCGCCCGACGGCGCCTTGCGCTTGGTGCCGCCCACTGCGAGGCAGAGAGCAGGGATCAGGAGGCTTAGAGGTCAACTCGATTGCTCACTCAATGGTGGCAACTTGTGTGTTGGAAGCGTCGGCTTGCACCAAACCACACAGCCCAGTCCACACATGCAACTTGGCAGCGACAGCACCTCAAAAGACAGGGAGTCGTAATGTCACCAGACAGGCCAGCACCCAGACACGAACCACCCAGCTTGCCTGTGGGGGCAGCATCGTCGCGGTCGCAGGGCGGCTCCCACACAGGCGCGGACGCTGCCTTTGCGTCACCCTCCTTCACAAGGAAGAGCGAGTGGCCAAAGCCCATGGCCACCTGCAATGCGAGAAGGGGAGGGCGCACACAGACCAGATATCCTGTGAGCAAGCAGTGCATGACCCTCTTTCACCAGGAACAGGGAGTCGCCAAAGCCCATGGCCACCTGCGGTGAGGAGGGATGGGCACAAAAGCATCTCTACACCCTTCAGCACAGTGTGGATCAGCGCACCGGCCAGGCTGCGCAGCAAGCGGCCAGGTGCCAGACGCAATGGAGTAGGAGTGCATCCCCCAGAATCAATGTGTGGATTCATGAACAATGTGTGGGCTTGCCTGCAGCGTCTCCGCGCCCTCCAGCGCCATGCACTTGTCGGGGTTGGCGGAGCTCTTCTTGCCGCTGGGCCCATAACCCAGCTCGCTGCGAGGAGAGACAGGAGGAGGGTTGCAGGCCGTGAGCGGCGCTGTTGGCGGGTGCATGTGCATGGCAGCCAGGTGCAGGTGCAGGTGCAGGGCAGCTGGCTGGCCGAAGCGGGTGCTGAACCCTGAACTCTGACGGCTCCACATGCATGTGCTTGCCTCGCAGATTGCCACCCACCATGTCGCCTTCGCACCCATGCCGGCCCCACAGGCATGGCAGTGCAGCCCACAATGCAGACCTCACGAGCAGCACTTGCCCTGCCTGCCACCCAGAGTTTCAATTCTGCTCAAACTTGCACACCATGGACACCCCACAACCGTTGCGGTGCAGCCCACCTGTATCCGTTGGAGTGGCCCCACGTGATGGTGCTCTTCTCGCTGCCGTACGTGGCGGCGCAGCCAAAGGTGGACGATCCGCAGGAGAAGGACTTGATGTTCCACCCCGACAGCTCGTGGTAGGGGGTGGGGTACATCAGGTTGTCGCCTGCGGGAAAACATTTTGGCATGATTTGAGGACAGTGGTGCATTCATGACTGGGGATACATCAGGTTGTCGCTTGCGGGCAGGGCCGGGGCAGTACAGTGGGGATCAATCATGCGTGCAAAACTTGGGGTATTTGCCGGGCATGGCAGAGTCTGGCACCAGGCAGTGCTGCCCTGAAGTCCCACAGCGTCAGTGGTCCACAACCAACTCTCCACACACACCACCCAGCCCGCGCACCTGAGGGCTTGAGCTTGCCCCACGCAAACAGCTGGCCGCCCACGATGGTGCAGAAGGAGGAGGTCTGGCCGGCCCCAACCACCGCATCAGCCGGCACCGTGATGCGCCCAGCCAGCGCCTCAATCAGCCGCGGCCTCATCTCGTCCTGCAGGGGCGGGGACAAGAGAGGCAACGATGGTGGTGAGTCGGCAGAGAGGGGAGCAGCGGTAGGGACGGCAGTGGTGCTGAGCTGTCAGAGGTGGAGGCAGTGCCAGCTTGAGCTGCTGCCCTCAAGATCATTCAACTGAAATATCTGCCATGGCTCTCGCAGGGATTGCAAGTTGGCCGCAGCGGGCACCATCATACAGCGCCAACCATGCCAAGCAGCCAGCCGCGGCCCCACCTGCTGCACTTTGTGCCCCAGCCTGCGGCACTTTGTGCCCACCAAACATTCAGCCGCTACTGAATCAGACCAAAAAGTTAAGGTTCTCACCTGCTGCACTTTGTGGCCCAGGCGGCCGTAGCCGCCGAAGCCCCAGGTCCACACGCCGCCGTCCGAGGCCACGGCAACCGTGTGGTTGTAGCCCACCGCAATCTGCAGGGGTTGATGGTAGCGCAGCAGCATGAGCTGACAAGCGGGGATGCACTGGGGGATGCACTAGCCACGATTCAGCATTTGTAAGGGGCCCCAGGTTCCCAGCAGTGGCACAGAAGCGCAGCACAGAGCAGCGCCCACAGCAGTACAAGCCGTGCTCGCCTGCGTGACCGTCTTCTCGTTCAGCGCCGCCACGATGCGCGGCTGCGGCTGCGGCTCAAACACCATCTTCACGCTGCTGTCAGCTGCAGGATTGTGGTGAGAGAGTGCATGGTTGTGAAGCAGTCGCACAGCCATGCTCAAAAGGGCAGGTTGCTACTGGCCACGCTACGCCGCGACATGAGCTGGGCAAGCCGAACTCTAGTTGGGTGCAGTCGCTTGTGTAGCTCAATGCGCCCACCTGCATTGTAGCTGCTGTCGGTGCCGTGCCCCAGCTGGCCGTACTGCGGGCAGCCAGCGGTCCACACCTGGCAGGAGGGAGGCATTGCAACCCAGGGCGGGAGGCAGCATGAGCCATGCACACCCAGCTGGGCGAACCGATGCAGCGGCTCCGTCCACCAGCCAGTGACACCGCAGCGCATCAATGGCATAACCAAGTGCGGGCCTGAAGGCAGCGCAACGCGCCCACGCAACTGCCACAGCAGCGCCACAAGCAGGCCCGCTCACCTTGCCGTCGCAAAGCCAGACGGTGAAGTCCACGCCGCAGCCCACCTTGGTCGCCTTGCTGACCAGCGCCTGCATGAAAGGGACCCGCCGGCAGCAGCTTTTTGAGCCAGCAGCAGCGGCTACTCCTGCCTTAGATGGACACACACAGGCAGCGGACACCCCTGGCAAGCGACCACGCTGGCCACCAGCCGACACCTCCAGCAGAAGCCCAGCGCTTCTAGCAGGCAGGCAGGCAAGCAAGCAGGCAGAGGACAGCACCAACGAATCTGCGCACCAGGTGCGGCGTGAGCGCCACCAAGCAGGCAAGCAGCACTGCCAATAAGCAGCACAAAGAGCAGCGCACCAGGTGCGGCGTGAGCGCCAGCAGCAGCAGGCAGACGACATAAGCACCAAAAAATCATCCCACCAGCTGCGGCGTGAGCGCCTGGTCCTCCGACCCCTTGCTCTTCTTCACGCTGCCCGTGCCCAGCTGGCCGTACTGGTTCAGCCCAAAGGTGTAGCTCTCGCCGGTGGCGGTCACCACCGCGCTGTGGTTGCGCCCCGCCGAAGCGTACACCACCTGCACAGCGGGCGCAGCGTGGGGGGCGGGCGCAGCGCATCATGGCAAGCCACATGCGGCGCAATCACGGCGTGGCTTGCAAGTGTGGTTTCTACAGCTGGACCAACAGGTGGCCAGGGCTGTGATGTGTGCATCCGGCAGCCTCCGCCAGCCTTCATTACGAAACCCAGCTGCTCCCAACAGCAGCGGCGCCCACCTTCTTGTTGGCCAGCCCCTTCACAATCGTGGGGTTGTTGCGGTTGATGGTGTCGCCCAGGCCCAGCTGCCCCTTCTGCGGCAGGCGAGGCGGGAGCAGCGGTCGCAGCGCAGTCGGCTGTGAGGCGTGGCAACGAGGGCACAGCAGCAGCGCACATGGCATGGACGAACCAGCGCGGCGGCAATGGTGGCAGCAGCACGGGCAAGCTGTCTGGCAGCAGAGGCAGGAGCAGCACGGGCAAGCTGTCTGGCAGCAGAGGCAGGAGCAGCACGCGCGGGGGAGCAGCAGCAACGCCAGTACATGTAGCCAAGGCGTAAACAACCGCCACTCGCCTCGTTGCGGCCCCAGGTGTAGCACACGCCGTTCACGTCAGCAATGATGGAGTGGCACGCGGCGGCGCCCGCTGCAATGAACGCAACCTTCACACCCTGCAGGTGCAGGGCAATCGGCCAGGGGCGGTCGAGAGATCACGACCAGGCAGGTCGGACTTCGGTTATCAACCCCAACTGCCACTGCTGCGGTGCAACACGCTGCATCTGAGCAGCTGGCACTGCAATGGATTCTTAGGGCAGCAACACGGATCCATGCCCATTCGTCCAGGCAGCGCAAACATGGCAGCACGGCCAGAAGGAAGGCATGGCCGCCCAAAAGCACGACCCGCGGCCTTGCCGTCCGCCCGCCTCCCGGGGCACACCTCCAGCGCCTTCAGGCGGTGTGGCAGCGAGAGGTTGGGGTACTCTGGCCGCACATCCTTGCTGCGGGGAGCAGTTTGGGGGCAGGCGAGGCCTCAGCAGGCATCAGCTCCCGCCGCGGCGGCAACAGTCGGCGGCCGCATTTGAGCGGCGGCAAGCGGGCCAGCGCAGGCTGGCGGGCCGCCCCGCGTGACGGCGCAATCGGCGGCGTACCTGCGGCCGATGGAGTACCAGTCGGTGGCGCCGCAGGCCAGCAGGGTGCCCGCCACGGGCTCCTCGGGCTTGCTCTCCTCCTCGGGCTTCTTCTCCGCGTCGGACATCCTGCTGCTGATCGATCTAGGTCTGCTAGGGCCCCGATCGATGGCTTGTTCGCACTGCAGCTGTCACCGCAGCACGGCGTGGCAAATGCAGCTTGCCCAGCCTTCCCAGCAGCGATCGCACAATTCCCAATTGCAATCGCAACTGCCGAGAATCGTCGCAGCAGCGCGCCGAGGCTCCAGCACCACTGCCCACCGCAACTGCGAGCCTCTGACCCGCCACACGCCTGCCCTGCCACAAACCCAAACGGCGATGCTTGCACACAGGCTGGCTGCAGCATGCGCCGGCCGGCTGCAGCCGGCAGCGGCCTGGTACTCCACCTCGACTGCCGCTGCCGCTGCCGCCGCCACCAGCGGCAGCGGCAATGCAGCCGAAAGCATCCGCCAGGCCTTCAGCTACTGTGTGAACCAGGCAAGCAACTAGGCTTGGAACTTGCAGGTCCATACCGGTTGACTGTGGTGTCCAGTACTGTCTTGCAAGGGGATGCACAGCATTCCCACGTTGCGGCTGCTCGTCGGCTGCCGCCACCGGCCCTCCGCCAAGCGTGCATTGAGCAGGCAGCTTGGTCAATTGTGCAGGTCCGAACGTATGACTACGAGAACTACCTGTGGGTGCAGCAGATGCCCAAGGTGAGAACCTCAAAACTGCTGCTGACTCTTCAACCGATCAGTCCTGGCAGATGCGGGGCAGGAGGCTGCACCAAATGCGGCCGTGCGCCACAGTGGCCTGCCCGGCCACCGCAGTATGAAGGGTGTCTTGCATTGTGTACAGCAGGCAGCATCATCCTAGGCTGCATTCACAGCCAGGTCGGCCTCCACAGCAAGCTGCCGTCCTGGCGCCGCAACCCCTTCTCTCTGCAGGAGCTGCGGGCGCCGCTGTTTGCGCTGCGTGCCTTCAACGTTGAGACGGCGCTGATTGGGGAGCACGCCAAGGGAGAAATGCTGGTGCTCATGCGCTGCCAGGTGTGTGGACAAGCTGGTGCTGGTTTGTGCAGGTCGCAGGTTGATGCTCCGTCTGGTCGTGTCGCAGCAGCTGCAGCTGCTGAGGTCAGGGAGACAGCTGCCGTGCACGCCTGAAGCTGGGCAAGCCGACTTGGGGAGCGGGTGTGCATGCTGCTGTCCCACATGGCCGCCCTTGCAGTGCCCAGCGGTAACCGCCTGCCCCTACCGCTCTCTAACTCCCTCTCCCCCAGTGGTGGCGCGATGCGGTCAATGATTGCTTCAAGGGCAAGCCGCCCGCGCAGCCGGTCATCACCGCGCTCGCAGAGGTGCTGGGGGCGGGGCACCAGCTCACGCGGTACCGCCTGCAGCAGCTGGTGTTGGCCCGGGAGGAAGATTTGCTACGCCCCGAGCAGCCCACCAGCCTTGCAGCTCTGGAGCGCTATGCAGAGGGCACCGCCGGCCAGCTGCTGCACCTTCAGCTGGAGGCGGCAGGCCTGGGCGCCAGTGCAGCCAGCGCCGGTACCGCCTCCGCTGCGCACGCTGCGGCGGCGGAGCACGCCGCCTCCCACCTGGGCAAGGCTGTGGGGCTGGCTGCACTGCTGCGCGGCACGCACAACCACGCCAGCCGAGGGCGGGTGTACCTGCCCGCCGACCTGTGCCGCCAGCATGGCGTGACAGAGCAGGATGTGCTGTCCGGCCACGACACGCCCGCTGTGCGCGACGTCACGCTGGCGGTGGCTAGCGCAGCGCAGCAGCACCTGCAGGAGGCGCGGCGGCTGCGGCCGCAGCTGGCGGCCGAAGCGCGCCCGCTCTTCCTGCCGGCGGTTGCGACAGGCATGTACCTGGAAGCGCTGGAGGCAGCTGGGTTCAACTTGTTCGACCAGCGGCTCATGCAGCCAGGTGCAGCCGTGCCGTTCCTGACCTACCAGCTCAAGCTCAAGTGAGTGGGGGGCTGGCGCAGTGGTTCGTGGGGCGCTTGGCTTGAGAACTGGGCAGCAGAGAGCTGCCCTGTCGGGTGTGCCTTGCATGATCCGCTGGGCTGAAGTCTAATTGCTTCTCAACTGTGCGCACCCACTTGCTTGCAATTCCCTGTTGGACTCGCAGGTGGGCGCTGCTGCGCAACACCTATTGAGTCAGCTGGCGGCGAACTTCAGAGCGCCTTGACGGACAACGGACGCCTCGATTTACAGAGCAGTATTGTACATATCGCTTGCCACATCCTTTGCCTTGCCATCAGAATACTTGCAACCACACAAAGAATGAACGAATTCCAGCCATAGTGCATTTCATTTCGCTTGAGCGTCGTGCGTTGTGATGTAAGCGGCCAGCGTCAGCGCGAACCAAGGGCGAGGCACCAGTGCATGTGTTGGGGCTGTGCTGCTGCACCTCATGTCGCTTCCTGGCGCGCCCTGGTGAAGGCGTCCAGGCCTTGCTTCAGTGCTGCCAGGTCCACACCCGTGGATGTGTCGACCTGCACCGGCAGCAAAAACTAGAGGCCGAGAGAGTGGGCCAAGCAATGAGCAGCCCCAGGTACTGCAGCGACGGTTGGACGGTTACGGTTTCCAAGCAGCCCAGAGAGCTTCAAACCTCAACCCTACCAGCTCCCTACCAGAATGCTGCAGACGCCCAGGGTTGAGACGCGCCGGATGTTGCCGTGCTCGTCATCGTAAAAGAGCTGCAGCCGGATGGGTGCTGAATGGGCGAGATGAGTGAGCTCCTGGGACATTGGGGCATCCTCCACTCCAGTTTGCCCCAGACAGGCGCTGGGAAATCCAGCAAGTCCCCATCCGCACTGCCGCCCACTTGCCTGCCTGGCTGCCCACACATCGACTGTCCCAGCCACCACCCCACCCTCTCCTCAGCCTCACCATGTCCTGGTAGTCTATGCCCAGCTCCCGCTGGATGGCAGGGAAATGCGCCTTGTCTTTCTGGGCGCTGCAAGCAGGCACAGGCGGGTTGGAACAGATGCAGGTGGTGACCAAATGCACTGCAACTGCTGGATGCCTGTCAAGATCACCTGAGATGACCACGATGCAACGAACTCGATGTGCCACTTGCCTGTGCTGGTCCAGACCGTCTGCTGCCGGGATGAGCTGAATGCTGCGGCGACAGAACGCAAGAGTTTGGGCAGGCGGCTTATGTTTGATGCCCAGGCCGGCAGGCTGGCATTTGCTGGCTGCATTGCTGCTTGCATACATCCGCGTTTATCTGTGTGGACCCGTGCATTGCCCTGCTGCCCAATAAACCCCGGCCTAACCCGTCGCCTGCAGCCGCCCACCTGTGGAAGCGCTGCCGCAGGCCCAGCTTGTCCAGGAAGGCGCTGGCCACGTGCGGCGTGGGTGTGCGGCTGGCCAGCGCCAGCTTGACGCCCGCCTGGCGCAGCCCGTCCATGATGCTGCGCAGTGGTTTTCGAGCAAGGTGGGAAGATGGTAAGAAGACCTTAGGGCAGCAAGAACCAGCAGGCCCGCACTTCTTTGAGCCAGACAAGCGCCCAGCCAAGCGCCCAGCACGGCACAGCCGACACGGCATACGAACGTCAATGCGCGGCTGCGCAGCTCACGTCACGACGTCTGGGTAGAGCGGGGGCGTGTAGGATGGCGAGAAGCACTCGCACCACAGCGGCCAGATCGTGTAGTCGGCCTGGAATGGATGTGCAACATAAGCGTGAGAAAATGCAAGGTGTGGACTGGACATGGCTGCGTCACCAGCGCTCAGCTGCACACCTCTGGGCCTCCTTCCTAGCGGAGCACAGCCGCATTGCGAACCTCGCAAACCCAAACCCTGCTCACATCGAAAACGACAGCCTTTGGAAGCTCCTCATAACGCTGCAGCACCGCCGCGACATCGTCGGGCGAGGCAGCGGCGGTGGTGGCGGCGCCGCGGCGCCCGCGGGTCAGGCTGCAGCCAGCTGACAGTGACCTCAGGACCTCTGATGATCTGATGGGAGCGAAACTGGCAGCGACAGGACAGCGGGGAGCTAGGTGGGCAGCGGCCCGAAGTGTACAGCTCATGCAAAGGCTCCGGGCTGACGGTCAGACCACCTTGTAAACACCACTGGCCATCCAGGCTTTGCAGGAAGCAAAACCCTCGCTGCTGCGTGCTGGGCCTGCACTTGCATTTGTTTGGCGGAAGGGGACAAATGGGCGCTGGCTATCGATCAGTGGTAGCTGCACAGCGCTCACATTCCGTGGATCAGTCGGCGAGCCGCCCCACGGCTCCTGCGCCGAGCTGCCTCCCGCTGCAGCGCGGCAGGGCCTCGGCCGGCGCATGCTGTGTGTCATTGTAGCATCAAAGGACAGGCGTAAGCTGTATAGATAGCCGCCAGGGCGTCAGCAGCGCCGCTGCTGCGCCGGCGGCGGCTGGCGGCGGGAGCGGCGGCACCGACTGCTGCGGCTGCGGGCTCGTGAGCCTGCGGTACAGCAGCCATGCGGGTGCTCAATGTGGCAGAGAAGAACAAGGTGGCTGCGCAGGTCAGCCAGCTGCTGAGCAACGGGCGCTGCAGGCAGACCAACTCCTGGTGAGGCGCTGCTGCTGCCGCATGCTTGGTGTGAAGCAGCCTTTTACGTGACACCCCTGCTGCTGTACCCAACTCCCTGCACCACCCTTATGTCACTGTTCCGCAGCGCCACATACTGCAAGATCTTCGAGTTCCCCTTTCAGCTCCAGGGCCAGCAGGTGCGCCAAGGAGGGGCAGCCGTGGCCGCCGCCCCACCACCCAGCTGTTGCATTCCCGCTGCTGGGTGCTGGGCAAGCCTGCTGCCCTGGCCTCTGCCACCTGCTATTCGCTGCTGTTACTACTGCCATTGCACCCATGATGCATAAACAAGTCGCGCTCATGTTATTGGTTGCTCGTTGCAGCTGTTTGCTCATCGCCAATGTTCGATTATTTGCAACTGTCCCCTGCCAGGTGGAGATGGTGTTCACCTGTGGCCGGCCACCTGCTGGAGCTGGAGTTTGAGCCACAATTCGTACATTTAGCTGTCCGCTTCTCACTGCAATTGTCCTCTCACTGCCAACAGGTGGAAATGGTGTTCACCTCGGTGGCGGGCCACCTGCTGGAGCTGGAGTTTGAGCCACGCGTCAAGGGCTGGCACTCGTGCGCGCCACGGGACCTGTACGACGCCTCGGTGCACAAGGGCGTGCCCAAGGTGGGTGCTGATGGCCGCTTTTAGTACACCGTCTGCCCTTTGCCTGCTTGTGTTTCGCCGCCTCAGTGCACAAGGGCGTGCCCAAGGTGGGTGCTGGGAATGCTGCAGGGGCTGCTCTTGAAACAGCAGCGGCTGCTGGGCATAGCCGACCTCTGTCTTGCAGTCGGGCCAGCCGCGCCATCGCATCGGCGTTTCCGGTTTCAGATGAAGTAACAGATACATGCATCCTTGTCTGCCTGGCAGGGCGAGAACGAGAAGATCTGGGGTTGGTCCGCCTTTTTGAAACCTGTACCCTTTGTTTTCTCCCCTGCCCATCTATCCAGGGCGAGAACGAGAAGACATGGGGCTTGGTTTGCCTTTTGAAGCGCTTACTCTCCACACTCTCCCCTGTCTATCTACTATACCCAGGGCGAGAACGAGAAGATCCGGCGCAACCTGCAGCAGCTGGCGCGCACCTGCCAGTGGCTGGTGCTCTGGCTGGATTGCGACCGAGAGGGCGAGAACATCGCCTTTGAAGTGATCCAGGCGGGTGCTGGGCAGGGACATTGTTGGCTGGTTGCTGGTTGAAACGATTTGGTTGCCGAGCAGAGTGCGCAAGCTGTGTGGCTCAGTGACTGTGGCTGGCTGCGGTGCCTGGGTGGTTGAGAAGCCCGCCTCACTGCCCCTGCAGGTGTGCACCGAGGTCAACCCGCGGCTCACCATCCGGCGAGCGCGCTTCTCAGGTGGGATGCCTGGCCGCCAACAACAGCTCAGTTCATCAGGCTGCGTGGCTTTTGATCAGGCGCCTTTTCCAGCTGTGCCACTGTGTGGCCCGATTGCCCGACTGACCAGCTGCCTGTGGAGTAGACCCATGCTGGCAATGCCCCTGGCTCCCCGCCAACTTCCCCCCATGCAGCCCTGATCTATGCTGACGTGGCGCGAGCCGTCAACAACCTGGCGCTGCCCAACGAGCACGAGGCCAAAGCAGTGGATGCACGCCAGGTGGGGGTGGCAGCGCTGCTGCTCTTGCTGCTCTTGCTGTGGCTAGTAAGGCTGGCCTTTGGGATACACGTCAGGTGGGGCTGTGCCGCTGCCGCTGCCGCTGCTGCTAGCAAAGCTGGCTACAGCACAATGCAACTGCTTGGCTAGTTTATTTGTGGTACACGTGCGTGGCACAGTGGCATGATTTTTATTGCAACAGCTTTTGATTCATTGCATCTCCTTGTCCGCAGGAGATTGATCTGCGCATCGGCGCCTCCTTCACGCGCCTGCAGGTGGGCGGTGGGTGGTGAGCGACAGGCTGCAGTGATTATGTGCAGCTGCTGCCACCTTCTCTGTGCTGCGGCTGTGCTAGCCCAGCCCTGCTGCGCTGTGGCTCCCTCCACCTTACCCACGCTCTGCCTTGGCTCTGTCTGTCTGCAGACGCTGCTGCTGCAGAACAAGTTTGACTGGAGCGAGTACGCGCAGGACGGGCGGGTGATGCTCAGGTGGGTGGCGGCAGAGGCGGCAGCTGGGGTGGTGGCTATACCACCTTGGGCACCGCAGCCGTGCACCGCCTCCTCCGGATGGCGCCTCCTGGCCTCCCTCACAGCTCTGGCCACTTTTCCACCCCCGCCCCGCTGCAGCTACGGCCCCTGCCAGTTCCCCACGCTGGGCCTGATTGTGCAGCGCGCCTGGGAGATCCAGGCCCACGTCTCCGAGGACTTCTGGTACATCCAGGCGAGCGCAGCAGCTGTTGTGATGGAATGAGTATGAAGGAATGAGTCTGAAATGGGGTCGGAGTGAGTGCAACAAATGACGGAATTAGTGGGACGGCCTGTGCAGCAAAGAGCCAGGTCCTCAGCGG
>VFQQ010002180.1_pt1 | contig 23331 bp, 19 predicted proteins | sample 3512341 | NCBI WGS metagenome assembly VFQQ01 (sample SAMN10412373, study PRJNA504923) | tailings metagenome | isolation source: Relicate 2 Philex TSF1 revegetated site | place: Philippines: Tuba, Benguet | collected 2017-08-29 | reverse complement strand
GCGGAGCGGCTGCACCCGATCCCATTCCGAACTCGGCCGTGAAACGCTCCAGCGCTGATGGTACTTCGTCTCAAGACGCGGGAGAGTAAGTCGCTGCCAGGTCTGCAAATTGCATGTAGAGAATCTTCTCCTTACGATCACGGCCCGCCAACGGGTACTCCGGGCCGCGCAAGCGGCCCTTTCCATTGGCAGGCCAGCGCAATAAAGTAAGCAAAAGCTTACGAATTAGACCGGCAGTAGCCGAACAGTTGACGCGGGGTGGAGCAGCGCCCCGTCCGACCGCAGAAGCCAAAGGCTTCGAGGACGGACAACCAAAAAAGTCCGGGCTGCCCGGCCGGCATTCGCCGCTTAAGTTGACGCGGGGTGGAGCAGCCCGGTAGCTCGTCAGGCTCATAACCTGAAGGTCGTAGGTTCAAATCCTACCCCCGCAACCACTTCCAGCATAATTCAATCGCCGTCCCGATCTAATAAATCCGGGGCGGCGAACGTGTATTATGGCTGATGGGCGGAAATATTTGAGCCTGTAACCTGACACGCACTCTTGCTCACCGTCATTCCCAAGCAGAACGAAAAACCGGCCAAGACCGCTGCTTCCACATGGCATCGGCCCTGGCCGGCTCAGCCGGTTCCACGAAACCGGCATTCCAGAAAATCTGATCCGACGCGTTTTGCTGTTCGGGAAAACCGGTCAAGGCCGCTTCCACAACAAGCCAGGCCTTGACCGGCTGCTCCGCCCGACTTCCTCGAAGAGAAGTGCCGGGCGGAACCTATTGGACAGATCACCATCTGCCGAAGCGGGGCGGGGGCTTCGCAGCTCTTCACGCTTCGGGAAGGAACAATCCAGCCGTCGTAAGCCGTGCGATCCGCACGAGGTCGTCGCGGGCCGAGCGGATTTGCGGCCACGGGAAGTCTGAGGAACATTCTTCCCATGCCTCGCCCTCATGCAGCACCGCGTCGAGCTTACCCGCCACACCGGCAAGCGAGGTTGCCGGTGTCGTCGCCAGCGCATCGAGCAAGACCTTGATCCGGCGAAACCCTTCCTGCTCGGCCCTCAGCCCCGAAAAATAACCAATCTCTTCCGCAACCGCCTCGAAATGTGCCTGCTTTGCTGCAAGCTCGGCCTGCACCTTCTTGCGGATAGCGGCCATGTCCGTCCGTGCGCCCACCACCCGATCGAGCCCTTCCATCGAACAGACATAGACCGGCTCCTCTCCTGGAATCGCCACCATCGTGCCCAGGCAATCCACCCGCTCGGCAAGCTCCACCTCCAGTTCTTGCTGCCGATGGCACAAAAACTGCACCCGCTCGTGGAGCGCAGCCCATTCCCGCCAAAGGGAAACAACAGGGTCGGGCGTTTGATGGGAGGGCGAGCCGGCCGCCATGCCCGACAGTGCAAGATTTTGAGCCTGCGCCTTATCCCGAACCCCCCAGCCACTCGCAGCGGCAAATGCGCCTCCCAGCGCCACCCGGCGCGTGACGCAGGCAAATCTCGTGCTATGGTCGGAATCAGCCATGATCCGAGCTCCTCAACAGCTTAGGTTGTGGTCAGGTCAGGCACGGTGCTCCAACACCGGGTCTGGCCGTTAGTGCAGGCAAGGGTACATCTAGTGAAGCAGATGGGCAATAGAAATCATCATAATATGGTGATTTTATGAATCCGGCACAATGCCGTATGGCAAGAGCTGCGCTGGAATGGGGTGTACTGGATTTGGCAAGAGAGGCGGCAGTCTCCACCCAGACGATAGTTCGCTTCGAACGCGGTGAGGCGCTGAAGCAGACGACTCGTGACCGTCTTCGAGATGCCTTCAAAGCCGCCGGCATCGAGTTCATCCCGGAAAACGGCGGCGGGCCTGGCGTACGGCTGGCGCGGCCTTCGGAAAAGAAATAATCCCTCGGGCGAGCGGAAAACATGCCTCAAAGGCCATGTTTGTCTTTCGGAAAGCGAATGACCGCAATGCGCCTTCGTCTCGGCCGTTCAGCTCGCTCGATGGCGACCCGAAAGCAGCCGTTCGTTCAAGCGATGATCCGGCGTCTGCAATTAGGAGCGAAAGCAATTATGGGACCTCGTCAAGTGGATCTGGCGTCGATTTTCTACGAGTTCTTGCTCGATCGGTATGTCCCGGCGAGCCATTTTCTTCGCTCAATCGACCGCTTCGTCGACGTGTCCGACCTGCGACGTGAACTGGCGCGGTTTTACAGTTCGGCGGGTCGTCCCTCGATCGACCCGGATCGTTGGCTACTGCTTCGGCATTCGCTCCGAGCGGCGGATTCGCGATGAGGTGCATCTGAACCTCGTCTATCGTTGGTTCCGCCGGCTCGGGCTCGATGGCGACGTGCCCGACCATTCGACCATATCGAAGAACCGGCACGGACGCTTTCGCGGCAGCGACCTTCTGCGCCGTCTGTTCGAAACGGTGCTGGCACACTGCCTTGAGGAGGGGCTGGTCGGGGGTGAAGGCTTTGCGATGGACGGCTTCGACACCCTTTTGCCGGCTGGCATTGGCCTTGATCAGGCTGCGCTGCCTTCGGCACGGCGACGCCGGTGGAGCCAAAGTTCATCTCGCCTGTCGATCCGGCGACCCGCTGAACCGGCGCCGATGGTGGGCTCGCCTACTTCGCCTACGAGACGAACTATCTGATCGACCTCGACAACGCGATCATCGTTGAAGTCGAACCGACGACGGCAATCTGCCAGGCAGAGGTTGCGGTGGGCCAAGCGAATGATCGAGCGAACCCGGGAGCGGTTCGGTTTCTACCCGGCTCGCCTTGCAGCCGACACCGGCTAAGGCTCCGCCGGCATGCTCGGTTGGAGATATTGAGGAGATCGGATCGCTGGCCGCAGCACTAGGCACCCCCATGCCGCAGGCGGTGATTTCTCAGCGTTTTCCATGCCGCGTGAAATTGGACGAGCTCAGCCTCTTCAAAATTGTGATGTGCTATCAGGCGCTCATCGCCTCGAAGCGCGAGAGCGATCGGGTCCGACCAGACCTTCGGGTGACTGAAAGCGGCAAACTCTTTCTCACTGGGTTCCGTGTAGAAGAGTGGCAGCCGCCTGAATTCATTGGGTGTGAGCTCTAGCACGCCCCCGCCGTAAAAGCGTCCTTCGATCTCCGACATCAGCAGCGTAACACTATTGTAGAAGGAGTAGCAGATGCCGCGCATTGTTGTTGGAGCGGTGGGTATGATTGAATAAGCCGTGTCAGTAACAAGAACGCCCGCAGCGTTGACACATAGCCGCGGATAGGCGTGGGAGCGTTTGAAAAAGAAACCTTCGCCAAGCCATGTGACCGGAACCTTGAACCATTCCTGGCGATGCTTAGCCTTGTATGAATTCGGAATCCCAGTCTCTTGCCCCTTTAGGAGATAAGCTTCGATTGCTTCATCGGGCGCGTTCCTGTCGTATGAATTCAAGTCGATAAAATTTGCCGGGAGTGTCGCGCGCACGCGCTGAAAGTCTTCTTCGGTAAAAATCGGTCCGGTGCCGAGATAGGCACTCTTTTTGAGGATCGGCTTAGACCATGAGCCGAGTTGATTCTTATGGACGTCCGCGTCTGTAAGAATGAAATAGTCGTTCGCCGCTGTAACGATTCCCGCGCCGCTTTTGCAGAACTCCGACACTTTCCGCGACCTCGCAGCTAGCTGGCGGACGCGTTCGAGGATATCCGGCGCCAGCAGGAAGCCTTTAAGGTTGATGCTCGTTTGCCCTACAGACTCAAGGTCGACAGCATGCGGCTCTGAGTCCAGCGTTTGAAGACTTGATACCCGCCTGACGAACGCACCGGGCGTTCCAGACTGCTTTCGTGCTATCAAAAGCACTGCATCCTGGTCGATTTGCTTGAACGCCTTGTCATCCGGAATGTAGATGTCGAGCCGTTCGAAGCGCGTGGTTAGCCAACGCTGCAGCGCTATGCCATAATCCACATTCATGAGTTCATACGGCACGACGAAGGCCATCTGGCCGCTGTCGTTCAATAATGCTTCGGACGCCACAAGAAATGCAGCCCAGACATTCTTGAGATCGGCACGCTGATAGTCCTGTCGCTCGGCCAGCCTCTCGATTTCCGCCTTGGTCTCAGTGTTAAAGCTCTTGCGCCGGATATAGGGCGGATTCCCGATTATCAGATCGTATCGTTCAGACGCTGTGGCCGCATGAGCCAAAAAGTCTCCACGGAGGACTCGCACCGAAGGAAAGCGCGCTTGAACGCGCTCCAAAGCACGATCGTCGATATCAAGCGCCGTGACGTGGTCGAGCCCCCTATGAGCGCTCAAAGCATCAAGGAATGCACCATCTCCGACGCTCGGTTCGAGAATCGCGCGAACATCCTCGCCAGGCCGCAAAAGGACTTCGGTGACGATCGCCTTGGCAATATCCGTCGGCGTGTAAACGATGCCAAGGCTGCGATCGCTAGGCCGCGACGTCGAAGACACTGTCATTATAGTCTTTTATTTGCGCGTTAATATCCGCGAGCATTTCCAATAGAGGCACATATCGCGAATCCGATTTGTCGATCCTATGGCGGAGCCGCTCGGCTCGGTCTGCGAACTGCTGAAGTTTGCGAATGGTCCAGATGTAACGGTGGCGAGCGAGGAACAGCCGGAGATGCTTGATCATATACGCGCCGACCGGCGTGAGAGCAGTGAAATTTCCCTCATCGTCTCGATCGATATGATCATCGAACGCGGCGAGGCATGGGTCGACAAAACCCTCGTTATCATTGTGCGAGACAGCCGGATCCTTACCGATCCATTTATTAGACTTGCCCCGGTTGCAGTAAGGACATGCATAGACCAAATTCTCATAAGTCGTCAGCAAGTGCGGGAACAATGAGTGTGGCGCGAAATGGTCAACTTGATAGCCCGGCAAGCCACCATAAAACCGATCCTCATCGTCGCAAAAGCCGCAACGTTGCAAAAAATCAGATCGTAGCTGCGGCTTGTGATCGCGATAGCTTGCCCGTTGGGGCTGGTCGGCGGACCGGGCTGGGACGCTCGCTCTAGGCATCGGCTTCCCCTGGCCTGCGTTCGCCTTCGCCGTAGACTTGCTCAAGGTCGCTCAACAGCTTCTCCGCCTTCCCGACAATCTCGTTGAGCGGCTCTAGCGCCAACCGTTTGAGCTCGGCCGGCATGCTGTGTTGAGCGCCGAGCATCGCTTCGAGTTCGCCATCAATGAGCAGGAGCCGTTCTGCTTCCGCAGGCGATAGTTTCGCCCCGTCGAGTTTCGTCCTGAGGGAGGCATGCTCATCCTCGAGCCGTTGAAGTATCGCATGATAAGCGTCAACTTTCAGCCGGACGCGCTTAAAGAAGGGCAGTGCATTCTCGCTACCGCCGCCGGCGACTTGCGTTTCACTTTTGGAGTAGATTGAGTTGATGTCGACGGTGCTGGCTGCTTCGCCAGCGGCATCGCTGGCGAAGCCCGTGGTTACAAAGCACGGGAACCCCTTATGTCGCTGCTGGAACGCGGCAACGAGGTCGACACCCGAATATTTGATGCCCGCCTTATACTCAGTCAAACGATAGTCGGTGATAACGACATCCGGATGTAGATCCTCGATCTGACCGACCATGTCCTCAAGCTCGGGCACGGGATCGAGCGACTGCACTTCGCCGTCGGCGAATTCTTCGGACAGAATTGCGGCGCGCAACATCGTGCGTCGCTGATCGTCCTGCTCGTCGACATAAATGAGTCTAGGCACGACGGCTCCTTTGCTCTGGCAATTGAATCTCGGCCTTGAATCCCCAATCGGCTGACGGCCGGAATGCTTCGACGCGCCCGCCATATTCCTTCACGACCGAATCTAGTATCCACATCCCGATCCCGGTCCCATTGCCATCGATGCCCGTCTTGGTCGTCTCACCGAAATTGAAAATTTGCGAGACGGTACGGTAATTTGGATCGATCCCGGGGCCGGAATCGCGATAGTCGATCAAAATCTCGTCGTTCGCGCCGCGAGTGATCTCGATGGTGATGCGCCGCTCGCCTCCATGGTTGCGAAGAACAAATGCTTCGACTGAATTGAGCAACAGATTGTTGAATATGCTGTCGAGATCAATCTCGAGGGCATGAATGATCGGATCATAGTCATCGGCGATTTGGACGCTCAGCGCGATCTGGCGCGCATCCAGGAAGTCTCGCCAGCCAGTCTCCATCGTCCGCAACTGATCACGGAGATTGATGGTACGTCGCGAGCGTTTGTCCGCCTTAACCGAAAAGAGCGCGAATTTGAACCATTGCTTGATCTTGCGGTCGGTTGCCTCGGCGTCTTTGAGCATTTCGAAGGGGTTCATTTCCTCCGAAACTCCGTCGAGCATTTGCGGCGTGATATGCCTTTTGAGCAGCTGGGCGAGCGTGGTAGCGCGGTTCTCCAGGCTGCTCTGCAACTGACCCATCTCGTGCGAGAAAGAGACGAGCACCGTTCCGAGCGTCGCGAGCGCCCGCAACATTCCGCGATCCGAATTTAGCTCGCGGATTTCCTCAACCTGCGCCTTGTAGGCCAGCGCGAGCGTGACGGCATCTTCGCGGTTCGGCGTTGTATTTGACCGTTCAATCTTGTCAGCAACGGCCTTCGCTTCGTTTTTGGCTGTCTCCCCCGGATGAGCGGCCCGGTGCGACTCGTTCAGGTTAAAAAGGATGTGACTGCGGTCGTCCTCGAACTCCTTGACCAGACGCGTGACCAGCGCGCTGAATGCACGAAAGGTGTCGTTTTCGATCAGGCCTTCGCGATTGGACTGGTCATTCAGGCCGCGGTTGGTTGCACGCGAGATCTTGATCGTGCCCGCAAGGCTTTGCGGATTGGCCCGCCAGCCTTTGCGGGATGCCTGGACCGGGTTCGCCGCAACGCGCTGTCCCAGTCGAAGCCAATCGAACCCCTTCCCATCCGGCTCTCCATAGGGGCGCACGATAAATTCATCACGGTAGATTTTGATCCCGCCTTGGCTATCGAGCCACTTCGCGCGGTTTGCCGGCTCGAAGCTTCGATAGGGATAGCGTTTGGTGTCGTCGCTGGACGGCACTGAACGCTTGTAGAACGAAAGCGTGAAACTCAGCGGCCCGATGCCAATGAGCGTCGCAAGATCGAGTTCGCTGATCCCGGCGAATAGCTCCGCCAGCGATGTGTCATACTCAACAAGCTTCGAAAAACTCGCACGGTTGTAGCGTTCGCTCTGCATCTCGGCACGCTCGAAGAGAGCGTCCTCGAGCGCATCGACGCGTAGTTCGTTCCGATCGATGGTGATTGATACCTTGCCGTGGGCGCCAACCTCTGCATGCAAGCGGTAATCAAAATCCGATGGCGCACCAGATACCACTTCGCCAGCAGAAGCGGGGTCGCGAGAATCCAAAAGATAAATCGAAAGCGGCGGTTGCTCGGCCGGCGGCACGAGCGAGCCGAGCGTACGGCGCAGATGTGCGACATCCTTGCCAGCCCAAACATCGCGAAGCCCGCTAACGCAGATCGCAGTCCCGGTCGTCCAAGGTTCGAACTGTTCGGCTTCGCGAAATCGCTTCTCAAGCAAGGCGTAGCTCGGCAACCCATGGATGACAGTTGCAACGTCAGTTGTGGAGTCGGTCAGTGTCGCATCGACTTCGTCGAGCGTTTTGCCCGCCCCGTCGAAGGCGCCCCAGTCGACGCTCCATAATATCGAGCCTACGCCATAATCGGCGCGCCTACTTGAATGTAGTTCGCAATAGGTACCCAATCGATCGAGTGCGAAGCGCCCAATGCCTTTGGCCCCCGTGCGCACCCGACCGTCGTCGGAAAAGACATTTTCTTCTTTAAAATTGGTGCCGATGACCATCCAATAGTCTTCGATGATCGATGCTGACATTCCCTTGCCATTGTCGATGATCCAGAGGTCGAGAGCCTCGCGAACAGCCTTATCGGCGTCCGTGGCGATAGACGCAGCCACGTCGTCACGCAGGCGCCACCCACCTTCGCGTTGCTCGTAAAGCTCTTCGAACTTCTCGATGTGCACTAAGAGCCAAGATCGCTCTTCATCGGTCACAAAGTCGGGTAATCGGTCGTAGCGGTGATCGAGGATCAGAAAGCAACAATCGGCGTCGGCATCGTAAGTGTTTTTGACGAGCTCGACGATTGCCCCTTCGGCGTTCGCGACATTCTCGCGACCGATCAACCTGGCTGCCTTAGCAGATACCTTGAACGGTAGTTTCCGTTGCCCCGCCGTCACTAAGAACCCCCAGGTCGTTCGCACCAGAATCTGCTGGGCGAACGCCCACTGTCGGTCAGCACGATAGCGCATGGTCGCCACCGTTCAAGCGGAGACTTACATGCTCCGTTATCGACCTATGTTCGCATTGAACCGAGTGCCGTAAACTTTATTCTTTGATAGCAGCAGCTTGCGCGCGTCAAGGACTTTGGGTCGAGGCGCGTTACCTGAGTCGGCGCATCACGCCAGCAAGGGAATGCCTGCAGCCTCTCGCGCCGCCGAAATTTGACATGATCACGCCGGTCACGAATGTCTGCTATTTCTCTGCCAACGCTCAAAAAGCGGTCTGTCAGCTGACGGCCCCGCAGCAGTCAAACTCTGACCCTCAAACCGCATCAGAGAAAGAACGCGCGCTATCGGTCACGCCTGATCCTGCTGCGCGTGCTCCCTTTCCTACGGGCCTGCCGGCCGATCCATCTCGAACGCCATCCTACCCAACTTTGTCCAGATCGTTCGCGCCCGTTCACCTTCCTCGCCTTGAAGTTTGTCGGCCATCCAGATGAGCGCGCCGTAGATCATGGCGCGGTCGTCACCTGTGAGGTCGACGATGCCGGCTTTGACGACGAGACCGCCGAGCTCGATCAGGTGTCGCGTGCGCTTCCGGCGCTTGACCTGCCAGTTGCGCATATCATGCCGCGCCCGCGCCGCCTGATGGCGGTTGCGCGCTACCCGGTTGCGTCTGAGGGCTGCTCCTGTCGCGGTCAGTTGCCGGTGCAGCTCGCCGCGATTTACCGCGAAAGAAGGCAGTGCCGCGCTTGGCCCAAGCCCCCTTCCTTCCGGCGTCGGTTGTCTCGGCCAACGCGACCAGCGCGCCAGCCAGTTCGTCAACGCTGAGGCTATCTGCCCCAGTGGCGATTACCAGTTCGCCGAGCCCAAGCACCTTGCGTGCTTTCAGTTCTTTCGCCTTGTCCTCAAGCGCCTTCAGTTCCGCATCGAAATCCCGTGGCTTACGCATTGCTGCCTCCAATCATTGCTGTTTGGTGTCGATGCAGCGATGATAGCTGGGCACGTTGTGGAAGGCTTCCCTGTTGCCGGGATGGCTTGCGACGGTCTGGTCGCTCCCGAGATTTTTTCGAGGGAGGGCGCGCTTATACGTCGTTCCGACGTTCGCTTTGCCGTGCAAATGATCCGGTCGCGATGGCGATCTATCATCTTCACGTCAAGGTCATTGGCCGCAAGGCTGGCTCAAGTGCGGTAGCGTCCGCCGCCTACCGCTCGGGCTCGCGGCTGCGCGACGAGCGGCTTGATCGCAGCCATGACTTTTCCGCCAAGCGCGGCGTCGTCCATTCCGAGGTGTTTTTGCCGGAATACGCGCCCGAGGCATGGAGCGACTGCGAACGCCTGTGGAACGATGTCGAGGCGTTCGAGGCTCGAAAGGATGCGCAGCTTGCCCGCGAGGTGGAATTTGCACTTCCGCGTGAGATGACGGAGGCACAAGGCATCGAACTCGCCCGCGACTTCGTGCAAGCGGAATTTGTCGACCGGGGTATGGTCGCCGATCTCAATGTGCATTGGGATATCGGCGAGGACGGCATGCCCAAACCTCATGCCCATGTCATGCTCACCATGCGATCCGTGGACGAAAACGGTTTTGGTCCAAAAGTGCGGGACTGGAACCGCACCGAACTTGTCGAGCGCTGGCGCGAGCGATGGGCCGAGCTTGCCAATGAGCGGCTGGCCGAACTCGACATCGACGCGCGCATCGACCATCGCAGTTTTGAGGCGCAGGGGATCGGGCTGGAACCGCAAACACAGATCGGCGCGCCAGCGCAGCGCATTGAACGGGAAGGCATCGAGCCAGAGGCCAGTGTCGCAGACACTGTTGCCGACCGCGCCGAACTGCACCGCGAGATCGCACGCAATAATGGCGAGCGCATCATTGCCGATCCTTCCGTCGCATTGGACGCGATCACGTATCAGCAATCGACATTTACGCGGCGCGACATGGCAAAATTCGCGCACCGGCACAGCGACGGCATCGATCAGTTCAATGAGGTGATGGGCGCGATGCGTCACGCGCCCGATCTGGTCGAGCTCGGCCAGGATTCTCGTGGCGAGGATCGTTTTGCCACGCGCCAGATGATCGAGGCCGAACAGCGCCTTCATCGCGCAGCTGAACTGATGGCCGAGAAAGAACGCCATGCGGTGAATGACACCGACAGGCAGGCGGCGCTTGCCCGTGCGAAAGAACGCGGCCTTGTTCTGTCCGGCGAGCAGGCCGGCGCGCTTTCGCATGTCACCGACGGACGCGATCTCGGCATCGTGGTCGGTCATGCCGGGACGGGAAAGAGCGCGATGCTGGGCGTGGCGTGCAAGGCTTGGGAAGCGGCGGGCTTTGAAGTCCGGGGGGCGGCGCTTTCCGGCATTGCGGCGGAAAACCTCGAAAGCGGATCGGGCATATCCTCGCGCACCATCGCCAGCATGGAACATGGCTGGGAACGGGGCCGCGACATGCTTACCGTCCGCGATGTCCTGGTGATCGACGAGGCCGGCATGGTCGGCACGCGCCAGTTGGAGCGCGTGCTCTCCCATGCCGCCGACGCAGGCGCCAAGGTGGTGCTGGTAGGCGATCCGCAGCAGTTGCAATCGATCGAGGCGGGCGCTGCCTTCCGGTCGATCCATGAGCGCCACGGCGGCGCGGAAATCGGCGAAGTGCGCCGGCAGCGGCAAGACTGGCAGCGTGACGCTACGCGCGATCTGGCGAGCGGAAGAACCAGAAATGCGATCCTTGCCTACGACGCAAACGACATGGTGCACGAGGCCGGCTCGCGCGAAGATGCGCGCAAGAATTTGATCGAGCGTTGGGACAGGGATCGTCAGGCGTCACCGGACACGAGCCGCATCATCCTCACCCATACCAATGAGGAGGTGCGCGCGCTTAACGAGGCGGCGCGGGAGAAGATGCGGGAGGCCGGCGATCTCGGTGATGACGTGCGCCTCACTGTCGAGCGCGGCACGAGAAACTTCGCCAGTGGTGATCGCGTCATGTTCCTGCAAAACGAACGTGGGCTTGGCGTGAAGAACGGCACGCTCGGCACGATCGCAGAAGTCAGCGCGCAGAGCATGGCGGTGCGCACCGACGATGGCCGATCCGTTCAGTTCGACCTGAAAGATTACAACCGGGTCGACCATGGCTATGCCGCGACCGTCCACAAGGCGCAAGGCATGACGGTGGACCGCACCCATGTGCTGGCCACACCGGGAATGGACGCCCATGGCAGCTATGTCGCGCTATCGCGGCATCGCGACGGCATGGATTTGCACTATGGCCGCGACGATTTTGCCGGCCAGGACAGGCTGGTGAAAACCCTATCTCGCGACAGGGCCAAGGACATGGCGTCGGACTACGAGCAGCTTGATCCGGCGAAGGATTATGCCGAGCGGCGCGGCATCACTTTCCGAGCCCGCGTTGCCGAGATCATGCGCAGGATCGTGCCGGAAAAGGTCCGCGACAGGATCGACGGGTTGCTCGACAAGGTGCGCCAGCCGGGAGATGGCGTGTCTGGTTCCGAAGTCGCGAAGCAGCCGGAAAGGGAAGGAGGACGGCGCGAGGCGGATGGACCTGCGCTGGAGCGGAGCGCGGTCGAAACCGGGCGGCGCGATCCCGCCGCACCGGCAAGCGAAACAGCCGAGGATAGTGAGAAAGCGCTTCGAAAAGCCCGCACCAAGGCGCTCATACGACACGCGCGTGCAGCCGATGCGATCCTTGAAACAAAGCATAGGGGCCTAACGCCTTCCGATGAACAGTGGCGCGAGCTTGGCGCGGCAAGGCGCGCTTTCGAGGAAGTGCGCCCCTACGGCTGGCAGGATGCCGAAGCTGCCTATTCCAAGGACAACAGCCTCGCTGGTGAAGCAGGCTCTGGCAGGATCGACCGTGCCGTCAGCGCGCTCTATCAGGAAACCGAACGGCGTCTCGACATGCAGCGGGCGGATGAATTCGTGGAACGCTGGCACAAGCTCAACCGGGGCGGCGAGCGCCTATACGCAGCCGGAAATTACAGCGGCTACAGGTCGGCGCGGGCGGAGATGGGCAATATGGCGAAGAGCCTGGAGCGCGATCCGCAGCTGGAATCCTTGCTCGCCAACCGCAAGCGCGAACTCGGCATCGACTTCGACTCAGGTCACAGTCTCGGCCGCGACCTTGCCATCAGCCATGGTCTAGGCCGGGGACGCGGGCTCGGATTATAGAACAGTTTCGTTTATCATCCTCACCTCGAATGGCGTGACGACGGTCAAGAGGCTTACGGCGGTTCGTCCGAAGCGATAGGTATTCCTTCCTATGGTGGGTCGCTTAGTCCGAGTTTCTGAGAGCTTTCAGAATAAATCGAATCTGCTCGCGCAGGCCCGCCTCAGCGTCTTCGCCATATTGAAGGCAGTGCTCAATGAGAATCGGGTGGAAGAACTGGATGAACGAGGTCCGGACCGCACGCGCCGCTTCTGCGGGATCTTCTACCTTGAATTCGCCCGCTTCGATGCCCTCACGGATGATCACCTCGAAGATCGACACCACCCTCTCGATATGCGCCTTCATGATAGCCCGGTTCTTCTGCATAGTGGCGACGATCATGTCGTGTATGCGCCTTTCCTTGTTCAGTTTCGTCTTGCTGTGGTGATGAATTGCGGTCAAAAGCCGGTTGAGTTTCTCGGGGGCCGTTGCGTTCGTGCGAGCGATCGCAGAGGCGATGTCAGCGACCTCATTCACGGCCCGTTCACAGATGAACTCGTTGATTGCATCCCTGGTGGGAAAGAAGCGATAGACGTTCGCCGAACTCATGCCGAGCTCGGAGGCGATGTCGGCCACCGACGTCTTATGATGGCCGATGCGGCGAAAGCGCTCCTCTGCCACCTTCAGGATGCGTGCACGCACCTCGTCGGGATCAGTTCGCGTTCGGATCGGACGATTCATGATGTCTCCAGAACTGATAAATTAGATCTGCCAGGCTTGCCTTGAACGATCATCTGCAAGCGGTGAAACCTCTTCTCCGACAAAAAACCCCTTATTCGGCTGCCATTGCCGATCGCAATTCCGGTTCCTCCATTGAGACTTCGAGTGCCTCATCAGCAGTCGGTTTGATCCGGAACCATGCGGCGTATAGCGCGGGCAGGAAGAGCAGGATCAGCACCGTGCCGACTGCCGTGCCGCCGATCAGCGTATAGGCCATCGACCCCCAGAAGACGGAGTGCGTGAGCGGGATGAAGGCGAGGACAGCGGCGAGCGCGGTCAAGATAACAGGCCGCGCGCGTTGCACCGTGGCTTCGATGACGGCGTGATAGTCGTCGAGGCCGGTCGCGCGGTTCTCCTTGATCTGTTCGGTCAGGATTAGCGTGTTGCGCATCAGAATGCCGGCCAACCCGATCAGGCCCAGAATGGCGTTGAAGCCGAAGGGCTGGTTGAAGATGAGCAGTGCCGGCACAGCGCCGACGAGCCCGAGCGGCGCCGTCAGCAGCACCATGGCCATCATCGAGAAGGATCGCACCTGCAGCATGACTACGATCAGCGTGATCGCGATCATCAGCGGGAAGACCTTGCCCAACGCAACGTTGGCCTTGCCTGCCTCCTCGATCGATCCCCCCATTTCGATACGATAACCTACTGGGAGGGACGCGATGAGCGGCTGAAGGGCCGTCATGATCTGCTTGGAGACTTCCGGCGGCTGGGTCGCCTCGTTGATGTCCGAGCGGATCGTGACGACGGGGATGCGGTCGCGGCGCTTCAGGATCGGCTCCTCCAGCCGGATTTCCGAATGGCCGATCTGGTCGAGCGGGATCTGGCGGCCGTCGCGGCTCATCAGCGAGAAATCCGCCAGCCGCGCCGGATCCAGCCGCTCGGCCCCAGCGCTGCGGGCGACGATGGGCACATTGCGGATGTCCTCGCGGACCTGGGTGACGGGGATACCGGTGAGCAGGAACTGGAGCTGCTGGCTCACCTCCGCCGAGGACAGGCCCAGAAGATTCAGTCGATCCTGATCCGGGACGAAGCGAAGCACGGGCGTGCGATTGCCCCAGTCGCGGTTGGCCTGCCGCACATCCGGGACGCCCCGCATGATCTCGAGAGCCTTTTCGGAGATGCCGTAGAGTTGTGCCGGATCCGGCCCCATGACCCGGAACTCGACCGGGAACGGCGTGTAGGGACCGAAGACAAGCTGGGTGACGCGGATACTGGCCTCGGGTGCGAGCCCTTGCGCCACCGCCTCCCGGAGCCGGTGCTTCAGCACCTCACGTGCCTCGGCGTCCGGGGTCAGCACGACGATCTTGGCGAAGGCGGGATCGGGCAGCTCCGGCGCCATGGCGAAGAAGAAGCGGGGAGCGCCCTGGCCGACATAGCTCGTGACGATCCTGGCCTCGGGTTGACGTCCGAGCCAGTGTTCGAGCTTCTCGACCGTGGCCGTCGTGGTCTCGATGCTGGTGCCTTCCGGAAGGCGAACCTCCACCAGCACCTCCGGCCGGTCGGAGGTCGGGAAGAACTGTTGTTTCACAGCGCCCATGCCGACGACGGAGAGCGCGAAGGTGATGCCGACAGCCATGTAGGTGAGGAACTTGTGGCGCACGGCAAAAACGATGAGCTGTCGCAGACGGCGATAGTTCGGCGTGTCGTAGATCGCGTGCACACCTCCTGGGATCGGCTTGATGTCGGGCAGCATCTTGACGCCGAGATAGGGCGTGAAGACCACCGCGACGATCCAGGAAACGATGAGGGCGAAGCCGACGACCCAGAAGATGTTGCCGGCATATTCGCCGGCGGTCGAGCGCGCGAAGCCCACCGGCAGGAAGCCGGCGATCGTCACGAGCGTTCCAGACAGCATCGGCGCCGCCGTGTGGCTCCACGCATAGGCCGCTGCCTTGATGCGGTCCATGCCCTCTTCCATCTTCACCACCATGACCTCGATGGCGATGATGGCATCGTCCACGAGAAGACCCAGTGCCAGAATAAGAGCGCCCAGCGTGATACGGTCGAAGAAGCGACCCGTTTCCAGCATGATCAGAAATACGACGGCGAGCGTCAAAGGGACAGCGGCGGCCACCACGATGCCGACGCGCCAGCCCAGGCTGAGCAGGCTCACCAGCAGCACCACGCCGAGCGCCATCGCGAACTTAATCATGAACTCATCGACCGCCGAGGCGATGTTGACCGCCTGGTCGGTCACCTTGTCGAGCGTCATCCCGAGCGGCAGCGTCTGTACGATAGCAGCGGTCCTGTCCTCCAGGGCCTTGCCGAGCGCGAGGCCATTCCAGCCCTCCTGCATGACCGCGGCGAGCATGATCGTGGGTTCGCCCTGGCGTCGGATGAGAAAGGTGGGTGGATCTTCATAGCCGCGGCGAACATCTGCGATGTCGGAGAGCTTCAGCGTCCGCCCTGCAGCGACGATCGGCGTGTCGGTGATCGCCTGAACGCTGTCATAGGCGCCGTCGATCCGGATGAAGACCTGTGGTCCCCGCGTGTCGATCGAGCCCGCCGGGGTGACGGTGTTCTGCCGCTGCAAGGCGGCGATGATGTCCTGCGCCGACACGCCCAGCGTTGCCAACTTGGCATAGGAGAACTCGACGAAGATCTGCTCGGGACGCTCGCCGAGAATGTTGATCTTCTTAACGCCGGGCACGTGGAGGAGGTCCTGGCGGATCGCCTCGGCTTGCCTCGCCAACTCACGCATGGGCATGCCTGGCGCTTTCAGCGCATAGAGGGCGAAGCTGACGTCCGAATATTCATCGTTGACGAATGGACCGAAGACGCCGGACGGCAGGTTGCGGGCTTCATCCCCGAGCTTCTTGCGGGCCTGATAGAACTCCTCCTGTACGGCGGATGGCGGCGTGCTGTCCTTCAGTGTGACCGTCATATACGCGTAACCCGGCCGCGTGGTCGTCTCGACCCGATCGTACCAAGTGAGCTCCTGAATCCGCTTCTCCAGCGGTTCGGCAACCAGATCCTGCATCTCGCGCGCCGTCGCGCCCGGCCAAGCCGTCGTGACCGTCAGGGTCTTGATCGTGAAGTTCGGGTCCTCCGCGCGCCCGAGCATGACGAAGGCATAGGCGCCGGCGGCCACCAGCAGCAGAATAAAGAACAGGGTGACTGCCCGTTCGCGAACAGCAATCGCGGAAAGATTAAAGCTCATCAGTTGCTCCCGCTTTCGGACGCAGTCCTGACGTGAGCGCCTTCCTGCAGGAGATGAGCGCCGAGCGAAACCACCGGCTCCCCGGAACTCAGCCCGGAGATCACGGCAGTTTCGCTGGTCATGCGAACGAGTTTGACGGGCCGAAAGCGCACGGTCGAGGTGGCACTGTCCAGGATCCAAACGCCGGTCTTCGCGCCATCATCGAGCACGGCTCCGAGTGGCACCTGAACTTCCGGCTCGCTCGCCTGGCTCGCAAGCCGGAGGGTGACCGTGGCCCCGAGCGGCGCTGCGGCGGCGTCACCATCGAGTACATAGCGCGCCTCATAGGTACGGGTCTGGGCGTCGGCGGAATCTGACAATTGCCGCAGATGTGCCGTATAGCGGCGCCCATTGCTCCCATACACGCTGGCCTCGGCCGAAGAGCCGATCGCCGGTCGGATTGTTTCTGGCAGCGCAACTACCGCTTCGCGAGGCCCCGCCTGGGCGAGCCGGACCACGGCCTGGCTGGCGGAGACGACCTGGCCCGGTTCGCCAAGGGTTTCGACCACTGTTCCATCCGCGTCCGCCAGCAGGACGGAATAAGTCGCCGCGTTCTCCGCGACCCGCGCTTCCGCTTCGGCGGCAGCGAGTTGTGCCTCGGCAGTATCCAGCGCCGCCTTCGCCTGCTCGTAGCGCTGCCGGGGGACCCATCCATCCTTGAGCAAGCTGGCGTATCGCCGTTCATCCGGTTGTGCTTGAACCACTATCGCACGCGCTGCGGCAACGGCGTTGCGCTTTGCCGTGAGCGCGAGGCGAAGATCGGCATCGTCGATCCGCATCAGCGGCTGACCGGCCTTGACCTGTTGACCGACATTCACCAGCCGTTCGACGATCTTGCCGGGGACGCGGAAGCCGAGATTGCTCTCGACCTTTGCTCCTATGAGCCCCGTGAAGCCGCGTTCGGAACCGCTCACCCGCGCTGCCGTCGCCAGCCTGACGATCGGCGCTTCCTGCCTCGGATCGGTCACGGCAGAAGCTTCCTGCGTGCGAAGGAACAGCGTGGCGAATGCGGCCGCGCCGACCCCTGCGATCAGGACGCTCCCCAGCACAATGGCGGGCTTCTTTCTCATGGCCGTGGCCTCGTCAAGTTAGATCGCGCTCGACCTGTAATTCGTCGCCGACGCTGGCCTGCTGGCGGCAGCAGGCAGACTGTGATTTGCACGGTGGTCAGCGCGTCAGCGCATCTGCTCGCTGAAGCATGACTGTCTCGGTCGAGACCGTCACTTCCTCGCCAGACCTCGAGAACGCGTAGAGCAAGCCCTGGTGGCCCGGCATGGAAAAAGCTACGGAGTCACGGTCGGCTAGGCCCATAACCACGCGCGCCGGTTGGCCCCCGTCCTTCGGTGCGAAGGTAGCGGTAACCTCCAGGAGGTCGCCGTCGACCGGGACGTAATAGACTACCATGTCAATGCGTCCCTCATGCAGGCTGCCTGCTTCGATGGGACGGCCGATCGTGGTTTCCTCGGCAAGGGCGGGCACAGCCACAAATAACGCTGCCGAGAGCGTTGCGCCCAGGGTTTTTCGGATCATTTTCGCATCTCCTCTTTGATAGATTTCGTTCGACCTCTATATAAGGAATGGATTATGATCGCAATCTAAAGTGAGTTCACAAACGTGTGAATAGATTGCATTCGACTTCTAAAAAGTTTAGATTTCAAACGAAATCTAAAAAGGAGACCTACGATGCGTGTCAGTCGCGTGCAGGCAGCGGAAAACCGCGAAACAGTGATCAACGTGGCAAGTCGCCTTTTCCGGGAGCATGGTTTTGACGGCATCGGCCTCAAGAACCTGATGGAAGGTGCCGGGCTGACCCAAGGCGGATTCTACAAGCAATTCGCGTCTAAGGACGACTTGATGGCGCAGGCATCCAGGAGAGCGCTGGAGAGTGCCTTCGATCGATGGTCAGCCGCGGCCGCTTCAAACCCGGCCGACCCGCTTGGCGCGGCGGTCGCGTTCTATCTCAGCATGGATCATCGGGAAGAAAAATTGGACGGTTGCCCGGTCGTTGCGCTTGGGTCGGATGCCGCCAGGCAAGGCGCTGACGTGAAGGCGTCCTTCGAAGCCGGGATCAGAAAGTACCTGGAACTGCTGGATCGTTGGGTTGGCGATACCGACGGCGAAGAGCCCAGCGCGAAGGCTATGGCCATTCTCGCAACCATGGTCGGTGCGGTCGTTCTCTCACGGGCCGTCAACGACCCGGACCTCGCGCAGGGCTTTCTAAATGCTGCGACCATTCAGGTTCGCCAAGCAGCCACTGCTTGAACGGCGTAGGCACGGTCGGACCAATGGGAAGACAGATGAGACGGATTGTTGTCACGGGTCTTGGAGCGGTCACACCGCTTGGCGTAGGTGTCGAAGCATCTTGGTCGCGCCTACTGGCTGCTCGCTCGGGCCTTCGCAGGCTGCCCGACGATGTGGTGGCAGACCTGCCGGCCAAGATTGGCGGTGTCGTCCCCTCATTGGATGAAGACCCTGAAGCCGGCTTCAATCCGGATGCCGTGCTGGCGCCGAAGGATCAGCGCAAGGTGGACCGGTTCATTCTCTTTGCGCTGGCGGCCGCGGACGAGGCGTTCGCGCAGGCGCATTGGAAGCCTCTCTCAGAAAGCCAGCGCCTGCGCACTGCCACGATCATCGCCTCGGGCATCGGCGGTTTCCCGGCCATCACCGAAGCGGTACGAACGGTTGACCAGCGCGGTGTCCGGCGTCTTTCACCGTTCACCGTGCCGTCCTTCCTGGTAAACCTCGCCGCAGGTCAGGTTTCCATCCGCAACGGCCTGAAAGGCCCGTTAGGCGCGCCGGTGATGGCCTGCGCGGCCGGCATCCAGGCGATCGGCGACGCGGCGCGTCTGATCCGCGCCGATGAAGCCGACATCGCCGTGTGCGGCGGTACGGAAGCATGCATGAACATTGTCAGTCTTGGTGGCTTTGCCGCCGCACGTTCGCTTTCTACCGGCTTCAATTGGGCACCGGCTCGAGCCTCGCGACCTTTCGACATATCGCGCGACGGTTTCGTCATGGGCGAAGGAGCCGGCATGCTCGTCATCGAGGAATTGGACCATGCGCTGGCGCGCGGCGCGAAACCCCTCGCCGAACTCGTCGGCTACGGGACGACCGCAGATGCCTATCACGTGACGTCTGGTCCCGAGGACGGCGACGGTGCACGCCGGGCCATGGAGATCGCGATTGCCCAGGCAGGGATTTCACCGCGCGAGGTCCGCCATCTCAATGCGCACGCGACCTCTACGCCGGTCGGCGACCTTGGCGAGATTGCTGCGATCAAGAGCCTCTTTGGCGCAGATTCAACCATAGCTGTCAGCGCAACGAAATCGGCGACAGGACATCTGCTCGGTGCGGCCGGCGGGCTCGGCGCCATCTTCACGATCCTGGCGTTGAGGAATCAAGTAGCGCCGCCGACCCTCAATTTGTCTGCACCCGATCCAGCCGGCGCCGGGATCGACTTCGTCGCGCACGAACCCAGGCGAATGGAGATGGATTACGCGATCTCCAATGGCTTCGGCTTCGGCGGCGTGAACGCGAGCGCGCTGTTCCGACGCTGGACGAATGACCTGCCGGGCGGAAGCGCTGGAGGGGGATCATGATCGACGCCGCGCGCGCTCCGCGCCCGTTTGTCTCCCTCCGCCAATCCAACACAAAGAAAGAGAAGGCAACCATGAACAAGAACGATCCTGGCGTCGCCCTGGTGACAGGCGCATCCTCCGGCATAGGGCACACGACGGCCAAAGCCCTGCAGAATGCGGGTTATCGCGTGTACGGAACCAGCCGCCGCATGGTCACTGAGCGATCCGACGGCATCACCATGCTGACCTGCGACGTGACCAACGACGCGTCCGTGGCGAAGCTGGTCGAAGACGTGCTGACAGACGCTGGTCGCATCGACCTGCTTGTCAATAACGCCGGCATGGGCCTTTTCGGCGGCGCGGAGGAGTCCTCGGTGGCTCAGGCTCAGGCGCTGTTCAACGTGAATGTCTTTGGTGTTCTCCGCGTAACCAATGCGGTGTTGCCAATAATGCGACGTCAAGGCGGGGGCAGGATCGTCAACTTGAGCTCTGTGCAAGGGTTCATCCCAGCTCCCTATTTCGCGCTCTATGCTTCGACCAAACATGCCGTTGAAGGCTATTCCGAGTCGCTCGACCACGAACTGCGCTCCTTCGGAATTCGCGTCGTGTTGGTCGAACCGGCCTATACCCGTACATCATTCGAAGAGAACCTTGCAAAGCCGGATCAATTGCTCGGCATCTACGACGCCGCACGCGCTGGCATGACCGTAGCCGTACGGAAAGCGATGGAAAAAGGCGATGTGCCCGAAGTGGTAGCCCAGACCGTTTTGGCGGCTGCAACGGACTCCGCTCCGAAAAGTCGCTACGCAGCGGGAAAATTGGCGCGCCAAGTCAGTCTGCTGCGCCGTTTCGTCCCCGCGTCCGCCTTCGACAAAAGCCTGCGCAAGCAACTCGGGCTGCCGGTCTAAAGAAAGGACATCTCATGAAAATCGGAATCATCGGTGCGGGAAACATTGGCGCCACGTTGGCACGGAAGCTTGCCGCTGGCGGCCATGAGGTCAAGCTCGCCAATTCGAAGGGGCCAGATACCATTCGCAATCTTGCACGCGATGTAGGAGCTACTGCCGTTTCGAAGGAGGAGGCCGTGCGGGGGGTGGAGGTGATCATTCTGTCGATCCCTTTCGCCAAGTATCCCGATCTCGCCGTCCTCTTCAACAACATGCCTGCTGACGTCGTGATTATTGATACTTCGAACTATTATCCGTTCCGCGACGGTGCGATCGTCGAGGTCGATGTCGGCAAGCCTGAAAGCGTTTGGATAAGCGAGCAGATCGGTGGCAGAGTCGTCAAAGCCTGGAACGCCGTGCTGGCGACGACACTCACCGAGCGAGACCGACCAAAAGGGGCATCGGGACGTATCGCTGTTCCGGTTGCGGGTGACGATCTGAAGGCCAAGGCCATAGCCATGGGACTCGTGGAGGCCACGGGCTTCGACGCGCTCGATTCTGGAAGTCTCGGCGACTCCTGGCGTCAGCAGCCCGGCACCCCTGCCTATTGCACGGAACTGACAACGAAGGAGTTGCAATCAGCGTTGCGGTTGGCCGATCGTTTTCGCGCGCCGGAGAATCGTGACGCTCTGATCAAAGAATTCATCGCGCTCGGAGACAAGCTGACACACGACCAAGTCGTCGCCCGCAACCGAGCGGTGACTGCGTGAGCGGCGAACGCGGTGCCGCCAAAACCCATTGGCTCGGTGAAGAGCAGCTTTCAGCAGCTACGGTGGCGATATCGGTTGTTCAACCTAGTGGGGGTCTAAGCTGCCAGTGGTCCGACGCGGAAAACTCCGTTCAGAGCGACCGTGATCATATCATAGCTTGACTAGCTGCTTTCCAAAGTTCTCCCCCTTCAACATTCTAACGAAAGCATGGGGGACGGCGTCGATCCCCTCTGCGACATCCTCCCGTGTTTGGAGCAGCCCCTGTTTGTACCACGACAACAGATCGGAGATCGCGGTTTCGTATTCGCGCTCGTGATCGTCGAGCAGGAATCCTTCGATCCGTGCTCGGGTTATCAACGTCCTCCTGAGATGCCGTAGGCCAATGTCCGGCTGGTCAAATCGGTCGGCCAGGGCAATCGTTCCGACCACGACCACTCTGCCAAAGGTGTTGAGATTCTGCATCGCCGCATCGTGTATCGGCCCAGCGGTGTTGTCGATGAAGACGTCGACTCCCCTGGGACAGGCTGCAGCGATATCCGCCACCAGATCAGCCGAGGTCCGGTGATTGACTCCCGTCCGATATCCAAGCTCCTTGCACCATTCCAACTTCTCATCGGAGCCCGCGACAGCGACAGGGTCAAACCCTTTGATCCGCGCGATCTGTCCCGCGATCTGCCCCACCGCTCCCGACGCTGCGGAGATCAACACGGTTTCACCTGCCGTCGGACTTCCAGTCTTGAGCAGGGCGAAATAGGCGGTGAGACCTGGCATGCCGAGATAGCTCAGCGCGGACTGCATCGGAGCGCCGTTAGCCGACACTGGCTTCGCCGATGCGGCGGGGATGACGCTGAATGGCTGCCAACCGAAGTAATCGCTCATCACGATGTCACCTGGTTTGAAGTCCGGTGACTTAGAGGCCACGACCTCGCCAACCCCGCCCCCGCGCATCAGATCGCCAAGCTTGAACCCGGCAGCGTAGTTCTTCGCCGGGCTGATCCGGCCTCGCATGTAAGGATCCACCGACAGCCACCGGGTTGTCACCAATAGCTCGCCGTCTACAGCATCGGGAATCGGACGGTCCTCGAGAACCCAGTTTTCCGCCATAGGCATTGCGGAAGGATAACTCCGAAGTATCCAGCTGGGATTGGTGGCCATAATTTTCTCCTTGAAGCGGGTACTGTTCACATTGATGCATTAATCCGCATTCTGTGTTAATGAGCGCCATGCAAGAAATATTGTTTTGTATTTCGGAATAATGAAGCATGGATATGATCGAGGCCATGAGGGTCGCCGTGGCGGTCGCGCGGCACCAAAGCTTCTCTTCTGCCGGCCGCGACTTACGCCTTTCCGCTCCTTCGATAAGCCGCATTGTCGCTGACCTCGAGGCCGATCTCGGCGTTCGTCTCTTCAACCGGACCACCCGGCAGCTCAACCTGACTGAAGCCGGGACGGAATTCGTGCAAAGAAGTTCGGGTCTTCTGGAGGAACTCGATCAGATGCGGAGTTCGGTGCGCGAGCGTCACGAAACCCCGCGCGGCCACTTGCGCGTATCGTGCGTGACGGCCTTTGGCAACGAGTGTGTGGCGCCCGCAATTCCTGAGTTCGTGCGTCGATTTCCGCAGCTCGACGTCTCAATTGATCTCGGCAACCGGTTGGTCGATCGCATCGGGGAGCATTTCGACGTTGCCATCCGGGTTGGACCTTTGAGCGACAAATCCCTGATCGC
>VFQQ010002179.1_pt1 | contig 23349 bp, 22 predicted proteins | sample 3512341 | NCBI WGS metagenome assembly VFQQ01 (sample SAMN10412373, study PRJNA504923) | tailings metagenome | isolation source: Relicate 2 Philex TSF1 revegetated site | place: Philippines: Tuba, Benguet | collected 2017-08-29 | reverse complement strand
GATCGGGGTATGGCTGCTGTTCTGGCCATGCGCCTTCGCCCTAGGGCTGGCCGCCATCGCGAACCCGGGTGGTGGTTTCGACATCAAGGCGCTGATCCTGTTCCTGATCGGCGCGGGCGCCATGCGCGGCGCGGGCTGCACGTTCAACGACATTGTCGACACCGATATCGACAAGCAGGTGGAGCGCACTCGGTCGCGGCCAATTCCGTCGGGCCAGGTGACCGAAAAGCAGGCCTGGGTGTTCCTCGTGATCCAGTCCCTGCTGGGGGCGCTGATCCTGGTGCAGTTCAACTGGCTGACCGTTGCGCTGGGCGTGGCATCGCTGGCGCTGGTGGCGATCTATCCGTTCATGAAGCGGGTGACGTGGTGGCCGCAGCTCTTTCTGGGGCTTGCCTTTTCCTGGGGTGCGCTGATCGGCTGGACCTCGCAGACCGGTACGCTCGGGCTGGCGCCGATCCTGCTCTATGTCGGCTGCATCCTCTGGACCATCGGCTACGACACGATCTACGCACTGCAGGACATCGAGGACGATGCGCTGATCGGGGTCAAGTCGACGGCGCGGCTGTTCGGCGACAAGGCGCGGCCGATCGTGGCCGGGTTCTATGCCGCGACGGTAGCCTGCTGGATCGCGGCGGGCTGGGCGGCCGGCGCAAGCTTCATCTTCGTGCTGCTGATGCTCGTACCGGCAGGCATTCTCGCCTGGCAGCTGCTGACGCTGCGGCCCAACAGCCCGGCCGACGCCAAGGCGAAGTTCTATTCGAACCACTGGGTGGGGGTGGCGCTGACGCTGGCGCTCCTGGGCGAAGCCGCGCGGCAGTGGCTTGCAATAGCGCACTGACATTCCTATCATAGGAAGGTCAGAGGAAGGACCTTCCATGCAGATCGGCGCCGCCGCCCGGGCCTCGGGCGTATCCACCAAGATGATCCGCCACTACGAAGCCATCGGGCTGATTCCGACAGCAGACCGGCGGGACAGCAATTATCGCGACTATTCGCGGCACGACGTGCACCGGCTCGGGTTCATCCGGCGGGCGCGCGACCTCGGCTTTTCGATGGACGAGATTCGCGACCTGCTGCGGCTGTGGAGCGACCAGGAGCGATCGAGCGGCGACGTGAAGGCGCTGACCCTCGGACATGTCGCCGAACTCGAAAAGCGGATCGGCCTGCTACAGGAAATGCGGGATACGCTCACCCACCTGGCCGAGTCCTGCGACGGCGATCACCGGCCGCACTGCCCGATCATCAAGAGCCTCGAGACCGGCGAGGACCTGCCGGACATCAAGGGCCGGGCGAACGTGCACGAGAACCTGGCGCACCAGCACTAGTAGCGTTCTGAGTTGATGGCGTTGAGTTCGGCAAAGCCTTCGTCACCCGCCACGTAGAGGCCCATCGACGCCGACCAGTTGTAGGTCTGCGAATAGGTTTCGGTCCACGGCTCCTGCATGACCTCGTCGCCGCAGTCCGCGCCTTCATCGGCGCGCTTGAGCTCGTCCGTGACGGTAATGGTCAGCGGCCAATAACCGGCGCCGGCGTCGGACGCCGAGACGGCGATGGCCTGGCTTCGGTCGTGCCCGCACCAGCGGTCGCCCAGGGTGTCGACGGCGTCGATAGTCTGGAACTTGCCGTCCCTAACCATCACGACCGCATAGGCGCCGTAGGTCTGGTTGGAATTGAAGTGCTCGGAATGAGTGACCACGGCCTCATCCCGTGCCGAGATACGGATCGGCTCGCCATAGAGTTCGGTCACCTTGTCCTGGCCGACATTGATGGCGTCGAGCAGGGTCATGTTCTCGTCGAACAGCGCCATGGCCTCGACATTGGAGGCCCAGCCATCGGCCTCGCCCAGGTCGGCCAGCACCAGGGTCAATTGCCGGCCCTCGGCCTCGATCTGCTGAACCTCGACGCTGTGCACGGTGATCGGCTCTACCGCCTTGGGCGGCAGATCGGAATCGCCGAGATCGACCACGTAAGGCAGGTCGATCTGCAGGGTGCCGGTGCCATCGGGCTTGAGGTCGGGGACGATCGCCTTGACGGCGTCGTACCAGGTCTTGCCGGGATGGCCGGCAATCTCGTCCTCGAGATCGAAATAGTCGCCGGCATGAGCGGCCGAAACGGCGGTGACGGCGAGCAGCGAAAGGGTCAGGGCGCGGAGCATTCTCGGACTCTCAGTAGAGAATTGGGGGGGAGGTGATGAACTGTTGCGGGCGTCGCTGCCGAGCAGCGGCACCGTGAGTTTGACGGTGGCCGCGGTAACTTCGGAAAGCCAGGGAAGGAGAGCGAGAACGGCAATGGTGGCGCTGGTGAACATGATGGGCTCCGGTCAATGCCGGGCCGTCTAGCAAAGCCAAGATGAACGCCAGATGTGCGAAACCGATCCGGGGGGAACGGATCGGTTTCACGAGACAGCGCTTGGAGGTCGCTATGCTGCGTGATCGGGGGAAATCACGCAGAGGGCCGGCGACTGGCGTGTGTGCATCCGTCGTCGCGGGCAGAGCTACAACGGGGCTCCCCGACAAAGGTTGCAGTGAAAATTCGAGTCAAAAACAACAAAGCCGGTTCCTTGGGGAACCGGCCTGAAGTTTGCCTTTGGAGGGCTGGAGGAGCCGTTTAGGGGCGCCGGAGCTTGCATGCCTCCGGTTGGCTTGCGCCCGGAACTCAGTTGCCCGTTTCGCCGGGCTTGCGGCGATTGAGGAAGCGCGGCCGGCGGCCAGCTTCGGCGGCGAGCTTGCGGCGGCCGGAGGCAGCGCCGAGCGCCACGCCATCGACCTGCTGCGAATAGGGGAGCAGATTGCCGTCGCCAGCCTTGATGAAGAGCGGCAGGCGGAGCTTCTTGCCCCAGTTCTGCCATTCGGCCACGACGTTGGCGTTGCCGATTTCCTCGAAAACCCGATAGTTCAGCTCCGGATCGCCGTGGACCAGCTCGATGGCGCTCGAGAGCACGCCTTCTTCGGTGATGCTGGTGGAGACGGCGACGCCGATGAATTCGTCGACCGGGACCTTCACCTTGATCGCAACGCCGCTCTTTTCGAGCATCTTGCGTACGGTGACAGTCTTGACCGGGTCCTTGGGACCATTGTCGTTGGCTGCGCCGAAGGGACGGGCCGTCAGGGGTGCAGCGGCAGCCTGCGCTGCGCTTTTCGCCCCGAACAGCATGATGACGGACGATCCTTCGATCCCCACACCGCGAACCATTTTATGCCTCACTGTTAACCCCGAGAGCTTTTGTTTTTTGGTGCTCCCTTATGACCCCAAATCTACGCGACCCCCTTTCCGTGGCGCTTAAGAAACGGGGTTAAGTTTAGGTTGTTTTGAAAAGGGTTAGCAGTGAGTCACCCTGTGTAAGGGGCAGTTAAGCACGAAGGATTTGTTCACCCTGGCGCTGCCAAGACTCGGGTCTCCGCGCTAGTCTCGCGGGGATGCTGGTGGGCCGGTCGATGGGGTGGGATATTCTGGTCGTTGTCGCGTGCGTGGCGCTGATCGCCGCGGCCGTGATCAGCGAGATGCGGAAGCGCCGGAAGGGCCGTCGCAACAGTGGCGATGGCGGCGGCGACAGCGGGTAGGGCAGCTACAGCCGCGACCGCGACGGAGACGGCGACAATTCAGACGCCGGCGGCGATGGCGGAGGTGGTGATGGCGGCGGCGGGGATTGAGAACTGAGCTCCCAGTCGGCGTCCTTCTCTCGCTTGCGGGGGAAGGTGGCAGCGAAGCCGACGGAAGGGGAGCCGCTTGCGCAGCCTCTCACCCCGACGCCTAACGTCAGCGCAAGGTGCACCCCTCTCCACCACGCGATGCGTGGCCCCCTCTCCCGCAGGCGGGAGAGGAGCACCGACTGAGAGTTACCGCCCCAGCACAATACCCGCTTCGGCCAGCATCCTGTCCACGTGCACGGTTTCCTGCGTGGCGATGGCCTTGTTGGCGGCGATGCCGGTGAGGATCGACCAGGCGCCTTCCTTGTGGCTCGAGGCGCGGTTGTACTTGTCGGGCGGCATGCCGGCCGGGTCGAACAGATAGCCCAGCATCACCGGATCGGCGCCGCCGTGGTCGCCCGAGCCCTGCCAGACGTCGAGCTTTTCCGGACGCTTGCCGGCGAGATGCAGCGTCGTGGTCATGTTGTCGTCGTGCGCCTTGTCGCGCTGGCCGCCGAACACGCCGTGCACTTCGATATGCTTGTGGACCAGTTCGCCCTTGGTGCCGTGGAAGCGGATTTCGAGGCCTTCCCACGGCGAGTAGGCGCAGAGCGTGTAGTTGAGCATCACGTCGTTGGCGTAGCGCACCTGCACCTGCATGGTGTCTTCGATGGTGATGTCGTCGGCGAAGACGCATTTGTCGCGCAGATAGCCATCGGCATCTTCGGCATCGAGGTAGAGCTCGCGCAAAGCCGGATCGTTCTCGAGATCGAGCCGGTAATCGCATTTGTCGAAGACCGGGCAATCGTGGCAACGCTCGCCGTGGTTACCGAGGCCGAGTTCGACGGCCATTTCGGGTGTGTAGAACTGGCGCTTGCCGGTGGCGCTGACGGTCTTGGGAGTCGAGGCGACCCACCAGTTCATGAGGTCGAAATGGTGCGTGGACTTGTGCACCAGCAGGCCGCCGGACTTGTCCTTGTAGCGGTGCCAGCGGCGGAAATAGTCGGCGCCGTGCACCCGGTCGAGAAACCAGGTGAAGTCGACCGCGGTGATGTCGCCGATGGCGCCCGACATCAGCAGATCCTTGAGCTGCGTGCGGGCCGGCGTGTAGCGGTAGTTGAACGTGACCGTGACCTTGCGACCGCTCGCCGCCTGGGCGTCGAGGATTTCTTTGAGCTTGCCGAGATCGACCGTCATCGGCTTTTCGGTCATCACGTCGCGGCCGTCCTTGAGCGCGCGGACGATGTATTCGTGATGCAGGTAGTCCGGCGTTGTGACGATGACGGTGTCGGGCTGCTGCTCGTTCATCATGCGGCCGAAATCGGCCGCGTCGTAGGTGGCGATGCCGTTGCCCGGCTGGTCCGGAATCTTGCTGGCCGAGAGCGCCAGGCGCTTCTCGTTGACGTCGCAAAGCGCAACCAGGTCGTTGCCATTGGCGTGGGTCTTGGTGATGGCCGTGCGGAACATGGCGTGGCGCGCCCCCGCGCCCACGATCGCGAATTTCACTTTAGTCCGGTCCTTATCCGATGGGTGGCCGGCATCCTCCTGCCGGCTCCGAATACTAATTCACCGTCTGGTTACTTCGTCAAGCGGCGGGGTCGAAAACCGGCAGGCGGCTGCCCGTGGCGTCGAAATAATGCGCGTTGGTCTGGCTCATCGACAAGGTCAGCGTATCGCCGATCTTGTGGCGCGCCTTGCCGTCGGTCTGCACCAGCAGGGTCTGGCCGGAGGCCATCTGCACATAGACGAAGATTTCGCTGCCCAGATATTCGACCAGCGTCACCTTGCCCTCGGCGCTGAGATCGCCCTCCTTGCCGATGGCGAATTGCTCGGGCCGCACGCCGACGTTCACCGGACCATTGGCGACTCCGGGCAGGTCGAGGGCGCCGAAATCGGGCACCGCCGCCCTGCCCGCGTTCACCGTGGCGTCGATCATGTTCATCTTGGGCGAGCCGATGAAGGTAGCGACGAACTTGTTGCGCGGGAAATTGTAGAGCTCGTAGGGCGTGCCGACCTGCTCGATATTGCCCTTGGAGAGGACCACGATGCGGGTCGCCATGGTCATGGCTTCCACCTGGTCGTGGGTGACGTAGATCATGGTGGTGCCGAGCCGGTTGTAGAGGCTCGCGAGTTCGACGCGCATCTGCACGCGCAGTTCGGCGTCGAGATTGGAGAGCGGCTCGTCGAAGAGGAAGAGCTGCGGCTCGCGGACGATGGCGCGGCCGATGGCGACGCGCTGCTTCTGGCCGCCCGAAAGCTGGCGCGGCTTGCGCTCCATCAGTTCGCCGATCTGCAGGATCTTGGCGGCGTCGGCGACGCGGCGCTCGATCTCGGGTTTCGGCATCCTGAGGTTGGAGAGGCCGAAGGCGAGGTTCTTGCGCACCGTCATATGCGGATAGAGCGCATAGGACTGGAACACCATCGAGAGATTGCGCTGGCTGGCCGGCAGGTCGTTGACGACCTTGTCGCCGATCGAGATCACGCCATCGGTGATTTCCTCGAGGCCGGCGATCATGCGCAGCAGGGTGGACTTGCCGCAGCCGGAGGGACCGACCAGCACCACGAACTCGCCGGACTTGATGTCCAGGTCGATGCCGTGGACGACCTCCAGGTTGCCGTAGTTCTTTCTAACGCTTTTGAGTTCGACGCCCGACAATGGGTGTCTCCTTATGCTTGGACCAGAGCTACTTCAGACCCGACATGGCGATGCCGCGGATGATCAGTCGCTGGAAGATGACGAAGAAAAGGATGATCGGGACGATCGAGAGGATCGACATGGCGAAGAGCTGGCCATAGGCCGAGACGCTGTCCTGGGCGATGAAGCTGCGGAGCGCCAGCGGCACGGTGTAGTCCTTCATGTCGTTGAGGTAGACGAGCGGCCCGAGGAAGTCTTCCCAGGTCCAGATGAACGAGAAGATCGCCGCGGTAGCCATGGCCGGCACCGAGAGCGGCATGATGATCGCCCAGTAGATCTTGAAAGGCGAACAGCCGTCGATCATCGCCGCCTCGTCCAGTTCGCGCGGCAGCTGCCGGAAGAACTGCACCATCAGGAAAATGAAGAAGGCATCGCCGGCAAGGAAGCGCGGGATGATCAGCGGCAGGTAGGTGTCCACCCAGCCCATCTTGAGGAACAGCACATACTGCGGGATCAGCACCACGTGGTACGGGATCATCAGCGTCATCATCATCAGCGCGAACCAGATGTTCTTGCCGGTGAATTCGAGCCGCGCGAACGCGTAAGCCGCGAACGAGCAGGAGATGACGTTGCCGATCACCGAGAGCACGGTGACGACGGTCGAGTTGAGGAAGAACTTGGTGAAGCTGACCGCCATGGCGTTCCAGCCGTTGTAGTAGTTCTCCCAGCGGAACTCGCTCGGCCACAGGCCAAGGTCGCCGAAGATCTGGTTGTCGGGCTTCAATGAGCTCGCGACCATCCAGATCAGCGGGTAGATCATCACCAGCGAGGTGACGATCAGGAAGATGTGCTTGAGGAAAGCCGAGCGCTTGCCGCGCTTGAGCTTCTCCTCGCGGATGGCGGCGGCGATCTGGGCGGTAGTTGGCTGATTGCCGAGGGTTGCGTCGGTCACGATCAGTTCCTCCCGTTCTCGTAGTGGACCCAGTACTTCGAGCTCCAGAAGGCGATGGCGGTGAACACGCCGATGATGATCAGCAGCACCCAGGCCAGCGCCGAGGCGTAGCCCATGCGGAAGTAGGTGAAGGCCTCGTTGTAGAGATAGACGGTGAAGAACAGCAGGGAATCCAGCGGTGCGCCCTTGCCACCCGAGATGACGAAGGCGCCCGAGAAGCTCTTGAACGCCTCGATCATCTGCAAGACGAGATTGAAGAAGATCACCGGAGCGAGCAGCGGCAGAGTGATGGCGAAGAAACGCCGAACCTTGCCTGCCGCGTCGATCTCGGCAGCCTCATAAAGCTCCTGCGGGATGGCGCGGAGGCCGGCGAGGAAGATCAGCATGGGCGAACCGAACTGCCATACGGCGAGGAACACCAGCGTGGTCAGCGAATAGCGCGGGTCGGAGAGCCAGTTGGGGCCATCGACGCCGACGACGCCCAGGATGGTGTTGACGAGGCCATCGTTCTCGAAGAGCTGGCGCCAGAGCACGGCGACCGCGATGGAGCCGCCGAGGATGGACGGCAGGTAGAACAGCGCCCGATACCAGCCGATGGCGCGCACGCCCTTGTCGAGGATCATGGCGACGGCGAGCGCGAAGATCAGCTTGGCCGGCACCGAGATCAGCACGAAATTGAAGGTGACCTGCAGCGCTTTCCAGAAGCGGCGGTCCCGGGTCATGAACTCGTAGTTCTCGAGCCCGACCCAGTTGGGCACGCGCACGGCGTCATAGTCGGTGAACGACAGATAGAGCGACGCAATGATCGGGCCGACGGCCAGAAAGAAAAAGCCGATCAACCACGGCAGCAGGAAGGTGTAGCCGGCGAAGTTGCGGCGGAAAAACTTCTTCAATCAGACCTCGGTCATATCCGGGGAAAGGGCCCGCCGGAGATGATCCCCGGCGGGCTGGTGGTCACAAGCTTACTTGGCGCGAGCCAGGATCGTGGCGGCTTCGTCCATGAACTGGGCGGCAGCGTCCTCGATCGACATCTGGCCGAGCAGCACGGCAACGGCGCTGCGCGTCTCGAAGGCTTCTTCGCATTCGCGGTTGCCGGCAGGCGACGGCGGAGCGAGCGGCATCATCTTGTCCTGGATGGCGTCGAAATAGGCCACCGAAGTCGCCTCGGCTTCGCTCAGCTTCGGCTCGAGCGCGGCGCGCACGTCCGACTGCTGCGGAACGCCGCGTTCGAGGCCGAGGATGGCGGTCATCTCGGGATCGTTGACGAAGGCGTTCATGTAGGCGAGGCCGGCGTCGTCGTCCTTGGCGTCGCGCGTCAGGCAGATGAACTGGCTGGGCTGGATCGACTGGCCCGACGGCCCATCCTTGGCAAGCAGCGGACGAATGCCGGCGCCGAGCTTGTCCTGCATGAGGGCCTGGGTGCCCACCAGCTGGTTCGACCAGGCATAGGAGATGGCCGACTTGCCGGTGACGATGCCCATCTTGTCGAGATCGGCGATGCCGGCGACCGAGGCCGAATCCTCGGCCGACGGCGTGGCGCCCGCGTCACGCATGTCCTTCCAGAGCTTCCAGTAGTCCACGAGGATTTCCGGACCGAAGGCGAAGGTGCCCTCGGGCGTGAACTGGCTGGCGAAGCCGCGCTGGCCGCAATAGATGCCGAAGGCGCCCCAGTCGGCAGTGAGATCGTCGGTGCCCTTGGCGCCACCCTTTTCGCCGATCTTGAGCGACAGGGCCTTGAGGTCGTCATAGGTCCAGTTGATCGGATCGACTTCGATGCCGGCTTCTTCGAACAGGCGCTTGTTGTAGCAGGTGGCCTGGGCGTTGGCGCCGATGGTGAGGCCGTAGACCTGGCCGTTGAAGGTACCGGCCGCGATGCCCGAGGGGTCGATCTTGGTGGTGTCGATCTTGCCACCGGAGATGGCTTCGTCGAGCGGCTTGAGCGTGCCCTTGTTGACGTATTCGAGCATCACGCCATAGCCCATCTGGATCACGTCGGGCATGTTGCCGCCGGCGATCTGGGTGGTGAGCTTGGTGAAGTAGTCGTTAAAGCCGAGCGTCTCGCCCTCGACGACGATGCCCGGGTTCTTGCCGTTGAAGATGTCGATCACCGCGAAGGTGCGCTTGTCGCGCTCCGGGTTGCCCCACCAGAAGTGGCGGATGCGGCGGTCCTGGCCGAAGGCCGGCGAGAAGGCCGAGGCGAAAGCGAGGGAGCCGGCAGCGCCGGCGGTCCCCGCGAGGAAATGTCTACGATTCAGGTTCATATTTAGTCCTCCCTAGTGTTTGCAGTCACTCAATACGAAGGCGGCACCAGGCCGGGCGCCTTGACGCTCCGGAGGGTGTCGCCGTCGAACTCGAGCTGCTCATTGGCAGCAATTCGGAATGGGGTCGTCCGGCCGTTGGCCTCGAACGTGCCCTCGATGGTGGCGGCGCTCATGCCGACCAGCGCGCGGATGGTGCCGTCGCGACCGGTGACGACGCGGACGCCGCGCGGGGCGCGAAACAGCAGTTCGCCATTGCGCCAGGCGGTGGTTTCGGTCGCTGTGTTGACCAGTTCGAAATCGACGCCGTCGACAATGCGGCCATAGGCCGTCTCGTGCCTGACGTCGCGATGCTCGATCTGCGCCGGGGTGAGACCAGTGAACCAGAGAGCGCCATCGGGCCGGGGCTGGATGCCGCAGAGCCGCTCGACGAAATCGAGCAGGCACAGGATCGCCGGCGAATAGGCCTCGGTGTAGCCGTTGCGGCCGGTGAAGGGGTGCAGGGTCTGGGCGAAGCGCTCGAACTTCCAGAGCGCCGACAGCGTCGGCTGCAACACCCAGCTCAGTTCGACATGCCGATCATGCGCCTCGAAGGCATGCGGCGCGCGGATGAGCGAGAGGAAGTTCGAGGGACCGGCCCAGCTGTTGTAGTCGTAGGCCGGGTCGTAGCGCGGATCGTCGAGCGCGATCGACGTGAACGGATACTTGGCGAAGAATTTTCGCGTGTTCAGCAGGTAGCGATCGAGCGCCTCGGCGAAGAAGGCGTCGTCGCCGATTTCGCAGGCCAGAACGCGCAGCAGCAGGTCGGACTGCACCTTAACGTGCCGGTCGTGCCTGTCGAGGTCGTAGAAGAAGCCGTCCTTGGCATCGAAGCAGCTGGCAAACAGAGCATCGAGCGAACGCTGAGCCTTGTCGCGCCAGCTTTCGCCATCCTCGCCCAGTTCCTCAGCGATACGGGCGAGGTAGAGGCGCTGGCAGGCCACGTTGGCGGTCAGATCCGGCGCCACGAAGGGCAGGATCGGATTGTTCGGGTCGTAGGCCTTGGGGTCGTTGCCCCAGGGACTGTCGGGCACGTGCCAGAAGCGCGGCGACAGGTCGTGACCGGTGTCGTAGGTGCAGAAGGCCTCGACGCCGCCCGTGCCGCGGGTGTCGCGCCACTGCGCCAGCCAGGCGTCGTTGCGCGCCATGGCTTTGTAGATGGTCGTCAGCCACTCGCGGCTTTCGCCGTTGAGCTGGTAGTGGGTCCAGACCGAGCGGGCGAGCGGGGTCACCGTCTGGATCTGCGACCAGACCGGGCCGCTGGCGGTGAGCTTGTAGGGGAACAGGCCATCGTCGCGCTGATGCTGCGCGAAGGACGCGAACGTCCGGCCGGCGACCGAGGGGATGAACCGCGACAGCAGTTCGGTGTTGATGGTACCGGTGCTTTCCAGCCAGCAGCCGAGATACACGCCGCCTTCATGCAGGATCGGGCCATCGACGCCGCCGACCGGCTTGATGCAGGTGAAGAGCTCGCGGACGGCGCGCCAGTACTGCGCCTCCATCTGTTCCGATGAGGCCGCGAAGCGCACGCCGCCCTGCAGCCATTCGGCCACGAGCGATGCTTCGCCGCCGCCGATAGTCCCGGCGACGTCGATGGCCCTGAGCCTCGACAGCAAATCAACCTGCGCAAGCACTGCGGTACGTACCTCTTCCCTCGGCTTACTCCGGCGCGTAGGCCGGTCGGCGCCCGCGTGGACCGCGGGACGCCGGTGCGTTGTGTCTAGATCAGCGGGTGCGGCCCGGCGGATAGACCGCTTCGCCATGCGGATAAACGAGGCCACGACGCTGCGGCGTCAGCCGCTCGAGCAGTTCCGGGCTCGGACGGTACGGCAGGCGGAAGTGCCCCCAGCTCGGGCCGTAGCGGTAGACCGCGACGCGCCGGTTGCCCGGATTGGTGCGGCGCGCCGAACCATGCGCGATGGCGTCGACGAACAGCAGCGCATCACCCTTTTCGAGGTGGCACTCGATGGCGCCTTCGACTTCGTCGACCGAAGTTTCCTCGGCGCGGTTCTCGATGGCGACCGTCTGCGGATGGCGGATGTTCGACTTGTGCGAGCCAGGGATCACCATGGTGGCGCCGTCGCCCGGCCCGATGTCGGTGAAGGCCATCAGGATGTTGATCTGGCTGCAGTGGAATTTGCCTGCGTGGTAGCGGAACTGGGTGCGGATGGTGCCGACATGGCCGCCCGAATGCAGGCGCTGTGCGCCGCCCTGCGGACGGATGGTGCCGAAGCACTCGTCGATGAAGGCCGGACCGTGGTGGTTGTCGAAATTCTCCGGATCATCGGTGCCGATGAAATGGACCGCCTTGTCGAACCAGGACGGGTGATCGAGCAGCTCTTCCCAGACCGGACCGGCCTCGTAGAGCTGCTGCATGCCCAGGCCTTCCTGCTTGCCCGAGTTGTTGATGGCGACATTGCCCCACCAGCCGCGGCCCTTGATGTCCTTGGCGGCCTCTTCGACCTCGTCATAGGTGGCGTTGCAGGCATCGACCTGCGCCTTGCTCAGCGCGCCCTTGAGGATCAGGTAGCCATTGAGATCGAAGAGATATTCTTCCATCTCGGTGGTGGCGGGCTTAATTTTCACATGCTCGTTCATAGCGTCCTTCCGACAGCTTTCACGCCCATTGAAGGGCTGTTGGGCGGTATCGGATGGTGGGGCAGCTATGAGCCTTTGCCATCAACCGGGACCGCTCGGTTGAAATCTGCGACGGGTCTCTCAGAAGGTTGCAGCAAACAGCGGCCGTTTTTTAGACGGTCCGACCACAGATGCTGCACGTAGCGCACGCTTAACCGCTTACCCCGGCTGAGCCTCGCGGGCTCATTACGTGTCTCCGGCCGATCCTGGGGGATTGTTCCCTCTCAGATGGGCACAATGATTCAAGCTGGGGCCACGGTTGTCAATCGCCAAAAGGCCACGCCCTCCGAAGGTCCTATGGGTCAGCAGAGCCGAAGACATCTACGTCATTTTACGGAGTTGGCACGACGATTTGATTGTAATTTTTTACGCGGATAAAGCCATCCCGCCGATCATGAAAGCACCGATGGCCGCGTTTGATTTAGAGATTACTTAGCGTCTGCGCTCTAGACTCGCGTGACGGTCACATGACGTTTCGCGAGCCCGGACACCAGGATGGCGCCCAAACCCTCGATCAAACCGGCCAGTGCACTGCCGCCGGTCGATTCACTCGACGCGCTGATCGCGGCGCATGAGGGGCTGCGCCGGTTCGTCGAGCAGATGGCGAGCGACCAGACGCACTGGAACGAAGAGCGCATCTGGCTGCGCGCGATGATCGACCAGGTGCCGGACTATCTCTTTGTCAAGGACACCAATTGCCGGTTCGTCGTCGCCAACAAGGCAGTGGCGGCGGATCTCGGGCATGGCGATCCGAACGTGCTGCTGGGCAAGACCGATCTCGACCTGCATCCGCGCGAACTGGCCGACGAGTTCATCGCCAACGACCTGCGCGTGATGCGCACCGGCAAGCCCAGCCTCGACCACGAAGAGTATGTGGTGCTGACAGATGGCAGCCGCCGCTGGCTGTCGACCAGCAAGCTGCCGCTGCGCGACAATAACGGCACCATCATCGGCATGGTCGGCATTGCCCGCGACATCACCGATCGCAAGCAGGCCGAGGATCGCATCCATCATCTCGCCTATCACGACCCGCTCACCGGGCTGCCCAACCGCGCCCGATTCGAGGTGGAATTGCAGGCGGCGGTACAGGCCGCGACCGAGCAGGCGCAGGCGGTCCTGATCCTCATCGATCTCGACCGCTTCAAGCATGTGAACGACACGCTGGGCCATGTCGCCGGCGACGAGCTGATCCGGCAGGTGGCGCGCCGGCTGGTGGCGCTGGTGGGCAATCGCGGCATGGTGGCGCGGCTCGGCGGCGACGAGTTCGCCGTGCTGCTGCGGCAGGTGACCAACCCGCACATGGCCGAGGGCATGAGCAATGCCGTGCTGTCCGAGTTGAGCCGGCAGTTCGACCTGTTCGGCGATCCCGCCTTCATCGGCGCCAGCCTCGGCATCGCCGCCGGACAGCCCGGCGCGGAGGCCGACCAGGTGCTGCGCGAGGCCGATATTGCACTCTACGACGCCAAGTCGCAGGGACGCGGCCGCTGGCAGGTGTTCGCGCCGGCCATGGCGCAGGCACTGGCCGAGCGGCGCGTGGTCGAGCACGACCTGCGCGACGCCCTGGCCAAGGGCGGCCAGCTGCATGTCGAATACCAGCCGATCTTTACCGCGAACGGGATGATGAGCGGGGCCGAGGCGCTGGTGCGCTGGAACCACCCTCAACGCGGACGGCTGGCGCCGGACCTCTTCATCAGCGTCGCCGAAGAGCGTGGGCTGATCGACAGGCTGGGCGAGTGGGTGTTCGAGGAAGCCTGCCGCACGCTGCTCGATACCGACATTCCCTGGGTGGCGATCAACGTCTCGCCGGTGCAGTTGCGGCGTCGGCGCTTCTACGACCGGGCGCTGGCGACCATCGCCGACATGAAAATCGATCCGGGCCGCATCCAGATCGAGATCACCGAAGGGGTACTGCTGGAGGCGACAGAGAGCACCGAATCCGGCCTCAAGCGGCTGCGGGCGGCCGGCATACGGCTGGCGCTCGACGATTTCGGCACCGGCTATTCGTCACTGAGCTACCTGCGGCGCTACAATGTCGACAAGCTCAAGGTCGACAAATCCTTCGTGGCGCAGCTGGGCACGTCGAGCGACGCCGCCGCCATCGTCGAGACCATCGTCGGGCTGGCGCGGGCGCTGGGCATGCAGGTGACCGCCGAGGGTGTGGAGACCGAGCAGCAGCGCGAGTACCTGGTCTCCTGCGGGTGCCACGAATTGCAGGGTTTTCTGCTGTCGCACCCATTGTCGCTGCGGCAACTGCAGAATTTCTACGCCGACCAGGGCGACGAAACTGTGCGGAATCTCGCGCGTTAGCCCTTCATCACAGCCCGATGAAAGGAGCGAAAAATGAGCGACAACAAGCACATGCAGGACGGGCGCGACCGCGCCAAGGTGAACTCGCGGGAGCCGTACGAAGTCGCCTATTTCGCGCAGAAGCGCGGCCTCACCGCCAACGAGGCGCGCGAAATCCTCAAACAGTCCGGCCCGAACCGCGCAGCGGCGGATGAGGCGGCCATGCGCAACAAGCCGCACTAGCGTGCCGTTGCGACACTTGTCGTAGCCTTCCGGCGGGCCTAGAAGGGCGCCAGTATTAGCCGGAAGTCGAATGCCCAACCCCATGCCCAGCACAGCGGAAGAGGACCTGCAGCTCTTGCGGTCGTCTGCCGTGACGGCGGGCATCATCGCGGCGGGTTACTTTCGCCGCGATCTCAAGCATTGGACCAAAGAGCATAACTCGCCCGTCAGCGAGGCCGATATCGTGCTCGACAAGTTCCTGCACTCGGCCCTGACCACGGCGCGCCCCGATTACGGCTGGCTCAGCGAGGAAACGGCGGACAATCCCGACCGACTCGGAAAGACCCGCGTCTTCGTGGTCGACCCGATCGACGGCACGCGCGGCTTCATTCGCGGCGAGGACAGCTGGACGGTGTCGCTGGCGGTGGTCGAGAACGGCGTCGCCATTGCCGGCGTCGTCTACGCCCCCGCCCGCGACGAAATGTATGACGCCTGCAGCGGGGGCGGCGCGCGGCTCAATGGTTCGCCATTGAAGCGCGAGACGCCGCCTGACCGAAGCGCGCCGCTGATCCCGGCGCCGGGTGCGGTGCATCAGGAACTGCAGGCGGAGGGGCTGGACTACAAGCGCGGGCCCTACTTTCCGTCGCTCGCCTATCAACTGGTTCAGGTCGCGACCGGCCGGCTCGACGCCGCCGTGGCGCGGCGCGGATCGAACGACTGGGACCTGGCAGGTGCAGCCTGCATCCTCAGTGAATGCGGACTGGCCTTCGAGGACGTCTGCATAGGTGCCCTGCGCTTCAACGGGCCGTCGCCACGGCACGGCGCGCTTGCAGCGCTGGGCGATGCTTCGCTAAGAACGCCGCTACATGCGGCACTGATCCGGGTGTACGGATGCCCGGCAGAAACCATGCAGATGGAAAGACAGACGCCATGAGCAAGGCACCGGCCAAGAAACAGCTCCTGCACCTCGTGATCGGTGGCGAGCTCGAAGACATCAAGGACATCACCTTCAAGGACCTGAGCAAGGTCGATCTGGTCGGTGTCTATCCCGACTACGCCACCGCCTACGGCGTGTGGAAGTCGAAGGCGCAGCAGACCGTCGACAATGCCGAGATGCGCTATTTCGTGGTGCACCTGCATCGGCTGCTCGAGCCCGGTATCGAAGGGTAATGGCGGGAAAGACCCGCCTGCTCGACCGCCCCGCGGTCTACAATTTCGTCGGACGCCACGTGCTGGGCGCCTATGTCGATCTCGGCATGCGCACGGCCAGAATCGCGTTCGACCCGCCTGATTTCGCCGAGCGGATGCGTGCCCAGACGCCGGTGATCTACACCTTCTGGCACGCCAACATGACCTCGATCGGCTACATGATCCCGCGCTTCGAGTGGGAGACGACACGGGTCATGGTCTCCCCTCACTCCGATGGCCGGATGGGCGCGGCAGCCATTGCCCGCTGGGGCGGCAAGGTGATCTACGGCACTGGCGCCGGCTTTGATGGCGCACGCGCGGTCGGCGGCACGCTTGAAGCGGCGCGGCATCTCAAGGCCGGCCACTCCATCGTGGCGACAGCCGAAGTGCCGCCGCGGCGCGGGCGGGTGGTCAGCAAGGGGCTGATCCGGCTGGCGCGGATGGCCGGTGTACCGATCCAACCGGTCGCCATGGCCAGTTCACGGCGGACGGTATTCGCCAAGGTCTGGGACCAGACGCAGATCAACCACCCGTTCGGCAAGGCGACGGTCGTCGCCGGCGAGATGATGCGGGTGGACGACGCGGTGACGGATGACGTCGCTGCGGCCCGGCTCAAGGCCGAACTCGACCGCATCTACGACAAGGCGCTCGCTACGGCCCGCTGATCGCCGCGATGATCTTCTCAATGACGCCGGGGCCGCCGATGCGCTCGCGGCCGATCTTGCCCAGCCGCTGCAGTTCTGCCGCATCGCGCAAGAGGCGCATGGTGGCGCGGGCGAGGTCGGCGGGATCGTCGGTGGAGAGCAGCCGCGCGCCGCCGAACAGCCGGTTCTCCTCGAGGAAACGCTTCATCCGGTCGGAGCGGCGGGTGAAAGTGATTGCGGGTACGCCGAGGCCGAGCGCCTGGATGGTCGCAGTACCAGCCTGCGACAGCACGAGGTCTGAGACTTCGACCATGTTGCGCATCGCGCCGCGCGCGGTGTGCACGGTGATGTCACCGGTCAGCCGGTCGCCGGCGACCCTGAGTTTGGCGGCTTTCGCCAGTTCTTCGAGTTCGACGCCGCCGGCCAGCGCGAGGAAGATGTCGGGGCGATCGTCTTCGGGGATCAGCCGTAAGGCGGCGGCCTGGATGGCGAAGTTGATCGCCGTCTGGTCGCGGCTACCGGGCAGCAGCGTCACCGCCTGCAGGCGCGAGCGGCGGATGCCGGCGGCGTAGTCGCCGGTGGTGATGGTGTCCATCATGACATTGCCGGCGGCCACGGCCTCAACGCCAGTGGCCTTCAGTGTCGCGGCGAGCTGCGGACTGCGGTTGAAGACCCGGCGGCAGGTCCTGGCGATGATCCGCCGCTCGATGCCCGAATAGGGCCGGCCATAACCGGTCTTGTAGACGTCGAGATAGGTGATGCCGGTGATGCCGGCGAGCCAGCAGCCGAGCACGCCGATGAAATCGCCGATCACCACGACATGGTCATAGGCGTCGCGCACCGAGCGCATGAATTTCAGGCCGGGCAGCAGCGTGCCGAGCCCGCCGGTGGCGATGTCGCGGGTGACGGTGCCCTTGGCCACACGCGAGCCTTCGCTCGCCAGATGCGCGCGCGGGCCCACCACCTTGCAGATGCCGGCATAGGCCTTGCCCGGCCCGAGGGTCGGATAGGCTTCGGCACTCAGTTCGGGAGGCAGCCGGCGGATGATCTCGGCGCCAACGGAGTCCTCGCCATAGCCGTTGGTGATGAAGAGGAGGCGCCGCGGGCCGCTCACTTAAGCGCGGCCGAGACCGTAGCGGACATAGGCTTCGTGCGCGGCCTTGGCGTCGACATAGGGCTCCTGCCGGTCGACGCTCCAGTAGCTCAGGTCATCGAGCGGGATCGGTGTGCCGGTGATGGCGCAGCGCACGAAACTGCCCGGACGGAGGACGACATAGTCGCCGTCGAGATAGCGGATCTGCGCTTCGGCGGGCGAAAAGCCCTTGTCGAAAATGTTCATGGCCATGTCTCTCGTCCGAGATATAGGCGAGATCGCCGTCGAAGCAAACAGGCGCTCTAGAAGAGGCTCTGCTGGCCGCCGCTGTCGCGCGGGGGCTTGGGCTTCTTGCGGACGGCGGGGGCACCGCTGACGGTGGCGCCGATCTGGCCCTCAGCCACCTCGATGACCAGTTGTTCACCCGGCTTCACCTGGCCCTGCGAGCGAACGATGTGGCCCTCGCTGTCGGTGACCAGCGCGAAGCCGCGGGCGAGGACGTTCTTGTAGCTGTAGGATTGCAGCAGCTTGTCGAGCGCCGTGAGGCGCTGCAGGCCGGCATCGACGATACGGCGGAAGCTGGGCGTCAGCCGGGTGGCGAGCGGCGCGAACTGGTTGCGCGCGTGGCGCAGTTCGGCCACCAGCGTCGCCGGGGTCATCCTGGCGGCAATGGCATCGAAACGGGCGCGGCGGCGCTCGACGTGGAGTTTCGTACTCTCCGCGGTGCGGCGGCTGAGGTCGTCGAGGCGGGTGCGCAGGGTCTGCGCCCGGTGCTGCAGCAGACGGACAGACAGATGCGGCGCGGCGCTGGCGAAGCTGCCGCGCTTTAGGTGCACCGAGTTACGCAGACCGGAGAACAGATGCGACGCCGCAAGATCGACGCGCTGGCGGGCGGTGGCGACCAGATCGAGCGGACGCGGCAGCCCAGCACTGGCGGCGCGCAGCCGGTCACGGTCGTTCTGCAGCTGGCGGCGCGTCGTGTTGCGGACGCGCTGGCCGAGGTCGTCGACATAGGCGATGAGTTCGGCCCGCACCGGCACCGCGGCTTCGGCCGCCGCCGTGGGCGTCGGCGCGCGCATGTCGGAGACATGGTCGATCAGCGTCGTATCGGTCTCGTGGCCGACCGCCGAAATGATCGGGATCTGGCTGGCGGCGACGGCGCGCACCACCGCTTCTTCGTTGAAGCCCCAGAGATCCTCGATGGAACCGCCGCCACGGGCGACGATCAGCAGGTCGGGGCGCGGAATCGGCCCGTTCGGCAGGAAGCGATTGAAGCCCTGGATGGCGTTGACCACTTCGGGCGCGCAGGTGTCGCCCTGCACGCGCACCGGCCAGACGATGACATGCAGCGGGAAGCGGTCGTTGAGGCGATGCAGGATGTCGCGGATCACCGCGCCGGTCGGCGAGGTGACGACGCCGATCACCTGCGGCAGATAGGGCAGCGGCTTCTTGCGCTCGCGGTTGAACAGGCCTTCGGCGGCGAGCTTTTTCCGCCGCTCCTCGAGCAGCGCCATCAGCGCGCCGGCGCCGGCCGGTTCGATCTGGTCGATGACGATCTGGTATTTTGACGATTTCGGGAAAGTGGTGAGCCGCCCGGTGGCGATCACCTCGAGCCCTTCCTCGGGCTTGAACAGCAGCCGCGGCCAGGTGCCCTTCCAGATCACGGCGTCGATGGTGGCGCCTTCATCCTTCAAGGTGAAATAGGCGTGGCCGGACGAATGCTGGCCGCGGAAGCCGGAAATCTCGCCGCGCACGCGCACATGGCCGAACTCGTCCTCGACGGTGCGGCGCACCGCCTGGGCGATCTCGGATACGGTGAATTCGGCGGCGTTGGTCAGCGTCTCGGCCATACCGTCTGAGGTGCGTCATGGAGGCGAGTCCGTCAAGGCCAGCGTTGGGGTGACGCGTTGGAACACCCGTGCTAGACGGGATCGCCTTCTCCCCTTGAGGGAGAAGGTGCCCGAAGGGCGGATGAGGGGTCATCTCCACATCCGTGATGGCTGAGGCGACCCCTCATCCGTCTCGACCTTCGGTCGATCCACCTTCTCCCTCACGGGGAGAAGGGATTCCCGACTGCAACACCTGTGGGGTCAAGGCATGCGCGTATTGGTGATCGGGTCCGGCGGCCGGGAACATGCGCTGGCCTGGGCGATCTCCCGTTCGCCGCGCGTGGAAAAGCTGTTCGTGGCGCCGGGCAATGGCGGCACCGAACTGATCGCCGAAAATGCCGAGATCGACATCACCGATCACGACGCGGTGCTGGCCTTCGCCATGGCGAACCGAGTCGATTTCGTGGTGATCGGTCCGGATGCACCGGCCGTCGCCGGTCTCGGCGATGATGTCCGCGCGGCCGGTTTCCTCTGCTTCGGGCCCAGCAAGGCGGCCGCCCAGCTCGAGGGCAGCAAGGGTTTCACCAAGCAGATCTGCGACGAAGCCGGCATCCCGACCGCAGCTTATGGCCGGTTCGACAAGGAAGCCGATGCCCTCGCCTATGTGCATGAGCAGGGCGCGCCGATCGTGATCAAGGCCGATGGCCTCGCCGCCGGCAAGGGCGTCACCGTGGCCATGACCATGCAGGACGCCGCGGACGCGGTGCGCGACTGCTTCTCGGGGGCATTCGGCGCGTCGGGCTCGTCGGTGGTGATCGAGGAATTCCTCACCGGCGAAGAGGCCAGCGTCTTTGCCCTCTGCGACGGCGAGAACATCGTGATGCTGGCCAGCGCCCAGGATCACAAGCGCGTCTGGGACGGCGATCGCGGCCCGAATACCGGCGGCATGGGCGCCTATTCCCCTGCCCCGGTGATGACCGACGAGATGATGGCGCGGACCCGCACCGAAATCATCGAGCCGACCGTTCGCCGCATGGCCGAGCGCGGCACGCCGTTCACCGGCGTGCTGTTCGCCGGCATCATGGTGACGGACACCGGCCCCAAGCTGATCGAATACAATGTCCGCTTCGGCGACCCGGAATGCCAGGTGCTGATGATGCGATTGAAGACCGACATCGTCGACCTGCTCGAAGCGACCGCCAGGGGCGACCTCAAGGGCGTCGTGCCCGAGTGGCGCGACGAGGCGGCGCTGACCGTGGTGCTGGCCACCAAAGGCTATCCGGTGAGCGCGGTCAAAGGCAGCGTGATCAAGGGCGCCGAGGGGCAGGACACCGAGACGCTGCGCATCTTCCATGCCGGAACCGCCCGCAATGGCCGACATTTAGTCGCCAATGGTGGACGCGTCCTCAACATCACGGCCCTGGGCCGCTCCGTGGCGGAAGCCCAGGCAGCCGCTTATGCGGCGGTTGACCGGGTGGATTGGCCGGAAGGTTTCTGCCGCCGCGACATCGGCTGGCGCGCAATCGAGCGCGAAAAGGCCTGAACCTCTTATAAACCTGAGCGGCGCATCCTACGTCGTTACCGTGAGCGAGAACCTCAAACCGACGGATGACTCGATCCCGATCCTGAAGCGGGGACAGGACATCGTCGATCGTTTGCGTGGCGACGGGCCGGGAAAGGTCCCGGCTTCCAGCCTGCCGCGCATCGGGGTGGCGCTCGGCGGCGGCTCGGCGCGCGGGCTCACCCACATTCCCTATATCGAGGCGATGGACGAGATGGGCCTCAGGCCCTCGATCATCGCCGGCACCTCGATCGGCGCGCTGATCGGCTCGGGCTGGGCCAATGGCATGACCGGCGCGGAATTGCGCGAGCATTCGTTCTCGGTGCTCGGCACGATGCGGATCATCGCCGGACGCCTGTGGGGCGCGCAGATCCGCAATCTCGGCGGGTTGATCGCCAACGGCCTCAACATGCAGCTCGACGCCGAGCGCGTGGTCGAGGCCTTCCTGCCCAACCCGTTCCCTACCGAATTCAAGGACCTGCGCATCCCGTTCTACGTGGTGGCGACAGATTTCCAGAGCTGGCACCAGGTGGTGTTCACCGAAGGTCACCTGCGGCAGGCCATTGCCGGGTCGATCGCCATCCCCGGGCTGTTCAAGCCGGTGGCCTATGCCAACCACACGCTGGTGGATGGCGGCGTGGTGAACCCCCTGCCCCTCGACCAGGTGGCCGACAGCGACGTCATCGTGGGCATCGACGTCAACGGCGATCCGTCCGAGGTCATCAAGCGGACCACGCACAACGCCGCCGACGTCTGGTTCGGCTCGGCGCAGATCATGATGCACTCGCTGACCGCGCACATGATGGCCGCCTACCCGCCCGATGTATATGTCCGCCCGCACGTGATGCCCTTCGGGGCGCTGGAGTTCTGGCGCGTGCGCGAGATCATCGCGCATGTCGAAAAGGACAAGGACAACTTCAAGAGACACCTCGAACGCAAGGTCGAGGCGTTCATCACCAAGACGGAATTGACCATCCGCGCGGAGGACTGAGGGGGAACTCTGTGGTTGTACCCCTTCCATCCCCACGCGCCGTCATCCTCGGGCTTGACCCGAGGACCCATTTCTCACCTTGAGCCCGTTGCTGCATGGGTCCTCGGATCAAGTCCGAGGATGACGGTGGCTGGGGTCAGCTTGAGGCAGGAGCCGCGATCACTGCAGCGCGCAGCTACCCCCGCCGCGCAGCGAAAAACTCCTTCAGCATCTCCGCCGACTGCCGCTCCCCGATCCCCCCAATGACCTCAGGCGCATGGTGACAGGTCGGCTGCTGGAACAACCGGATTCCGTTCTCCACCGCCCCCGCCTTCTGGTCTTCCGCTCCAAAGTACAGCCGCCGTAGCCTGGCATGGGCGATGGCGCCGGCGCACATGGCGCAGGGTTCGAGCGTGACATAGAGGTCGCAGCCATCGAGCCGGCCCGTGCCGCGCGTGGCGAGCGCGGTGCGGATGGCGAGCATCTCGGCATGCGCCGTAGGGTCGCCCAGCGCCTTCATGCGGTTGCGCTCGGCGGCGAGGATGGTGCCGTTCTCGACCACCACCGCGCCGACGGGCGCCTCACCGGCCTCGGCGGCTTCGGCCGCCAGTTTGAGGGCCAGCGTCATCGGCGATGTCGGCGAGGGATGCATTTCCGGGTGGTAGCAGGTTTCGCCGCCGCGCTAAACTCTGCCCTCAAGGAGAATCGCCCGTGCCTATCCGCCAGTTGCCCGAAGACCTGATCAACCGCATCGCCGCCGGCGAAGTGGTCGAGCGGCCGGCCAGCGTGGTCAAGGAACTGGTCGAGAACGCCATCGATGCCGGCGCCAGCCGGATCGTGGTCAGCACGGCCGGCGGCGGCAAGAGCCTGATCCGCATCGAAGATGACGGCATCGGCATGGACCGGGCCGATCTCGAACTGTCGGTCGAACGCCACGCCACCAGCAAGCTTTCGGCGGACGATCTCGACGATATCCGAACGCTGGGTTTCCGCGGCGAGGCCCTGGCCTCGATCGGGTCCGTTTCCGACCTGAGCATCTCGTCGCGGCCCGAGGGCGCGCCGTCGGGGCTGCGGCTGGACGTGAACCGCAGCGTCAAGCGGCCGGTGGTGCCACAGGCAATGAACCGGGGCACGATTGTCGAGGTCAAGAACCTCTTCGCGGCGGTACCAGCGCGACTGAAATTCCTCAAGTCGGACCGGGCGGAAGCCGGGGCCGTCACCGATGTGGTCAAGCGGCTCGCCATGGCGAACCCGGACGTGCATTTCGTGCTCGACGGCGCCGACCGCAGCCCGTCCAACTGGCCGGCACAGACCGGCGAGGGCGCGCTGGCAGCCCGGCTGGCGCAGGTGATGGGCGAGGACTTCACCGGCAATTCCACCCGGCTCGGGCATACCCGGCATGGCGTCGT
>VFQQ010002178.1_pt1 | contig 23350 bp, 37 predicted proteins | sample 3512341 | NCBI WGS metagenome assembly VFQQ01 (sample SAMN10412373, study PRJNA504923) | tailings metagenome | isolation source: Relicate 2 Philex TSF1 revegetated site | place: Philippines: Tuba, Benguet | collected 2017-08-29 | reverse complement strand
GACGCATGCGAGCCTGGGGAGACGCTGGTCGCCAAGGACTGGTTGAGTCGTGGGAATGTTGCAACGGCAGCAGCAGCTGGGGCCGCTGCCTTGTTTACTGGAGCGCAGCGCGCTGCCATCAGCAACTGCTTCCTTCTTCTACAGCATGTCCCTGCCACCGCCCAGCCTGCCCCCCCCACCCCCCACCCCCCACCCAACTGCAGGTATGGAGGAGGCGCGCGGTGCTTGAGCGGCACCTACAACAAGATGGTGCGGTGTGGGTGCTGGCTGGGGATGGGGCAGCACGGCCGCCGGGTGAGGGATAAACACAGCCTGGTGCGGGGCAAACCAAGTCGGCACAGCAGTTGTCGCGCTGTTCCCCACCCACCCACCGGCATCGTACCACCACCATCTTGCAGCTGTGCGAGCGCTGCCAGCAGGAAATTCTGGACCTGAATGACTGCACCAAGCCCACCTGGGTGCGCTTCATGGGATCCACACAGCGTACGGCCGACCACCAAGCCTGCGTGGCAGCGCTTCATGCTTGCAGCCGTCCACGCGTGCTTTAAAGTCTTGCTGGCTGCACTGCAAGCTGTGGCACCTCTCCTGCCCCTGCCCTGCAGTTTGGCACAGCGCCGGCGTGCTCGGGAGAGTGCTACGTGGGCGACCGAGTCATGGCCCGCGCGCAGTCGAGCAGCGACGTGCCCAGCGACCAAGGTGAGCAGCTGGGGTGCGAGCAGCTGCACGTGGCCAATGCATGTAAACCTTGCCACACCATGCATTATTGGTAAGTGTGTGGCATCCCCCGCCTTGATGCAGACCCTGGCGGCTTTGGCAAAAAGTGCTGGAACGGCTGGAAAGTGCGGTGAGTGCGGCGCAGCTGGAAACATCAAGGGGTGCGTTGCTGTGGATTGAGGGGTGCATGCCACTGCTTCATGTGCTCCGATTGACCAATCATACAGTTGCCATGACATGCGTGCGCCCTTGTCAACACCGCCCGGCTTGGTGGTTTTGTGCAGGTGCCACCAGTGCAGGGTGCTCGGCCGGAGCCTGCTGGGCTCCTCAAACAAACGTGAGGCCTCATGCCGCCTTTGCTGGGACTGCAGCCACAAGGGCTACCGTGGTGGCTGCAGCAGGAGCGCTGCAGCAGAAGCATAACCTGGCTCGAGAGCACAATTGAGTAGGGACCAAAAGCAAACAAAGCAAACCAACCTGAACCTGCACGCAGGCCCCACCTGCTCGGCGCCCAAGGCTGGCCGAGCCTGGGCAGGCACTTCAGCTGTGGTGCTCAAGGCTGTCAAGACATATGCTGCCTGCTGCCGGGGTGAGGCATGCAGGGCAGCAGGGCTGGGCTGAGCTGGCAATGCCGTAGGGCCATTCCGGCCAGCATAAGCATCGCAAATGCTGCCCATCTTACCTGCTGCCAACAACTCGTATGGTCCAACCGCTGCGCCTCGCCTCTGCACCCCCACCCCACAGAGTGCCAGGACGTGTCCGAGTGCCGCCGTTTCCACGTTGGCCCTGCCGGCTGCGCCCTGTTTGTGGGAGCCAAGGCGGACCTGAGGGTGGTGCCAGCCAGCTACGGCCGCGCTGGCGGCGGTGGGTGGCAGGCCGGCTCTGTGCAGGCAGGGCCGTGAGGGGGCCAGCAGGCACAGCACTGCCAGCTGAGCTGATTGTCGCTGGTTATGCGCAGGCACCCAGTGGCCTGCGTCTCTACTAATCATTCCCTTGCCGCTACAACGGCTGCGTCGTTCTCGTCCTTGTGTGTTGCTCTCCCTGCATGCCGCGTCGGCTGCTATCAAGCTGATGAGGCCCGGCAAGCTACTAATTATTCCCTTGCCGCTACAATGGCTGCGTCGTTCTCGTCCTTGAGTGTTGCTCTCCCTGCATGCTGTCTCGGCTGCTAATAAGCTGATGAGGCCTGGCAAAGCATCATTGGGAACATCAAAGCTGCCTCCATGTCCCTGAGACGTGCTTCAAATGCCTATACACGTGCGGAGACGGCTTGCCGGGCTGATGCCGACTTGGCGGCGGCAGCGGTGGCAGGGTGTTTGGCAGTGACAGTAGACCGTGGCGGCTGATCTGGTGGGTGCAATCGGAACACTGCAACCAAGACGTTGGCCGCCAGGGGCGCATTGAGCAGCAGGAGGGCTGGTAACCCAGTCGGCAAGGCTGCCGTTGGCTGCTGCCCGCTGACGCCCCCAAGCATCCGCTGCTGTCCAGCCGAGCGGCCAGCATTGCTATTTGATCATCCAGCCGGCCAGCCAGCAAAAAGCAGCCTGCTGTGCTTTGCCGCATTGCCGACAGCCTGGTTCACCTCCACGGCGCCATCGACTGCCCCTGATCGCCAGCAGCTGACAGCCACTGCGTACAGCCTCCCGCCCAGGCAATAGCGGTGCCAGGTATGCCTGAAAAGTTGACGGCGAGCTACACGCCCCTCTGGCTCCCCGCCGCGCCTCCAGACACCACATGCTATCGCCCTCTAACCACTGCAGGCTCGCGGCAGGCGCAGCCACGGACAGCTTGATGCCACCCGCCGCCACCGCCAACCGCCGTTAGCGCTAGCCGCGCGATGGGTGCGGGGCCACTGCGGCCTGGCCGCAAGGGTGGCTCCCTGCCCAAGCTGCTCCAGGCCGTGCTGATCGTCAGCGTGGCAGGCGCGCTGGCGCTATGGACCGCTCACATAGCGCAGTCGGGTGCGGCAGGGGACAGCGGCCCGCCGCGCCTGCTGCTACAGGGGGCGCTGGAGCTGGCGCAGGCCACACAGCAGCCCGGCGCCCTGCTGCATACCATGCCAGATGGAGATGACGGCCTGCAGACGCAACAACAGGACGGGGACACGCAGCAGGACCCGCAGGCAGCCGAAGGGGTGCAGGCGGTGCCAGGGCAGCAGGAGCCAACGGGAAGGGCAGCGGAGCAGCAGCCAGATCCGGAGTGGGAGCTGCTGCTCAGACCTGAGCAGCCGCCACAGCAGCCACAGCAGAAACAAGGCAGCAGGGGCGATGACGACGAAGGCGATGATTGGTCGGCAGATAGCAGCAGCAGCACGAGCAGCAGCGGTGGCAGCGATGGGCCGGCCAGCAGTAGTGCAGCAAGAGCCGGGGCAGACGAACCTGACCAGCTGACCTTGAATGAAGATTCTGACCTGGCCATGTTTGCTGACGCCGGCACCCGCTGCGTGGTCACGCCATCGCACGGCAAGGTGGGCAGTCCTGCGTTGGTGTGTGGGCCGGGCCGACTGGGAGGGCTGGCGGGAATGCTTCAGAGCATGGGCAGCTGGGAAGCGTTGCTGGAATGCTTGCAGAATGCGGGGTACGTTCTCTTCGCACTGCTGCTCGGTGGGCCAAATGCCAAATTTGTGGCTGCCGTGCTGCTATTGCCCATGTCGCACACGCTGCAGTGCACTGAGCTGTCGATGTTGTGCCCTGCAGGTGGCGCTGCTGTTCATCGCGCCCGAGACGGAGCTGCCCCACGACATGACGTGGACGGCGTGGATGCGGGAGGCGCGCGGGATGCTGCCACGCGGCAGCCTGGCGGGGCCAGAGGCCTTTTGCCTGCAGCAGTGCGATGCCTCAGGTCTGTGGGTGGGCCGCAATCTGGAAGGGGGAGGGGTAGGATGGGGCTTGCAGCCCTGGCGGCACTTGTTGGGGTGGGTGCCTGGCTTGACATCCTGGACGGCCCATTTCCTGCCTGTCGGTGGCATGTGCATGTCTAGCACCCTGCAATTTTATGCCTCCCCTCTGCCCGCCGTCTGCCGCGCAGGCGACTGCGCGCGGCGCTGCGGCGCCGCGGCGGCCTGCAACCCGCTGTGCGTGGCGGCGGTGCAGGACGAGCTGAGCCCGAAGCGCAGCGCGGCGGTGCTGCAGCAGCAGCACCTCTTTTCGGTGTACGTGCACGCCCGCGCGGCGTACAAGGACTATCCAGAGGGCTCGGTGTTCCAGGGGCGCCTCATCCCAGACAGAGCGGTGGGTGCTGTGGTGCTGTGGTGCAGCTGCTCTCCGCAATGTGCATTCACCTAAGCTGGGGCACAGGGTGTGCTTGGCAGTGCGCATGCATGTGTGCTGGGGTGGACGCTGCTGTCCCCAGTGTGCGCATGCACGTCGGGCGCCAGGGCTGGCTGATGGGCAAGGTTGCTGATCGCACGAAAGAAAGGCTGCAGTAGCAGGAGGCCCCTGGGGCACATGCATAGCCCGCGGGTGTGCCCTACAGTGCCGTTGGACACAACTATGTGAGCTGCCGCTCGATGGCTGCTCTTCCTGGCTGCGCTACCTCCCATGCAGGGCGTGCGGCCCGGCACGCACAGCATGATGGTGGCCATCAAGAAGCTGGTGGAGGCGGCGGTGCTGGACCCGCGCAACGAGCGCTTTGTGCTCGTGGGCAACACCACGGGTGCGCCGGCCGGCTGCTGGCTCTGCCGGTCTTTGCCAAACATAGCTTTCAGGATACCATACAGGCATTTGCCATGGGGTCACAGCGGGTGTTGCTGCAAGTGTGGCTGCTGCTTTTGCAGGGCACCACGGCTGCAGCGCCGCGGCCTGCGCTGCCGCTGCTGTGCTAGCAGCTGCCTTGGACCCCAGCGGCGTACTCAAGCACCCACTCACACTGCACTCAACCCATGCCGCCCGCCCTTTGCCCTCCCAACACTGCAGTGCCACTGTACCACCCCGCCATGTTCTACCAGCAGCTGATGAGCGACAGCAAGTCACGGGTGGACGCCTGCCCCCACGACGTGCGCGCTCCGCTTGCAGGCAGCCTGTGCTGCATGGATGTGTCGGGCCGTCCAGCCATGCCTGGCGTGTTGTGGAAGCAATGCGCAGATTGAGTTGGGCAGTGCGCTGTGCCTGCTGCTGACCGTGCTTGTTTACCATGCTGCCGCCTTCCTTCTACAGGACCAGCTGCTGGACCGCCAGCGCAGCACGCCCGCCATGGCCACCGACCGCTTCAACCCTGACAAGCACTGGCGCAAGTCCACGCAGTGGTTTGTGCTCAACCGCAGGTGGGCAGCGGGGGAGGGTGGGCTTCTGGGGGTGGAGGGCGGTCGACTGCAGGAAGCGGGGCAGCAGCGGCTGCACATGGGTTGGCTCCGTGGACAGTACTCTGTCTGATTGCAGAAAGCAGACAAAAACAGCACTGGAGCTTTTGAACTGCGGCAACTGCTGCACGTTGTTGTGATTGGCCCACCTTGCAAACTCCTGTTCTCACCTGCCACTTTCGTTGCCCATTCTCCCACGCACCTTCAGGCACGCCGAGGTGGTGGCGCACGACACCGAGCTGATGAGCGTGTTTGGGCGGCACTGCTCCGTGGGGGAGGACAAGGAGCTGGGGCGGTGAGTGAAGTACAGGGCCTGGGGAGCTGGGGAACGGGCTGCCAAGATGGACCAAGCCAGACTGCCGCAATCTGCCGCAGTGATCTTTCATGCTGCTGATTTCGTTAAAAGCTGCCTGGCATGTGTTGCGGCTGCTGGCCAGCTGGTGTAGGACGCTTTTTACCGGTGGGCCGCCAAGCTAGCCTCGCTGCTGTGCCCCTGGCCCACCCTGCAGGTTCCGCGAGTGCATCAGCGACCAGCACTACATCCCCTCTCTGCTGGCCATGTACGGCCTGGACAACGAGGTGAGCGCTTGCTGAGGGATACTGTTGAGTTGGTTTGGTGTACTGTCAGGCGGTCGGCTGGTTGGGTCCGGCCTGGATAACGAGGTGAGCACCTGCTGGATTCAATCGGTGCCTGCACTGGGGTGTTCTCTGGGGTGTAGATAGTTGCACGTAATCGGCTGGCGGGGTGCGGCCGAGACAGGCAGGCGGGTGGCTGGCCGGTGTGTGTTGTACCAGCAGGCGTCTCCCTTGCCAGCATGGCCAGCAGCGGCACCCGCACTGCTTATGCCTCCGAGTGACAGCCCAACACACAATGCACCTGACCCACGCCCCTGCGCCCACCCCGCAGACGAGCTGCGACCCCAGCGGCGGCACGTACGAGAGCTGGGTGCACGGGCGGGCCTTGGGCGAGACAGCCACCGACCAGGCGGGGCGGGCGCAGGCGGAGGCGCAGGGCGGCCACTTCCAGCTGTACCAGCCGGGCCACGTCAGCGCGGGTGAGCTTAAAGCGAATGAGCGGAAGGGTTTTTGTGGCTGGCAGGCGGGTGGCTGGTTGGTTGGGGTGGGGTTGCGCGTGATGGGAGCCATGTTGTGGCCGGATGACGTGATATGTTGTGGCCGGACTTGGGTCTGCACATCTGGCGCTCTGGCTGGACGTTTGACTCCCCAGTCCAAACTCCACCCCACCCTTGCACGCTGCGCCTGAAACCTCCTAAGCGCTGCTGCCCTGTATGCCTGCAGAGCTGATTGCCAGCATGCGTGCGGCGGTGGGCGGGCCGCTTGATTCGCCCCCCAGCGATGAGAGCGGGCTGTGCGGCGACTGGCTGGAAGCAACACAGGTGGGGGCAGGCGATGAGGGAGGGCGCACAGGAGATGTGTGTAGGCTAAACGGTTGGTTGGTGTCAGCGGTTGACTTGTCAAGGTGCGCTGGCCTTAAAGCAAAATGTAGGCAAGGTTGTCACACATGCAGCGGTGCTAATTTGTCTGCCCCTGCGGCTCCATGCAGGCGGCGGTTGCGTCGCTGTTTGACACGGCGGCCATCACTGCCGAGACCTGTCCATCCACGCTTGGCAGCCCAGAGTTCCTGCAGCAGCAGGACGCATTCCAGGGTGCGTGGATGAGAGCAAGTGTTGGCTGGCGTGTGGGGCGCGTGTGTGGAGCTCCATGTCATGCATGCCCTGCCCTGACATGCTGCGCCTATATGGCAAGCCACTAAACCCAACCCACACCCGTGGTGAGACGCCTCCCCGCCTCGCCTGCCGTGCGCAGACGCGGCGCTGCACCCGCACTGCATGCTGCTGGGTCGTGAGTTCTCGCGGCCAGCTGCCAAGTGGGTGCACCGGGTGTTCCGCAGCTGCACTGCGGGGCTGCACGTCCTGACTTGCAGCGAGCGGCTGACTGAGCGGGACAACACATGGTGGCAGTAGGCACACGGACGGCGCAGCAGCAGAGGCGCGCTGCCCACAAATAAAAGCACCTGCCACTTTGACTGGAGACTTGGCACAGCGGCGGATAGCACTGGATTTCCATACCCGGCCGCCGGTTTGGTTGTGCGCAGGTCGCGCCAGCCGGCAGCCCGCCGCAGGTCGATAAACCTTTGTGACGCGGCTGACCACCGCTGAATTTTCACATCTTCTCACACCCTCTCTTGCTCACTGTCTGCTCTGACTTCTAGACTGTAGTGGCCCTACGTTTGTTTGATGTTCATTACAACGCAGCGTTGTTTGCTGCGTTCTGACACTTTTCTAGCTCAGTTAGTGACGACAGAGTGAAAATATTGCGACACGAGAGGCAGCCCCGCATCTGGGCAAGTGACATGGCAGTCTGAAGGCTAGCTGTCTGCTGCAGCTTCCAAGCCATCCGTCGCATGCCTCAACAAAGCCACCAATGCGCCTCGCATGACCTTGCAGCTGGCGGCCAGTGGCCCAGCATGCAGCCTGGCTGCGGACCTGCTGGCTCACGCAGCGTGCAGCGTGCGGCATTCAGCTAGCCTGGGTGCCGCCATTTCGGTGCCGCCCTCAGTTGGCAGCCACAGGCTTGGCTCCCTCGCCCTTAACAAGCTCCTGCGGCAGGTAGGGTGGCAGTCTGGTCTTCAGCAGTCACAACGCGATAGCAATCCAACCCATGCCCCCGCGCCTCAAATCTGCCAGGGCGCCTGCTCGCTTTCCCTGCAGGACTCGACACAAACATCATGCAGCACTGCCTTCCACCAATTTTGGCAGTAGCGAACATGCACCTCTCTCATGCACTCCTTGCATGCATCGGCGCCGAGCAGCACAGCAGGCGGCCTTCAGCGAATCCAACGCCCCTTGGCAGCATGCAGCTGTACCACTGTTCGCTATCAGCTGTAAAAGGGCCCCACCTGCCAGCGCTCCTTCTCGTAGTCCTCGGGCGTCTTGAAGTCGGGGTCGCAGTAGGAGCGGAAGGAGAAGCAGTGGCACTCCAGGCACAGGCACTCGCTTTCCCACTTCTTCTTGCCGCGGCACCAGGTCTGCGCCGCATGGGAGGGATGTGGGGTGATGCGGGGAGGCTGGTTTTGATGTGAGCACTGACCTTCAGGCTGCGTGCCGCCTGCTGTGCAGCACTTGCTTGCACCAGCAGCAGCAGCAGCAGCAGCAGCAGCAGCAGCAGCAGCGCTACAAGGCCTGCCAGCATCCACAGTGCCTCCCAGTGCTGCCGTCCAGTTGCTGCTGACGTTGCCATGCTGCCGTCCAGTTGCTGCTGACGTTGCCATGCTGCCACATCCAGCACACATGCCAGCTCAGGTCTAACACCACACCGCATGCTTGCCCCGCCCACCTGCATGAAGTGGTGCTCCTTGGTGTTCTTGCTGCCGCACTGCAGGCACTCGGGGAAGGCCTCGTTGGGCTTCCACCGCGCGCTCCACTCGTTCACCGTCATCACCTTGTAGCCGTGGCCCACCTGTGGGTATCAGGCGCGGCAAGGCGGTACAGGCAGGGATCGCACAATAGTGTTGCATCCTGCATGCGTATGCCTGCCGCAGTCCACCCTTCCCTCAAAACCAGTCGCTCAATCCAAAAATGCAAATGCACTCTATCAAAATGACGTTATTTAGCCCTTACCGAGGGGTTGATCTCCACCGGCTCGCCCGCCATCACCTTGCGCCACTCGCTCGAGTGCACCTTGACCTGCAGGCAAGGAGGTGTGCCTATGGATGGTGTGTGTGCACACCCCATCCATAAAGCTGCACAGCTTTTCCCGCTGTTTGGACAGAGCCATGGCGAGGCGGAAGAAGCGGAAGTCCAGCCGCGTAGCAACCACGCATGCTGCCCCTCCTGTAAGCGTAACTGCACCACTGCAGTTGTCCCTGCACCGCAAAACAGCAAGCCAGGCTGCTTCGGCCGCCGCACCGTGGGCTTGTCGGCGACCCGCGTGTTGATGGGTGCCCGCAGGTTGGAGGTGATGTCCTTCAGGCTCATCCTGCCCTAAATTCTACTGTTGCCACCAGTCTGCAGGGTTGTGCAGTCCAAGGAGCAGCGTGTGTGACAGGAAGCAGGCTGGATGCGGCGCCAATCGCGCGGCGGCAGGAAGGCGGGCAGCCAGCAGCCACAACGCGCGGCAGCGCTGCAGGCGGGGGGCGTGCGCCTTGCAGCGCCGCAGCCTGGCTTGCCTGGCTCCCGTGCCACTGCCCAGCGATGTCGGGGCTGCAGCCTTTGCTCAGGCCGTCGGTCAACCCCGGCCTGTGCTCTTTGCGCCTCCTGGGGCCTGGGTCGCCTTTGTTGGGTAGTAGAGCGTAATCAGAACCGGATGCAGCGGCGCCATGACTGGCGGAGCCACTAAAGGAGCGGCCCGACCCCATGCCGCTGCGCTAGCGCCGGCCTGGCTTTTGGTGGCGCCCTGGCCCGCCGGCCGCGCTTCACGCCACTCTGCTTTCGGCCTTTGGCCACCCCAACCCCCCTTCGTGCGTCCTATTGCCCCCGTGGGAGTGGAGTCTCCGCTCCCGCCCCACCTCTTGACCTAGCCAGGCGCCGTTCCGGGTTGTCGACACACCGGGCACGCCTCGTGACCTCGGCTGAGGGTGCCGCGCCGGCACCAGAGCAGGTGAGGCGCGCTCGCCCCGTGGGCGCCGCCGCCTTTAAACCTGTGCCCTCCCAGGCAGCCCAGCAGGGCCGCCGTAGGTTGTGGCCGGCATGCAGAGCTCGCGGCGCGCCGCCCCAGGCAACTGCCCCGCGGCGGTCGACAATGGGCGCCCTCGTACCGACCCACCCCGCCGCGCAGGTCACCACAGCTGCACATGCGCAGCTGCCAGACGTATCATTAGAGCCACTCCAGCCCCACCGCCCGCCAACCGCCATGGAGGATGAGATGCGCTTCGAGTTTGACGAGCTCGAGCTGCGGGAGGAGCAGACCCCCGTGCAGGTGGGCAGCAGGCCAACCGCAGGGCGCAAGCCGTGGCGTTGCGGCCTTCATACCTGGACCTGTGGGCCTGCAGCTGCAGCCACAGCAGTGCAAAGGCGCAGAGCAGCCACGCCCTGCGCTGCGCCAAGCCAGGCGGCTGGCTGCAGCCCCAGCAGCGAGGGCAGCAAAGCACATTTGGGCGCGGTCGCCAGTCCCTCTGTCTTGCGTGCTGCCTCACCTGCTTGCGCTGCTCCCCGCCTGCTCACTCAGGACAAGGGCAAGCGCCCGGTCGTGGACGACGACCAGGGCTACAGCTCGTCAGACGAGGAGGAGGACGGCGGTCCGTATGCCTCAGACGGCGCTCCCGGCAGCGCCGCCGGCGGTGCGGAGGGGGCGGCGGAGGCGGCGGCAGATGGCGCCGGCGGCCAGCCAGGCCTGGCTGCAGAGGACTCCGAACCCGGGGACCTCACCTGCGCCATCTGCTTGAACAATATCCCGCTGGAGAACCTGGCCCTCATAAAGGTGCGGCGCACAGCCGGCTGGCTGACCTGGCTGTGCTTGTGTGTTGAAGCGCTGCTGCAGCCAGGGGCTGCCGTGCTGCATGGGCTGCTACAGCGCGGCGGCAGTCGCCCTGTTGCAGCAGCTCGCCCCTCTAAACTATTTCTCTTCCCACTTGCTCTCCACTTGCCTGCACAGGGCTGCGACCACATGTACTGCGCCACGTGCATCCTGCACTGGGCGCTGCACAAGCCGGAGCCGTGGTGCCCCCAGTGCAAGCAGCCGTTTGACATGCTGCTCACGTACCGCACGCTGGACGGCGAGCTGCAGGTGGGCTTGCCGGGCTGAGCGGGAGGGCGGTAGGTGGCTGTGTGCAGACAGTCACTGCGGCTTGCAACCGCCGGGGTGTGCAACTTAACTGTCCCTGGTTTGCCGCACCTGCGTGTTGCTGCCTGCCTTCTCCTGTTCTGGTGCTCATACTCCACTCAAACTTCCTGTTTATGTTCCGCAGGACTTCCCCACCGAGGAGTCGGTGTGCCTGCTGAAGCGCGCGCGCTGGTTTGAGGAGCACCTGCGCTTTGTGGACCGCGGCGCGGCCAGCCTGGTGGAGGAGAGCCGGCTGGCCGACTCCATGGCCTGGCAGGTGCGCCGCGGGCGCCTGGGGGGCCTGGCCGGCTGTGCTTGGGTGTGGTGCAATGTTTTGGCGTGTGGCTGGGTGACTCTGTGGCTTGTGTGCATAAATTGAGCCGGGGTTTGGACCGTCCATGGCCGCCGCTGTCGTTCCATGCTCCCCATGCTTGCCTGCTCACTCAAACCTGCCCGCCACTCTGCCTCCTGCAGGACTACGCTGATGACTACGACCTGGCGGAGGATGAGGAGGTGGAGTCGTACTACTTCTCCTCGGCCGCCGGCCGCGCCCGCGTCGTGCTGGGCAACCGACGCTACGGCGAAGGTGCGCCAGGCGGATGAGGCAGCCTGCCGCTTGTGAATGCTTGTGGAGTTTTGGGAGTTGTCTAAGAGAGCGCTCAACAGGCTGTGCCGCTCTTGCTGCCCTGCACCCTCCTCAAAACCACTCTCTATTGCCTCCCACCGTGCCCCAACTACCCCCGCCTCCCTCTCAACCCGCAGGCGGATTCATCAGCGGCGGCCGTCGCCAGGCGCGCCCCGTGGTTGAGCGCAAGCGCTCCAACAAGATGGGCAAGAGCGGCGAGCACGCTGTGGTCGGCCAGCCGGGCGCAGCGGGCCCCTCGTTCAGCACGCCCAATGCCGGCGGCGGGCGCAAGGCGCGCCCAGGCAGCGCCTCCTCCAGCGGACCAGCCAGCGGCAGCACGCCAGGTGAGCGGAAGGGAAGGCTGGGCAGCAGCAGCAGCTGGACCGCGCTTGCGCCGGCTGCCCAACCATGTGCAGCCCAGGCCTCGTTCCCACCGCCCATGCCCTGCTTGGCTGACGCTCCAGCGCACTGCTCTGTCCCTGCCGTGCAGTGCCCGCCGGCACACGTGCCGAGGTGTATGGCAGCAGCCCCGCCGGCGCATCAGCAGGCGCATCAGCAGCCCTGTTTGGCAGCAGCCCCAGCGGCAGCGGGCGGCGCGCCCGCCGCAACGCTCGCCGTGCTGCCATGGATGCCGAAATAGACTCGATTGCGCACAGCCCGCTCTGCCGCTGAGCAGAGGCTGGGCTGGCACGAGGGGTCGCAGCCCGGCAGCCCGCCCTGTTGCCCCTGGGCCTGCTGAAGGGCTGGCCCGGTCTGCAGCCAGGGCTTGGCCCGGCCGCAGCGCCGGCCAGCCGCCCCTGCTGCACCTCTAGCCTCCGCGTGTGCTGCCACATGCACCGCTGCCACCCACCCTCATCACACTGCTTGTAGACTTTTTTCCAACCCCCGCCTGCCATTTTGATGCTGCTCTAGGTAGGACCGCCGCTGTGCGCCGCGCCCGCATTCGGGCCGGCCGTGGCCGTTTTGCTGCTGCCCAGGCACAGAAAACCAACCCAAAACATGCTCCGCTGTGGGCCCTGCCTTGCCCCGCCGCCGCCCGGCACCTGCACATCCGCGCCCCTTCATTGCCACGTTGCCCCTCGGCTGCTGCTTGCTCGCCGCTGCCCTTACAAACGTGGCTGGGCTTCCCGGGCACTTCCGCCCCATCCAGCCGCCGGCGCTTGTTGGGCGGCAGGGCCGCCTGCCCGCCTCCGCCCCTGCCTTTGATGCCATCCCCTGTACTTGCACCCGCACTCTGCGATCACCCGATCCACACTTGTAGCGCCGCCCCACGGCCCAGTGCACAGCCGCCCGGCCGCGCAGCCCCTCTGTACCATATCCCTTGCTCCTCTTCCTCAGCATTCCTTGTGCACGTCCGCCCCCTGCTCTGTCCTGCGACATCCCCTGCACCCTGCACCCATGCCTGTGGCATCAATCAAATTTTGTGAAAAGCCTCGTGGCCCCAGCAGGACAGGCGCAGAGTCGAACAAAGTAGTGAGGGAGGAGGGAGAAACAGCAGTCACCATCGACACAAATGCCTGCTCTGTGGCTACGGCTGGAAGGCTCACTGGATGGGCGGCGTGATGGCAAGGGGGATGCCAGGAGCAGCGGGCGACGCACAAAACGGCAGCGCACGAGCGGCGGCGGCAGCGCTCACAGCAGCAAGGCCCATTGCGGACGCAGGGGCGTTTGTGATCGCGCCGATCGACCATCCACGAGCCCTCCAGGGGCCCAGCTGCCCTGGACGCCCCCCCTTCTGGGCCGGCCTTCCCCTGGCTGCTGCTGGCCGTCGCGTGGGTTGCTGCCCTCGCGAGCCGGACGGTGTTGATCGCACCCTGCCCCCCGACCCGCGTCAAGCGCCTCTCCTCAAAAGCGCTTCCCCTCTCTCTCGCTGCCCGGCCCCCAACCCGCCGCTGGGCCGGTTCTTCAAAGCCACAGCAGCGTTCTCAGCACTGAATCAGGGGAGGGGGCGGCCGGCGCGGAGCCTGCCGACCACCCTGGGCAGCGGCGGCGGCGGCAGGGACAGACCTCGGCCCCATGGCCCAGCCGGACGATGGAGAGCAGCAGGAGCCGCGCCTGCGCGGTATCAACACGGGCACACATTTTGTGTTCTGCGGCGGACGGATCACCATTGGTGGGTGCTGGTACGGCGGTCAGCAGCTGCCGCTCGCCCCCTACTGTTTTGTGGTGCCGACGCTCACAGGCTGCGTTTCATCGGGTTGCTGCAGGCCCCGACTATAAGTCTCTGCTGGGGACAACAGTGCTCATCATTGCGCCCGTGGGTGAGAACAAACGCCCCATTGGCAGTCGCTGCTGCAGCGGTGCAGGCACCTGTGCCGGCATGCTGCGGTGCAGGCCGATTCTTTTATGCGTGATGCATGCAGCGCAAGCTGCTCTGCAAGTTGTTGTGTGCTGCGAGGCCCCCTCCCTGCAGCTGCCTCTTGCTTGCGAGCCATGGCCTGCTCATTGCACCTCCTGCTCTGCCCCCTCCCTGCCTCTTCTCCACCTGCAGTCATCTTCTGCATCTGGGTGCTGCCCTGGGTGGGCGAGCACATCAGCTGGGCGCTGGTGGCCATCAGCGGCGTGCTCATCGCGTTCTCGCTCATCATGCTGGCAGTGACCAGCATGACGGATCCGGGCTTCATCCCGCGCTCGCCGCCCGACCCAGATGTGGAGTATGGGTGCGCACGCAATGGGGGAGGCGGTGGGCAGAGTAGAGCTGGCAGCGTTGCCGCCGCTTGGTTGTGCTGAGTGTGTGCTGTGATGCTGCATGCCTGCACCTTTGCTTGGACGGGTGGCATAGATTTTGGCCGCTGGTCCCTTGGTTCAGGTGCAGTTGCCCGCTGCTCAGTTCACGCAGGCCAGCTCGTGTAACACTGCATTACTTCCCCATCCGTTGTGCAGCATGGCGGTGCCCACCAAGGACCACCAGATCAACGGCTACACAGTCAGCACCAAGTACTGCACCACGTGCAGGTGCTGCCGAGTGTGTCTGTGTGCAGTGGCACCAGCGCAGCCGCGGTTGGGGCTGCTAGGTGTTTGCAGTGGGAAGACTGGGGAGCAGCTCATATGGGATGGCAGCCAAGCAGCCCGGTGTAGCCAGCAGGCAGTGCGCTCCCTGCTGCTGCTCAACTCAAGTGGGCCAGCTGTGCCTCGGCCCAACCGCTGCCTGCCCCCCCTGCCCCTGCCGTCTGCCCACCGCAGCCACTACCGCCCGCCGCGCTGCTCGCACTGCGCTGTGTGCGACAACTGTGTGGACAAGTTTGACCACCACTGCCCCTGGGTGGGCACCTGCATCGGCAGGGTGAGCTCTTCTGTCCCTGGCTGTGAGATAATGGGCGGCTTGCCTTGGCCGGCGGCTATCATTCTTATACCGCGCTCACAACCCACCTTCATCGGTACGGTTTTGAACCCCATTCCCCTGCAGCGCAACTACCGCTCCTTTATGCTGTTTGTGTCCGGCACCGCGCTGCTGTGCTGCTGGGTGTTTGCCCTCTCCATCGCCGACCTGGTGCTCGCCTCGCGCGGCGCGGGCTGGCAGTTTGGCGACATTGTGGGTGCGTGGAGCAGCCGCTGCATGCACACTACGTATGCACGGCAGAACAAGGGGCAATGGGCATGCCTGTTAGCATGCGCGTGTATGCGGCAGACACATGCTGCTCTAGCAGTTCACATCCAGGCCCAGCTCCTGTGTCAAGCGTGCTGCCGACCTGCTTGCTGGCCACTGCCGCTGCACTGCAGGCGACCACTGGGCGGCCATTGTGTGCGCGGTGTACACGTTCCTGGGCTTCTGGTTTGTGGGCGGGCTGACCACGCTGCACGGCTACCTGGTCAGCACCAACCAGACGACGTATGAGCACTTCAGGCACCGCTACTCGGGTGGGTGGCGTGGCTGGCGATTTTGTCCATTTGTACAGAGGAAAGGCCACATTGAGGGCGGCTTCAACTTGCTGGATGACAACCGAGACCTTTTCTGCGATAGACAATTAGCAGAGCTGCCTTATTCAAGCAGCTCGGTCAGCTCAGAACCCCTGCCAGCGCTCCAGCCTTGGCCCAGCCTGCTCTCTCCCCCGCTCCTCCCGCAGCAGACCTAGGCAACCCTTACAACCGCGGCTGGCTGGCCAACTGCGGGGAGGTGTTCTGCACCCCCACGCCGCCGCGCTGGGGCCAGCTGGGCATGCGGCAGCGCGAGGAGGCAGCAGAGGCGGCAGCGGTGGAGGCCGCTCGCGTGCAGCAGGAGGCGGCGGCAGCCGGCATGGTGCCGCCTCCCGCACCTGGCGAGGTGCAGATGGTGCCACTGCAGCCCGGCGAGCTAGAGGGCGGTTTCAGGGGCAGCTTGAAGGCGGGGGATGAGGCGGGCGCGGGCAGCAATGGGGCGGGCGTGGAGGTGCTGCCCTATCCTGACGACGAGGTGCGCCGCTGCTGCCAATGTGGTGTCAGTCACCTCTCCATGCCCATTCTCTAAAATGCCTGCAACATATGCCACGCAGCGCTGTCCTGCCATGCACAGCCTCGTTGCCAGTTCATGCTGTTGCACTGTCCATCCTTCCACCCATTGGCAATCTGCCTGCTTGCAGGACGAGGGCGGCCGGGATGCCGGGCACATCAGCGTGCCTGTTGCCCCCAGTGCCTTCAACTCGCAGGCAAGTGCGGGTCGGGACAGGCAGTAGGCATTGGGATTAGGCGCGCCATCCTGGTGGCTGCATCTGCAAGCTGCGTCAGCGAGTTGAAGGCTGCTCCGAATAAGCGAGCTTTGATGAAAGTTGGTTGAGGAATAGTCAGGCGCAGTGCCTTACCCAACTCGGCCCGCCCCACTCTCTGTGCAGCTGCCCTGGGCCGGCGGCCGCAGCGGCAATGGCAACTCGCCGGTCGTGTCGGAACGCGTCAACACCACCACGTGAGAAGGATGGAAGAAAGAAATTCATTTCTACAGCTGATGCTTGCTGTGTGTACGATCACACTCCTTCCAGTTGCAGCAGATGCAAGCGTGGTGCTGGATCGTGTACCATGCCCAGGTGTGGCTATCACTGGGCCATCCTGCCATGCCACTCCGCCTGAGCCTCTAGCCTCGGCCCCCCATATGCTGCAGGTACGAGCCGGCAGGCGCCTCGCGAGAGGGCAGCAGCAGGGGCGGCAGCTACCACACGGGCAGCTACAACCCCCGAGTGCACGAGGCAGCGGCAGCAGCGCTGGAGGCGGCCGCTGAAATGGGGGCGGGGCAGCGTGTGCAAGGGCCAGCGGACATGCCTGCAGCAGGGTCAGCTGCGGGTTCGGCAGCAGCTGCAGATGCACCAGCGGCAGGGGCAGCAGCAGCAGGAGGCGAGGCAGTGCGGCCTGCAGGCAAGCTGCTCGCTGGCCGTACGCGAGGCCAGGCAGGCGGCGACAACGGCAGCAGCGAGGATGTGGGCACCCCCAAGCACGCACAGCGCAGCATGCCGCCCTTGCACGTTCCGGCGGCTGGTCCGGCCCCCTCGCTTGGAGAGTTTGGCCTGCAGTCGCCGCGGCCGCCAGGCAGCAGCTGACTGCTTTTGTGCAGGCTGGAGTGATTCATTTGCGGCTTTGTCTGGCTTGGCTCCCGAATCTTGCTTCCCTTGGCTTTCTTCTCCTGCTCTGGTCTGCTGCTTACAGTTCACTGCTTCGATGTGATTCTGCATCAGTCGGACAACGAGCGCTACGCTGCAGAACTCAGGGGCAAGGCAATGTGCTGCTGGGCACTAATGAAGCAACGGACCCGCCATTAGCAAGGCAGACGCTAAGTTATTGGGAAGTGGCATGATTGGGAGCAATTTGAGGGGCCAGAGGAGATGCAAGTGAGGAGCAAGGGGAGGTGCAGATGACAGAGCCCAGGCATGGGGGGTAGAGCGGCAGGTGCAAGTGAAGGATGCGTGAGGAAGATGAATGGCAGCAAAAGCAGAAGAAGCTTGCAAAACTCAGTTGTGCATCTGCTGCAAAACTTCAATCGCTGAAACTCAGCTGAGAGGTCAACTGTTCGGAACCCAACTATTCAGAATGCCGCGTGCACATCGAACACGTGGCAGAGGTGCAGGACGTGCAACACATGCAGCACAACCCAGAACAGGTGGGAGTGGAAGAAGGGGTGGTGCGTGGGTTCGTGCTGGTGTGGAGGGGCGGCGAGAGTGCCTGCTGCTATGGCAGCCGCGGCAGCCACCTGCGGGCGCAGGAAGCGGTGCAGCGGTGGTGCCACGCAACGCCTGCTGGTCGCCGGCCCATGCCTGGGGGCAGCACCTTGGCGGCTGGCTGAAGAGCGGCACACAGGAGGGCTCCGCGGGTGAGGCCCCGCACTCACGGGCGTCGAGCGGGCACTGCCCCGCCGCCCCGCAGACCGCGCGGTTCCAACGGTTCCAGAGGCTAGCTCCGTCTCGTTGTGGACTCCTTCTGCGCTTGGGGCGGCAGACGCAGGCGGGGAGCACTAGACCCAGACGATCGTCACGGGGAGGGGGCGGCACGGCAACTAGTGGCCCAACAGACGCCAGCAACGCACCTGTTACATGTTTGTCGGAAGCGTGATCGCCTGGAAAAGGCGCTGCCCACCCTTGAAGCATCGCTCCGTCAGCGCAGCGCGCCGCTGGATTGGCCCGTCGTGGGCCGTTGCATTAGAGCCCCCTGCTTAGTTCTTATAGTTACAACTGGCACAGGTGACTTGCAGTTCTAGAAGAAGTCAATAAATAAAACAATCAATTGCCCCCGCTGCTTCCAGCGGTCCCCGTCCGTCGAGCGCCTGCCGTTCGCCGCCACGAAAGAATCACAGCGCCCACAGCATAACTCCTCAAGTGAACTCGGCGCGCTTGATGCCGTAGCGCGGCGGCGACACTGCGGAGATTGGCGGGTACAATCAGCAGGTGTTGCAAGAAGAAGGGCACAAAGTTGCAGGTGGTTTGGTGCGGCAAGCAGCGCCGCCACGTTCCCTCCAGCTGGGCTGCTGCCACATGCACTTCTAGACCCACCAGCAGGCGGCGCGGTGTGGGCGGCGTGCACAGTGGTGCGGTAGGGCCCCAGGTTGCGCTCGGGGCTGAGCACCGTGGGGTTGCGCGTATCCCGCTTGGCCTGCGCATATGGACCCGCGTGGGTGGCAGCAGTGGGCCGCTGCACTGCAAATACACTTGTGCTCTGCACCTCAGCGCTGCTTTCAACCGCTCAAATCCCACTCCACAGCAACACACAGGCATCCACCAGGCATCCACCAAAGCCCAGACGAACTCGCCTTGATGCACAGCTCCGCCTCGCCCTCATACACCAGGTCAAACAGCAGCTTGCCCTCGGCCTTGCGCCCCGCGCTGCCGCCGGCAGCACTGCCCGCCTGCTGCTCAGCGCCGCCGGCAGCCGCATCCGGCGAGGCGCCTTTGCGGGCGGCAGCCAGCTTGGCCTCTGCCTCCTTCTGCACACGCGCCTCGTGCTGCAGGCGGGGTGTTGAGACGTGCAGCACAGGGCGGTGAGGGCGGCGGCAGGGGGTTGAGAGCCGGGCAGGGCAGAGCGGCAGCAGCAGTGACGCTTTTGCTGGCATGCGCTGTGCATGGCCGGATGCAGCAGTCATGGGGTTCTATCATGGCATGACAGGCTTCGCGTGTGGCGCTCCCCTACCTCCACCCCTTCCCCGCCACTGCAGCGCAGAGCAGCACACCCCTCCGCCACTTGCCTTGATGATCTCCCGGTGCTGCTCCATGCGCACGGTCAGGCTGAACTCGTCCCGCTTGCTGTAGTCGCTGGTCAGGAATGCCTGCCCAGTCAGAGGGTGGGCAGCAGGCAGGAGGCAGCAGCTACTAGCGTAGTACGTCAGCATGCAGAGCACAGGACACGGCAGAGGTGCGCACGCCACGCAACGCCAGAGGGAAGGGCACCAGGCACTCGGTGCACATGCATAATGGGTGGCTGCCGCCTTGCCTTGCCGGGCTTCTCGGGCTGCAGCTCGCGGTACGGCAGCCGATCAACGTACTGCTCGCCCTGCGTGCAGTGGGTGGAAGTGGCTTGACTGGTGGGAGACAGTGCTGAACAGGGGTGGCATGCGCACGCCTGGTGGTTGGCAAAGGCATGCATGCAAGCAGCTGCCAGCAGCACCCACCTCGAAGAGTGGCTTGCAGGGCTCGGGCTTGGAGGCCCCAATGCCAAACTGCTTGCCCTTGTATGAGTCACGGTCCTCTGGCTTGGAATTGTAGGGCACCGGCTCCCTGCAGGGGTTGGTGGGTGCAGCCATGGGGTGGCACACGTAAGGCTCTACCTGGGTGGTGGGCGAATGAGAGGGGTCTCGACAATTGCACTTCCTGCTGCTCCCACCGGCTCACTCTGCGGTGCCCACGGACAGCGGGTGCCGCCGGCTGAACACGCCGCCCTCCAGCGCCTCCTGCGTCCTCAGGCCGTTCCACATCCTGCGACAACTTGGCGAGCAAGTAGGAGGCGGCATGTTCAGCCGGCGGCGGTGGCGGCAGCAGAGGCGGCGGCGGCGGCGCCGGCTATCAGGCACCTTGCACAGCTCGCACCTCGTCTGCACTAGCCTCGCTCCTCAGCTGTCCCGGTGTCCGCCGCAACAGCGGCTCCCAAGGCTCGTGGCAGCGCGCCGCTGGGGCACAACCGCTGGGGCGCGCGGCTGCTGTCTCTGCAAAGCGGGTGCGCCTTGGAGGGACTTCCAGATTGCAGGAAAGCGCCTTGGGAGGGCAATTGAGGGCCACAGCCACCAGTCAAATGCAGACATCGCACCTCCCTCTTAGTTGGCATTCTAGTTGATCAGCGCAGTTGAATTCTGCCTCGGCAATGTCACGCCGGGCCTTCCGGCCCGACTGCTACAGGCAGGCGGCCGAGGACCTGCCGGGCTACCTGTGCGCACAGCGCCTGTCGCCGCCCACCGGCAGCAGGCAGGCGGCCCTTGATCGCCTCGCGGCATCGCGCCAGGCAGAGGCCGCAGCGCAGCTGGCAGCTGACCGCTCCGCCGCCGGTCACCGCCGTCGCCGCCTCTGCCACCTAGTGTTCGCCTGCCTGCGTCTGGGGGTGGCTGCCAGCCACCAGCGAGCCCGCCTGGCTGCGCAGCTGCGTCAGAAGTGGGCCTACTGCCGTTACGCAGCTGCATTTGCGGCCTGGCGCGCCGCGGCAGGCAGGCGTCGAACCTTGGCGCACAAGGCGGCAGAGGCGGAGGCCCTGCGGCGACGCACGCTGACTGCCCATGCACTGGCGGCGCTGCAGCGGCATGCGGCGCAGTGGCGGGCCAAGCAGCGCAGCTGGATGCAAGCGGAAAGCTTCCACGACTTTTGCCTGCTCACCGGCGCCCTGGAGGGGTGGAGGGCGGCAGTGCGGCGGAGGCAGGCCCGCACGCAGCTCACGGCGGCAGCCGTGCTCCACTGGGCAGCGCGCCTAGCACGCAGGGCGCTTGCCCTGTGGCGCGGCCATGTGCAGCGCCAGCAGTGCCAGCAGCGGCAGGCAGAGCTGGCGGCGGCCTACTGCAGGCACAGCATGCTCAGCAAGGTGCTGGCGGCTTGGGGCGACACCGCTCACAACCTCGCCGCCCTGCGCCAGGCGGCGGAGCACACCATCCGGCAGGCGCTGTTTGGCAGCCCATACGCGCTGGCTGGCATGTGCCTGCGCAGCTGGCGGGAGCTGACGCGGGGGCGGCAGCGGCACAGAGACGACCTGGAGCTGGCGGGGCGGTACCGCCGTGCCTCGCTCCTGGGGGTGGCGTGGCGCGGGTGAGAAGGGGAGGTGATACAGACCGGTTGCTGCCTGCACGCTGCAGAGGCAAACATCTATTTGTGGATGTAATGGGCATTATTAGCCCAGATCGCACTTGACTTTCACCCTATGCTCTCCTTCTCAATCGCCAATGCTGCCACCCGTCCCGCACCTGTCTGCAGATGGCTGCTGTGGTGGGCATGGCAGAAGCACCTGCAGCGGCTGCATGCGGTGCTGCAGGACCTGCAGCCGCGCATCTGCCTGGCACTCGCCTTCCGGCGGTGGCAGCTCGCCATCTGGGCAGCACAGGCGGACGACGCCAGCCTGTGCCACAGAGCGGTGCAGCTGCCACGCGCGTTTGGGGCGTGGCGGGGCCAGGCGCAGGCACAGGCGCAGCTGCGGCGCATGGGAGACGAGTGCTGGCTTGGACTGCTGCAAAAGCGGCGCCGCGCAGTCCTGGCAGCTTGGCGGCGCTGGGCTGCCGGCAAGTGGGCAGCTCGTGCCCAGCAGCAGGCGGCAGAAGCACACTTTGTAGCTTGCAGCGCACACGCAGCACTGCATGTGTGGCGGCTGGCTGCTGCTACCAAGGCGGCGCGGCGGCAACGACAGGAGCAAGCTGCAGCGCACTGGGCACAGCGACGGCTCGCGCTGGTGTTTGCACGGTGGCTGCGCTGGGCGTGCCAGCGCCGGCGGGCGCCAGACGCCCGCCCCCTGTACCTGCTGCGCCGCACCTTTGGCGCCTGGCGGCAGGAGACGGCCCGCAAAGCAGGCAAGGCTGCCCGGCTCCGCCTGGCGGTGCGGCAGCACTACCTGCGCCAGCTCTGGGCTGGCTGGGCTGCATGGCGGCAGCATTGCGAGCGGCGGGGACAAAAACAGCAGCATCTGGAGGCAATGCGCCAGTACCGCGGCGCTGTCCTGCTGCGCCAGTACCTGGCTGCCTGGCACGGGCCCTTCCTGGCTTCTGCACGCAGCAAACGGGCGGCAGCACAGCTGGCCGAGCGGCATGCTGCCTGCCAGCTGCTGCGGCAGGCTGTGGCTGCCTGGTGCGGCCCCTTCATGCTGCAGGCCAGGCAGCAGCAGGCGCTGCAGCTCAGAGCGGACAAGTTTAGGGCCGCCATCCTGCTGCGCAGCGCGCTGGTTGGCTGGGGCCTTTGGTGCATGCAGCGGGAGGAGAAGCGGCAGCAGCTGGAGCGGCAGCAGCTGGTGACGGCCCGGCTGCTGCTGCGCCCAGGGCACCTGCGCAGGCTGCTGCTGGCCTGGCGCAGCGTGTGTGCAAGCAAGGCGCGCCTGCGCTGGCAGGTGAGTTGAGAGCGCTGGGTAGACTTGCCAGGATTGCTCGTGGCGAAGTGGCGCGGAGACACATCACAGCAACTCTTGCCACCCCATAACGTGACTTTGGCTCCCCTTGCAGGCAGCCACGGTTGGCTCTGTGGCCCGGCAGCGCATGCTGCGTGCAGTATGGTCTGCGCTCAAGCAGTATGCTGCCCGCCAGCAGCACAAGCGCAGCCTGTGGTGCCGGGCGCTGCTGTTGTGCAGCCGGCGGCAGCAGCAGCGGGCGTTCAACACATGGAGGGCTGCTGTTCGGGCGGCCAGCCGTCAGCCAGGTGACGGCGGCAGCCCGGCTGCAGCAGGACAAGCGCTCGATGAAGCTGACGTGCAGCAAGAGGACAGCATCACAGCACTTCTGGGCCGCATGCGGCAGCTGCGGACGACAGCAGCTGAGAGCATGGCGGCGTGCCGCGCACCAGCTAGTGTGGCAGGAGAGGGTGCAGCCCATCCCTCCACAAGCTCGCAGCAGTGGAAAGCTGCCAGCATAGGCAATTTGACTGGATCCAGGGTGCAACTGGCAGCTGCAGGTGGGCAGGGTGGCTTGGGCTGCGGCAAAGAGCAAGCTGGGCTTTGCTTTGCTGCGGCAGCAAGGCAGTGTGCCGCGCCGCTGCCTGTCGTCAAGCGACCGCAGCCACGCCCACTCCCCTATTGGATGGGCAGATGACATGCTACATAGGCACTGACTGTCCATCAAAAATTGATGCTTCCTAGCTGTAAATGCCAGTCTGTGGGAGAGAAAACCATGTGCATGGCTGGACAAGCCAAGCGGCATTCCTGCAAGGTGACGGCTGCACTTGGCAGCCTGCCAGGGTGATGACGGCATATGCAAAGCCGCAGCAAGTGCAATCAGGCACAACTGGAACAATGATAACAATTTCTGCCCCCACCTAGAAGCGAACACAGCCCCCGCGTCCGGCTCGCACGGGGCTCCGCCGCACAGCGCGCGGCGGGGG
>VFQQ010002177.1_pt1 | contig 23355 bp, 32 predicted proteins | sample 3512341 | NCBI WGS metagenome assembly VFQQ01 (sample SAMN10412373, study PRJNA504923) | tailings metagenome | isolation source: Relicate 2 Philex TSF1 revegetated site | place: Philippines: Tuba, Benguet | collected 2017-08-29 | reverse complement strand
GGGCAGCTGCACTGACGGCACGTTCAGAGCAGCCGCCGGCTTTGCTGGCAGGGCATCGTCTTCATTGTTGCAGCTTCCGCACCTGTTCAGCCGGCTCCCTGCGTGCACCATCCTGCTGAATCCGAACCCTGCATATTTCGCTACTTGCAATGCATTCAATGCAGGATGCTTCCGACCTCTACAACGCCGACTACGCCCAGACAGAAGAGCTGTTCCGCCGCCTGCTCAGCAGCTCGGCAGGTGCGAGTGCTGCTTGCTGGAGATTACCGCAGGCGAGTGTTTGCTCCGCCTGCTGAAGTGGCCAACGACCTCAACGCAGATGCTGTCGAATGGCTTGTGGCACTCCTGCATTCTCACAAGATCCCCTGGCTCTCGTTGAAAAAAATGCAGCCGAGGCGGAGAACAACCCGCTGGCGACCAACCTGCTGAACACCGTGCAGGTGGGTGGCTGTGAGGGCTGTGCTGTGCTCTGGTCTGGTCTGCAAGTCGACTGCCCTGTACATACATGCGCACCAAGTGGCAGACATCTGCTGCTGCAGAGCTACTGCCGTGCTGCCTTTGCGGATGCTGCTGCAGACAGCTGCGACCGCGCGGTCTCCATTGCACCACACCCAGCTGCTTGTTCTAACAAGCACTACTGCATACTTCCCTGTCCCAAATATTGCAGTGCGCTGGAGTGCGCTACGACCCCGCTCTCGCGGCGCGGCCGCCCGCCCGTGCCGCCCCCGCAGCAGCGGCGGCGGCGGCAGGCGCCAAGGCCGCTGGTGCAGCAGACAAGGCGGCGGCTGGCAAGGCGGATGACAAGTCGCCAGTGCCACCCAGCAAAGCAGCTGGCGGTGTTGCGGCAGCAGGCGGCAAGAAGCCGTCAGCTAGCCCAGGCAAGGAGGGCGGCGCAGGCGGCGGCAATGCCATGGCCCGCATGTTCAGCAAGGCGGAGGAGAAAGCCAAAGAGAAGAAGGCAAAGGCCGCCAGCGAGGAGCCGCAGCAGGCACGGCAGGCCGACAAGCCGGCCGCAAAGGCAGCAGCCAAGCCAGCAGCCAATGCGGCAGCCAAGCCAGCAGCCAAGGCGGCAGCTGGCAAGAAGGCGGCCGGGGCCGCAAAGCAGCAGGCGGCGGCGGCAGCGGCGGCAGCCAAGCGGCCGGCTTCCCAGGACAGCTGGAGCGACAGCGAGGAGGACGATGACCAGCCGTTCATGGCACCCAAAGGTGAGGGGAGGGAGCAGTGTGGGGGTGGCCGGGCACCTGCGTACAGTATGCTTCACGAGACACATTGGCCAGCTGTGCCTGTGCCGGAGTGCACCTGCGAGCTGGCTGGGTCCTTGTGGCACGGTCCAGTTGGGCGCTTGCTTCACGCCAGCCTGCCGCAGTGGGACGCCCCTGCTCGATCTCACCTGCTGCTGACGCGCCAGCTCTCAACCCTCCCTTTTTTTCTGCTGCTGGCAGAAAGTGACGGCAGCTGCTGGCGCTCAGCAATGCAGGGTGCACCATTTGATGTGTAACCAACTCCTGTTGCCTAACCCTCTGTCCATCTGCAGGCAAGAAGTCGCGGCAGCTGCTGGAGGAGAGTGAGAGCGAGGAGGAGGAGCAGGCGCCTGTGCAGCCCTCGCCTCCCAAGGTGCGGTTGGATGCCTGCTGCTGCATGGGTTGCTGGGGCATTGCACGGCGCTTCTCAGCAGCAGTGGTATTCTGGTCAGCCGTTGGACGTTGAATCTGTGCAGGGCATGCAGGGTAATGCACGTGCTGCACCGGTCGCGGCTAATTCGCGGTCGCGGCTGTGCATGCGCTCAACTTGCAAGCTTGCACCGCTCCCCTGCCTCCCCACGCAGGGCGGCAAGAAGGCGGCGGCCGGTGGCGGCAAGAAGGCGGCAGCAGGCAGCAAGCGCAAGCAGCCAGCCAAGGCGGAAGCAGGGGAGGAGGGAGAGGAGCAGGCAGCAGAGGAGTCCAAGGCGGCGGCAGCCGCGCCCAAGTGGGGCACAGTAAAGGTCAACGCCGATGAGCCGGGTGCGTGTGGGGCTTGCAGTGGCTCAACTGCTAGTGCATGGGAAGCGGGCTGGATGCAGCACCTGCCTGAGGATGCACATGCTGGAGTGCCGCTTGCCGCCCAGGCTGCCCCCAATTGCTGTGTTACTGCCCTGCCCGCTGAGCGTGCTGCGCCCATTTTGAAACTGCAGGCGTGAAGCGGCGGCGGCGGGTGCCGCGCACGTATTACAATGACGACGGGGAGGAGGTGACAGGTGGGCTGCTGTACCCCTGTTCGTCCTTGCTGCAGCTGCTGGTGCTGCTGTCGTCCTAACTGCGTTTTTTTGGTGTTGCGCTCTTCCATGGGCTGTTTTGGCTGCTGCAAATGGACCGGCATGCATCTGTTGTGTGGATTCCACCTCTGGTTATGCTACCAGTTGCCATGCTGCTGTGCCTTATGACTTGCAAGCCAGCGCACATTTGCCAATGCTGCCATGCTATTTCTCAACCCTTCACAGAGATGGTGGAGGTGACTGACGATGAGGGGCCCTCCCCCTCACCGCCACCCAAGCAGCAGCAGCAGCAGCCGGCAGCAGCGGCAGCGCCCAAGCCGGCCGCCAAGCCTGCGTCGAAACCGTCGGGAGGTGCGGCATTGATGGATTGACTTGATGTGGTGTTGTTCGCCTAACAATGCAGGAAGGGGGATGCGGCTGCCTGCCTGCCCATGTGAGCTCCATCAACGCCGCACTAGCTCAACATGCTCTCTCATGTCTCCCTGCCCCCTTCCTCCTGAATCGCCCACCGCAGGCAGCAAGAAGGGCGGCAAGGGCGCGCCGGCGGCAGGCCAGAAATCCATCATGGGTTTCTTCACCAAGAAATGAGGCAACCCAAGCAGCATCAGGGCAGCATACGGCGCACAGGCTGTTGCTGGGTGCGGTGGCTTGATGCAGCAGCAGTGGCGGCGGCGGACGCAGGACAGTCAACTATGCGGCTGCTGCGTTGCTGCCGACGTGTAAATGCTGCGCCAGCTGGGATCAGGGGTGGAAGGAACACACACACATCGCTTTGCTGCTGCAGGCTGCAGCACACTGCCCAGGCATGCAGGGAAGCAGGGATGGCTGCATCAGCAGCTGTGGAGATGCTATGTGTGCTGGCTGGTGCATGCAAGGCAGCCTGTTTGCCCACTTCTGCACATCAACAACATTTACAGGCTATAATTCGGAGGAGCAACAGGCAAAAGCACTGCAAAAATGACATCTGTTCAGGCAGTTGCGACAAGCGAAGCAGAGTTCAGCAACGCCTCCTCTGGCTCGGCCACCGCAAGCGCCAGCCAGTCATTCACCAGCGGAGCGGGCAACGCTGCCGGCAGGCTGCGCTGTGCTCGCGCCAGGCACAGCACCGCTGTGCGCAGGCGCTGCTGTGCGGCAGGGGGCAGGTGCGCCACCAGCAGCGCCGCCTCTGCCTGCGAGCGGCGCAGCACCGTCGGTAGGGCTGCGCTCAGGGCGCCGCATGGAGAGGGCACCTGCTGCCAGTCGGCTGGGCTGAGGGGCTGCTTGATCACTAAAGCCGCGTATAATGCTACCACACAGTCGGGGGTGCCGCGCGACTGGCGCAGCGTGGCCAGGAGTTCGGCAGCAGGCTGCTGCGGCGACAGATGCAGCAGCGTGAGCGCCGTATCAAGATTGTCCTGCCCCAAACAGTGAATGGCGGCCTGCAGGGGCGTGTGGCCCAAGCTGTCTCGTGCTTGCAGCACATCCGGCGCTGCCGCCACGAGCATGCGCACCATGGCGGGCCCGTTGGGCACTCGTTTGGCAACGTCATGCAACAAAGTGCACTCCAGGCTGGTGCCGGCACGGTCCCGCGGATCCGCCCCCGCATCCAGCAGCAGCCTGGCGCAGCTGAGCTGCCCAGAGCTGCATGCTGAGTACAGCGCGCCGACAAGCGCAGTGCGCAGCAGCCTTGGGTTCACGTCAGCTTTAGTTGCAGCTGGCAGCCGTGCCAGGCAGTCGCCCAGCAAACGTTCGTCGCCCTTTGCAGCAGCCCGCTGCAAAGTTATGGCTAGGTGCAGCACTTCATTTCCATCAACCAACCAATCATCGGCTGCCTGCAATGTGATTTTGAGTGGTCAGGGTGTGGGACGGCGTTTGAGGTTCTGCCAGCTAGTGCCGCGGTGTTTGGAAGCACATCCTTCATCATATCTATATTCTGCACGGTTCTCAGCATTGTGAGTAGCTCATTATGTGGAAGTTTGACCTCACCATAACTGCTGAAAAGGTGCTGCCGCGAGAGCGCGCCTGATGGGATCGCGGTGCAGGCCTGCAGCTGGAAGCACCGGCAGGTGGGCCGGCTGCTCACAGTATGCTTCATCGCAGTTGCACTGTGTCAAATGTAATTCGTCGAATGCTTGCGGGTGTATAACATGTTGTCTGCGCTCAACAACGAGGCACTGGGGGTCCAGCGGCGAGGGCGGCACCCTCTCCTGCTGGAGCGGCGAGCGGCGGCGGGCCGGCACACGCCATGCCGGCTGCCCGCGCCCAGGCGACGGACCAGATCACCCACCTACATGCACTAGATGGCAGAAAGCTGGTGGCACGGGCGTAAAACGGCGGAAGCAACGCGCCAGCGAAACTGGCTGCAAGCCAGAGCTCCCTGCACAGCTGCTGTACCCCTGGATGAGCTGTCAGGATCGGTACGAAAGGGTCAGGACGTGGATCGTGGCTGAAGCCCTACTACAGCCGCCGCTCGGCTCGCTGCCCGCTTACCGCCGCACCCATGCCGCACCCTCCAGCTCCGCCCGCTCGCAAGGGACATCTGCTGTCCATTTGACTATAGCAATTGTGAATCATCAATTCCAGGGCTGAAGGTCTACAGTGTTGGCTAGCCAGCCACGGCCTGCCATCGCCAAGCGGCTGCCGCCTTTGCCGCGGAGCGTGAGTAGGTTTTTTCACCCCGGTTTCAGTCTCTGTGGGGCAGCAGGCCAGTCGCAATCACCCACACAGCACCACTAATGATTACTGAATGCTGACATGATTTAGAAGATCTGGCCACTCGACTCCTGCGTGGCATTCGCGGGCATTTGGCCGACTTGGCCGCGGGCGACGGGTCGGCGGCGCCAGGCGGGCGCCAATGCAGGCGGGCCTCCCATCCCGTGATCCGCGTGCCTGATCGCTTGCAATTGCTTGGCCCCGCCCTGTGGCAGGGCCCTTGCCTCAAATAATGGCGGAAGCCGCAAAGCCGCAGGGCATTCAGCCCGCACCTCGCGCCTCCTTCCTGACCGACCCGTTCACCAGCCGCGATCTGTTCGGGGTGTGTCGTGGCCGGTGCCTGGAGGTGCGGAGATGGGCGGCTTTGAAAGCGCGACCTTCGTTGGACCGCTGGTCTGCTCTTCTGTGGCGCTGCTGCTTTGATGCAAGTGCAGCACAATGTGATGACATCCCTCAGCGAGCGAGAGCCGCCGCAGCTCCACCTCTTTGACCGCCGCCGCCGCCGCAGCTGCCGCTGCCTGACCGCCGGCCTTCTTGATGCCTGTGGCTCTCCTTTGCGCAGTGCCGCGACTGCGGCAAGTACCTCAAAGCCACTGTAGACTACACTGTCGGCGCTGGCGACCAGGCAAGCACAGGGGCCACGGCAGGTCCAGTGTAGCAGTGTGGGCGCTTGACTGGCCGCCTGGCCGGACGCTTTTGGTCAATCGGCAACCAGCAGCCGCACATGACTGTCTCCGACATCGTTCACCTGCTCAAGCATGCTGTCTGGTTACACTTCATGCACACGCAGGGCCGGTGCCACCCCGACAACGACCCGGGCATCACGCGCTGCTCCCGCTGCGGCTGCCCGCCCGAGGCGCACGAGGTGGCGGAGCATGAGCAGGTGGGTGCTGGGCACATCACACATTGCTGTGCACAGCAGAGGGAATGCAGCGAGGGTGGAGGTATGCGATTGCCTCTCTTACGGGATCCCCAGCACGTTGTGACAACATCGCACTGCTGCGCCACACATGTAGGCATGCCGTGTGCTTACCCCAGCGCTGACATCCTCACCTCTCTCCACTCATTTCTCCCTCCTCAGGAGCGGGAGCTCGGCAACGACGCCTTTGCCCTGCGCCACTATGATGCGGCAGTGACGCACTACAGCCGCGCCCTGGGCATGTGTGCCACGGACGCCGCGCTGTGGTCCAACCGCGCCGCCGCTTACCTGGCAAAGGGCTGGTGAGGGAAGGGGGTGGGCAGGGGCGGGGTGCTCTGTGGTTGACCCATTCCTGCTTGCCAGGCAGCATGCATTAATGGCCGCCGCAGCAGTTGGCACAGGCGCCGCAGCTTTGCTTGGCATGCTGCTGTTCGCCTTGCTTGTTCTGACAGCCACAAAAACTGATCCCATGCCCGCAGGCCGCAGCAGGCGCTGTCCGACGCTGAGCACGCTTTGGCGCTGCGACCCGACTGGCCCAAAGCGTGGGGCAGGAAGGCAGCCGCGCTGCTGCAGCTGGGCCGGCCGGCAGCGGCTGTGGAGGCTTACCAGCGGGGTTTACAGCTAGATCAAGCGCAGGACGCTAGCTCAGGCGGCAGCACGGCACTGAGGGAGGGCCTGCGGCAGGCACAGGCGGCGGTGGCCAAGCAGCAGAAGGCTGCGCAACGTTCAGCTCAGCCGGGCAAGCAGCCGCCGCCGCCGCCATCGCAGCAGCAGCAGCAGCAGCGGTCGCACGCACCTGCTGCTGGGTCGCTGAAGACGGCTGGTGGGCTCAAGGCCAGCAGTGCCGGCACATCCCCTCCAGCGCCTGTGCGTGCCAGCAGCCCAGCGCCGCCCATGCCTCAGCGGTCGAGCAGTGCGGCGGCACAGCCTGTCCAGGCCAGCTCTGCAAGTCCAGCGCCAGCCCAGCAGTGGCAGCCACAGCTGCCCTCACCAGACTTGCTGGCTGCCTGGCAGGCGCTGCAGCAGCAGGCGACCGAAGCTGCAGCTGCCCTGGCCCTGCTGCAGCGGCAGATGCAGGCCTTCGAGGGCCTGCTGCTAGCAGCCCACCAGCCGGCAGGCGAGATTGAGCTGCCGCCGGCGGCTGTGCACGGCACCTCTGCTCCCAGCCTTGTGCCGGAGGACAGCAGTGCAGTGTCAGCAGAAGGCAGCCAGGAGGCGCCAGCCACAGGCACTGCAGCGGCAGTTGGCGTGGCCTCCCCTGTGGCTACAGCCGTAGCTGGTGTGCCCTCTCCTGACACTGCAGCTCCTCTGGAGGCCAGCCACCCACTGGGCAGCTCTTCCAGCGGGCTCTTCAGCTCGCTGGGCAGCCTGGACAGCCTCCCCAGCAGCCCCGCTGCAGCGCCGGCCCCTGCCCAGGGCGAGGCTGACAATGCAGCTGATCATGGAGAAGCCAGCGTCTCACATGCTGCCTGGGGCGGCGCCCGTGGCGGCGGAGACAGCACTAGCGGCAGCGAGAGTGAAAGCGACAGCGACAGCGACAGCGGGGTGGAGGAGGTGTATTCAGAGGCGCCCCCTGCCCCTGTGGCTGCTGCGGCAGCTGCAGCTGGCACCCCGTCTGTGCAGCCTGTGCTTCCAAATCGTGATGCCGGCATCAGTGAAGATGCCCAACCTGCGGCAGCAGCTGCACAGGCAGGGGCGCCAGCTGCCAATCGCAGCGCTGGCAGTGCAGATGGCAGCATCGGAAGTGGCAGCAGCAGCGGCCATACACAGAGCAGCCCCCGCTGCGACAACCCAGCGAGCTCTGCTAGCACCTCCAACAGTTCCCACAGTAGCAGCGGGACTGATGATGAAGATGAGAGCAGCCGCAGCTCGGATGAGTCGTCTCGGGGCAGCGACGATGATGCCTGGCTGGCATCGGTTGAGGCCGCTCGGCGGCGCCTGGCAGCAGAGGGAGCCCGCATGACACCGCCAGCCAAGGCGGGCCGGCGGGCACCCAAGCCCGTGCAGGTTGCTGCAGCTGTCGATGGCGGCCTGGCCAGCCTGCGCAAGATGTGTGCAGATGCCGAGGCGGCGGCAATGGCTGTTGATGCCAGCGGCATCCCGCGGGCGTCTTGCAAGCAGTGCGGCGAGGGAAGGTGCCCACGCTTCCGGCCCGCAGGCGCACTGAGTGAGGCCGAGCTGGCGGCAGTGCTGGCCCAGCGGTCGTCTACAGATGGCGGCTTTGGCGCAGCGGATGCATGCATTGCCTGCGGCTGCCCCAGCAGCGCGCATGAGACCCCGCGGGAGTTTGCCACCCGGCAGGCGCGCGAGCGGCGGCAGCGCCTGCGCGCTCAGCGCCAGTCGAGCGGGGCAGCAGCCGCTGCTGCAAGCAGTGGTGCAGGCACCGCCGCTGCTGCTGCTGCAAAGGGCGGTGTGTTTCAGCCGGAATCGCTGGAGGACCGGCAGCGGCGGGTGGCGGCAGTAGCAGGGCGCCGGGCGGCAGCAGAAGCGACTGGAGACGTACTGCAGGACAGCGACTGTGACATGCTGACGCAGCAGCGGCGTACCACTTGTGGCGGCTGCTCCGCCTGCCCCGGCTTCCGTCTGCTGTTCAGGTGCAGATGGGGTTGGTCGGACTAGTGTTAGAGCTGCTTGCAGTTGGTCAGCCTGCTTTTGACGTGTTCCCAGTTGACAGCTTTTTACGCTGCGCATGCCACAGCCAGCAGCTGTGAGTGTTGCGTTGCGCCCCCTGCTGACCTGCTGACCTGCCACCTACCCACTCCCTGCCCGCACTCCTCCCCACCTCCCCTCACAGAACCTGCGACGCCAACGACCCAGAAGTCATGTTCTACTGCTCCGCCTGCGGCTGCCGCTCAGACCAGCATGCCGTGGATGCGGAGTGGCAGCGCAACGAGGCAGCCAGGCGTGCCGCAGAGGCCGCTGCTTCTGAGCGGCAGCAAGCGGCAGGTGCGACGGGGGGCCGTAAGGCGGCAGCGGTGCGGAAGAAAGAGGCGGAAGCATTCGCCACGCTGAACCTGCCCCTGGGAGCTGATGCCAAGTCCATCACCCGCGCTTACAAGCGCCTAGCCCTGCAGCTGCACCCCGACAAGCAGCAGCGGGTGACCAAGGCAGAGGCCGAGGCGGCGGCAGAGCGCTTTGTGCGCGTCGCGGCGGCGTACAAGCTGCTCAGCGGCAGCTGAGTGTGCTCACTGTTTTGTGCCAGTTGTGCGCCACTACCAAATCACCACTACCGATTCACCACTATTTGCACCCTTCCAGCTGCAACTGCATCTGCTCTGCTTCCGATCAGCATGCCGTTCCAACAGCCCATTCAACTCGCCAGCCATGTAAAGTTCAGTCGCCGTTACACAGCTAATCATGTGCAACACAACTCAAGCGGAGCGCCCGCCCAACAGCTGCTCTGCCGCCGCCTCTGCTGCCGCCTTCAGGCTGGCATAAGCGCCGCTGCTGCCTTCTGCCGCTGCCTGTGCCTCTGCATCTGCATCCACCACTTGCCCCAGCAGCAGGGTGACTAGCGAGTCCCCAGGGTTGAGCGGCACTGCCGCCAGCAGCTGCAGCAGGCCGGCAGCCTCTGCACCCGAACAGGCACCAACTGCCAGCTGGCGCCGGATCTGTGGCGCCAGGCTGTGCAGCAGCAGCGGGGACGGGGCATAGCCCAGCCGTAGGTGGCTGGCCAGCAGGCTGTTCACTCCCGCAACCGACAGCGCCTCTGCCCGCCCCGGCACCGGCTGTGCTGGCTGCTGCTCCTGCTGCTGCTGGGGGGATGCAGCAGGGGGCTGCACGGCGCCAGCAGTTGTGCCTGCCGCTGCCGCTGGGTCCGCCGCTGTTGCTCCTGCTGTTGGGTCCGCTGTTACTGCCGCTGCCGCTGCCGCTGCTGCTGCCGCTGTTGCCAAGGCCTGCTGCTCCTGCTCCTGTGCTGCTGCCGCGCTGCGCCGCACTTGATCGTCCACAGCAGACAGCAGCTCTGGCACGACCACGCTGTTGTGTTGCAGGTCGGCATACGCTTCTAGCAGGCCTGGGGGGCGACGGAAGGCAGGGCAATGTGCTGGCATGGAGACTGCCGGCAGCAGTTGGAAAGTGCAATGCCTGCCTTCCACGGAGTGCGGCTGCAGGGCTATATGTACCACAAGCAATGCAGAGCCTGCAACTCCGGCTGCCTCTCTGCCGATTTTAGTTCAGCTGCCCCATCAGCTAAGGCCGCCGCTCTCACCCGTGAGGTCGGCGGGGCGGCTGATGCAGTTCAGGTGCCGCGAGCGGATGCGCTGCACTTGGAATGAAGGGGATGGCAGGCAGGTAGGCAGGCAAGAACCAAACCGAAAAGGGTAACCAGTGTGTGCACCAGCGCCAGTAAGCACACGAGCCTGCCCGCCTGCCAAGCAGACAGCGCCTTTCCCTTGCAAGCCTCTCAATAGCAGGGCTGTTCAAGCTTGCCTGGACGCAGAACGAGGAGAGGCTGTCCAGCATCTGGGCTGCCTTGGGGGAGCGGTGCCCCAGAGAAGCGTATGCCCGTGCAAAGCGCACCTGCAGGCAGCGAGGCAAATGCTCGACAGCTGGCGAGAGGCGGTGCGATGGCCAGTACAATGCAAGCTGGGCGCATCCGGGTGACGCAGGTTGGGCGCAGGCATAGATCTAGGCCGAACGCACGAGCGGGAACCTGTCACACGTCGGCACCACAGCCAGCACCCAATGCTGCTGGCCGCCCGCCTGCCCATGCCAACATGCCAACGTGTGCAGCTACTACATGCAAATGTATGGGTGTGTGCATTGCTAGCAAGCTAACAAGACCTCACCAGGTCCCTGGGCGTCCAGGGCGAGCGGGTCGACTTGTTGGCCAGCTGGCGCCGCACCTGCACTCAGAAGTTGGGCAATAAAATTGCAGAAGGCAGGTCATGGGGTATACGCACACGGAGCAGCCTGCCAAGCGCCAACGGGACATTACAGGTAGGTGCAAACGGCTGCAGTACGATGGCGCGGCTCCCCAGCCACGCTGCCCACAGATTCCCTGCCCAATTTCAAACCCTAGTTGACCTCAGCTCAATCTGCAGCAGTGCCTCACCTCGTAGGCCAGTTCGTCAAGGATCTCCGCCACCTCAGCAGGCAGCTGACCTGGCAGGCGCTCGCTACCTGCTGCACTGCTGGCTGCCTCGCTTGCGCCGCCGCCACTGCTGCTGCTGCTTGCATTCACTTCAGCCTGCTCGTTTCCGCCAAACAGCGCTGCACAGGCCTCTGCCAGGTCAGCAAAGTCGGTGGATGAGAAGGCCGACTTCACGTAGGGCAGGGTGTGCCAGCGCTGCAGCAGCTCTCGCAGCAGAGCGGCGCCGTAGGCTTGGACCTCAGGTGTGCGGCGGCTGGCGCAGGGGCGGGGGCAGGCAGGAGGGAGCAGCAGTTGGTCAAAACATGTTGCTGATGTTATGAGCGCCTGAACGACCTATTTCAATTCAATGGAAGGGCTTGGCAAGCGCCAAGTGCCCCTGCCCTCAACTACCAACACAACCCCTGCAGGCACCCCTCGCAAGCTCGCCCCCCACGCTCCGCCCCCTCACCGCAGCAGGCGGCCGTACGCAAACAGCAGGCTGGACAGCTCTCGAGTGTTGTAAGAGGCCAGGCGGCCGGCGGCCGCCGCCTGCTCGCGCTCAGCCACCTGCCAACAGATACGATTGGATGAGGTTGGAGACAGCCGGCGGATATGGCAGGCTTAGCAATCAACTGGAATGCCATGCTTCCTACTGCCTAACACAGTTGAGATAGAACACCAGCTCACACACACCAGCCCACCTGCTGCAGAAGCGCATCCGTCCAGTCAGCAGCAATGCCGACCGTGGCATACGCCCACAACGCAGTGGCCAGCTGCTGCGGCGACAGCTGAGGCAGCGACGGCTCGATGGTAACGTGCAGCCGGTGCAGCAGCGCGGCCTGTCAACGGGCAGAGGAAAATGAGGTGCCATCTTTAGATGCATGGGCACCAGAAGCCTTGCAAGCAAGACGTGCCAGCTCAATGCGCACTCAGTTGCTGCCGCAGCCCACCTGCTCATGAAGCGTGCCGGGCAGCAGGCCACGCTGTGCCTGCTCCGCCATGTGGCACAGCAGCTGCAGGCTGCGGGCGGGTGTGGCAGTGGGGACGAGAGGGCGAGTGCAGTGAGACTGCAGTGCTGGTGGCAGGGTTGGTTCATATGCAATGCAGCATCTTGGTGCGACGTGCAATGGCATAGCGTGCCAGACATGTGCAGCAGGGCAGATGCACGCAGTAGGCATGCAAGTGAGTGAGCAGCAGGGGGGCCGGGGCAAGGGGGTCGCCATGCCTTGCAGTCTGGGTGGTGGTCCTGAGTAGGCTTGAGTGGGCTTGACTGGCTGCTCTTGGGCGCCTCTCCACCCCCTGCCCCAGGTCCCCGCCTGCAGCGTGTGAAGGGCACAATGTTCGAGGCGGCAGTGCCAGCACAGCACGCTGCCGCACCTCGTGCCTAGGTCCACCAAATCAGCCGCCTCTTCCAGCACCCGCTGTTGCGCCTCCACCGTTGTGGCAGAGAAGAACAGGCGCAGCGCTTCCCGCTGCGCGATGGCCGGGTTTTGCAGGAAGCCGGGCGGCGCCGCGCCGGAGAGGCCGCTGCTCAGCATGCTGCTGGGTGAGCTACCGCTGCTGCTGCTGCTGCTAGCACCCGGCAAGCTGTCTCCTGCAGCAGCATGCAGCTGCCAATGGCACCGGCGGGGGAGGCAGCATGCGACCGGCCTGGCGGCGCCCCACGGGTGCACCCACTGGGCGGCAGCGGCGGCGGGCGGCGGAAGGGAGCGGCAGGGGACATCCGGCCCTGCAAGTGGCCGCAACACGGCGCTGATTGCGGCAGCGCCCATGGCAAGGTCTGGGGGCCGCGGGACGGACCTCTCGTTTTTGGGTTGCCGCGAAGAGGCTCCCTGACGAGCTGTGAAACAAGAAGCGAACCGGAGGCTGATCACAAGCGTAATAGACCAGCGGATGGGGCGCCAAGTCCCATGGCCCCACTCGACTTTCGCCGCAGCGTCGCCGCCGCAGCGCAGTGCTGGGGGTTTGCCCGATGAGATGGATCCCGGCTGGCCTCGCCAGCCAACACAGCGCTGTTACTTGAGCCATGGATTTTAAGCTTTTTTACACAGATGTGGCTAAAGCGATGCCTGCCTGACATGCGGCAAGCAACCGTGAAACGGGAAGCATGGCCTTCAAATGCTGCTGATGTAAACTGAACACTGATGATAGAATACGAGCAATGACATTCGATGCATAGTACGCTTATGAACTGACACGGTGGCTACTGCGGCACGCCCTCCAGCGCAGCCGCTGCACGCTCCGCCGCTGCGTCTGCCTCGCCCGCTGCCGCTGCCGGGCGTCGGAACGCCATGCTGCCGAGGGTGGGAGCAGCAGCAAGCGGAGGGGAGTGAGAAAGACGCAAGTCGAACGAAGACACAGACAGGTAATTCAGAACGTAGGAAGTACCAGTGTCGTGCTGACAGCATTGTGCCTGCTGGCACGCAGGGTCCCTTCGTTGCTCACAGCCCTAGCCGGCACCCATCCTTCATGCGCACCACTCGAAGCGCACCTGTAGGTGTAGACCACCACGGGCTTGCCGCCTGCCTGCATCATCAGCGCGGGGTCGTCAAAGCCGGTCAGGTAGTCGGATACCACCTGTGCGGACAGGACGCAAAGGGGAGGCAGCTTTGTGTGATGCGGGCATGGCAGGTGATGTGGATGCACGAAATGCAAGCTCGCTCACCATTGCCAAAGTGGCATGAATCGCGGCTAGGAGCCAAGCAACGGCAGCAAACCGGACATTACCTGCCCAGCTGAACAGAAACGACGGCAACAGCACCCGAGCTGCTCAGTCGTCCTTGCCCACCAACCTGCGTCGCCACCACTTGCACGCCGCCCCCCGCCGCAGCTGCCGCCTCGGCTTCGGGCCGCCAGTGGTATTTGGTGAAGCATTGGGAGGCCTTGACCTGCGAATGGCCATGTCGCAGATCGGTCGCATGCTGCGCTCGGCAAATCCATCGTCCCCCATGATATGCATAAAGATGCCCACCAGCAGCTGCACAGCGGCGGCAGGGCCTCCTCACCAGCAGCCCTCCAGCTACCATCTTCACAGTAACACCAGCTACAAACTTGCAGCCTGCTGTCGAGAAATCAGACGCAAGTAGCCAGCAGGCCAGCCACAGCTCAAGCTACCAAGCTCCCAGTCACTCCCCACCTTGGGCTGCGGGCTGGACGGCGAGGCGATCAGCTGCTGGAAATACTCGGAGGTGGACAGCCTGTCGTCTCCCTGCCACTCCTCAGAGCGCCGCGTCACACGTGTTGACACCTGTGCACAGAGGGGAGGGAAGGGTCAGGAGGGAAGTGGCAAATCAACGTACCGCATGCAAGGCACGTTCTAGCTGCATCACGGGCAGCAACTGCTTTGCCTTGTGCCTCTTCAGGACGTGCATCTGTTTTGCAGACACCCCCTGTCTCCTCTGGCACCCAAACATCTGCCCTGAGCACCTCGCACCTGCATGCCCCCCGGCAACCCCATCTGCAGCAGGTTTGGGTCGTTCTCGTTCCACTCAATGCGGCGCCGCACGTCCGCCGCCGGCATGCCCAGGTATGTGTTCATCAGGCTTGCTGCACAGCAGGGCAGAGGACGGGGGCATGGCTGTTTGCAAGGGGAAGAGAGCGCTTGAGAAAGCGAGCACGCGCATGGCAGACCTGCAGGCAGCAGCTATTGCTCAGCGGTGCAAGTCACTGTGCGCTCCTGGCTCACCGGTGTTGAATGCACGGTCTGGGACGACTTCACCGCGTGCATTCTGCGACGGGCATGCCAAAGGCGAGGGGCTTGGCTGAGCTAATGGCGGCCCACAAGGCTGGTGAACGCCAAATCCCCGGCATGCACGTCACACCAAGCCATGCACAGCACCTGCCACCTCAGCTCACCCGCAGGAATGCAACCTGGTATCGCACAATTGTGTCAAGGTCCTCCTGCCGTGCCCGCTGCACCACCTGCAGAGCAGTCCGGGCAAACACGATTGTTGTTCGGGTGGGCTGCAGCGATAGCGGTGCTGCATCAACGGCGGCGCCGTGCATTGGGCGTGCATTGGGTGTGCAGCAGGTGCAGCACCCGCCGCACCTCCCCAGCGGCTCCGCTCACCCGCATATCAGGCACCATCTCCGGCCCTAGCGGCAGATCGACCTGTCGCAGCACGCTCTCCACGTCCCAGACTCCCAAGAATTGATCTGCAGCAGGGAGAGGGCACAAATGTATGCGAGCTGTGAGGCTTCAATAGCTGCACATGCAATCCACAACCGCTCTCCACCGCATCGCGAAGCATAAGAAGCCACATGCACTCATCAACGAATACGAGCTACTAGCCCAGCCCACCTGGGAACACTAGGTCGGCAGGGCCGCCGCCCAGGCCCTCCCATGCCCGGTCCACCGCTGCCGGCAGCTTGCTTGCAGACGCTGGCCAGGGCAGCGCTGCATCACCTAGTGCAGCGGCCAGCGCTGCTAGCAGACCACGCCGTGGCAGCGAGGCGGGCTGCTGCTGCAGGGGAGTGCATGGCTCATTGGCCGACGACGGCAAGCAGCAAGGCGTGGGCCGCCGCTGCCGCCGCTGGGGCGGTGGGAGCTGCTGCCGGTCGGCGCCGCTGCATGATACCGAAGCTGCAACGGTCTGCGCGCCTGACGGCATGCCGAGTTGGCGTGCCCGCAGGCTAAAGCGGGAGGTTTGGAACAGTGCGAGCAGCAGGAGCCACGATCGGGCTAGAGGGCCGGTTACGGCGATTTGGATCGATGCATGGACCTCCGTGTAGTTGGCAGATGGGCGGCCGACGCTGGTCGGCCTGCCGCCGTCTGCCAGCCTGGCGAGCACCTGCCGCCGCTCTTCATAAGCCTCCCCCTCAAGAGTTTCGTTCAGAAGCTGCAGCCATACGCCTGTATTGTCATGCCGGAACGAGGAATGCTTTACGGCCACAAATGGGCGAGCCAAGGACTGCCATAAACTCGACAGCCTGCCGCTGCTGAGCGCCTGCCGCCAGCGCTGGGCATGCCGCCGCCTTGGGCGGGGTTTGTTTCTCCCATCCCGGCAGCTAGGCGTTCGCATCGACCTTCCAGACACCGCTCTCACCAGCCAATCCAGGAGTTGATGAGGCCGGGCTTAGGGTTTGGTGGCTGACAAGGACCGGCTGGGCACGCACACAGCACTGCCTGGGCTTGCAAGCCTCTGTATGGCCAGGTGCAAGGTAGCCGCAGGCGGCAGTGCTCACTGCACGTTGCAAGGCCTCACCGCCGCTGCCGCCGCCGCGGCGCTGGCCGTGTTTGGCTGTGTTGCAGGCGCCATGCAGAAGGGCAGTTCGGATGGGTGGAACAACAACGACCCTGGCTACGAGCGCAACACGCAGGCTTCTTGTGCCGTCATCCCTGCTCCTGTTTCTGCTGCCGTCCTGCCACAGCGTCAATGATCCTGCTGCCCTGCCACCGCCCGCAGGCCCCCCACAGGCCCGCCCTCCCGCCAAGCCAAGATGAAGTGCGAGCGCTGCTACGACTACAACAAGGGCGTGCGCCTGGGTGCCTGCAGCGTGTGCGGCCACACCAACGCATGCTTCCGAGCTGCCGGCCAGCCCGGCACTGACCAGTGATGAGCGCGTGCTTAAGCAAGCTTGCGGTGCTGCCTGCCTACGATGGCCCCTGCCTTGCGATGGTCTTTGCTCGCTGCCGTCCGGCAGCCAGTGCTATAACGGTGCATGCCACTGCATATTGCTGCAGTTACCAGGAAAATAGGCGGTGCGTGTTACTTTTGAGCAGCCAAGGTCCTGATCAACGGTGCTTGTAAAGACACCTGGCCCACTTCCTTCAGGTCGCCTTGCTGGCTGAGCACGCCCGCGCTCTTGCAAGCTCTCCTCAACAACACATCCAGAACAGGCTGAAAGCTGCAAGTATACGGAAGCACAGCTCATGCGCTGCAGCCTGCGCCTGCTGGCGCGCTTGCAGCATGGGGACGACGATGGTGCAGCAGCCCAGCGGGCAAGCACAGCGGTGGCAAGGCATGCCAACTCCTACCTCAACCCTTGCTTGCCAGACGTAGGCCACGGCAGCGCCGCACCACAGTAGTGCTATACCCAGTGCTGTTAACAGGCTGCGCCATGGCGGCAAGCCCAGCTGCTGTTGAAGAGGGCCGCACGGCTCACTCGGTGGCGAGCAGCAGGCGGCGAGTAGCGGCCGCTGCCGCCGCTGGGGCGGTGGGAGCTGCCGGGCGGCGCCGCTGCATGATACCGAAGCTGCAACGGTCGGTGCGCCTGACTGCATGCCGAGATGACGTGCCCGCAGGGCGAAAACGTGAGGTTTGGCACAGTGCGAGCAAGAGCAGCAGCGATATGACTCAAGGGGCGGCCAGAACGATCGGATCGATGCATGGACCTCCGTGTGATTGGCAGATGGGCGGCCGACGCTGGTCGGCTTGCCGCCGTCCGCCAGCCTGGCGGCCAACGTCGGGTCGACCCGATTGGGGCGCTTGCACCCAGGCCACCCTGCTGTGCTGCGCGAGCCAGGGCCCTTAAACGGCCTGCACATTTGATAGCACGCGAGATGCTCGATTGGCAGCAGTGTTGGCCTCGATTGGCAGCAGTGTTGGCCTCGGCACATGATGCAACCCTGCTGCTCGTTGCCACTGCCGCCGCTGCTGCCGCCGCCGCCATTCGACGCCACCGCTCATCTGCTGCCTGGGCGCAACCTGCAAGTCCCTGCAGCCTCGTTGAACTTATTTCTCGCAATCACAGACTCTACCACGCCGTTTTGAATGCCGAATTGGCCCGTAGCAACCGGGCTTGCGCCAGCTCCTGCACCACCGGCGGCCGCTGGGCCCGCTGTGGCGCCGAGGGTGGCATTCCGGGCTCCTGGGCCGGCGGGCGCCCCACCGGCGCTTGGAATCGCGATGTAAACATCCGTGTGGTCCGCTGGGAGGTCCCAGGTGGCGCGGCGCTCGCCTGCGCACACTGCGTTTGGCGCCCGCACACGCGCCCCGCACGAGGGGCACCAATCATATGCCGGCCGCTCACCCCGAACCGACCATTCATCATTCTCAATCGATCGCGAGCCTTCGCGCTGCTGCCAAACAGCCCTGCCCAGCCTGCAGGTGCCCTCCTCCTGCACACCCCCACTACCACCCTCTTACACTTGTTGCTGCCTAGCCCCTCCCTCTCGACAACCGCGGCAACATGTATGGCGAAGTAACATGGAGTAAGCACGCAAGGGCGGCGGGCATGCATGTGTATTCCTGGCAGCCTGGGGGCCGCCGCCGCCGGCCTATCCCCACCCGTCCCGCTGGCTCGGCCCGCCGCCGTGCCTGCCTTACCCTGCCGCCTGCCTCCCCTCCCACCCCTCGCCAGTGTTCGTGGTGGGCATCTTCTTGTCCATCCTGGTCGGATATGGCCTGGGCGCCAATGTGAGTGGGCGGTGTCCCACCAACGGGTGGCCGATGCCGCAGTCCCTGACGGGACCGGAGCTGGCGTGCGCCGTGCGCAGGCGGTGGCCGGCAGCTACTACAGCCGCGGGACCTCGCATGGGCCTGTTTGCCGCCTGGTTCCTGCTTCCCTCGGATGCTGGCTGGCGCTCAGACCCCCGTGCATTGCCCTCTGTGTGTTCTGCAGGATGTGGCCAACACGTTTGCGCCGTCGGTGGCGGCTCGCGCCCTGACCATGAAGCAGGCGCTGCTGGTGGCTGCCGTCTTTGAGTTCACTGGCGCAGTGCTGATGGTGGGTAGCACGTTTGAACTGGGTGGGGAGGCTTCTGCGTGCTGCTACTGGCCCTGCCTCCTGCAGGGCTGCTGCTGCACAGCTGTGCACACCCGATCACCTACCTGCCGCCGCTTCACCCTGGCCGGCACCTCTTCCCTGCGCAGGGTGCGGGTGTGGTGGACACCATCCGCTCCGGCATCACCAACATCAGCTACTTCTACGACTCGCCCGATGTGCTGGCCTACGGTGAGCAGCAGTAGCAGCCAGCCATTCCGGATGGCGGCGGTCCAGCACGGGTATCTCCAGCGGAGCGCCCGGCTGGCGGCATGCGGCATTGCGGGCAGCAGCAGCCCTGGACCCTGCCACCCTCCTCATGTTGTGCTTGCTCTGCTCCCTGCTGCTGCTTCACAGGCATGCTGTGCGCCATGGCTGCCACCGGCATTTGGATGCTGCTCGCCACCTGGTGGGAGGTGAGCTCAAGGCCTCGAGGCGGACCTGGCTCTCCGGAGCACTAACAGCTTGCCGTTGCAGCCGCTGCTGCCATGGACTTGGCTGGCTTTTTTTCATTGGTTGTGGGAACAGCAGCTTGCCTGTGCTGTTGCAGCTTGCAGCACACTCGCTTGCTAGTGCACACAGCGTGCCCAGCAGACACGCCACTGCACACACCGCCTCTTGACCACCCGCCTACTTGTCATGTGTGTGCAGCTGCCCGTGAGCTCCACCCAGTCCATCGTTGCCTCCATCGCCGGCATGTGAGTGCTGCTGTGTAACTGGATGCTGCAGCCACTGCCGAGTGTGGCTGCAGCAGCTGGGCGGCAACGGCGGCATCAGCGAAACCGTTTTCCGGTGAGCGCCAGCGCTACGGCGGCTCACATCTGCTCCCCCGTGCTGCCCCATTCCACTCTACAGGGCCATTGTGGCTGAGGGCTGGAACGCTGTGGTTTGGAGCGCCGAAAAAGATGAATTCCCATATCTCAAGGGCATGAGCGCTATCGTGAGTGGGGGCGGGGCGGTTTGAGTGGGCCGCCAGCTCAGCGGGCCGGGCAGCACGCAGTTTGCCGTGCTTGCCGCCATTCTGTGCACTGTGGTTGCCTGCCCAGCCTGACACGTGCATTCTCACGCTCGCCTGCCTGCCTGTAGGCCCTTTCCTGGCTGTTCTCGCCCATCCTGGCTGCCCTGGCTGCCCTCATCCTGTTCGTGCTCATCCGCACGTTTGTGCTGCGCGCGCACAACGCGTACCAGCGCTCCATCGTCCTGCTGCCCCTGTTCACCTTCCTCACCTTCTTTGTGGTCACCTGGTTCATCATCGCCAAGTGAGCAGTGGCTGGTCACGATGGTGAAAGGTCACAGTGAGCTGGCGGTGCCAGCGGCGGCAATGCCGTTCAAGATCAGTGCCAACGTGTGCGGCAGTAGCTGTTGCATGGGCACAGACCCCTTGATGCCACGAGTCACCAAGATCACTTGCTTTCCTATTGCGCTGCAGGGGCGGCGTGCACTACGGCTGGGAGAAGACGCCCGACAGCAAGAAGGTGGGCGGGTGGTTTAAGTCGGTCCATGCATTATTCACAGCAGTGCCACCGCCGGCGACGAGCCACCTCCCAACAGCTTGCCCTTCCTCCTGCTCTTCATGCCGATGTGTGTTTGCCATCCTCCCACCCCACCCCTGCAGGCCTGGATCTCCGCCATTGTGGCCGCCGGCACCTGCCTCATCTCCATCTTCCTGGGCATCCCCCTGCTCAAGCGAAAGGTGCAACGCGACATGGACGCCGCGGAGCAGCGGTGAGCACGGCGGCTGTCGGGGTTGCATGGGACTGCCCATGTGCCTTGGCATGCAGTGCTCTGCGCTGCCTGCTCACACCTGTGCAGGATGCCAGTCAGCTGCAGGCTGAGCTGCCGCTGCCGCTGCCCAGGCCAGCGTGGCTGCATCCATGCGTCACCCCCTACCCCACACTGCACTCCCTGTCCGCAGCGCCGCCTCCACGCCTCCCACCCCCGGCAAGGAAGGCAGCGACATTGGCAAGACCTCCACGGGCAGCGAGCAGTCTGACGAGGAGGCCGGCATCCAGCAGGTGCGCTGCTGAGCCGGCGGGGCACGCTATGCATGCTGAGCCAATCGCAGGCGCATTACAGTCCCTGGCCAACTGCCAACTGGCCTCCCCAGCCGATGCTATGCTTCAGCACACACCGCTTACACCCCACTCCCTCTCCTGCCCTCTTCCTCGCAGCCCGCCGAGGCTGAGCAGCCGCCCAAGCGCGCCACCCCCAAGGCGCTGGAGACGCTGCGCCGCTCCCGCATGTGGCGCCTGGTGTCCACTGGCGTCAACTATGACATCCACAAGGTGTGGCGGGCGGGAGGAGTATGGGCAGACATGCCTATCTGACGCTCATGGGTGTGTATGTCACTGCATCGAGTTCATGCGCCTTGTCTTCTGCTGCCAACGCATCACTAGCCCAGCTGGTGTCTGCCGCTGCCCACTCCCCGCCTCACAACCTGTCCAATGCTCCTGTCGTTCCTCTTGCTCTTTGCAGGTGGTTGAGACCGACGAGCGTGTGGCCGAGATCCACGCCAACTCGGAGCAGTTTGACAACAAGGCCGAGACCAGCTTCAAGTACCTGCAGGTGGGCAGGGGAGGCAGGTTGTCTGGGTGGGTAGCATGGGCAGAGGAGGCACAAGCGTGTCGGCGGCGCCAGGTTGACATGCCGCAAGGCGGGTCCTGCTGCGCACTTAGTCGACCTCTTTAGACGATCCCCGCAGGTCTGCACCGCCTGCGCCAACGCGTTTGCGCACGGCTCCAACGAGGTGGCCAACTCGGTGGGCCCGCTGGCCGCCATCTACCAGGTGGGCAGTGGGTGCAGGCTGCTGCAGCGATGTATGGCATGTCAACACGCATTGACCCTGGCAGGAAGGCGGCCGACATGCGATGATGCCAGCAACATGCCAGCAATCATGCAGACTGCACTCGTCAATCAAACCCGTGCGCGATGATCACGTGTACTCACCCACCTCACCTACCTGCCCGCCCCCGCCCCCCACTTGCCTCCCCCAGATCTGGCGCGACACCGAGGTGTCCGCCAAGAACCCGGTGCCCACCTGGCTGCTGGCTGTGGGCGGCGCCGCCATTGTGCTGGGCCTGGCCACTTGTGAGTGCTGTTGGGAGGGCTGGTGCGGTTGGGCAGGAGGAGAGCGGCAGAAGGGCGCTGCAGCCGGCAGGCTGTGGGCCCATGTTTGTCTTGCCTCCCGGGCCCTGCCACATGCTGCAGCTTGAGTGCCTCCAGGCTGACACCTTCAAGTTCCTCCCCTGTGCGTCGCTTTTCACCTGCAGATGGCCACCGCGTGATGCGGGCCCTGGGTGTGAAGATGACTCGCCTCACCAACTCCCGCGGTGCGCACCGTGCCGCCAGCTGCTGCTGTGCAGCTGCAAGCTGGTACATGCCTGCGCCCTTGCCGCTTGCATCGACACACTGCCCGACGCTCTTACAATCTTTGCGAGCGCCGCGCTGGACGGCCGGCCACTCTGCCTGCTACCCGACACGCGTGCTGACATGCACGCTCCGCCTGCTGCGCCCGCTCCGCAGGCTTCTGCGTTGAGCTGTCCGTGGCCGCTGTGGTCATCGTTGCCTCGCGCTACGGCCTGCCCATGAGCTCCACCCCTGCTACTGTGGGCGCCATTGCGGGCGTGGGCCTGCTGGAGGGCCGCTCCGGCTTCAACACCCGCCTCTTCCTCAAGTTCTGCGCCGGCTGGGTCATCACCATCGTCGCCACCGTGCTCCTGAGCTGCGCCTTCATGGCCCAAGGCCTCTACTCCCCCAACAAGAGCTGGTGCGGCACAGGGGGCGGGGCTTCTGGTAGGGTGATGTCGACAGCAGCAGCAGCAGCAACCGCACTGGCTGGCCTGCTGGGCAGCGGGGGAAGCAGCAGGAGGGGAGCAGCCACAGGCTCGCTCGCACGACTCCAGCTTGCTCACTCCTCCCCACCTACCGGCCTGCCCTTGTCCCCTGCAGCGCCACCCAGCGTGCCGATGTGGGCGCTTACCTGAACAGCACCGCCAATTATGTGGCCACGGTGCTGTACAATGCGGGCAACATGACTAGCAACGACACGCTGCTGGGGCAGTCGCAGGTGCGTGGCTACAGTGAATGGGATGCAAGACTGCGATCATACCGGTGCTGCAGCAGAGCTATCTGCGGGGGGTTGTGCACCTGCCCTGCCAACCAGATTGCTTGTCGGTCATCTCACTCCACCGCCCCACCCCACCCGTCCCTGCAGAACATCACCACTCTGACGGCGGGCCAGCAGGTGCCGCTGACCAGCCTGTGGGGCCCCATGGACACCCAGGCACTGGCTCTGGGATACCTGGCCAATGACACCGTGACCATGCTGCTGCAGTAGCAGCTGCCATGCAAGCCACCTCTGCATCCCAAGACAGCAGGGGAGGCGCGCTGCTGCTTGCCCGCTAGTGCTGCCACAGATTGGCGGCGCCGCTGGTGCAGCGGCCGCCGCCCCTCTCCTGCAAACCGAGTGGGTCGGCTGCCGGCCAACGTGCCGGCCCCGGCCAACCTTTTTCATCAAGGGGCATTTTACCTGGCCCTCCTCTGAAGCTTAATACTCTTGATTCATACCTGTTTCATTGTCGCTCCGTTCATTTGCTGCCTAGTGCCGCATTGCCTCCGCCCCTGCTTGCCGCCCATGCCTCACCCCCTCTGCATTTTGGAGAACTGCCTGTCGGCCATTCGTTCCCGCCCACCCACGTTCGTTCCCGCCCACCCACA
>VFQQ010002176.1_pt1 | contig 23367 bp, 20 predicted proteins | sample 3512341 | NCBI WGS metagenome assembly VFQQ01 (sample SAMN10412373, study PRJNA504923) | tailings metagenome | isolation source: Relicate 2 Philex TSF1 revegetated site | place: Philippines: Tuba, Benguet | collected 2017-08-29 | reverse complement strand
GACCGCATGGAGATCATCCGGCTGTCGGGCTACACCGAGGACGAGAAGGTCGAGATCGCCAAGCGCCACCTGCTGGACAAGCAGTACGAGGCGCACGCCCTGAAGGCGGGCGAGTTCTCCATCACCGACGAGGCCCTGCGCGACCTGATCCGCTACTACACCAGGGAAGCGGGCGTGCGCAGCCTGGAGCGTGAGATCGCCGGACTGACGCGGAAGGCGATCAAGGAGATCATGACCGCCAAGTCCAAGCAGGTGAAGATCACCAAGACGAACCTCGAGAAGTACGCCGGCGTGCGGAAGTTCCGCTACGGCGAGGTCGAGGCGGAGGACATGGTGGGCATCGTCACCGGGCTCGCCTGGACGGAGGTGGGCGGCGAGCTCCTCACCATCGAATCGGTGATGACGCCCGGCCGCGGCCGCATGACGATCACCGGCAAGCTCGGCGACGTGATGCAGGAATCGGTGCAGGCGGCGAAGTCCTATGTCCGCTCCAAGGCGCTGAAGTTCGGCGTGAAGCCGCCGACCTTCGACCGCAAGGACATCCATATCCACGTGCCCGAGGGGGCCACCCCGAAGGACGGCCCCTCGGCCGGCGTGGGCATGGTGACCTCGATCGTCTCGGTCCTGACCCAGATCCCGATCCGCCGCGACATCGCCATGACGGGCGAGATCACGCTGCGCGGCCGGGTGCTGGCGATCGGCGGGTTGAAGGAGAAACTGCTCGCGGCTCTCCGGGGCGGCATCAAGACGGTGCTGATCCCCAAGGAGAACGAGAAGGACCTGACCGAGATCCCCGAGAACGTGAAGAAGGGCCTGCAGATCATTCCCGTGTCGCATCTGGACGAGGTGATCAAGCACGCGCTGGTCCGCGAGCCGCTCCCCATCGAGTGGAACGAGGACGAGGAGGAGGCGAAGAAGCCCCTGCCCGCCGTCATCGAGGGCGATACCGAGGGCGTTACGACCCATTGACAAACGCATCGGGCGTGCTCTCGCGGGCGCGCCCGATGCCGCATCAAACCTAGGGATATCACCGAAATCTCTTTGACGTTGCTTTCTGGGCGGGTCTATCCTGCCGGCCTTCGCGTGGCCGCAGGGCCGCGCAGAGCAGCACATATCAGAACCGTTCGAAACAGACAGAAGGGGGCAGCCCGTGAACAAGGTCGATCTGATCGCCAAGGTCGCCGACGAGACCGGTCTTTCCAAGACCGACGCAACGAAAGCCGTCGATACCGTATTCGACTGCATCACGAAGGCGTTGAAGAAGGGCGACGAGGTGCGACTGGTCGGCTTCGGCACCTTCAGCGTGTCAAAGCGCGCCGCTTCCACCGGCCGCAATCCGCGCACCGGCGAGGCGATCAAGATCGCGGCGTCCAAGCAGCCCAAGTTCCGCGCGGGCAAGGGCCTGAAGGACGCGGTGAACTGAAGCCTTCGCCGCCTTTCGCGGCAGGTCAGGATTTCAAGCCGGCCGTTCAGCCCTGGACGGCCGGTTTCACGTTCCGGCGATCCGGCCCGGGGCGGCCGGGGCGCGGGAACAGGCTTTCCGGGCGGTTAGCTCAGTTGGTAGAGCATCTCGTTTACACCGAGAGGGTCGGAGGTTCGAGCCCTTCACCGCCCACCAGTCTTCACTCGCGGAACGGCGCGGCGGCGCCGCACGGCGGCCCGCCGGGCGGCACCGGGCGCGACCCCGCAGAGCGAGTGTTCGCCAAAGCAGGACGCTTCTTTCCATGACCGAGATGTCCCCGATCGACCGGCTGCGGCACGGCTTCGCCGGCCCCGCGTCGCTCCTCCTCGGTCTCGAGGTCCTGTCGGCCGATGCCGAAGCCGGCATCGTCGTGATCGGCTTCACGGCGAAGCCCGAATTCTGCAACCCGATGGGCGTGGTCCAGGGCGGTTTCCAGGTCGCCATGCTGGACGATGCCATGGCGATCGCCGCCGTCGCGAGGTCGGGGTTCAGCGTCTTCGTCCCCACGCTCGAACTGAAGACGAGCTTCCTCAGGCCCGCCCTGCCCGGCCGCCTGGTCGCCACGGGCAAGGTGCTGCAATGGGGCAAGTCGACGGTCTTCCTGGAAGCGCACCTCAAGGACGCGGCGGGTACGCTGCTCTCGGTCGCGAGCGCGACCGCGAAACTGGTGCCGCGCGAGAAGCTGCGGAAACCCGCCCCCTAACCCTGCTTGCCCAGAGTCTCCTTCAGCAGCATGTAGACCTTGCCGACATCGGCGGTCAGGAAGGTCGAGGTCAGCACCTCCTCGTGCTCCACCTCCTTCGCCCGGGCGAGCAGCTTGTCGAAGTCGCGCAGGTAGAGATCCGCATAGCGGCGGAAGTCGGGATCGTCCTTGTAGCGCGCACGCAGGCGCTCGACATCGGCCGTCTTGGCGAGACGGCGGGCGAAGATGCCGCGCTCGCCCTTGACGTAGCGGGCCCAGAGTTCCTCCGCGAGATTGCGATCCACCTGCCGGGTCAGGTCGATGGCGAGCGCGTTGAGACTGTCGGTGAGGAAGGCGGCGGCGCGCAGGAAGCTCTCGCCGCGCAGCGTCGAAGCGGTGTCGCGCAACGCCTGCTCCTGCGCCGCCACCTCGGCTGAAGCGCGCGACAGCGCCGCAGACTGGTCCTTGAAGCGGTCGATCGAGGCCTGCGCGCGCTGGGCGGCGCGCTCCGCCGCCGCGGCCAGTTCCTCGGCCTGATGCTCGAGTCCGCTTCCCGTCGCCTTCACCTTGGCGAGGGTGCGGTCGGTGGCGGCATCGAGCGATTCCGTCCGCCGCTCCAGCGTTTCCCCGATCTTCTCCATGCGCTCCGCGAGCACGGACGCCTTGGCCGTGGCCTCATCGGCATGGCGCGACAGCGCGACCGCCGCCATCTCGGTCTCGGTCTGGGCCCGGCGCGTGGCCTCGATCAGCTCCTCCCGGTGATTGCGCAGCACCTCGCTCGCGACCTCCAGCCGCGAACCGGCCGCGCCCGAGGCGGCGACGAGGTCGCGCGCCCGTTCGTCCAGCACCGCCCCCAGCTCGCGCAGCCGCGCCTCCGCCGCCTCGCCCGCGCTGGTGAGCGACAGCGACTGCCGTTCGAAGGCGGCCGAGGCGGCTTCGGTATCGCGCGACACGCGGTCGGCCGCCGCGGTGAGTTCGCCGGCGCGGTTGCGGAAGGTCTCGCCGATCGTCTGCGCCTGCATCGCCAGGTGCGAGGCGATCCGGGCCAGTCCGTCGGCCTGGCCCTGGAGGATCTCGCGAATGCGCTCGGCCTCGCCGGTCGCGCGGTTGGCGGCCTCGTGGAACGCGCCTTGCGCACCGGTCGCGGCGAGACCCGCCTTCTCCGCCTCCTGGCGGGCGAGTTCGGCCGCCCGGGTGAACCCTTCGAACAGGCCGCGCGCCTCGGTCGCTGCCTTCGTCAGCGCTTCCGCCCGCTCGCGGGCACCATCGCCCAGCGCATAGAGCTCGGCCGAGGCCTGCTTCGCCAGTCCCGACAGCTCACGGGTCTGGTCGGTCGCGGCGGTGCCGGCCTGCCGGACGGAGAGGACGGCCTGCTCGGCGGTATCGGAGAAGGCCTTGAAGCGGTCGCGCGCCGCGGTCTCCGCTTCCGCCAGCCCGGCCGCCGCCCGGTCTCCCGCCTCGCCGAGCGCCCGCATCTCGGCCCGGCTCGCCTCGCCCAGTTCGCGCAGGCGCTGTGCCGCACGCTCGGCGGAGGCGTCGAGTTCGGCCGACTGCCGCCGGCTGGTCTCGATCGATTCGCGAAGCTTTCCGCTCGCGCCCGTCGCCGTCTCGTCGATCGCCTCGGCCTGGCGGCGCAGCTTCAGCGCCGCGTCCATCGACTGTTCCTCCGCCCGGCGGGCGGCGGCCAGCACGTCCTCCTGCCCGCGGCGAAGCACGGTGTCGATCTCCTCGACCGAACCCGCCACCTCCTTGGCGAGGCGCTGGATCTCGCTCTTTCGGGCCGCCAGCATGTCGGACATGCGCTCGGCCCGCTGGCCCGCGGCATCCGCCGCGCCGGTCAGGGCCTCCGCCTGCTCCCGATAGCTCTCCACGAGGCCGGTCGCCTCGATCCTGGCGCGCTCGTTCATGGCCGCGAGCAGGGCGACCTCGCGCTTGGTCAGCTCGGTCAGGTCGCGCATGCGCTGGTCGGCTGCCGCTGAAACCTCGCCCAGCTGTGCCGTTTCCTTCGAGATGCCATACGCGGCGGAGCGCGACTGCTCCAGCGTCTCCTGGACCGTCTCGGACAGACGGTTCAGCCGCCCCTCCAGGGTCGTCGTATGGTCGGTGAGCTGGGCGGTGCGTCCCTCCACCACCTCGCCCGCTTCCGTCACCCGCTTCACCGCCCGGTCGCCGGCGGCTTCGAGTTCGACCGCCTGGCGATTGAAGGCGCCGGTCGCCTCCCGCACGCGCACGGTGGCCGCGTCGGCGGCCGCGCCGGTGGTTTCGGTCCGGCGCCGGAGCGCCTCGCTCGCGCTGTCGACCCGGGTGACGAAACTCGCCACCCGGCTTTCCGCCTCCTGGGCGCCGGACTTCATCTCCTCCACCGCGTGGCGAGCCCGCGCCGCCGCCTCGTCGACCGCGGCCAGCAGCGCGCCCGCCTGTTCGGAGAAGGCCGAGCCGGTGGCGGCCGAGACCTGCTGCGCCCGGTCGGTGACCTGGGACAGCGCGGACGCCTGCTCGCGCAACGCCTCGCGCGCCAGTTCGAGCTTCGCCGTCACCACCCTTGCGGCATCGCCGATGACATCGGCCTGCTGGCGCGCCGCTTCATGGATCGCATTGCCCTGCATGACCACGGCGGAGGCGATCTTCGACAGTTCCTCGGCCTTCGCCTTCATGAAGGCCTCGACCCCCGCGGCACGCTGTTCCAGCGCCGTCGCAGTGCTGTTCAAGGCCTGAACATGTTCGCTGCGGGCAAGGTCGATCACCGTCGTCTGGCGGCGCGCGATCTTGTCGAATCCCTCCGCCCCCTCCTGCAGCAGCGCGCGCAACTCGCCGGTGACGCGAATCAGGTCCTGGGCCGCGGCATTGGCGGTGCCGACGGCGGATTGTGACAGTTCGCGCACCACCCGGGTCTGCTGGTCGAGCGTCTCGGTGATCTCGCGCAGCTGACCCGTCGCCTGTGGTGTCGGGTAGCTGAGATCGGTGAGCAGGCGGCTGAGGGCCGCCGCCTGGCGCCTGCGTTCCATCCCGATCAGAGCGAAGCCGAGATAGGCCCACAAAAGCGCCAGCGGGGCCAGAATGCCGGTAAACAGCGCGCCGAGTTCATGCGGGGCGAGCGAGTGAATGTTGCGCCAGTCCCAGCTGACCTGAACCCCGTAGCCGGCCAGACCGAGCCACCCGAGCGAAAGTACGATGCCCAGGCCGTAAAGCTGGCCCCGACGGCGGGCGAGTCCATCCGCCAATGCCTTCTCCGTGGATTTGGTTGAAGACAGCGCCGCCTCGGAATTGAAGCCTTCTGCGAGCGCCATGACGCCCCCCGAATCGTGATGACCAGATGATCGAACCGCCCAGGCGTGGCGTCAATCGCGGCTCCCGGTGCATGATGGGCCCCCAACCGGCAACAGGGAGACACGCCGTGCACAAGGTCCACAATCCATCGACAATCGCCAAGCCCGTAGCCCCATCCTACAGCATGGGGATCGAAGTGGCTCCCAACGCGCGCTGGCTTCACATTTCCGGCCAGGTGGGGACGGCACCCGACGGCACGATTCAGCAGGGCATCACCGCCCAGGCGGAACAGTGCTGGAAGAACATCGTCGGGGTCCTGAACGCCGCCGGGATGGACCTCGGCGACATCGTGAAGGTGACCACCTTCCTGACCAGCAAGGACCATATCGCGGCCGCCCGCGAGGTCCGCGCCCGCTACCAATCGGGCGACTATCGCCCCGCATCGACTCTGCTCGTCATCGACGCCCTGGCGGCCCCCGACTATCTGATCGAGATCGAGGCGGTGGCGGCGAAAGCATAGGCGTTCCCGTCCCTCTGGGGCGGGCCGTCGGCGAATTTGTCCGCCGGGAGGGGATCGCCGCGGGCGATTCCACCTCGGCGGACACTGCGCTAGCGCGCGGTGTAGCCGCCGTCGACGACGAGTTCGGTGCCGGTGACGAAGCTCGCCGCATCCGAGGACAGGTACAGGATGCCCTCGGCGATCTCGGAGGCCTGGCCGAGGCGTCCGATCGGGTGCTGGGCGAGCAAGTGCCTTCGCCGATCGTCCGGCGCCGGCGAATTGGCGATGCTGGCCTGAACCATCGGCGTGTCGATATAGCCCGGATGAACCGAGTTCACCCGGATGCGCCAGCCCGACTGGGCGCATTCGAGCGCCACCGCCTTGGTCAGGAGCCGCACCCCGCCCTTGGACGCGGAATAGGCCAGCGCGAAGGGCGTACCGACGATCCCCAGTATGGAGGAGATGTTGACGATCGCGCCGCCGGTCTCCTTCATCGCCGCCACGCCGAAGCGACAGCCGAGGAACACGCTGTCGAGATTGGCGGCGATGACGTCCTTCCACTGGGCGAGGCTGGTTTCGAGCAACGGTGAGCCGCGCCCGACGCCCGCATTGTTGACGACGATGTCCAGGCGTCCGAAAGCGCCCTTTCCCGCCGCCATGATCCTTTCCCAGGCCGCTTCCTCGGTCACGTCGTGCTGCAGGCCGAGGGAGGAGTTGCCGAGCGAGGCGGCAACCGCCTCCACGCCCGGCCCGTTGACATCCGTCAGGATCAGCTGAGCGCCCTCGCGCCGGAACAACTCGGCCGTCGCCTTGCCGATGCCGGAGGCGGCACCGGTGATGAGCGCGACCTTGCCGGCAAGCCGCCCGGGCGAACCCTGACCTGCGCTCATGCGATGGCGCCGGCGGTCTTCAGCGCGGTCAGGTCCGCGGCCGAGAATCCCCAATCCTTCAGCGCCTCCTCCGTGTGCTCGCCGGGCTTGGCCGGCGGGCGCTGGATCTGTGCCTTGGTCCGGCTGAATCGCGGCGCTGGGCCCGGCTGCACGACACCGCCGACCTCGACGAACGTGCCCCGCAGCTTGTTGTGAGGATGCTTCGCCACCTCGCTGGGTGAGAGAACCGGAGCGAAGCAGACGTCCGATCCCTCCATGATCTCGCACCACTCGTCCCGGGTCTTGTTCTTGAAGACCTCGGTGAAGCGGTCGCGCAGCTTGGGCCACCCCGCACGATCCCACTGCTTGGGCAGGTCCTCGTTGTTGAGCCCGGTGAGGCGCAGCAGTTCGTCATAGAACTTCGCTTCGATCGAGCCGATGGAGACGTACTTGCCGTCCTTGGTCTCGTAGACGTCATACCAGGGAGCGCCTGAGTCGAGGATGTTGTCGCCACGGGTCTCGCTCCAGCGGCCGATCCCCATCATCCCGTAGATCGCCGTGGTCAGGTGCGCCGCGCCGTCCACCATGGCGGTGTCGACGACCTGCCCCTTCCCCGACTTCGAGGCTTCCAGCAGGCCGCAGACCATGCCGAAGGCGAGGTAGAGCGCACCGCCGCCGAAATCGCCCACGAGATTCAGCGGCGGGGTGGGCTTGGCGCCCTTCCGGCCGATCATGTGGAGCGCACCCGACATGGCAATGTAGTTGATGTCGTGCCCGGCGGCATGGGCGATCGGACCTTCCTGGCCGAAGCCCGTCATTCGCCCGTAGATGAGCTTCGGGTTCCGCTTGAGGCAGACATCCGGGCCGAGGCCGAGGCGCTCGGTGACGCCCGGGCGGAAGCCTTCGATCAGGCCATCGGCCTTCTCGACGAGCTTGAGGACGGCCTCCACGCCTTCCTTCGTCTTCAGGTTGACCGCGACCGAACGGCGCCCGCGGTTCAGCAGGGCGAATTTCGGATCCGACGGAATGCCGAGTTCGGAATCCTGGGTACGGTCGACGCGGATCACCTCGGCGCCCATGTCGGAGAGGTGCATGGCGCAGAACGGGCCGGGGCCGATACCCGCGAGTTCGACGATACGATAGCCAGTGAGAGGGCCGGACATCAGTTCACCTGCCTTTCCTTGCCCACCCAATAGGGGGCTCTGAGTTCACGCTTCAGGATCTTGCCGCTGGGGTTGCGCGGCAGGACTTCAATGAAATCGACCGAACGCGGCACCTTGTAGCCGGCGATGCGAGTCCTGGCGAATTCGATCAGTTCGCCAGCGGTCACCTCGGCGCCGGGCTTCCGCACCACGATCGCCTTGACGCTTTCCCCCCAACGATCGTCGGGGATGCCGATGACGGCGACATCTCCCACGGCCGGGTGACCGTAGAGCGCGCTCTCGACTTCGGCGGGATAGATGTTCTCGCCGCCGGAGACGATCATGTCCTTCACCCGGTCGTGGATGAAGAGATACCCGTCGGAATCGAGATAACCGGCGTCGCCGGAATGGAACCAGCCGTCGCGCATCGCCCGCGCGGTGGCGTCGGGCAGGTTCCAGTAGCCCTTCATGACCTGCGGCGAGCGGCAGATGATCTCACCCACTTCACCCGGCGGAACATCGTTGCCGGCTCCGTCGACGACGCGGATCTCGACGTCCGCTAGCGCCTTTCCCGCCGACCGCATTCGATCCAGCGCGTGCTCGCCGTGGTCGGAAGGCGGGAGGTAGGTGATGGCGCCGGTCGTCTCGGTCAGGCCGTAGAGCTGGGCGAATCCGCACTTCATCACCTTGACCGCGCGGCGCACCAGTTCGAGCGGCATGGGCGCCGCGCCATAGGTGACGAGGTCGAGCGAGGAAAAATCAGTCTCTCCCGCCTCGGGCGCGTCCAATACGAAAAGGATCATGGCAGGCACCAGAAGCGCCTTGGTGACCCTCTCGCTCTCGATCAGGCGCAGGATCTGCGCGGGGAGGAAGTCGCGCGTCACGACGTTCTTCGACCCCGCATACAGGCCGATCAGTGCCCAGCCGTTCCCGCCGATATGGAACAGCGGCATGCAGACGAGATTGACATCCTCCGGCGTCCAGGTTCGGCCCCAGTTGACCGCGGAATCGATGATGATGTTGCGAAAATTGGAGTGCATGAGCTGCACCCCCTTCGGGTGTCCGGTCGTGCCCGATGTGTACATCTGGACGACCACGTCCTCCGCATCGATGGGAAGATTCGGGTCGGCCTCCGCCTGCCGGTCGCGCCAGTCGTCATAGGCCTCCCAGTCGCGGCGTCCGCCGTCGATGGCGATGATCTTGCGCACCGTCTTCAGGTCGGCACGGATCGTATCGATCACGTCGTAGAAGTCACGGCCCACCAGCAGTACTTCCGCGGCGGCGTCGTTCAGGATGTAGGCGATCTCGGGGCCGGCCAGCCGGAAGTTCACCGGCACCAGCACCGCGCCCATCTTGGCGGCGCCCAGCATCACCTCGAAGAAGGCGGGGCCGTTCTTGGCCAGCAGACCGAAGCGGATGCCGGTCTTCAGCCCCTCGCCGATCAGGCCGTTGGCGGCCCGGTTGACCCGCGCTTCGAGCGCGCGATAGGTGATCGTTTCGCCTTCATAGACGATTGCCGGCCGGTCGCCCACGGTCGCGGCATTGCGGCGCGTGACCTCGGCCAGCGTCCAGGACATTTTTGCGCGTTGATCCACGTTCGCGCTTCCTCCCGATACTCTTTACGCGGAGGCGGATATCAGGTTCGCCGCCGGCTGTGAAGCATCCGCGCGCGCCCGGAGGCCGTCAAGCCGAGCCTTCAGGCGGCAGGGCGATCCCCAGCGGCCGGAGGGAAAGTCGCCAGCGCGCCGCGTCCCGGCCGGGGCGGCACCCCGCCGGGCCGAACGGCGAGGGCCGGCCCGTCGATCAGCCCAGCGCCTTCCGGATCGCCGCCGCGACCGGCTCCAGCGTGGCGGGATCATCCACCATCTTCGCCTTGGCCCAGGAAGCCATCCCCGCGTCGCCGTGCCAGCGCGGGATCATGTGGATATGCAGATGGAACACGGTCTGGCTCGCCGCCGTGCCGTTGGCCTGCACGATGCTCACGCCGTCGCATCCCGTCGCCTTCCAGAGGGCGTTGCCGACCCTGTGCGCCGTGCGGGCGGTGGCAGCCATGGCTTCGACCGGAATGCTCGATATGTCGGGCCAGTGTCCCTTCGCCACCGCCAGGCAGTGGCCTTCCGAGAAGGGCTTGATGTCCATGAAGGCGATGGTCTCCTCGTCCTCGTAGAGCCTTATCGAAGGCAAGGTGCCCTCGATGATCCGGCAGAACACGCACCCTTCCTCCCGCGGCATGGCCATTGTCTCGCTCTCTCCTGAGAAAACTCGGCTGTCCCGTAGGCTACCTCATCCCGGAAGCGGGCGAAGCCCGCGTGCCGAAGGGTTGCGGCGGGTACATCGCCGGCGCTTCAATCGCGAGGGGTCGAGGGATATGATCCCCGGCCACTTTCGAGGAGACGACGATGAGCGCGAGCCCCGCCGTGGAGCCGGCGCCGCTGTTGCTGCGCGAGCAGGCCGACGGTGTCTGCCGGCTGACGATGAACCGACCGGCGGCACGGAACGCACTGTCGGAGGCGATGATCGACGCGCTGCAGGCGGAACTGGACCAGATCGGCGAGGATGCCTCGGTCCGCGTGCTGGTGATTGCGGGAGCGGGGCCGGGCTTTTGCGCCGGGCACGACCTGCGCGAGGTTCGAGGCAAGGTGGACACCGCCTTCTACGACCGGCTGCTGAAGAAGTGCGCGGCGATGATGACCAGCATCGTGCGCCTGCCGAAGCCGGTGATCGCCCGCGTGCATGGGATCGCCACCGCGGCAGGCTGCCAGTTGGTCGCCTCCTGCGATCTCGCCGTCGCCGCCGACGGCGCCAAGTTCGCCACACCCGGCGTCAATATCGGTCTCTTCTGCTCCACCCCGATGGTGGCGCTGTCTCGCAACGTGGCGCCCAAGCACGCCATGGAGATGCTGCTGACCGGCGACATGGTGGATTCCGGGACGGCGCTGCGGATGGGGCTGGTGAACAGGGTGGTGGCGGCCGCCGAACTGGACGATGCCGTGCAGGCGCTGGCGGCGAAGATCGCCAGCAAGTCCTCCTACACGCTGAAGGTGGGCAAGGAGGCATTCTACCGCCAGCTCGAACTGTCGCTGGACGAGGCCTATCTCCATACGTCCAAGGTGATGATCGGAAACCTGATGGCGGCCGATGCCGCCGAAGGGATGGACGCCTTCCTGGAGAAGCGCCAGCCGGTCTGGCGGGGGTGCTGATGGACCACGCCACTTACGACAACGGCTACATCCTCGGCATCCTCCGGTCCTGCAAGACGATCGCCATGGTGGGTGCCTCGGCCAACTGGAACCGGCCCAGTTTCTTCGCCATGAAATACCTGCAGGAGAAGGGTTTTCGTGTCATTCCCGTCAATCCGGGCGCAGCCGGACAGGAGATTCTGGGCGAGAAGGTCTATGCCTCGCTGAAGGAGATCCCGGACAAGGTCGACATGGTCGACTGTTTCCGCAATGCCGAGGCCATCCCCGCGATCGCCGAAGACGCGATCGCCATCGGCGCCAAGGTCTTGTGGATGCAACTCGGCATCCGCAACCAAGCGGCCGCGCAGCGCGCCGAGGAGGCGGGCCTCAAGGTGGTCATGGACCGCTGTCCCAAGATCGAATACGGCCGGCTGTCCGGCGAGATCGGCTGGATGGGCGTCAACACCAACGTCATTTCGAGCAAGCGGCGCAAGAAGGTCGGCGGCCGCACCTGACATAGCGGAGAGACTCATGACCCAGCCGAAACCCGGCTTCGAGACGCTGGCGGTGCATGCCGGTGCCGCGCCCGACGAATCGACCGGTGCGCGGGCGACGCCGATCTACCAGACCACGGCCTATGTCTTCGACGACGTGGACCATGCCGCATCGCTGTTCAACCTGCAGACCTTCGGCAATATCTACACGCGCCTCACCAACCCTACCGTGTCGGTGCTGGAGGAACGCGTCGCGGCGCTGGAGGGCGGGACGGCGGCCTGCGCCGCGGCCTCGGGCCACGGCGCGCAGCTGCTCGCCTTCCATACGCTGATGCAGCCGGGCGACGAGCTGGTCGCCTCGAAGAAGCTCTACGGCGGCTCGATCACCCAGCTCGGCTACAGCTTCCAGCGCTTCGGCTGGAAGACGCATTTCGTCGATGCCGACGAACCGGAGAACATCGCCAGGGCGATCACGCCGAGGACCAAGGCTGTCTTCATCGAGAGCCTCGCCAATCCGGGCGGCGTCGTGCACGACATCGAGGCGATCGCCAAGGTCGCACACGCGGCCGGCATTCCGTTGATCGTCGACAACACGCTCGCCTCGCCCTATCTCTGCCGGCCGTTCGAATGGGGTGCGGATGTCGTCATCCATTCCCTGACCAAATTCCTCGGCGGGCACGGCAATTCGCTGGGCGGCATCGTCGTCGACGGCGGGACATTCGACTGGTCGAAAGAGCCGGGGCGGTTCCCGGCCTTGAGCGAGCCGACGCCCTCCTACCACGGGCTCCGCTTCCACGAGACCTTCGGCAACCTCGCCTTCGCCGTGGCCTGCCGGGCCGTGGGCCTGCGCGACCTGGGGCCGACGCTCGCCCCCATGAACGCCTTCCTGATCCTGACCGGGATCGAGACGCTGCCGCTGCGCATGCAGCGGCACAGCGAGAACGCCCTGAAGGTGGCCCGCTTCCTGAAGGACCATCCCAGGGTCGCCTGGGTCTCCTATGCCGGCCTCGAGAGCGACCGCTATCACGGCCTCGCCAAGAAGTATCTGCCCAAGGGCGCGGGGGCCGTCTTCACCTTCGGCGTGAAGGGCGGCTTCGAGGCCGGGGTCAAGCTGGTGGAAAGCGTGGAGATCTTCTCCCACCTCGCCAATATCGGCGACACCCGCAGCCTGATCATCCACCCGGCATCGACCACCCATCGCCAGCTCGAACCCGCGCAGCTCGCCGCCGCCGGGGCGGGGCCGGACGTGGTTCGGCTGTCGATCGGAATCGAGACGGCGGAGGATCTCATCGCCGATCTCGACCAGGCCCTGTCGCAGGCCTGACGTTGAACCTGAAGGCGTCGATCGTCAGGGGGCTCAACCGGCACGTCCTGCCGCGCTGGCGGCTGACGTTGAAGAAGTCCGCCAACGAGGCGGATGCGCTGCCCGCGCCGGGCCCGATGCGCGACCGCCTGGTCGGCAACGCGGCGGCCCTCCTGCAGCCCTGGGCCGACGGGATCGCGATCGGGGCGGATGCGAAGGCGCTGATCGAGGAGTTCATCGCCGTCTTCGCCCGCCGCCCGGTACGCGACAACGCGGGGGGGAGCGGCTTCAACGGTTCACTCTGCCTGTTCGCGGCGGTGCGGCTGCTGGAGCCGGACCTGATCGTCGAGAGCGGCACCTGGAAGGGCCATTCGGCCTGGCTGTTCCGGCAGGCTGCGCCGAGGGCCCGCATCGTCACCTTCGACATCGAGCACGAGAACCTGGAGCACCGCGAGCCCGGCGTGGACTACCGGCTGGGCGACTGGATGGGCCACGAGATCGCCGCCGAGGGGAACGCGCTCGCCTTCTTCGACGACCACGTCAGCCATGCGCGCCGCATCCGCGAGGCGCATGCGCGCGGCTTCCGCCAGTTGCTGGCCGATGACGACCTGCCGGCGGAGGCGCTGTTCGTCACCGGCCTGCCCCCCGCCCCGACCGCCGCCATGCTGGCAGATCCGGCCGTGCAGGCCGGGCAGGTCTTCGCCTGGCGTTACCGGGGGCGGGACTTCTCGCTCACGGTGACGGAGGACGACATCGCCGCCCGCAGCCTGATCGCCGGACGGCATGCCGCGCCGGACCTGGCACCCGCCACCTACCATCCCCGTCACAACGGCGTCACAGTGCTGCGCCTGAAGTCCTGAGGAGAACAACGATGGCTGACGATCTGATCCTGAAGGGCGGCACGGTGTTCGACGGCACCGGGGCGCCGCGCTACCGAGCGGACATCGCGCTCAAGGGAGAGCGGATCACCGCCATCGGCGAGCTGTCGGATCGCGCGGCGAAGAGGACGATCGATCTCGGCGGCCTCGCGGTGGCACCCGGCTTCATCGACGTGCACACCCATGACGACGCCGCCCTGATCGAGACGCCGCGCATGGAAATGAAGGCCAGCCAGGGCGTGACCACGGTGATCTGCGGCAATTGCGGCGCTTCCGCCGCGCCTTACGATAAGACCAAGGGTGTCGGTTCCGTGCTGCGCCTGCTGTTCAAGGACGACCGGCTGGTGGCGCCCAGCATGGAGGAGTTTCTGGGCAAGGTGGAGGCGGCGAGGCCCGCCATCAATTCCGCTTTCCTCGTCGGACATTCGACGCTCCGCATGTCGGTGATGGGCGACGATCTGAACCGGCATGCCCGCAAGGACGAGATCGCGCAGATGAAGGCGATGCTGAAAGGCGCGCTGGACGACGGCGCCATCGGCCTGTCGAGCGGACTGTTCTATCCGCCCGCCATGCCGGCGGCGACCGAGGAACTGATCGAACTGGTCGAACCCCTGGGGCCGGCGGGCGCCATCTACACCGCCCATATCCGCGACGAGGGCGAGAAGATCACCGAGGCGCTGGAAGAAGCTTTCGCCATCGGCCGCGCGGCCGGCGGGCGCACCGTCATCTCGCACCACAAGTGCAACGGCCGGACCAATTTCGGCCGCTCGCCGCAGACGCTGGCGCAGATCGAGGAGGCGATGAAGAAGCAGCCGGTCGGCTTCGACGTCTATCCCTATACCGCCGGCTCCACCATCCTCAGGCCCGAGATGGTGGACCGCGCCGACAAGGTGCTGATCACCGGTTCCGAGGTCATGCCGTCGGCGACGGGCCGCGACCTCGACGAGATCGCCGCCGAGATGCAGCTCTCGCGCCTGGAAGCCGCGAAGCGCCTCGTTCCCGGCGGGGCGATCTACTTCCAGATGCACGAGGACGACGTGCAGCGGATCCTGTCCCACGAGAAGGCCATGATCGGTTCGGACGGCATTCCCGGCGATGCGCATCCGCACCCGCGTCTGTGGGGCACCTTTCCCCGCGTGCTGGGGCACTATGCGCGCGACCTGAAGCTGTTCAGCCTGGAAGACGCGATCCGCCGGATGACCGGCCTGTCGGCCACCAACTTCGGGCTGAAGGACCGCGGCCATCTGCGCGCCGGGGCCTTCGCCGATATCGTCGTCTTCGATCCAGCGACGGTGGGCGACAAGGCCACCTTCGAGAAGCCGATCCAGCCCGCCGCCGGGATCGTCAGCGTCTATGTGAACGGCATGCCCGTCTGGTCCGAGGGGAAGGCCACCGGGGCGTCGCCCGGGCGCGTCCTGCGGCGCCAGGAGCAGCAGGCGGCGTGAGCGGCGATCCCGTACCGGCAATCGCCGAGGCCGCGGCGAGCGGCGAGACGGCCGTGCTCTTCGCCGACCTGAGAGCCACGCTCGGCGTGCCCGTGGTCAACCTGATCTGGCGGCACCTCGCCACCATGCCCGGCGCGCTGCCCTGGGTATGGGGCGCGGTGAAGCCTCTCTACGCCAGCGGTGCCGTGGTCGCCGCCGCCGAGGCGTTCAGATCCCGGATGACCCTGCCCTCCGTCCCCGTGCTTCCGGTGGCGGCCCTTTCGGCGGCCGGGCTCGGCGCCGCCGACCGCGCCGGCATAGACGGCGTGCTGGCGAGTTACGATCACAGCAACACGATCAACCTGCTCGCGCTGACGACGTTCCTGCGGCAACCGCAGGGCGTATCCCGGGACGCGCCGCCCGCTACCGGCGCCCCGCCGATGCCGGAGGCGCTTCCCAAGCTCCTGACCTTCGCCGAGATGGCGGAGCCGACCGCGGACCTGGTTCGCGCCCTGAACCTGCTCGGGGAGCGCGACGAGGGCAGGATCGTCGCCAGCATGTGGCGCCACCTGGCGCACTGGCCGCCCTTCCTCTCCCTCGCCTGGGTGCTGCTGGCCCCGCTCGAGGCGACCGACGCGCTCCGCCCGGCCATCGCCGCGAACCTGGCCTTGGCGGAGCGGCTGCAGGCCGGTCTCGCTCCCCGGCTCGGCCGGTCCGAACCGCCGGCCGCCGCAACGGGGGATACGGCACGCGCAGCCGTCCGAACCTTCGTCGACCATCCAATCGGCAAGATGGTCACCCTCTGCCGAATACTGAAGCAGGCGGTCCCTCCCCCGACCGCCCGATAAACCAGCAGATGCCGCCGTCCTGTTCAGGTGTCCACGAGTTGCTTTCGAGTCGGGCAGCGATTGCGCTAACCTGAGGGGATATCGGGACGGGGAGCCCGGGGCTGGCATGCTAATTGCCCAGGCTTTCGACGGTTCCGAGGGATTCAAGGCAGGGAGAGCACCATGAGTTTCAATAGGTTTGTCGGTCTTGCCGCGGGGGCCGTGCTGGCGATGAGCGCCGGGCAGGCCCTGGCGCCGCGGGCAGCGGAGGCACAGACCATCCGCGCCGTTATGCATTCGGACCTCAAGATCCTCGATCCGATCTGGACGACCGCCTACATCGTCCGCAACCACGGCTACATGATCTACGACACGCTGTTCTCGGTCGATGCGAAGCAGCAGGTCCACCCGCAGATGGTGGGCAAGCACGAGGTCAGCGCCGACAAGCTGACCTACACCTTCACGTTGCGCGACGGCCTGCTCTGGCACGACGGCGCGCCGGTGACTTCGGAAGACTGCATCGCCTCGATCAAGCGCTGGGGTGCGCGCGATACGATGGGCCAGAAGCTGATGTCCTATGTGGACAAGCTCGAAGCCGTCGACACCAAGACCTTCAAGCTGGTCCTGAAGTCGCCCTACGGCCTGGTTCTGGAGAGCCTGGGCAAGCCCAGTTCCAACGTTCCCTTCATGATGCCCAAGCGCGTCGCCGACGGGAATCCGATGGAGCAGATCTCGGACTTCGTCGGCTCCGGCCCCTTCGTCTTCAAGCGGGACGAGTGGAAGCCGGGCGAGAAGACGGTCTACACGAAGTTCGACAAGTACAAGCCGCGCAGCGAGGCGCCGAGCGGTGTCGCCGGCGGCAAGGTGGTGAAGGTCGACCGGGTCGAATGGATCGCCATTCCCGACGGGCAGACCGCGGTCAACGCGTTGCTCAACGGTGAAATCGACCTGATGGAGGCGCCCAAGCACGACCTCTATCCGGTGCTCAAGAAGGACCGCAACATCCAGTTCTTCAACTGGAACGAACTGGGCAACCAGTACGTGCTGCGCTTCAACCACCTGCATCCGCCCTTCAACAATCAGAAGATCCGCCAGGCGGCGATGCTGGCGATCGGGCAGGAGGAATACCTGCAGGCGGTGATCGGCGACCCGGAATACTACAAGGTTTGCGGCGCGATGTTCGTCTGCGGCTCGCCGCTGGCCAAGGAGCCGGCCGACGGCATCCTGGTCAAGCCGAACATCGAAAAGGCGAAGGCCCTCCTCAAGGAGGCCGGTTATGACGGCACGCCCGTGGTGCTGATGCAGTCGACCGATCTCGACGTGCTGACCAACCTCGCCCCTGTGGCGAAAGCCCAGTTCGAGCGCATCGGCATGAAGGTCGACATGCAGTCGATGGACTGGCAGACGCTGGTCGCCCGCCGTACCAAGAAGGACGCGCCGGCACAGGGCGGCTGGAACGCCTTCCTCACCTCCTGGGTCTCGGTCGACATCCTGAACCCGATCTCCACCGCCTATCTGAACTCCGCCTGCGACAAGGCGCCGTTCGGCTGGCCCTGCGACGAGGCGATGGAGAAGATGCGCGACGACTACGCCAAGGAGCCCGACGCGGCGAAGCAGAAGGAACTGGCGGAGAAGATTCAGGCTCGGGCGCTCGAATACGGCACCTATGCCTGGGTCGGACAATGGTACAGCCTTGGCGTCTATCGCAAGGGCGTGATCGACGGCTGGCTGGCCGCCCCGGCGCCGGTGTTCTGGAACATGAGCAAGAAGGGAAGCTGATCGAACGCGAGTATCCAAATCGTGCTTTCCTTCATAGCGCGACGTCTTCTCGCCACCATCCCGGTCCTCGGGATGGTGGCGGTCTTCGTCTTTCTCATGCTGCGTCTCACCCCCGGCGACCCCGCCGCGGTGATCGCAGGCGACAATGCCTCCGCCGAGCAGGTGGACCAGATCCGCGCGAAGCTCGGCCTGGACGAACCCCTGCTCAGCCAGTTCGTCATCTGGATCGGCAAGATGGCCCAGGGCGATTTCGGTGAGAGCTTCTTCTTCAAGAAGACGGTCGCCGAACTGATCGCCCAGCGCATCGAACCCACCCTTTCGCTCGCCGTCTGCACCATCGTGCTGGCCATCCTCATCGCGGTGCCGCTCGGCGTACTCGCCGCCCATAAGCACGGCAGCTGGATCGACCGCTTCGTGATGGGCTTCTCCGTCTTCGGCTTCTCCATTCCGGTCTTCGTGGTCGGCTATCTCCTGATCTATGTCTTCGCCATCGAACTCGGCCTCGTCCCGGTACAGGGCTATCGCCGCATAGGCGACGGGTTCGGCGATTTCATAGAGAGGCTCATCCTGCCCAGCATCACGCTGGCGGTGATCTACATCGCGCTGATCGCGCGCATCACCCGCGCCAGCGTCATCGAGATCCTGGGCGAGGACTATATTCGCACCGCGCGCGCCAAGGGTCTCACCAATCGCGTCGTGCTGATGCGACATGCCCTGCGCAACGCCGCCGTGCCGATCATCACCGTGATCGGGATTGGCATCGCTCTTCTCATCGGCGGGGTCGTGGTGACGGAGAGCGTCTACAACATCCCCGGCCTCGGACGCCTGGTCGTCGACGCCGTGCTGGCGCGCGACTATCCGGTGATCCAGGTCGTGATCCTGATGTTCTCCTTCGTCTACGTGCTGATCAATCTGGTGATTGACCTGGCCTACAGCTTCTTCGATCCGAGGATCCGCTATTGACCGCGACCACCGAGCAACCCGTCGAGGTCGATGTCGCCGCGACCTCGGCCGCCGCGACCCGGAAGATCGGCCTGTTCGGCCGCCTGATCCGCAACCAGACCGTCGCCATCGGCGCGGTCATCGTGGCCATCATCGTCCTGATCAGCCTGGCGGCCCCCCTTCTCGGGACGACCGATCCGACCCAGATCAGCCCCGCAGCCCGCAATGTGAAGCCGTTCGTGGAGCGCAGCATCACCAACGCCGCGGGCGAGCGCGAAACGCGCATGTTCTGGATGGGCAGCGACAGCCTGGGCCGCGATATCTACAGCCGCGTGATCTATGGCGGCCGCGTGTCGCTGATCGTCGGGGTGACGGTTGCGGTTCTGAGCATAGCCATCGGCCTCGTGATCGGACTTGTCGCTGGCTATATCCGTTGGACCGACGGTCCCATCATGCGCTTCATGGACGGCATGATGGCGATCCCGGGCATTCTGCTCGCCATCGGCCTGGTCTCGCTCTGGGGTGCCGGGCTCGTCACCGTCATCTTCGCCATCGTGGTCCCGGACATCCCGCGCGTGGTGCGTCTCGTACGCTCCGTCGTCCTGTCGATCCGCGAGGAGCCCTATGTGGAAGCCGCGATCTCGGTCGGCACGCCTGTACCCCTCATCATGATACGGCACATCCTGCCGAACACCGTGGCACCGCTGATCGTACAGGGCACCTTCATCTGTGCCTCGGCGATGCTTGTGGAAGCGACGCTGTCCTTCCTGGGCATCGGCATTCCGCCGGATGTGCCGACCTGGGGCAACATCATGGCCGAGGGGCGGAGCTACTTCCGTATCCATCCGCACATGATCCTGTTCCCGGGCATCTTCCTCGCCATCACCGTGCTGGCGGTCAACATGCTGGGCGACGGCCTGCGTGACACGCTCGACCCCCGCCTCAGCAAGCGCATCTGAAATGACCGCTGTTCTCGATATCCGCAATCTGACCATCGCCCTGCCAAAGGGCAGCGACCGGCCGCATGCCGTGGAGAATGTCAGCCTGACCGTGGGGTCGGGAGAGATCGTCTGCCTGGTCGGAGAATCCGGCTCCGGCAAGTCGGTCATCGCCCATACGGTAATGGGATTGCTCGCGGGGGCTCTGAAACCCGTCGGCGGCGAGATCCTGTTGGAGAACGAAGACGTTCTGAAAGCTAGCGAAGCGCGCCTGCGCGAGCTTCGCTGCACCCGCATGTCGATGATCTTCCAGGAGCCGATGACCGCGCTCAATCCGGTCATGACCTGCGGCGACCAGATCGACGAGGTGCTGCGGACCCACACCTCCCTCGATGCACCCGCCCGCAAGAGGAAGATCATCGCCATCCTGGAGCGGGTGCGCATGCCCGATCCGGAACGGCTCTATGCGTCCTATCCGCATCAGCTCTCGGGCGGACAGCGCCAGCGCATCATGATCGCCATGGCGCTGATCCTGGAACCCGTCCTCCTGATCGCCGACGAGCCGACCACGGCGCTCGACGTGACGACCCAGGCGCAGATCCTGGAACTGATCCGCGACATCCAGCGCGAGCGCGGGACCGGGGTCCTCTTCATCACCCATGACTTCGGCGTGGTCTCGGAGATCGCCGATCGCGTGGCCGTGCTGCGCCTGGGCAACATGGTCGAACTGGGACCGACCAAGGATCTGCTCGCGAACCCGCGGCACGCCTATTCGCGCATGCTGATCTCTTCGGTTCCCAGCATGACCCCCAAGCACCGCGACCGCGACACGACCGCGACCGTGGTCCTGCGCACGGACGGGCTCAGCAAGACCTATGGGGGCACCAGCTTTTTCCAGAAGACACGCCCCGTGAAGGCCGCCGACGATGTCAGCATCGAGGTACGGCGCGGCGAGGCGCTCGGGATTGTCGGCGAGTCCGGTTCCGGCAAGTCGACCGTCGCGCGCTGCATCGCCCGCCTCATCGACCCGAGCGAGGGTCGCATCTATCTCGGCGGCGACGAGGTCGGCTGGCTGGCCAGCCGCGTGCTGCGCAAGCATCGGCGGCGAATCCAGATCGTGTTCCAGGATCCTTACCGGTCGCTCAATCCGCGCCGGTCCGTCCTGGAATCGGTGATCGAGGGGCCGATGAACTACGGCATCAGCCGCAAGGAGGCGACCGAGCGGGCACGTTCGCTGTTCGAGATCGTGCGACTGGATCCGAGCGCGCTCGACCGCTATCCGCACCAGTTCTCCGGCGGCCAGCGCCAGCGCATCTGCATCGCCCGGGCGCTCGCCATGGAGCCGGAACTGCTCATCGCCGACGAGGCCGTCTCCGCCCTCGACGTTTCGGTGCAGGCCCAGGTGCTGCAACTGCTCGACGACATCCGCTCGCGGCTGAAGCTCGCGATGCTGTTCATCACCCACGACCTGCGGGTCGCGGCTCAGGTCTGCGAGACCATCGCGGTCATGCAGAAGGGCAAGGTCGTGGAGTACGGGCTGGTGGCCCAGGTGTTCAACAATCCCCAGCATGCCTATACGCGCGAGCTTCTCGATGCCGCGCCGGGCAAGGGTTGGGAGTTCGGCAACTTCGCCGCCGCCTGAGGTTCACGCAGGCCGGGATTCCGTCTAGGATCGTAAGCAGCGAAAGCCGTTCATCCAGCCAGGGGAGGCCGCGCAGAGTGAAGCATCGCGTCCAGATCCCGCTTCGGCACTTTTTCGCCACACCGCCGACGCCATGCCCCTATCTGCCCGGGCGGCTCGAGCGGAAGGTGGTGACGCTGCTCGCCGGCGAAGATCCCGACCGGCTGCACGACGCGCTGAGCCAGGCCGGCTTCCGCCGGAGCCAGGATCTGGCCTATCGGCCCGCCTGCGAGGGATGCGGCGCCTGTGTCCCCGTACGCATCCCCGTTGACCGCTTCGTCCCCGGCCGGTCGCTGCGCCGGGTGCTGGGCCGCAACCAGGGGATCAGCGCCCGAATGATGCCGGCGATCGCGACGCGCGAGCATTTCGGCCTGTTCCGGCGCTACCTGCTCAGCCGGCATTCCGGCGGTGGGATGGCCGACATGGACTATGCCGACTACCGCGCCATGGTCGAGGAGACCCCGGTCGATACCGCGCTGACCGAGTTCCGGCATCGCGACGGCGAACTCTATGCCGTCTGCCTGACCGACCGGATGAAGGACGGATTCTCGCTGGTCTACAGCTTTTTCGATCCCACCTTCGACCCTTGCAGCCCGGGAACCTTCATCATTCTCTGGCATGCGCTGGAGGCCCAGGAGCGGGAACTGGGCTATGTCTATCTCGGCTACTGGATCGCCCAGAGCCGCAAGATGGCCTACAAGGCCCGCTTCCGCCCCCTCGAACGGCTCGGACCGGACGGCTGGCGTCCCTTCGAGACCGCGCCGGAGGCATGAGGCCAGGGCGGCGGGACCCGGACGGGGACGCCGGTGTTCGCCCTCGATCGCAATTGCCATGTCAAACCGGGACCGGCTAGGTTAGGGGCTGGAAAATCAAGCGCCGCATAGATGGCGTTTTTGTCAGGGGCTGGGAGTAATCTCGATGGGTGCGTTACTTGCGGCATCGCGTCTGATCGACGCGATGAACCGGAACGTCGGCAAGCTGCTCTACTGGCTCGTCCTGGTCATGGTTCTGGTCAGCGCGACCAACGCGGTGATCCGCAAGGTCTTCGACATGAGTTCGAATGCCTGGCTCGAACTCCAGTGGTACCTTTTCAGTGCCGTATTCATGGGCTGCGCGGGCTATGTGGTGCTCTGCAACGAGCACATTCGCATCGACATCGTGAACGCACAGTTGTCGAAGACGACCCGGAACTGGATCGAGATCGCCGGCCTCACCCTCTTCCTGATCCCCTTCTGCGTGATCATGCTCTATGAGAGCTGGCCCTATTTTTATTCCTCCCTGCTGTCGGGAGAGCAGTCGAGCAACGCCGGCGGCCTGATCCGCTGGCCCGTGCGCTCGCTCATGATCATCGGTTTCGTGCTGCTCCTCGCGCAGGCGATTTCGGAACTGATCAAGCGCATCGCCGTCATGCGGGGGCTCATACCCGAGCCCTACGACACCAAGGCCAGCGCGCACTAGAGCGAAAGAGGTCCCGAGATGGCCATCGTCCGTGGGGCTTTCTTCGCCCTGATCCTCGCCTTCGTCGTCCTCGTGGGGCTGTCGCTGATCAGTCCCGCCGGCGCTGCCGCGGCCTTCCTGAAGGCCGAGATGGCGCCGATCATGTTCGTGTCCATGGTGGCCTTCCTGCTCCTGGGCTTTCCGGTGGCCTTCTCGCTGGCGGCCTGCGGCCTGCTCTACGGCATCGTCGGCATCGAGATCGGCTTGTTCCAGCCTTCGCTGCTGCAGGCCCTGCCGCCACGCCTCTTCGGCGTGATGGAAAACGACACGCTGCTCGCCATCCCCTTCTTCACCTTCATGGGCCTCATCCTCGAGCGGAGCGGCATGGCCGAAGACCTGCTCGACACGATCGGCCAGCTCTTCGGCCCGCTGAGGGGCGGCCTCGCCTACGCGGTCATCTTCGTCGGTGCGCTGCTTGCCGCGACGACCGGCGTCGTCGCCGCCTCGGTCATCTCGATGGGCCTGATCTCGCTGCCGATCATGCTGCGCTACGGCTATGACCGG
>VFQQ010002174.1_pt1 | contig 23383 bp, 9 predicted proteins | sample 3512341 | NCBI WGS metagenome assembly VFQQ01 (sample SAMN10412373, study PRJNA504923) | tailings metagenome | isolation source: Relicate 2 Philex TSF1 revegetated site | place: Philippines: Tuba, Benguet | collected 2017-08-29 | reverse complement strand
AGTCGTGCCGCGCTTCCAGTCAACTCACGCTGCCTGGGCCGCAGCCATAAAGTCTCGTGCTAGAAACGCCATCAACCACATGGGAGCCCTCAAAGACATCTACGACATCCTTTCCGATATGACAGCCAAGGCGAAAGCGCCAGCGTTCAAGGAAGAAATAGAACGCCTCCGAAAAAGCGTTGCGGAACTCGATGAAGACAATGCGAAGCTCAAAAAATTGAATCAAGAGCTTGTTGCGGAGAATGCGCGCCTTGTTGATGAGAATGCGAAATTGAAAAGTCCGTCTCCTGAGAAACCCGCGAACTTCAAGCCAAAGGGAAAAATATTCAGAATCTAATGAGCGAAACGAATGCCTCGGCACGAACCTGGATTATTCATGAGCCTTCAGCTGCAAACGTCTGAAAGCCCATGCCTGCTGCGTTGGGTTGGTTTTGAAAGGCATCGTGCATTCACCAATGCACTCAGCCTTTCAAAACTGCACCCGCGTTGATGCCTGCGGCACCCTTCGGGCAGCTCCTTCGTCGCTGTCTGTCTCCGCTGCGCTCCGGCTGCATCCAAGGGCTTTCAGACGTTTTCGCGACGAATTTCATGAATAATCCAGGCTAAATTGAGTGCAATTCAGCGGCTCAGGGGGGACTGGGTAATGGCTGCCAGCAACTCGTCGAGTGACATGCTGACGATGGCGGTGGCTTTGTCACTCATGGCGAAGGGAAGGATGAGGGTGCGGTCATGGAGCATGGAACCGCAACTGTAAACGACGTTGGGCACGTAGCCCTCACGCTCGACACCCTCGGGGTAAAGCAAAGGCGATTTGAGGCGGCCAATGACTTTGGTGGGGTCGTGGAGATCGAGCAGGGCGGCGCCGATGCAGTATTTGCGCATGGGGCCGACGCCGTGGGTGATGACGAGCCAGCCGGCTTCGGTCTCGATGGGGGAGCCGCAATTGCCGATTTTGACGGACTCCCACATTTCCGCCGGGCGCAGGATGAGCTTTGGATCACTCCAGTAGTGGGGGTTATCCGAGAACATGATGAAGAGATTTTCGTCATCCTGGCGTGACAGCATGGCGTAACGACCGTCAATGCGGCGGGGGAAAAGGGCCATGCCTTTGTTTTGCACGGCACTGCCGTTGAGGGTGAGGACACGGAAGTGGAGGAAGTCCTCGGTTTCAATCAACTGGGGGAGAATGGCGCGGCCATTGTAGGCGGTGTAGGTGGCGTAGTAGGTGACGGCGCCGTCTTCATCAATGAAGCGGACGAAGCGGGCGTCCTCGATGCCATTGCTCTCATTGAGGGAGACGGGGAAGATGATGCGCGCGCTCATGGCGAGTCCGGGTGAGAAAAGTAACTCGTAGTTGGAGTCAGCGAGCCATTGGACGGCATCAAGGGTGCGGATGAGGTCCTGGGTGGCGGGGCGGGTTTCGAGACGGACGGAAGCGACGCTTTTGATGAGGTCGCTGCGGGTGAAGTGGTCGGCCAGCGGGGCCATCACAGCGATGGTGTGGTCGTTCTCAAAGCCCATTTCATGGAGTTTGATGATGAAGCGTATTTTTCGGTAGCTGGGGTTGGGGACGATGCCGGGGAGGGTGACGTAGCGGGATACGGGGTCGAGGGTGATGGCGCCGTCTGGAGTGACAATGCCGGCGCGAAATTCAATGGAGGAGATGTGGCCTTCGCCGGTGGCGCGGAGGCTCATGATGAAGCGAACGCCGCCCTCGGGCGCGCCGGATTGGTCGGGATGCCGGACAATGGAGGGATTGAACAGGGCGGCGGACTCGAGAGCGTACTCGCCGGAGAAGAGGGCGCCGATGAGGAGCTGCCGCTGGCGGGACAGGGGGCGTTGGGTAAAGATGTGTTGGCGGACTTTTTCGAAGTGAGCGAGGAGAAGAGGATCAATCTCGAAGTGACGGGTTGCGAACTCCTGGAGAACGTCCTGAAGCTGGAGGGCGACCTCGTCCTCGGTGAGGGCGAGGGCGCGCCCGATGATGGTGATGACACGCTGGGTTTCAGAGGGAATGAAGGGACGGATGATGACACGGGCGCTATCGGGGAGCAGTGTCACTTCATGGCGGCAGAGGTGGACGCGACTCATGGGGAGAGGAGGGGAGTGGCAGGAGCGACCTGACCGGCATTGTTCATGTCAACGAGGGCAAGATGAAAGGCGAGGGTGGATTCGGCGCCCTGGTTTTCATTGACGCGGTCGGGGTGGAGTCCGTCACTGCAGCCGCCGGAGCTGGAGTCGTAAAGGGGGAGGCCAAGGTCGTTGCGGCCGAGGAACCATTCGAAGGCGCGTTTGGCCTCGCGCGACCACAGTGGATCATGGGTGACCCGGAAGGCGTCCTGGCAGGCGGAAACCATGGCCTGGGCTTCGACGGGCTGTTGGTCGAAGTCGGCGCGGGCGCCGTCGCGCTGGTAAAAGCCGGCGCTGCCGACGGGTCTGAAGTGGCCGGCCTGGGTGCGCTGGATGGAGACGAGCCAGCGAAGGGATTTGAGGCCGGCTTCGAGGACATTAGCGTCGGGGATGGACTGTCCGGCGAGGATAAGTGCCTGGCAGAGGCGGGCGTTGTCATAGGTGACATAGGGTTCAAACCAGGGCCAGTGCTCGGTGGCGCAGGTGTTCCAGAGGTTGAGGAGCTTGGCGGTCAGGAGATCGCGCAAGGCGAGGGATCCGGTCTTGGGGTCGTCGGGAAAGTGGCGGAGGTACTCGTGGATCCCAAGGAGGGTGAAGCTCCAGGCCCGTGGCGAGGTGAAGGCGGCGGCGACGGGGAGGGCGGTGCGAAAAAGTTGGGCGGAGAGGGAGCGATGGCCCTCGTTACGGGCGCGGCCAGCGCCGCATCCGGAGGCCCAGAGGGCGCGGCCATGGCTGTCCTCACTGCCAGCGTCTTCGAGCCATTGGCGTCCATGGCTCATGAAGTTGCGGAAGCGTCCACTCTGCTGGTCAAGAGCGGCGGCGAGGAAGGCGAGATAGCAGGAGGAAAGGTGGTCGAGGTTTTGCGGGGGAGGCTGGCCGCCGAGTTCGTCGAGGAGATTGCAGAGGATTAAGGCGCGGGCGTTGTCATCGGTGCAGTAACCTTCATGAAAGTTGGGGACGTTGAAAATGGCGTGCTGGTAGATGCCGGTGCTGTCGGTCATGCGCAGTATATGATCGAGGCGGAGTGGCGGCAGCGCGTAGGGGCGGCTGCCGAGGGTCCAGCCGGCGAAGGCGGCGCGTGAAGTGGCCTTGCGGTCGGCGCGGGCGTGTTGGAAGGAGTCGAGGTAACGGCGGGCGGCGGCAGGCCAAATCATGTCGCGGCCAAGGGTGTAGGCGTCCTGGCGGATTTTGCCAAGGCGCGGCGGATCGTTGAGGAGATTGCAAACGCTGGTGGCGATGGCGTTGGAGTCGCGGAAAGGGACGAGGATGCCGCGGCCGTCGGCGAGCAGTTCGCGGGCGTGCCAGTAGGGGGTGGAGACGACGGCTTTGCCGGCACCGAAGACGTAGGCGAGGGTGCCGGAGGTGATCTGGGCCTCGTTGAGGTAAGGGGTGAGGTAGATGTCGGTGGCGCCGATGAATTCCTTGAGATCCTCGGCGGAGACGAAGCGGTTGTAGAAGATGACGTGATCTTTGACGCCGTGGTCATCGGCGAGGCGCTCGAGGGAGAGGCGGTAGCGCTCGCCCTCGCGGGCGACGAGCTGGGGATGCGTGGCGCCGAGGACGAGGTAAACGACGTTGGGATGCTGGCGAACGATCTCAGGCAGGGCCTGGATGACGTGCTCGATGCCTTTGCCGGGACCGAGCAGGCCGAAGGTAAACAAGACATTCCGGCCTTCGACACCGAACTGGGACTTGTAGAAGGCGGAGTCCACGAAGGGCATGTCGGGGATGCCGTGGGGGATGATGTCGATTTTGGTGCCGGGGACGCGATAGATCTCCCTGAGGATTTCCGCGCCCATTTGCGTCATGACGACGAGGCGGTCGCTGCGCAGCGCGAGTTCCTCCATGACTTGAAGCTGGGCGGAGTTGGGAGCGCGCAGGATGGTGTGGAGGGTGGTGACGACTGGCATGCGCACCTCTTTGAGCAGGGCGAGCAGATGGCTGCTGGCGGCGCCGCCGTAGATGCCGAACTCGTGTTGGACACAGAGAATGTCGGCGTTGTTGAAGTTCAGGAAGTCGGCGGCGCGGCGGTAGGAATCGAGATCTTTTTCGAGTATCTCAAAGCGGACACGCGTCGGGTAGTCGTAGCCCTCAGCCCGGTCATTGACAGCGCCGACGAAGCAATCAGCACTGGGCGCGGCAGCGGCAACGGACTCGCAGAGATCATGGGTGAAGGTGGCAATCCCACAGAGCCTGGGTAAGTAATCACCAAGGAAGGCGACACGCTGAGGCAGCGTGGTGGCATTCACTGGGAGTCTCTCCGTAGCTGCGACATGCTTTAAGGGACAGTAGATTGGGAGGTAATCAAGAGCGGATAGGTAAATCAGCCGCTCACAGGAATCGTTTGCATTTGCGGGCAATCGCGGCAGGCGCCAGGCAGAGTTGCCGGAGACTGGTTTGCGGACTCCTGGCAGGCCGGGTCTTGGAGGGGAACAGGCAGGCGCGGCTTTTTTTCAGGTCTCAGAAAAGCGTGTGCCAGGCGCAGCGCCACATCGATCAAGGGGTCCAGGCATTGGGCATGACGTAGCCGGCGTTGTTGTTTTTGGCGCGGAACAAGGTGCCACGCAGGGGTTGGAAGAGCGGGCTGTTGCTGAGGTTGGCAAGGGAGGCGTTTTTCTCGGTGGTCCAGTGGTTGAGGGGGCCGGCACGCAGGAGGAAATTGCTGTCGTAACCGGATGTGCCTGCCGTGGTGTCGCCATTCCAGAACAGCAGGCGGTCGGCGTTGGCGGCGGTGGAAGCGCCGGTGAAGCCCTGGCCGGTGGTGACACCGCGCTGGGCCGGGGATTGGGGCATCGGCCAGCCGCCCGCGCGCAAGGAATAGCCTTCCGCGAGCGGGCAGGCGAAGGGATTGCTGCGCACCAAGCCGCCGAGCAGGAGGGTGACGTTTTGCAAACGCGGGTGCAGCAGCAGGCCTTCGCAAGGGTTGATGATGCGGCTGCCGGCGTCGGCCAGGGTGGAGTCGCCATCGAGCACCCAGCGCGGGTTGCCCTGGTTGCGGAAGAGCCAGTAGAAGCGGAAGGTGCCGCCCTGGTAGAAAAGCACGCGGTCGGCGGTGGAGGGGTTGTTGGTGGCGTTCAAGAGCGGCTTGTGGATGAGGGTGTCGAGCGTCTGATGCGGGCGCACGGCGACGGTCTGCCCGGTGAGCGAGATGAGGGAACCTGTGAGGGTGTTGCGCGGGCTGGCGGTGTCGATGGCGATGGCGCTGGTCGTGCAGGCGGCTTCATCGAGCTCGAGCCGGTGGCCTGCCTGCGGCCCGGAGATGATCTCCAAGTAGTAATGGGTGCCCGGTGTGAGCGCGGCGGCGAAGCTGCCGCTGCCAACGGCGCCGTGAATGTGGAGCAGGTTGCCGGTGACGCTGTCGATGCCGCCGGAATAAATTTCGCAGCGCAGGAAAGGCATGGAAAGGGATTCCATCTGGTTGAGGTGCGTGCGGCGGAACACGCCGACCGCCTCGCTGTGGGCGATGGCTTCCGGCGTGCCGTTCATGTCGCTGTCGAGTTCGACGCGGCAGCGGAAGAACGCGGAGGCAACGCCTACAGGCAGGGTGCCGGCGTCTTGATAAACGGCCCACTCGGTGCCGTCAGCGTTGTATTCGATGACCGGGATGATGCCGGTGACATCGGTCCAGCCCGCGGGGCTGTCGGCGAGATTGGCGATGGTTTCGAGAATGTAACGTACCCCCGTGATGCCGGTGACACGCAGCAGGCGCACATTCGCGCGGGCAGTGAGCGGATCGATGACCACCTGCACCGGGCAGCGGGTTTTGATGCCCGTGGAGGGGTCGCAGTCGAAGGCGAACTCGAGCAGGTTGTCAAAGCGGTCGCCGTCCGGGTTGTCGTTGGGGCCGTTGCTGCCAGCGAGCGGGTAACGCGCCTGCCAGGCGGGCCAGCTCGTGGGTTTGCCGCGCACTTCAATTTGCACCTCGCTTTCGACATCGCAGCCATTCGCATCAATGGCGCGGATGACGAAGAGGCTGATGCCAGGCAGGCCGGTGGGCGTGCCGGTGATGACATTGCCGACGAGTTGCAGTCCCTCCGGCAAAGCGCCACTGGAGAGGGTGTAGAGATAGGGCCCCTCGCCGCCGCTGGCGGTGACGGCGGCATGATAAATGGAGTGCGTGTAGGCGTGGCTCAGTTCGCCCGGTGTCAGCGTCATCACCGGGCAGACGCGCAACTGCATCTCGCGTGTGCCCGCGCAGCCTTCGGCATCGAGCGCGCGCACGCTGAAAGTGCTCAGGCCAACGGTGTCCGGCGTGCCTTCGAGCGCCCCTGCGGTTTGCAAGCCCAATCCCTGCGGCAGCGCGCCTTCGGTGAGCGCAAACGCAAACGGCGGAGTCGCGCCGCTCCCCGTCGCGGTGAGCGTTTGCGCGTACGACTGGCCGACACGCGCGTGCGGCAGTTCCGGTGGGCCGACTTGGATCACTGGGCAGCTCATGAAGCCGAAGTCGATGCTGTGGTCGGACGCGCCGGGTCCGCCGGTGGTGAGAATGCGACCGACCCGGCCGTTGAGTGTGTTTTGTCCGCCGGTCAAGCCGCTTAGCAGAAGGCCGTCGTTGTCGCGCAAGGGGGAGCCAGCGCCTGTCGGGGCGCGGCGCAGTCCGGCCAGCGCGCCGCCGGGAAGGAAATTCGCGGGGCTGAGCGTGATGACGTAGTCGCTCGCGGGCGCGAGGTCGTTGAAGACGTAGGTGCCGAGTGTGTCGGGGTTGCTGCCACCCGTGGTGGTGACGCTGGCGACGAGGGCGCCCTGCGCGTCATGCAAGTCGAGCACGACACCGCCGATGCCGGGCTCGTCCGCGTCTTGAATGCCGTTGGCGTTGGCGTCGAGCCAGACACGGTTGCCGATCTGAATCGGCGGCGGCGCCAGCAACGGTTCGAGCGCGCCGAGGCCGTTTGCCTCGTTGAAGAGGCCGAGGTCCGTCGGATATTGCGCGCCGTAGTCGCCGCCTTCATACAAAGTGTAGGCGCCTGTCGTGGGGAAGGGGGCGCTGTTGTCGTTGACGCCTTCGCGCCGGCCGGTGCGGTTATCCAAACGCAGCACACCGCCGCTGAAGTCGCTGAAAGGATTCATGGCGGTGGTCATGACCGTTGTTTTGCCGGCGAGTTGCAGCAGGCTGCCTTGCGCGGTTTCCCAATGCAGGGCGCCGCCGGTGTGCATGACATTCCAGGTGGCGCCGTCATTGAACACGTCCCACTCGTAATGCTCGGGATAGGCGGCGCCGCCAGGTCCGGAGTGGGTGAGACCGCCGCTGGTGGGATGATCGTTGCTTCCCTCCAAAGCCCAGCCGGACTCAAGCCGGCGCACTCTGAGAATGTCACCGGCGGAGATGGGATACGAGTCGAGCGTCGAGGCGAGGTTGAAACGCTGCGCGTAACCGACTTGATCGCCAAAACGATCGCGCAGACCGAGTATCATGTCGCGCCCGTCAAACTCGATGTCCGCCAGCATCGGTTGCGGCCAGGCGATTTCCTCGGCATTGGTGACCATCGGGGTGACGGTGGCAGGATCGGAAACCCAGGCGCGCCAGTGGGCCAGGCGGTTCGGGTTGTTGGCGGCGCCGATGAAGGCCTGGCGCGGGTAGTTCAACGGCACGGTGAGTTCCAAAGTGAAGACGGGTGATGCCCCGACTGGCACAAAAGAGTGCACGAAGGCGTTGCTGGCGTTGTCATCCACCGATCCCACCCAGAGTTTGCCCTCATGCAGCGCCAGCGCGAATGGCCGATGCCGCCCCGCGCCGGTGGCGTCCGGGCTGTCCCAGGCGTGCACTAGCGCCGCCTGCGCCGGATCGCCGCTGGCCACATCAAGCGCGTAGATTCTCCGGTCGAAAAGATTCACCACATAAAGCGTCCTCATGTCGGCGGACAACTCCATGTCGCCCAGCGCGCGTTTGCCGACGCCGTCAAAGCTTTCGGAGTTCGTGTTGTTGGCGGAACCGATGTCGTAAACGCGTCCGTTTTGCTCGCTGAAATTATGGCCATCCGCGCCAGCGGTGTTGGGGACGGCGGTCAACGCGTCGAGGTGAATGATACCGAGCAGGCTGTCTGTGCCGGAGTCGAGCACATAAATCGCGTCCGGCCCGCCAGGACCGAAGCCGGAGAAGCGCTTGTGATAAGCACCGACATAAACCCGGTCGCGCGTCGTTTGATGGGCGATTCCGTAGGCCGCGCCGATGGTATCAAAAGCGGCGGAGCCCGTGGCGGCGAACTGCGCGGTGGGAGTCGTGCCGGAGAAGTGATGCCCGGTCGCTTGGTATGGCACGCGCAGTAGGGCGGTGGCGACGCCGTGCGTGCCGTTGTGAGCACCGGCCAGAAAGCGCGTCACCAGCACGGGCGGGTTGGCGTCCGTGTTGAACTTCACGGGATCGATCAAAGGCAGGTTCACATTGGCGGCGCTGGAGGCGCTCAAAAAACGCACGGAACTGCCGGCGGTGGCGCCTTGATAACCCGGTCGCAGATACGAAGGCAGTCCCGTGAACTCGACCCGGTAGGGGCCGGAGCCGGCGGCGTTCAGGGTGAACTCTCCGGTAAAACTGGTGGTGGCCGTGCCAGCCGCCGTTCCGGCGGTGTTGAAGGCGGTGACGATGACGCCTTCAACGCCGTATTCCGTCGCGTCGAACGTGCCATTGCCCTCATAATCAACAAACGCGCGCCCTGAGATCACCCCCGCCAGCGCGCCCTCCGGCAGCGTCAGGGCAAGGCAAAGCGCGGCCCAGCGAGTGAAAATAAGCGGAATCAGAAAGTAGGTTCTTTGGCAAAATTGAGACATGAGACGCAAAATCGTACCCTATTGTAATTATAATATCAAATAATATTCATAATTTTTTTACATTTCCACTCAGCCCGTGCCTTGTAAAGCCAGCGCGTAGCCGACGTTTATGAGTCATGACCTTTGCGCTTCGCCCGTCCGCTTGTTGCCTCTTGCTGGGAACGGCTTTCGCTGCCCGGGCGGAGGTTGATTTTGCCCGCGATGTGCGGCCCTTTTTCGCGGAGCACTGCCTGGAATGCCATGGGCCCGACGACTCCAAAGGCGGCCTCGTTCTGACCTCGCTGGAGGCGGCGATCAAGGAGCTGGACAGCGGCGCGCGCGGCATCGTGCCGGGTCAGCCCGAGGCCAGTGAGATCATCCGCCGGTTGCTCTCCACCGATCCCGACGAGCAGATGCCGCCGCCCAAGCATCGGGCCAAGCATCCCGTGGCCTCGGCAAAGGTCGCAATGCTCCAACGCTGGATCGCCGAGGGCGCCAAGTTTGTGGACCACTGGGCTTACCAACCGCTGCGCCGGGTCGAACCGCCATCCACCGCGCCGCACCCGATCGACGCCTTCATTCGCGACCGTCTTCAGCGCGAGGGTTTTCAACCCGCCGCTCCCGCGGATCGCATCACCTTGATCCGCCGGGTGCATTACGACCTGCTCGGCCTGCCACCCACGCCGGAGGAGGTGGACGCCTTTTTGAGCGACTCATCGCGTGATGCGTATGAGGCGATGGTCGATCGCGCGCTGGCCAGCCAGCACTTCGGCGAGCGCTGGGGTCGGCACTGGCTGGACATGGCGCGTTACGCCGACAGCGACGGTTACGAGAAAGACCGCCCGCGCCCGGATGCCTGGCGCTACCGCGACTGGGTTATCCGCGCCGTCAACGACGACCTGCCGTTCGACCAGTTCACCATCGAGCAGCTCGCCGGCGACCTGCTTCCCGACGCCAGCCCGGAGCAGGTCGTCGCCACCGCCTTCAACCGGCAAACGCTCACCAACACCGAGGGCGGCACTGACCAGGAGCAGTTTCGTGTCGAAGCCTGCTTCGACCGCACCGAGACCCTTGGCACGGTGTGGCTTGGCCTCACCATCGGCTGCGCCCGCTGCCACACCCACAAGTACGATCAGATCACCCAGGTCGAGTACTTCCAGTTGTACGCCTTCTTCAACAACGACGACGAAGTCACCCGCCAAGCTCCCACCCATCCCGAAGCCTGGGCCAGTTACGAAAAGCAAAACGGCGCCGCCGCGCGTGCCTTGATCCCGCTCAAAAAGAAACTCGATGCCGCCAAAAACGCCCTGCCGGTGCAATTGCCCGAATGGGAAAAAGGCGTGCAGGCCCGTCTCGCCGCCGCGCGCGCGCAGCCGGACCGCAAGCAGGTTTTCCAACCCGTCGCCGCCGCCACTGCGCGCTCGTTGGAAAAAGTCAAACTTGAGCGCCAGGACGACGGCTCTTTTCTCGCCATCGGCAAACAAGCGAAGCAGGACATCTATGAAGTCGAGGTGACCGGGGAAGGGCGTGTCATCAGCGCCTTGCGCATTGAGGTGCTGCCTGATCCCAGCCTGCCGAAAAACGGTCCCGGTCGCAGCACCGGCGGCAACTTCGTGCTCAGCGAGGTCGAGGCCGCGCGCGTCGATGCCAAAGGCGGCGCGCACGAACTCCTCCTGCACAGCCCCGCCGCCAGTTTTGCGCAGAGCACCTTCAAAGCCGACGGCGTTCTGGACGGCAAAGCCGACACCGGCTGGGCCATCAGCGGCGGCACCGGCAAAGCCCAAACGCTCACCCTGCAACTGGCCGAACCCGTCACCCTGGCTGCCGGAGAAAGCCTCCGCCTGCGTCTGCATCAGCACTACGCCAAAGGCGGCGAGCACAGCATCGGGCGCTTCCGCCTGCTCAGCGCCGCCGAGGAGACGGTGGCCTCCATCGCCCCCGCCGCCGTGGTGCGCATCCTCGATGAGGAACCGAAGCGACGCAATCCGGTGGTGATCCAGACGCTCTACGAGTGGATGGAAAAAGTGGACCCGGAAGTGCGCGAAGCCGCCCGCGTCCTCGCCGCCGCCGAGGCCAGGCTGCCGAAGCCCCCGCTCATGGAGGTGCGTGTCATCGGCCAGCGCGCGCAAAATCCGCGCGAGACCCGCATCCTGCTGCGCGGCGAATTTTTATCGCCCGGTGACCCCGTGACTCCCGGCGCCTTGAGCGTGCTGCCGCCGCTGCGGGCCGAGAACGGCGGTGAACCCACCCGGCTTGACCTCGCGCGCTGGCTGGTCAGCGCGGACCATCCCCTCACCCCGCGTGTCACCGTCAACCACCTGTGGACGCAGTTGTTCGGCGAGGGCCTCGTGCGCACCGTCGCCGACTTCGGCGTGCGTGGCGAGTCTCCCTCCCACCCCGAACTGCTCGACTGGCTCGCCTCCGAATTCATCGCACGCGGTTGGAGCCGCAAGCAGTTGCTGCGCCTCATCGTCACCAGTCAAACCTACCAACAAAGCAGCGACCCCGCCCTCGCCGCCAGCGGGCAGCGCGACGAGAAGGAGCTTCGCCGATTGCAGGAAATCGATCCGCTCAACACCCTGCTCTGGCGGCAGAACCGCCTGCGCGTGCAGGGCGAGATCGTGCGTGATTTGCATCTCGCCGCCGCCGGATTGCTCTCGCCCAAAATCGGCGGACCCAGTGTCTTCCCGCCGATGCCGAAGGACGTGGCCGACCTTAGCTACGCCAACAACTTTAAATGGGAAACCAGCAAGGGCGAGGACCGTTACCGTCGCGGTCTGTACACCTTCTTCAAACGCACCGCTCCGCATCCCGAATTGATGACCTTCGACTGTCCCGACGCCAACCTCACCAACGTCCGCCGCACCGTTTCCAACACCCCCCTGCAAGCGCTCACCACGCTCAACGCCGAAGCCTTCGCCGAGGCCGCGCGCGGCCTCGCCAAACGCGTGCTCAACGCTGAGAGCGACGAAGCCAAACTGCGCGACGCCTTCCGTTTCACTCTCTCACGCGCGCCTGATGAGCACGAGCTGCAAAGCCTCGCCAAGCTTTTGCAGGAAGCGCGTTACCACTATCGCCAGGCTGGCCCCGCCGAAGTGGAGGCCATGACCGGTGGCGAGCCCAACGAGTCCGCCCCCGAACTCGCCGCCCTCACCGCCGTCACCCGCATCATCCTCAACCTCGACGAGTTCATCACCCGAGGCTAAGGTGGGGCAACCATCCTGGTTGCCCTATTACAGTTCAAAGTGAAGCTAGCGCACGGGTCAGATGATCGCGATCGAAACAACCTTGAAATCGGTCTTCTCTGGTTTCTCATCGTGTATTTTACGGGGTCTGAGGATGCGGAGCAGAGCTACCGAGAAACAGTGATTGTGATCTTTGGCGTGATGTTCGTTGGACTCGTCGCCAACGCCGTTTTGGGCGATTCGCTGAGTTTCCTTGCGTGCCGATCAAGCTGGCAGCATTATATTACTTGGTGAATTGGTCCTGCGGGATGGATCGGAAAACAACTTTGAAGTTATGCGTTTGGTATCTGGTCTTGTCCATCATGGTGAGTATTGCAATGCACTTTCTAGTGGAAACCGCTAGCGAATGAAAACTCGAGCGTATCCTATCCACCCGGCTTTGGTCGTTTCAATTGCGGTCGCGCTATTTATTGTGGTCGGATTTCAAACCGTCCCCATTTTTGACATGGGCAGGGCGCAAAGACTGGCCCTGATCGGAGCCATTCCCTATGCCGCGATCATCCTAGTGGTCATGATTCGGAGAAGACGTGAACCGACAATGATGGACTTGGTCATGGTCTATCTCGCTCTGGCATTTGCCTTCGCCGCGATACCTTTCGCTCTTCGCGCATGAGATTACTCCTCCACTTTGTCCGTCGGCCTGATCTTGCTCGTGCCCGGCAGCGCGCTGAGAAAAAAGTAGCGTGGCGAATCCACTAGATCGCCGAGCTCGCGCGTGGCCACCGCGGCGAGCAGGCGGTCGAGTTCCTCACGCTCATCGGGATGGCCGGCGAGTTCACGATCCAGAAATCGCCGCAGGCGCAGGTTGGCATTCCATTCGATGGCCAGCGTGCCCAGGTTCAGCAGGAACAGCGCGATCCACACCGCCGCGAAGATCAGGATTGCGATGCGCGGCTGCGTCACCTTCAGCACCGTGGTCACTGCCAGCAGCAGACCGGTGAGCGTCGGTGCGTAGCGATTCAGACGAATGACGCTCTGCCGCCAGCGCAGATCACCCGCCGCATCCTGGGTCTGCAAGGCGTGTGCCGCCTCATGCAGGGCGACCGCCCAGGCTGACAAGGTGGTGGTATCGCCCACCCGCCGGCTCAAGAACAAACGCCGTCGCGCAGGATCAAAGTAATCCGTCACCACCCCTTGATGCCGAGCGATCTCCACTTCAGGCACCTCCTCGCTCTGCAAGAAGCGCTTTGCGATCTCCGCGCCCGTGAGCACGCCCGGTGCCTGCTTGCGCGCGCCGGTCGCCATCGCCTGCTGGTAACGCCGCGCCGCGTGACGGCTGGCCAGCACGGACAAGCCCGCGACGACGGCGATGAGAATCAAGACAAACGGCATGAGGTCAGTAGTAGCGGCGGACCGCCATCGCCGCAAGCCACGCGCCAAAATTACCGCGAGTCCCGCTTGCCTTGATTGCGCGCCGTCTGCACGGTCACATGCCCTTTGACCCGGGTATTGAGTCCGCTCTTGGCGACCTTGGCCGCCGTGTTGCGCTGTTTGATCGCCGCGGACTTGGCGGCTTTGTCCTCTTTCGAGAGCTTCGCGCCTTCATTGATGAGGGCCTTTTCTGCATTGCGATTGCGGGCGGATTTCATAATGACTTGTAGAGTATCAAATCGCCCCTGCCAACGTCAATCCTCCTTTGAAAAATCCTGTCAATCTTCCCCAAATCCTGTAAGTCCTGTCCCCTCATGTCCGCCAGTTCCACCCCCGCCCGCAAGACCCCCGAACAACTCCGCTCCTACCGCTGGTACGGCCGCGACGAACTCCGCTCCTTTGGCCATCGCTCCCGCGCCAAACAAGCCGGCTGGGGCGCGGAGGACTACGCGGGCAAACCCATCATCGGCATCCTCAACACCTGGAGCGACCTCAATTCCTGCCACATGCACCTCCGCCTCACCGCCGACGCCGTGAAGCGCGGCATCCTCCAGGCCGGCGGTCATCCCATGGAGATCCCCGTCATGTCCGTGGGAGAGATGCTCACCAAACCCACCGCCATGTTCCATCGCAACTTCCTCGCCATGGAGACCGAGGAAGTCCTGCGCGCCCATCCCATCGATGGCGCGGTCCTGCTCGGCGGTTGCGACAAATCCACGCCCGGCCTGCTCATGGGCGCTTTCTCCGCCGACCTGCCCGTCATCTACATGCCTTGCGGCCCCATGATGAAGGGCAACTTCCGCGGCGCCACCCTCGGTTCCGGCACCGACGTGTGGAAATACTGGGACGAAAAACGCGCCGGCAACCTCTCCTGGGACGACTGGTGTGAGATCGAGGACGGCATCGCTCGCAGCCCCGGCCACTGCATGACCATGGGCACCGCCTCCACCCTCACCGCCCTGGCGGAGACGCTCGGTCTCGTCCTGCCCGGCGCTTCCTCCATTCCGGCGGTCGATAGCGCCCACACCCGCATGGCCGCCGCTGCCGGTCGTCAGATCGTCGAGAACACCTGGCTCGACCGCAAGCCCTCCACCATCGTCGATCAGCGCTCCTTTGAAAACGCCATCGCCGTGGACATGGCCCTCGGCGGCAGCACCAACGCCATCGTGCATCTCGTCGCCATGGCGGGCCGTCTGGGCATTCCGCTGCCGCTTGATCTCTTCGATCAGATCTCGCGCCGCATCCCGCTCCTGGCCAATATTCGTCCTGCTGGCCAGTACCTCATGGAGGAGTTCTTCCTCGCCGGCGGCTTGCCTGCCTTGCTCAACGGCATGGCCGCGCTGCTGCACACCGAGGTACCCACGGTCACCGGCAAAACGCTGGGTGAAAACATCGCCTCCGCCGTCATCCATCAGCCCGACGTCATTCGCACACCCGACAATCCGCTCCAACCCGACGGCGGCACCGCCATTCTGCACGGCAACCTCTGCCCGAATGGCGCGGTCATCAAGCACGCCGCCGCCACACCTGAGTTGCGCACTCACACCGGCCCCGCGCTGGTGTTTGACAGCTATCCCGACATGAAAGCCGCCGTCGAAGATCTAAACCTCGACGTCACACCCGACCACGTTCTCATCCTGCGCAACGCCGGCCCCGTCGGCGCGCCTGGCATGCCCGAATGGGGGCAGCTTCCCATCCCGAAAAAACTCATCCTCCAGGGCGTGCGTGACATGGTTCGCCTCAGCGACTGCCGCATGTCCGGCACCTCCTACGGCGCTTGCGTCCTGCACATCGCCCCCGAGTCCGCCGTCGGCGGCCCGCTCGCCCTCGTGCAAAACGGCGACCTCATCACCCTCGACGTGCCCAACCGGAAGCTGCATCTGCACGTCAGCGACGAAGATCTCGCCGGCCGCCGCGCCGCTTGGAAACCCGCGCCGCCGCGCTACCATCGCGGGTATCCGAAGCTCTACGTCGAGCACGTCACCCAGGCCCACGAAGGCGCCGACTTCGACTTCCTGCAACACGGCCCGGCCCTGCCCGAGCCGGAGATCTTCTAAAGTGGTGCAAGCATCCTGCTTGCACTCAAACCCAAACGGGCAAGCAGGATAGTTGCCCGACCTTTCTCGCATCAAAGCCAGCGGATTGACGCGCGTCTGCAGGGGGAACGTCACGCGCTGACCGCCGAGGCCGTGGGACTCAAGAAAAGGACAGCCTGAAGGCAATCGCCGAGAGTCTTTGCTGTCGCCAAGCTGCATTGAGCAGAGGGCAAACGCCAACAATTAATAAATGAACAGCTTATTGTATAAATTATTACCTAGGAAGAAAAAATTTCTTGTCAATAGGTGCCATTTGATGCTGAGATCAAATTCTGATTGTTTATTTTGAGATAATCATTCCCCCTGATCGAACTGATTGAGCAATCATTCCAAGTTCAACCATTTGTGATTAACTGCAAAGATCATGTCTAGCTCATCCTCAAATGCGACTTACTGCGGGCCTGTATATATTGCCTTTGCCGATAGCTCGACGAACACGGGCGAAGTTGCCATAGGCGACCCGAGTCATTTTGGACTTCCACCGGGGTCGGAGGTTCTCGTGTTCGATTTACCTGTTCTCGTTGACCCAGTGACCATGGAGGATTGGCTGGCGGCCATTGAGGGCAACTCAACCTCGATGGAACTGCTGGGTTCGTATGGTGTAGGCATTGGCATGCAGCTCGAAAGCGGGGAGGTGCAGTCGGTGGGGGATGCGCCGGCCTTGCTGGAATTGGCTGGAATCAGCCTGCCCGTGAGCACCAGCAGCGGTACCGGTTGGTTCGACTTCGATCGCGATGCCTGTGGCGGCGGAGGAAGTAGCAGTGATTCAGGAGAGTCTGCGGAGTCTTCTTCAGAGTATTCGGAATCCTCCAGTGGCGGCGGCGGGGGGAGCAGTGACTCGAATGAGTCTGCGCAGTCCTCATCGGAATCCTCGGATTCTTCCGATGGCGGAGGTGGCGGCAGCAGTGAGGAAAGCAACTCTTCGACTTCGAGTGGCTCGGAGGATTCATCGGGTAGTGGCGGCTGGTCCTCCGACAGCGAGGAACCGTCAGGCGGGTCCTCGGAGACTTCGTCCACGACTTCCTCAATGGAGTCTTCGCAGGACACTTCGGACACGCCCTCTGATTCGTCGGCGGAGTCGCACGAGTCATCTGAGGAATCCTGGCCTTCTGAAATGTCTTCCGAAGAGCCATCCTGGCCCTCAGAGCCGTCAGATTTTCCGAGTGGGTCATCTTCGCCGGAAGAGGATGAGGAGCCGGAACCAGAAGAGGAGGATGACTGCGGTGGTGACGGCGATGATGGTCCCTGTCCAAAAGAAGAGGACGAGGAATCCAGTGATGAGGATACAGACGAATCCTGCGACACCTCTGAGGAGCCGGTCAAGTTCTCCAGCGGCATGCTCCAGCTTGCGGCGGTGGACTTGCGCTCCTCCGGTTTCGGCATTCCCTGGGGGCATAGCCGCAGTTACGCCAACAAAGTCAGTGACAACGCCCTCGGCGTGAACGGTTCGAGCTGGTTGATGCGGCAGTTGAAGGTCCTGGGTTTCGGCTCATGGACTCCCGGCAGCGGCCTGCCGCCGAAGATCTGCGTGATCAGTGGCCCGAACAGCAGCCTTTGGTTTGTGAACACCAGCGGCAGTGTTTTCGAGCCGGAGTTTGGCAGCCTGAGCACCCTGGTTTGGGAGTCCTCTGAGCAGCAGTATGTTTTGACCAACAAACGCGGCCGTAAGTGGCTGTTCTTCGACCACACGCTGCCGTCCGGTCAGCGCGGGCGCTTGAAAGGCGTCATTGATCCCAGCGGGGAAAGCGCCACCGTGAGTCACGACGGCACAGGTCGGGTGACGCGCTTCGCGCAGACGCGCGGCGCGCTCAGCGCCGCCTTTGACTACGAGTACGCCACCATCGGCGGTTCGGTGACACGGCTGGTCTCGGTGCGCCAGTCTGTCAATGGCCGGGACGTGCGGCGCGTGCAGTTCAGCTATTACGACTTCGGGGATGCTCATGGCGCCATTGGCGATCTCAAGCTGGCGGACGTGCAGCAATACGACACGGGCAGCGGCCTTTGGATCAGTCTGCACAAAAGCCACTACCGCTATTACCTGAGCGGAGCTGCCAACGGCTTCGAGCACGGTCTCAAGTTTGTCATCCAGCCGGGCGCCTTCGAGCGCATGAAGGCGGCGGGGATCGACCCCCTGCGCGCCTCCGAGGCGGAAGTGGCCTCATTTGCCGATTATTACTTCGAGTATGACGGAGAACGTCGCGTGAGCCGGGAACGGGTGCGCGGTGGCCGCCAGGAGTTCAGCCTTGAATATCACGCTAATCCTGCGAACCCCGGTTTCGACGCGGAAAACACCTGGGCCATGCGCACCCAGGAAACCCGCCCAGATGGCAGCAAGGTGCGGGTGTACAGCAACGCGGCGGGCAACACCCTGCTCAAAATCCTGGAAAACGCGGCGGCCACCCGGCGCTGGTATGAGTATTCGGAATACAGCCCCGATTTCCGCCGGGTGCTCTTTGCCCATCCCTCGGCGGTGGACAGCGTGACGGAGCCACCCGGAGGCATCGGCAATCTGGATGTGGATTTGAAAGAAGAAGAAGGGCTCATTGAACTCTTCGACTACTACACCACTACCAATGCCGGCACCGGAGCCGCCAAAGGAAAACTTCACACCAAATCTGTTCAAAAAGGCAGCAATGGCACGGCCACCCTGCTGCTGAAACGCAAGTACGCCACGCGCACGGTGGGCGGGCAAAGCATCCATCCTATCTCCCACGAGTACCGTTACCCGCAGGCGGGCATGGATGACAACGACGCGCCCCTGACCACCTGGACGCGCTCTTGGTACGACGGCACCTTCCAGGTCGAGGAGTCCATCCGCACCCTGCCGGTGGTGAGCACCGAAGAAAACGGCACCGGCGTGGCGTATCAGGAGAAAACCGTGTTCGATGAGGATGGCCGCGCGGTGTGGGAAATGAACGGGCGCGGTGTCATCACCTTCCGCGCTTACGACGCCGCCACCGGCGCGCTCGTGCAGCGCATTGACGATGTGGACACCAGCCGCATGACCGGCGTGCCCGCCGGCTGGACCACCGTCTCCGGTTTTGGACTGCATTTGGTGACGGATTATCACAACGACACCATGGGCCGTCGTCTGCGCGAAATGGGACCCTGGCATGAGGTGCAATTGTGTTTGGAGGACAACGCGCCAACGGCGATCCGCCGGGTGAGTTACACCACCCACAACGATCCGGCGCACGAAACGCGCCAGGCCGAAGGCTGGCTGGCGGGCACGGAGGACAGCCCGCAATGGCAGACCGTTGGCGGAGTACGAGTCACGCAAACCGATGCGGCGGGCCGCTTGCTGCAGGAGTTCACCAGCGCGCGCGCCTGCAACTGCGGGCCGCTCAGCGCGCAGGAACCCCTGCCGCGCGCCTGCTGGAGCCGGTGGAGCACGCACCTGCGCGATCCTTGGGGCCGCTTGCTGGAGCGGCGAGATTACTTCGACATCCCCTCAGCCGGTGAAGGTGCGGAAGGCGCGCAGTATTTGGCGACACGGTACGGCTACGACGTGATGAATCGCGAAAACCGCGTCGAGGATGCCACCGGCACCATTGACCGGCGGGTTTTTGATATCCGCGGCCTGGAGGAGGCAGTGTGGAGCGGCACCAACGACGCCGGAGCCACGGACGACGATCCTTCCGGGGAAGGGACACCGGGCAACAACATGGTGGCGGTGCGGGTCAATATTTATGATGGTGGCAGTGCTGGTGGCGACGGCAATTTGACCGAGAGCAAGTCACCAGTGGATGCCGACATTGACAACGACCGTGTGACGCAGTTCGTCTATGACTTCCGCGACCGGCGCACGCGGACGAAACAACATGACGGCACTCGTCTGCTTATCAATGTCAATGCCTACGACAATCTTGACCGGGTGACCCAAGTCACCGGTTACTTCGACACCGTCGCCAATGCCAACCGCACTTCACGGGTGCGCACCTTTTACAATGCGATGGGCCGCGTCTTCAAAACCGAAATCGACGGTATCGATCCCGCCACTGGCGATGTCACCGAAACCTTGGCGGCGCAGAACTGGTATGACGGAGCAAATAATGTCATCAAAGCCAGCGAGGCCGGAAAGACCGCGTTCAGCAAGAGCGTTTTTGATGGCATGAACCGGTTGGTGGTTCGCTACGAAGCCTGCGTGCCCGGCACCGCCGGGGTTCCGACAGGCAATAGCAACAACGTGTCCGGAGACACCGTGCTCGAGCAGAGCGAGCTGGACTACGACGCCGCCAGCAACGTGATCGAAACCCGCCAGCGCCGCCGCCTGGACACCGCCAGCGGCACCGGAACTTTGCAGGGACCGAACGGCGCGCAGCCGCAAGCGCGTGTCACCACCCTCTGCCAGTGGCCGGACGCCATTGGGCGGCAGCGCGTGGTGGCCGACTACGGCACCAACGGCGGTTTGCCTGTGACCCGCCCCGGCGTCGCCCCAGAGCGCTGTGAAACCATCCTGGTCTCCACCACCCTCTACAAAGACAGCGGCGACGCCAACCGCAGCATCGACCCCACCGGCGTGGAAACCCGCTGGGACAATGACAAACTCGGCCGCCGCATCCGCCTGCTGGAAGGCATAGAGTGGTGCAAGCTTCCAGCTTGCACTCCAACAGCAAAGCAAGCTAGAGCCGGAGCGGAGCGGAGACAGGCGGAGCCAACCTTGCCCCACATTCCCCGCACCACCGAATTCGTCTGGCACGCCAGCGGCCAGCTTGAGCGCCTCATCCTGCACAATCCGGACACCGGCGAGCAAGTCACCCGCTGGGTGTTCGGCACCACCCTGGACAACAGCGCGATTGCCAGCAATCGCCTGCTGCGCGCCAAGATATACCCGGAAAGCGACGACCGCCCCGCGCCCTTGCACGACGGCCCGGACGGCGTGTACGCCCGCCTGGAGTACACCTACAACCGCCAAGGCAACGCCGTCACGTTCACGGATGCCGACGGCACCCAGCACGCCTACAGCTACGACAAACTGGGCCGCCAAACCGAAGACCGCGTCACCGAACTGGCCGCTCATTTGAGCGACGCGGTGCTGCGCATCGCCACCAGCTACAACGCGCGAGGACTGATGCACAAAATCACCAGTTACGACGCCGCCGACGAGGAAGGCGAAGTGGTCAATGAAGTGGAACGACTTTACGACGCGTTCAACAACCTGGTTCAGGACCGCCAGGCCCACGACGGCGAAGCTGACAGCAGCACACCGAAAGTGCAATACGCTTACACCAGCGGTGCCGGCAACCAACTGCGCCGCACTGCCTTGACCTATCCCAATGGCCGTCAGCTTGACAGCCAGTACGGCAGTGCCAACAGCATCGACGATCATTTGAACCGGATCAGCGTGCTGAAAGTCAATGACGAAACCGACCCGCTGGTCAGCTACACCTACGCCGGTCTCGCCTGGCAAGTGGTGGTCGGCCTGCCACAGCCGGCAATCGAGTTGACGTTCAAACGCCAGAATGACGAGCCGGTGAGTGACGCCGGAGACATCTACTTTGGTTACGACCGGTTTGGCAGAACCATCGACCTGCGCTGGCAAAAGGACGGCAACGCGCTGGTACATCTGCAATACGGCTTCGACACCAGCAACCGCCGCACCTGGCGGGACGACTTGGTGGCCGCCAGCGCCGCCCAGCAAGACCGCCACTACCGCTACGACAGCCTCAGTCAAGTCATCGCCGAAGATCGCGGGGATTTGAACGTCAACCGCAGTGCCATTGCCGGAACTCCCGCCAGCGGCAGCCGCTGGGACTACGACGAAACCGGCAACTGGCATCGCTACGAACAGCTCGTCAACGGCGCCACCACCCTTGATCAACCGCGCACGCATGACCGCGGCAATTGTCCCTCGCTACGCTCACGACCCGCCAAATCGCTTCGCCTGGAGGACGCCGCTGTCGCGGCAAAGCGGTGGCTGCTGGAAATCGGAGCTGGAGCCGGCCCCATCCGAGTGGACCGCGCTGGCAGAATACTGGAACTGCCCCCTGTGGAAGGTGCCTGGGACGAGACCTTCGAGATCGTTTGGGATGCTTGGTCGCGCATCGTCGAAGTCAAGCAAGGCGAAAGCACCGTCGGCAAGTACGCTTACGATGGTCTGACCCGCCGCATCACCCGCGAAACCGGTGGCGACTTGATCTCCAGCTATTACAGCGATACCTGGCGGCCCCTGGAAGACCGCGTCACCGACGCCGGGTCACCGGGCACACCGACGCTGCACGCGCAGTACCTGTGGGGCGCCCGCCACCGCGACGACCTCGTGCGCCGCGATTGTCCTTCGCTTTGCTCACGACCTGCCAAGTCGCTGCGCATGGGGGACGCCGCTATCGCGGCAAAGCAGTGCGCCACCAGCACCCCCGGCACCTTCGATGAAACCCGCTACGTCCTCATGGACTACTTCAGTCCCGCCGCCATCACGGACGAAGAGGGAGCCGTCACCGAACGCTATGCGTTTAGCGCCTTCGGCCTGCGCAGCATCCTCTCCCCCGACTACAACACGCTGCGCTCCACCAGTGAAAGCGCCTTCGAGTTCGCCTTCCAAGGCCAGTTCGAGGACTTCGAAACCGGCTGGTTCAACTACGGCTTCCGGTATTACATTCCGACGCTTGGAAGGTGGCCCTCGAAGGATCCGATTGCTGAGGATGGAGGGGTAAATCTGTATGAAGCAGTTGGTAATAATCCAGTTAATTATGTGGATTTATTTGGCAATAAAACGCTTGATGAGACAGACTGTGCTTGTGCAGATCCCACGCCAGACTCATCAATTTGTAAAATTCATAAAGGCGTAGTTTTGAAGCGTGCAGGAAGCTTATGGGATGCAGAGTGCGTATGCGACTGCGCTGGTGATTCTGATTGGGATAACCGTGTTAGAGGATGCCTTGAATGCGCCGAGAAAAACAATGTAGATCGCGATAATGCGCACGATGAATGTTACAAGATTGCAGATTCTGAATTCGGCGTTTTGGAAGGTTGGCGGCAAAGGGCGGACATAGGCATACGTTGCGGTAAATGCGAGATAAGATCAAGAGGAGTGCCGTTGCGATAAGATATACAGAGAGCAAGAATCCCAATCATTTGTAATTTTTAAATAAACCGGCTTTGCTATGCAATTAACTATGCCAAATATTAGCCGTTTTTTTATTTTAATGATATTTTGCATAATAGTATCATCTATCTTTTATCAGATGCTATCTCCGACATATGGCTTTGCGCCAAGCTATTGGAGAGCAGGGATTGTCTTCTTTATTATATTTAATATTTTGTTGTCAATGACATTACGTTCATTTTCAGAGATATTATATACAATAGCAGTTATAAATATTACGCTTAAAATAAGATCGAATATTGATGGGTTCGTATTGCTGAATAATGATAACGTAAATTTATATATAATAATTATTATATTTCATGTGGTTGCTTTTGGCTTTGTCTTGGTTGTTAAGAGGTGTGTGCTTAGTCATATAAAAAAATAACAGAAGCAACGACAATTAATTCAGAGATAGCTCCGAGAACGTGGTCAGGGTGCAATAAATTGACTGATTGGATGCAAACAAGAAGGCACAACTTTAGCAAATGTCGCCAGCCGGATGCCATTCACAGGGAACGCATCGTGGCCTACTGCATCGTGGCCCACTGCGTCAACCAAGTGGAGCATCTCTATGATGCCTTCAATCAACTCACCGAAGATCGCCGAGCCCATGATGGCGAAGCGGATGGCAGCACACCGAAAGTGAGCTACGCTTACTCCAGCGGCGCGGGCAACCAGCTTCGCCGCACCTCCTTGACCTATCCCAATGGCCG
>VFQQ010002173.1_pt1 | contig 23390 bp, 19 predicted proteins | sample 3512341 | NCBI WGS metagenome assembly VFQQ01 (sample SAMN10412373, study PRJNA504923) | tailings metagenome | isolation source: Relicate 2 Philex TSF1 revegetated site | place: Philippines: Tuba, Benguet | collected 2017-08-29 | reverse complement strand
GTGCTCGACTTCAAGGAACTGTCAGCCGGCAAGACGAAGGTGACGCGTTTCGATCTTTCGGGTACGACTTGTTCGAAGATCAGCCGCGTGCTGGTCAACAGCGCTACGGAATGCGTCGGCCAGGGCATCGAGCCCTCCGCCTGCATGCGCGACCTCAAGACCAGCAGCAAGGCGGGCATCACCTTCGGGGTCTGAGTTTCCGTCATGAACAGGAACTTCGACCTTGGACCCGCAACCGGCTTCTTCGAACAGAGTACCGTTCCAGCCGGAAACCTTGCAGCCGGAAGATCCGCGGATCGCCATCCCGGGCGCACTGCAGCCGGATCCCGTCGAAGCCGCCAGGCTTGACGACAATGCCGACGCCGAGGTTCAGCCAGCTCCAGCCGAGCCAAATCATGCGAACGAAGCTGCCGGATCGAAACGCAAGAGGTCGCTGGCTTTCGCCGCTTCACTTGTCTTCCACGTTGCGGTTGCCGCCATGCTGATCCTGGCGCCTGAAAGCATCGTGCCACCACGTCCTTTGACTGACATTGAAGGCGCGGACAAAGCCAACCAGCTCCTGTTCGGCAATGACGAAGCTGACGCGAGCGTTGCCGGACAACATTCCGATGTGACGGACGTTACCGTCGTCCCGGAAAGCGAATTGCCGCCGCCTCAGCAGCCGCAACAACAGGTCACGGCTCCCGCCGAACCGGTACAACAGCCCAAGGAACAGGCGCGGCCACCCAGGGAACAGGCGCAGCCACCCACGGAACAAGAGCAGCAAGCGACCGAGCCTTCGCCCGATGTCCTGGCCAGCCCTCGGACCGCTGAGGAGAAAAACAGCTTCACGACTTTGGAGGGCCGTCCCACCGCCAAGCTGGAAATTTTGCGTCCGGTGATGCCTGAACCAAGCGAGGCCGAGCGCCAGCTGACAGAACCGCGGAAGCCTGCTCCCGAAGCACAAACCACACCGCAGAGGCCTGCGCAGCCGGCATCCGGTTCTGGCGGCCAGGCCGAAACAGAAGCCCTGCTCGGAGCCAATGAAGGTCGAGAAGGCGGTGACAGTGCCGTCTCCGGCATCGGCACTGCCCAGACCGAGGCAGGCAATGCTGCGGCGTCGAACTACCGCGGCCTGGTGCAAAGAAAGCTCAACCGCGCCAGCCGGCGCGTCTCGCAAGCAGCACAGGCCAAGGCGGTCAACAACGCACTGGTCAGCTTTGTCACCACGGCCAATGGCGGCGTGGTGGATGTGAGGCTTGTCCGAAGCTCAGGCTCGGTAGAACTCGACAAGTTCGCCGTAGAACTGGTGAAGAGTGTCGCGCCCTATCCTGCTATCCCACCAGAAACTGGCAACAAGACCTGGCCGTTCACCGTCCAGATCGGCCCATTCCTCTGAATTTTGCTTCATCGTCCAGGAAAGGAACACCATGTATATCGCCATGAACCGCTTCAAGGTGCAGAACGGCTCGGAAGAGGCCTTCGAGGACGTCTGGAAGAACCGCGATTCCTCACTGTCGGAAATGGCCGGTTTCAAGGAATTCCACCTGCTGCGCGGTCCGGTCAACGAGACCGAAGGCTACACGCTGTTCGCGTCACACACCGTGTGGGCGAGCCATGACGACTTCGTTGCATGGACCAAATCGGAGAACTTCCGTGCCGCGCACAGGAATGCCGGCAGCAGCAAGGTTCACTACCTCGGCCATCCGCAATTCGAAGGCTTTTCAGTGGTCGAAGGCGCCTAACCTTAAAAACCAAATGGGCTCGTCTTTCCTGACGAGCCCATTGCAAAAGAGACTATTCGCTGCAGGACGACAGCCTCAGGCGGCCGCGAGCAGACTGGCATTGCCACCCGCGGCGGTGGTGTCGACACAGACTGCGCGTTCATGCGCATAGGCAGCAGGATAAATCACCTCGCTCACCAGCGGGACGATTGGTCCGCCTCGGGCTGCAATGGCTTCACGCAGGCTACGGGTGTCCTCGGGCGCGCCGGAGAAGGCGGCCACGTCGATGGGCAGCGTATCGATCGCACCAGCATCCATGCGCGCGTCGATGGCAGCGACCGGCAACCCTTTGCCGGTAAGCACCGACAACGCGGCGGGCGCGCTAGGTGCTACCGCCAGGATGGCATTGCCGGCAGCGAGCGCCTGTACTGCCTGCGCCAGCAGTGTCTCGGCATCCGGCCCAAGCACCAGCACACGGCCGCGCGGCGTCAGCGACAGCGTATTCGCCTCGCCCGTCGGCCCCGGCAGATCGACCTGGCCGAATTCAAGCCCGGCAGCAGCCCCAATGGCATCCGCTGCCTTGCCGCGCAGATGCTTGCGCAGGATGGCGATCCGGTCCGGCCGCATCGACCAGCCGCCAAGCGCCGGATCGGGCATGTTGTCGGCAAGTTCCCTGGCCGAAGCCGAGCGCGCTTCGCTCAGCGGCGTGCCGGCCTCCGGGCCCTTGCGGAAACGCCGCAAATAGTGAGGACCTCCCGCTTTGGGTCCGGTCCCCGACAGCCCCTCGCCGCCGAACGGCTGCGAACCAACCACTGCGCCGATCTGGTTGCGGTTCACATAGATGTTGCCGGCATGGATGCCATCGACGAAATGCTGCGCCCGGGCATCGATGCGGGTGTGCAAGCCGAAGGTCAGCCCATAGCCCTTGCGGTTGATGGCCGCGATCACGGCCTCGATCTCGTTGGCGTCAAAGGTGGCGACGTGCAGCACCGGGCCGAACACCTCGCGTTCCATCTCCTCGATGCCTTTGACACGGAACACCGCGGGCGCCACGAACCGGCCGTCCGTCGGGACGGCGAGTTGTGCGATCGCCCGCCCCTCGCCTGTCATCTTGGCGCTGTAGTCCTTGATCGATTTCTGTGCCTCGTCGTCGATAACCGGCCCGACATCGGTCGAGATCTGCCACGGATCGCCGATGTTGAGCGCATCCATGGCACCCTTCAGCATCTCCAGCATCTTGGCCTCGACATCCTTCTGGACGTAGAGCACGCGCAGGGCAGAGCAACGCTGACCCGCACTCTGGAAGGAAGACGCCAGCACATCGCGGATCGCTTGCTCGGGCAGCGCGGTGGAATCGACGATCATGGCGTTCAGACCGCCTGTTTCGGCGATCAGCATGGCGTCGGGCGCAGCCGTCCTGGCCAGTTGCCGCTCGATCAGCTTGGCCACTTCGGTCGAGCCGGTGAAGCAGACGCCCGCAATGCGCGGGTCGGCGGTCAGCGGCGCACCGACATTCGGACCATCACCCGGCAACAGCTGGATCACGTCCTCCGGCACCCCTGCCTCGCGCAGCAGTTCGACCGCACGATAGGCGATCAGCGGTGTCTGCTCGGCCGGCTTGGCAATCACGGTGTTGCCGGTGACGAGGGCGGCAGCGATTTGGCCAGTGAAGATGGCGAGCGGGAAATTCCACGGCGAGATGCAGACGATGGCGCCGCGTGCCTGTGTACCGGCTTCTGCCTGGGCGGCCTGCGCTGCATAGTAGCGCAGGAAATCGACGGCTTCGCGCACTTCCGCAACACCATCGGCCAGTGTCTTGCCAGCCTCGCGGGTGGCAAGCGCGAAGAATTCGACCGCGTGTTTTTCGTAAAGATCGGCAGCGCGGGAAAGGATGGCAGCTCGTTCTCCGGCCGGCCGCTTCGCCCAGGCCGGCTGCGCCTCGACTGCAAAACGCACCGCTGTCGGCACCTGCTTTGCCGCCGCCTCGACGACCGTGCCCACGATTTCCGATGGCCGCGCAGGATTGACCACCGGCCGCTGCTGACCATAGCCAGCCGCGCGCGTGATTGGCTTCGCGGTCCACTGATTGGCACCGGCAAAAGCCGCCTTGGCTTTGTCGATTTCGGCGAGCGTCACGATATCGGTGATGTCCCAGCCTTTGGCGTTGCGTCTGCCGGCGCCAAAGATCGCGGCAGGTTTCGCAATGTTCGGATTGGCGGCCGATCCTTGCGTCTCGACGGCTTCAAGCGGATCCCGCGCAATCTCTTCTGGCGCGACGTCTTCGTCGGTCAGCTGATGTACGAACGAGGAATTGGCTCCGTTCTCAAGAAGGCGCCGCACGAGATAGGCAAGCAGGTCAGAATGCGCGCCGACGGGTGCGTAGATACGGCAGCGCGTCCCTTCGGCCTTGCGGATCGCCTCATGCAGTTGCTCGCCCATGCCGTGCAGACGCTGGAATTCGAAACTGTCGCGATCCGACGCCATCGACAGGATTGCCGCCGCCGTATGCGCATTGTGCGTTGCGAACTGCGGATAGATGCGATCGGTCATGCCGAGCAGCTTGCGTGCGCAGGCGAGATACGAGACGTCGGTGTTCACCTTGCGCGTGAATACCGGATAGCCGGTAAGACCGAGTGTCTGCGCGCGCTTGATCTCGGTGTCCCAATAGGCGCCCTTGACCAGCCGCACCATGATCTTGCGGTCGAGCTTGGTGGCCAGTGCGTGCAGCCAGTCGATGGTGAAGGCAGCACGCGGGCCATAGGCCTGCACGACGACACCGAAACCGTTCCAGTCGGCAAGTTCCGGGTCGGCGAGAACGCGCTCGATGACATCGAGCGAAAGATCGAGCCGATCAGCCTCTTCGGCGTCGATGTTGAGGCCCATGCGCGCCTTGCGCGCGGCACGCGCCAGCGACAGCAGCCGGTCGGCCATCACCGGCAGCATCGTCTCCTTCTGCGCGACCTCATAGCGTGGATGCAACGCCGAGAGTTTCACCGAGATGCCGTGGTTCAGGCGGATGTCGTCGCCCTTGGCGCCAGGGGCCAATGAAGCGATAGCGTCTGCATAGGCCTTCAGGTAGCGCAACGCATCGTGTTCGGTGCGTGCCGCTTCGCCCAGCATGTCGAAGGAATAGAGATACCCCTTCTGTGTCATTGACTTGCCGCGCTTGACTGCCTCGGCGATGGTCCGGCCGAGCACGAACTGCTCGCCCATTTCACGCATCGCCGCCGCCACGGCCTTGCGGATCACCGGCTCGCCCAGCCGCCGCACCATGGAACGCAGCGTGCCTTCGATGCCACCCTCGCCTTCATCGAGCACGCGGCCAGTCAGCATCAATGCCCAGGTCGACGCGTTGACGAAGATCGAGGACGACGAGCCGGAATGCGACGACCAGTCGTGCGGAGCGATCTTGTCGGCGATCAGGTCGTCCATCGTCTCGGCGTCCGGGACGCGCAGCAGCGCTTCCGCCAGACACATCAGCGCCACGCCTTCCTTGGTCGAAAGCCCGTAAGCCGAGAGGAAAACCTCCATCAGCCGCGGATCGGACGACCCACGCACCGCACGCACCAGGTCGGCGGCACGCCGGGAGATCGCCTTGCGTTCATCGACCGATAGTCCCATGGCTGCGGCCAGCCGTTGCACGGCTTCGCCCTCATCGGGGAGATAGTTGGCGCGGATCTGCTGGCGGATGGTGGCGAGCGCGGGCATGGCGGTCCTTTGAAAGCGCAGGTTTGAAGGTCCGCCGAACGGGTCACCGGACCGGATGCCGAAAACTAGCATGGCGCCCGCACTTCCATCGGTCCAAAGAATTAGTAATATCAGTCTGTATGAACTATGAATGAGACTTTCATCAACATATTGAGCTGAAAAATTGACTATAGAAGACCAATTAGACCGCCTTGACCGGAACATCCTTTCTGCGTTGGCCAGAAGCGGCCGGCAGTCGATGTCGGAACTGGCCGCAAAGGTCGGGCTCTCCAAGACCCCAGTACAGGCGCGCGTCAAACGACTTGAGAAGGACGGCTTCATCAAAGGATACGCGGCCATAATCGACCGAGAGCGCATGGGCGAAGGCCATGTCGCCTTCGTCCAGGTGAAACTGTCGGACACCCGCTCCAGCGCACTGGACGCCTTCAACCGCGCCGTGCAGGCCGTTCCCGAGATCGAACAATGTCACATGATGGCCGCGAGCTTCGATTATCTGCTCAAGGTCCGTACCCGCGATATCGCCGCCTACCGGCGTATTCTGGGCGAACGCATCTCCGCATTGCCGCATGTCGCCCAGACTTCGACCTTCGTGGCGATGGAGACAGTGAAGGACCGCTAGCTGCGCCGGGAGTTCACGGCGAAAGCGTTTTCAGGAACGCCACGAGTGCCGCCCGCTCCCGCTCGGACAGTTGCAGCGGATGCACCTCCGAAACGCCTTCGACGCTGAGCGGCGCCTTGGCATAATGCGCCACCACCTCCTCGAGCGTGCCGAACTGGCCTGCATGCATGTAGGGCGGGCGGTCCGCGACCGCCCGCAGCGATGGCGTCTTGTAGGCCCTGATCAGTTCCGGCTTGTCGCGCACCATGAACTTCAGTTCGCCACAGGCTTCCGGCCCACCATCGCGGTAGGCACCGAGACAGTTGAACGGATCGGCTTCGACCTGGACAACCGCTTCGACACGGCCGCGATCGGGCGGCAGATCCGACACCGGTGGCACCCCAGTGTTGTGGAAGGCGTGATCCGTAAACAGCGGACCATTGTGGCAGGTCGAACAGCTCGCCTTGCCGACGAACAGCTTCAGCCCCTGGATCTCCTCCGCCGAGAAGGCGGCGTCATCTTTCGGCTCCTGCCCGGCAGCAAGTGCCGCCGCGAAACGGTCGAACCGTGTTTCCTTGGGGCTGATGGAGCGCTGAAAAGCGGCCAATGCCTTGCCGATGTTGGCGAAGACACGGTTGATGCCATCCCGCTGCCCGTCGCTCATTCCGTTCCAGGCTGATTGCTCCGCAGCGGATCCAAGGGGGCTGGCATTGGCGGGAACATTGGCAAAATCGGGCAGTGAACCGAAAATGCGTTCGTAGCGTTCGCCGAACCGCGCCTTGACATAGCGCGCGTAGGCAACGCGGTTTCCGGCCTGTTCAAGCGGATTTTCCAACGGCACCAGCGCCTGTGCCCACAGGCTGTCGCGGCGACCGTCCCAGAACAGCCAGGGACTGTAGGCAACGCCGGCAAGCGGCTGCGTGCGCCGGTTGGTGCGCCCGACACCCATTCCCTGCGGAAGGCCATCCTGGAACTGCTGGCCGATCTGATGGCAGGAGGAACAGGCAACCGTACCGGTCGGGCTCAACGAAAAGTCGAAAAACAGGGTCGCACCCAGTGCTGCCGCGCCGGGATCATCAGCATAGCGGTTCGTGGTGTCAGGCTTCAACGGCGGCAAGGCGCTCAGCGCCAGGCTGGCGATGGTTCTCTTCTCCGCTTCCGAGAACTGCGGCCTGTCACAACCGGCAACAACAGCTGCCAGCGACAGGACAAGGGAGATGCCCAGGGCGTTTTTCACAGGAACGCAGAAACGCTCCAATCCTTTGTTTTTACGCAATTCCGGATAGAAAACCGTTACGAACTTCTCACGGAACTGCGCTGGAAAACGCTTCATGCTCACAACACGATGTTGAACACCACGGTATCCGATCCGGCCGGTGCAGAAATGCCCAGTTTCAGTTGCCACCAGCCGCTCATGGAGAACTTCACACCCGAAATCCGATAACGACCCTCGCCCAGATAATCTGTCATCTGCGGGCTGGTCGGCAAGCCATGCGCATGCTGCGGCATGCCGCCGGCAACCTCGATCGTCGCATTCTCGACAGGCTGGCCCGCTGCAGTCTTCAGCGTCAGCACCCAATCCTGCAATTCGTTCTGCCTGGCTGCCCCGCCCTGCGGCACGAAGGTCGCGACGAACATCCCCTTCTCGCTGCCGCGCGTTTGTCCGGTTTCCGGTGCGGCAGCCAGCGGCGTGCTGGGCGCAGTCATATAGACCACGGCCAGAACGCCGAGAACGACCGCGATCAGCCCTATGCCCGCAACCAGATAACGCCAGAAAGATGCCAATGAAGCCCCACATCATGCCTGTGAACGTCAGCAACTGCGCCTAGCATCCCGTCCGCCTGTGGGAAAGTGTGCCGGTGGCACAAACGGCTTGAAGCAGGCATGGCGCGCGCCTCGACAAAAAGCTACAGCGGATCGCTCAGGGAGATGAGGTGATGTCAAAGGGTGTCGCCGCGATCGGCGAATGCATGCTGGAACTGTCGGGCCAGAATGGTCCGGACTGGCGCCTGGGTTATGCAGGCGACACGTTCAACACGCTGTGGGCGCTGGCCGCGCTCACCGACGGCTCGGCGACCTATGTCTCCGCCTTCGGCGACGACCCTTTTTCGCATCGACAGATCGAGTTCTTCAGCGAGAACGGCATCGGCGTTGGCACAAGCCCCGTCATTACGGGTGCACGGCCCGGCCTCTACGCGATTACCCTCGACGGCGCGGAGCGATCCTTCACCTACTGGCGCTCGGATTCAGCGGCACGCCAACTGGCGGCCGATCCAGACGCCCTGAAGAAAAATCTGGAAAATCAGTCCCTTATATATTTTTCCGGAATCACCTTGGCAATTCTGGATCCGGACGCGCGCACGACCTTGGTCAAAGCCATTTCGAGCGCCCGTGCTGCCGGAAGCCGGATTGCCTTCGACCCCAACTACCGGCCGCGCCTGTGGCCGGATCGTGAAACCGCGCAGGCGGCGATTGCCGATGCGCTTGCCGTCAGCGACATCGCGTTGCCCACCTTCCCCGACGAACAGATGCTGCATGGCGACCGCACGCCCGCAGACACCGCCAAGCGCATCGGCCAATCGGTGCGCGAAGTCATCGTCAAGAATGGCGAGCTGCCAGCCCTGGTTTCCGTTGGTTCGGAGCAGCAGGAGGTTGCCGCCGTCCATGTCGCCAAGCCTGTGGACACCACCGGCGCCGGCGATTCCTTCAACGGAGGTTATCTCGCCGCACGACTGGCAGGCCTGGAGCCCGCCGACGCCGTTAGCCGGGCACACCGCGTCGCAGCGAAGGTGGTACAGGTGCGCGGCGCGCTTGCTCCGTTCGACGTGCTGCGGGAAGCGTTCATCGAATAGACCACGGCCGGGCAACTATCCCAGGCGGAACCGGTATTCCGTCACGTGATGATAGGTTTCGCCAGGCAGGAGTATCGCCGGCGGGAAGTAGGTCCGGTTGGGGGCATCGGGCCAGACCTGCGTTTCCAGGCACAGGCCCGAAAAGCGACCATAGCCCACCCCGCCGAGACCTGGCGTTGCTGGCGCGATGTATTCGCCGCCATAAAGCTGCACACCCGGCTCCGACGTCCATACTTCCATTTCGACACCGGAGGTAGCGCCTTGCACCCAGGCCGCCTGCCGCATCGGTCCGCGTGCCGCGGCCAGACAGAAGTTGTGGTCGTAGACGAACTGCTCGCCTTCGCTGCGCATCGCGCGCGCCTGACGAAAATCGAGCGGCGTGCCGTCAACCGGCTGCACGACACCGGTGGGGATCATCTCGGCGTCGACAGGCAAATAGGCTCCGGCCGGGATCATTATGCGATGATCCAGCACGTCGCCCGCACCGCCATCGTCCAGATTGAAATAGGAGTGCTGGGTTAGATTGCACACCGTGGTCTCGTCGGCCGTAGCCGTGAACTCCACCGACAGCGTCCCCGGGATCTTCAACCGGTAGGTGCAGCTCACATCCAGCGCACCGGGAAAGCCCATCGTTCCCGCCGGATCGTGCAGGCTCAAGGTGACGAAGTCGCGCCCATGCAGGGAAACCTCCCAGGCCCGGCCGGCATAGCCGCCCGCGCCGCCATGCAGCGTATGCTTGCCCAGGAAATTGCGATCCGTCTGATGACGCTGGCCGGCCAGCGTGAACCGGCCATCACGGATACGATTGGCAAATCGGCCCACGACCGCGCCGAAATAGAGGGAATCCTTTTCGTAGCCCTCGAAGCTGTCGAAGCCCAGCACCAATGGCGCGTCATGGCCGGCAAGGCGCAGATCCTGGATGACTGCGCCCCAGTTGAGGATATTGGCCGAAAGCCCACCGCCACGGATGATGAAGCGGCGGATAGCCTCCCCCGCCTGCGTGGTTCCAAAGTGTTCGCCGTCTTTCATGCAGCTAGCGCGGGTCGGTCGGTCCAACCGACCCGCTTACCGATCAGAGGCCGAGACCGCCGATGCAGACGTACTTGGTATCGAGATAGTCCTCGATGCCCTGATGGCCACCTTCCTTGCCGAGGCCGGATTCCTTGACGCCACCGAACGGTGCTTCCGGTGTCGTGATCAGGCCTTCGTTGACGCCGACCATGCCGTACTTCAGGCCTTCCATGACCCGGAAAGCACGACCGAGATCGCCGGTGTAGAAATAGCAGGCCAGGCCGAATTCGGTGTCGTTGGCAAGCGCAACCGCTTCTTCCTCGGTCGTGAACTTGAACACCGGCGCAACGGGCCCGAAGATCTCTTCCTTCATGAACATCATGTCGGGTGTCGCACCGCTGATCACGGTCGGCTCGAAGAACGAGCCGCCAAGCGCATGCGGCTTGCCACCGGTTTCGACCTTGCCACCCTTGGCCTTGGCGTCCGCCACGAATTCCGCGGTCTTCAGTGCCGCCTTTTCGTCGATCAGCGGCCCCTGCTGCACGCCTTCCTCAAGACCGGAACCGACCTTCAGCTTGGCAGTCGCAGCCGCCAGCCTCTCGACGAACTTGTCATAGATGCCGGCCTGCACGAAGAAGCGATTGGTGCAGACGCAGGTCTGACCGGAATTGCGGAACTTCGCCGTGATCGCGCCTTCGACGGCACGGTCGAGATCGGCATCGTCGAACACGATGAACGGGGCATTGCCGCCAAGTTCCATCGAGACCTTCTTGACCGTCTTGGCCGACTTCTCGATCAGCATCTTGCCGACCGGGGTCGAGCCGGTGAAGGTGATCTTCTTGACCAGCGGGTTGAAGCAGAGTTCGTCACCGATTTCGCCGGCGGCCCCGGTGACGATGTTGACCACGCCCTTCGGGAAGCCGACTTCTTCTGCCAGCGCGCCCCAGGCCAGCGCCGAGTAAGGCGTCTGCGTGGCGGGCTTGACGACGGCGGTGCAGCCTGCGGCCAGTGCCGGTCCGAGCTTGCGGGCCAGCATGGAGGACGGGAAGTTCCAGGGCGTGATGGCGGCGACGACGCCGACCGGCTCCTTGGTCACAATGATACGGCGGTCGGCCCATGGCGACGGCACGACATCGCCATAAGTGCGGCGGCCTTCCTCGGCGAACCACAGCACATAGGCCGCCGACGAGCCGACCTCGCCGCGGGCCTCGAACAGCGACTTGCCCTGCTCGGTGGTCAGCAGTTCGGCCAGCGCGTCCTGATTGTCCATGATGGCGTCATGCAGCTTGCGCAGCAGTTTCGAACGTTCGAGCGCCGATGTCTTGCGCCAGGTGAGGAACGCAGCGTGCGCGGCTTCGATGGCGCGGCGGGTCTCGGTGGCACCGGCCTTCGGAACGGTGCCGATCTTCAGGCCGTTGGCCGGGTTGGTGACGTCGATGGTCTGGCCGGAATCGGCCTGTACCCATTCGCCGTTGATGAGATTGGCCTGCCGCATGAAATGGCTGGTTTTCTGAAGCATGGTCTAGCCTCCCTTCGGCCGCGTGCGGACCGGTCATGAATAGGTCGATGGGTGTTTTCGGCGTCACTGCCGCAACTGGACCACCGCTCTTACTCCAGAGCCGGCCCAACGATCAATCGCCATAGCTCAACCTAAGCACTGGGCCAGCACAAATCCAGCCCTAGCCAAACACCACGGTCGTGACGGCCAGCCAGAACGATGTCGTGACGACGGCGCAAGCCGTGGCGAGCGTCATCTGGTTGGAAGCGAGTCCTTGGCCGGTCTCGAATTGTACGGCAATCAGATAGGAATTGATGCCTGACGGCAGGGCAGCCACCAGAACGGCGACCTGCGCAGTCAGCGGCGGCAGACCAGCCAGCCACACCAGAAGCAGCGTGATCGCCGGCATCACGAACAACTTCAGCACCGAAAGGGCAACAGCCGGGCCGATATGCCCGGTGATGCCGAAGCGGTTGAGTCCAAGGCCCATGGCGAACAGGGCCACCGGAGCCGCCGTTCCCCCCAGCGCCTCAGCCAGCCGCGACACCAGTCCAGGCAGCGGAATGCCGGTAAGGCGCCAGATGAGACCAGCCAGGATACCGATGATGAGCGGGTTGATCAGCAGCTTGTGCAGGAAGCGACGCAGCACCCGTAGCGGATGCAGCCCCGTGGTCTTGCCGTCGCCGAACAGTTCAAACAACACGATCGACGCCATCATCATGATCGGCAGGTGCACCGAGACCAGCAGGGACAGCACCTCGAACCCCTGCCTTCCATAGACGCCAAGGATGAATGGCACACCAAGCAGAACGACGTTGGAGTAGGCAGCGGAAACGCCACCGACAATGCCGGTGCGGCTGTCGCGGCCAAACAGGCGCGTGGTGACCAGATGACCGGCCAACCAGGTTAGCGCGACGGCAGAAAAATAGGTTCCCCACAGTATCCATGGTGCCGAACCATGAAAATCGGAATTGACCATGGTCTCGAACAACAGCAGCGGCATGGCGACGCCGACTGCGAACTCGGCCACGCCTTCCGCGCTTTGTGCCTTGAGATACCCTGTGAGCCCGGCGATGTAGCCCAGCGCCACAAGGCCGAAGACGAATAGAACGGTTTCGGTAAGCGGCGACATCATTTCCCTCGACAATCGACTGATAGGAGAGCGATGCCAGTCCTGCAACAGCCACGCCCGACGCATCTGTGGCGCATGTCTATTGTCACAGCCGGCAAACCTGCACCTGCTTGCCTTCCTGCTGGCTTTGCGATCCCTATATGACCCATACCGGCGTCGATGGGACGGCGGAAAGGTTCCTGATGTTTCGCTTTTTCCTTGTCCTGCTGCTTTTCCTGACACCCTTCCCCGCCTCCGCCACGGATGCGGGCTGGGCACTGCTCAGGGCTGGCGGCCACGTCGGTTTGCTCCGCCATGCCATGGTGACCGGCAATGGCTATCCGGCCGGTTTCGACATCGAGAAATGCGGGACCCAGCAGAAGCTGTCTGAACGAGGCAAACAGCAGGCGCGCAAGATCGGCGCGCTGTTCGCAGCGCGCGCCGCCCCGATCGACCAGGTGCTTTCCAGCCGCTATTGCCGCGCTCTCGACACTGCTGGTATCGCCTTTGAAGACAACAAGGCCGAGAAATTCGAGCCGCTCGATCTGCTGTCGAAGGATTCAGGCGCTGCCGCGACACAGAACGCTGCCGTGATCAAGGAAGTGGAGAGCTTCACCGGCGACGGCAACCTCGTGATGATCACCCATCTGGAGAATATCCAGGCGCTGACGGGCGCCGGCGCCCGCGAAGGAGAAGCCGTGATCGTTGGCGTCGACGGCGAGAAGCTGCGCGTGCTCGGGCGCATCATCTTCTGAGAGCTCGAACAGTAGATACTTTCCAGGAACGCGGCCAACACCTATGTCCGGCTATCGCAAGACTAGGTCGACCACCGAGAGGCTCGTTTCAGGCCTTTCGTTGACCTTGAACCTGCTTGCCTTCCCCTGCGACGCACATCGATAATATGCTTGTGCAAATACGTTTCTTGACATCCGCGTGGCACATTCGCCCTTTTCCTGCCATGCAAAACGGATTAGAGAGCGCGACAACCTCCAACACTGAATCCGCTCCGCTCGAAGGAATTGCCCGTGTCCACGACATTTGAAAAAGTTGCCAAAATCATTGCCGACACGAGCGAAATCGACATCGACACCATCACGCCTGAGAGCCATACCATCGACGATCTCGGCATCGACAGCCTCGATTTCCTCGATATCGTTTTCGCCATCGACAAGGAATTCGGCATCAAGGTTCCGCTCGAGAAGTGGACCCAGGAAGTGAATGACGGCAAGGCTTCGACCGACGAGTATTTCGTCATGAAGAACCTCTGCGCGAAGATCGACGCGCTGGTCGCCGCCAAGAACGCGGCCTGACAATCGGCTGTCAGGCGTGCCGGCCGCCCTTGACGGGCGGCGCGCACTGACCCACAAACCGCCCATGAAATCCTACGACGTCGTCATCACCGGCATCGGCCTGGTTTCCTCTCTCGGGGAAGGCCCGGATGCGCATTGGCAGCAACTGACGGCCTCAGGCACCAAGCCGGTGCTCGATGCGGAGCGCTTCGCTCCCTACACCGTCCACCCCCTGCCCGAGATCGACTGGAACCTGCAGATCGCCAAGCGCGGCGACCAGCGCCAGATGGAAACCTGGCAGCGGCTTGGCACTTATGTGGCTGGCCTGGCCCTGGATGACGCCGGCATCAAGACCGACGAAGCTCTGTGTTCCACCATGGACATGGTGGTAGCTGCCGGCGGCGGCGAGCGCGACGTGGCGGTCGACAACGCCATCCTGGCTGCTTCGGAGAGCCGAAGCGATTTCGATATCCTGCTCAATGAAAAGCTCACTACCGAACTCAGGCCGACACTGTTCCTGGCGCAGTTGTCCAACCTGCTCGCCGGTAACATCTCAATCGTGCATAAGGTCACCGGGTCTTCGCGCACCTTCATGGGTGAGGAAGGTGCTGGCGTCGCCGCTGTCGAAACGGCCGCTGCCCGCGTCCGGTCGGGCCAGTCGACGCACATGCTGGTCGGCGGTGCCTTCCAGACCGAACACCCCGATATGCTGCTCGGCTATGAGCTTGGCGCCTATCTGCACAGGGGTGCCTGGAAGCCCGTCTGGCAGCGTTCCGGTTCCGAAGGCGGCGGCGTGGTTTCCGGCTCGGGCGGCGCGTTCCTCGTTTTGGAAAGCCGCGAGCACGCCGAGAAGCGCGGCGCCCGCATCTATGCGGAGCTTGGTCCGGTCCGCTCTGGACGTGCGCGCCGCAAGCGCGGGGAACTTGGCTCGACCATCGAAACATTGCTCAAGGCAACCAACCTGCCGCAGGGTCAGGTCCTCGCACTTTCCGGCGCTTCCGGTGGCCATGCCGCCACGTCGGCCGAGAAGGCTGCGATCGATGCCCATGCCGGCCTGACCGCACGCGGCTTCGGCACGCTGACCGGCCACATGAAGGAAGCACAATTCCCGTTCGCGGTGGCGCTCGCTGCACTGGCCGTCCACAACAAGGCGTCCTATCCCGTCTTCGATGCGGCATCCGAGCGCAATTTCGACGGAATCCCCGAGCAGGTACTGGCAACAGCGGTCGGCTATCACCAATTCGAGGGACTGGCGCTGGTCAGTGCTGCTTGAGCAGTGCGCGCCGGCCGCAAGACGGCAGGGTGTGTTTACGCAATCCCGGACGCAAAACCGCTACGCACTTTTGCTGGATTGCTCTAGGGTCAAGGATTGAGGCATGGCAAAGCTGAAGGATCATCTGGGCAGGCCGGTCGTTGCAGTCACCGGGATCGGCGTCGTCACCTCTTTGGGCGTCGGCAAGGCCGACAATTGGGCAGCGCTCACTGCCGGAAAGTCCGGTATCCATCCGATCACCCGCTTTCCCATCGACCAGTTGAACACCCGCATCTCGGGTATGGTCGATTTCCTGCCGTCGAGCAGCAAGGGTGCAAGCGCCCTCACCTATGAGCTGGCAGAAACCGCGGCACGCGAAGCGGTCGCCGAAGCCGGCATCGACCCGGAGAATTTTGGCGGTCCGCTCTTCCTTGCCTCGCCGCCCGTTGAGCTCGACTGGCACGACCGGCTGGCTCTCTACAAGGGCGGCGATCAGGCGGACGCCTCCGAGCGCATCCTCGAAGTGGCGCGCGGGCTGAACTCGTCGGACATGTTCGATTCCGCGCAGTTCGGCACCATTGCCGATCGCCTCTCCGACGCTTTCGGCACCATCGGGCTGCCGATCACGCTGTCCACCGCCTGCGCTTCCGGCGCCACCGCCATCCAGCTTGGGGTCGAGGCGATCCGCCGCGGCGAATGCGAACGCGCGCTGTCGGTCGGCGCTGACGGCTCGGCCACAGCCGAAGCGTTGATCCGCTTCTCGCTGCTTTCCGCGCTCTCCACCTCCAACGACGTGCCGGAAAAGGCCTCGAAGCCCTTCTCCAAGGACCGTGACGGCTTCGTCCTGGCCGAAGGCTCGGCCGCGCTCGTGCTGGAATCGCTGGAAAGTGCGCTGGCGCGCGGCGCCACCGTGCTCGGAATCCTGCGCGGATGCGGCGAAAAAGCCGACGACTTCCACCGCACCCGGTCCAAGCCGGACGGCTCGCCGGCGATTGCCGCAGTCAAGGCTGCGCTCGCCGATGCCGGCCTTTCCGAAGATGAGATCGACTACATCAATGCGCACGGCACCTCGACGCCGGAAAACGACAAGATGGAGCATCTGTCGCTGTCGACGGTATTCGGCGAACGCATCAGCCAGATTCCGATCTCGTCCAACAAATCGATGATCGGTCACACATTGTCCGCTGCTGGCGCGATCGAGGCCGCCTTCTCACTGATGACCATGCGCGAAGGCGTCATCCCGCCCACCATCAACTACGACAATCCCGATCCGGCGATTGCGCTGGATGTCGTGCCGAACAGGAAGCGCGAGGCCAAGGTTGGCACGGTTCTGTCGAACTCCTTCGGCTTCGGCGGCCAGAACACCTGCCTTGTCATGGCACGGGAACCCGTTTAAGGCGCCCTGAGCGTAGGTGGTAGGTATCGAGGCATCGGGCAGTCGCTGCCTTGTTGCCCTTCTCCATACTGCCTTGCTGCAAAACAAACTGGACGCGAGATCGTATGCGCGCACTGCAACTCATCGAGGATCGCCGGCTCGAACTGGTCGACGTCGCTCCTCCTCCGCCACCAGCCGTCGGCGAAGTGACGCTGCGCATCAAGGCCGTGGCGTTGAACCACATCGACGTGTGGGGTTGGCGTGGCATGGCATTTGCCAAGCGCAAGCTGCCGTTGACAGTCGGCGCGGAGGCATCCGGCGAGGTCGAGGCGATCGGGCCAGGCGTCTCCAACCTGGTTCCTGGCCAGCTTGTCTCGATCTATGGCGCCCGCACCTGCGGGCTGTGTCGCGCCTGCCGCGAGAAGCGCGACAATCTGTGCGAACATGTCGGCGGTGTGCACGGCTTCCATCTCGACGGCTTCGCGCAGGAAAAGATCAACCTGCCCGCCCGGCTGCTGGTTCCGGCCCCTCCCGGCGTTGATGCTATTGGCGCCGCTGTTGCACCGGTCACCTTTGGCACGGTCGAGCACATGCTGTTCGACAACGCCAGACTGGAACCCGGTGAAACGATCCTGGTCCATGCAGGCGGCTCCGGCATCGGCTCTGCTGCCATCCAGCTTGCGAAGAAAATCGGCTGCACCGTCATCACCACGGTCGGTTCCAACGACAAGATCGAAAAGGCCAGAGCGCTGGGCGCCGATCACGTCATCAACTATCGCGAAGATCGTTTCGAAGGCGCGGTGCGCAAGATCACCAGGAAGAAGGGCGTTGACGTCGTCTTCGAACATGTCGGCAAGGACACCTGGGCCGGCTCGATGTTTTCCTTGAAGCGCGGTGGCCGTCTGGTCACCTGCGGCTCGACCTCTGGCGTTTCGACCGAAGTGAACCTGATGATGCTGTTCCAGCAGCAGTTGAAGCTGCTTGGTTCTTTTGGCTGCCGCATGGAGAACATGGCGAACGCCATGCAGAAGATGGCTGCCGGCCTCGTTTCACCTGTCATCGACACCGAGGTCGATTTCGACGGCATCGACGCTGCGTTGAAACGCATGGAAGGCCGCGACGTTTTCGGCAAGATCATCCTGCGCGTAGGCTGATGGCCGACGCGCACGAACCCATGTTACGCCCCCTTGTCTACAAGACGCTACGCGGCCTGAAGGTTGCGGAGTACTGGATCACCGCGCGCGTCGCGATGGCGATCCTCGCTGTCATGCGCATGCTGCCGCCGGATCGCGCCCTCAATTTCATCGATCGCGCGGCGCGCACGATCGGCCCGAAGGTCGGACGCCACCGTGTCGCCATTGCCAATCTCAAGAACGCCTATCCCGACAAGAGTGACGCAGAGATCGAAAAGATCGCCTCCGATATGTGGGGCAATATGGGACGGCTGGCAGGCGAATATGTCTTCCTGGAGCAGCTGTTCGACTATGACCCGGATGCGGAGAAGCCTGGCCGCGTCGAGGTGGTCGGCAAGGAACTGTTCCTGAAGATCCGCGACGAAAAAAGACCGCACATCTTCTTCACCGCGCATATGGGCAATTTCGAGCTGCTGCCGGTGGCGGCTGCCACCTTCGACCTGTCGGTTTCAGCGCTGTTTCGGGCTCCGAACAACCCCTATCTTGCCGAATACATCTTCCGGACGCGTGCTGCGACGATGGGGGAACTGCTCGCCTCCAAGAACGGCGTCTCTTTCGCCATGGCGCAGGTGCTGGAGCGCGGCGGCAACGTCGGCGCCCTCGTCGACCAGAAGTTCACCAACGGCGTTCTGTCCACCTTCTTTGGCCAGCCATGCCAGACCAGCCCGCTGGTGCCGAAACTGGCGCGTCAGTTCGACTGCGACGTCTATCCCGTCTTTTCCGTGCGCCTGCCCGGCAATCGTTTTCGGCTGACGCTGTGTGACAAGCTCGAATTGCCACGCAGCGACGCTGGTCAGTTGGATGTGGCCGCGATGGTCCAGCTGATGAACGACACTGTCGAGGGCTGGGTGCGTCAGGATCCCGGGCAGTGGATGTGGTTCCACAAACGTTGGCAGATCCGGGGCCGCACCCGCTAGAGCATTTTGCAGCCAAGTGGAATCACTTGGCGTCACAAAAATGCGCTGAAAACAAAACTTCGAGCGTTTCCGCGGTTCCGTGAAAAACGGAAACGCTCTGGCAGCGAAATCCTCGCGCGAATGTGACACGCATTGCGGACAGGGATCGCTTAAACTCACAACTTCTGCCACACTTGATCATTAACTTTTGTAATCGACAGTGCGGTCATAGCAGGGCGGCAGGGCGATGACGGACGAACAGACAAGGAAAAAGGACACGGCGTTGTGGACGCCGTGGGGCAGCCAGCAACCGGCAAAGCCGGGTGAGAAATTCGCAGCTTTGCGGCGGTTGGCCAAACGTCTGCGCAGCGTGCGCAAGAAAAAGCTGGCAAAGCCGGCGGTCGCCGGCAGCTGAGCGAACGGGTACCCGCAAGTCGTCTGTTGCAGGCATTGTCGAATCGCGCGCCAACACCCTAACCGCCGTAATAATTCATCACCGTATGACGCGCTTCAGCAAAGAACAGCCACCGTTCGGTCAGCATCCCGACACCATGGCTGAACACAGCGACCACCAAGGCCAGGAGCGCCGCGACACCAGCTTCCGCTCCGGCCAGGAGCGCAGCCAGCACCAGGAAAATCAGGGCTCCCGGCAGCAATCCGCCCAATACAAAGGCGAGCCTGCGCAGCTTGGCGGCGTGTTTGCGCACGACACGAAAGCCCATCTCGGCGGTCAGGTAATTCTCGGTGACATGCGGCCGCTCGAACAGCCGAACGCGACCGATAGCGCCGAGGCCTGTTGCGCTTTCCGGCGTCGATGAGGGTTGAAGGCTGTCGAGATGGCGCAACCAGGCAATCTTCATCGCCCAGGCCGCAACCAGCAAAACCAGCGCCAGGAGCAGCAGCAGGCCCGCTGATCCACCTCCCGCGATGCCGAAGGCGCTGCCCAACAGTGCCCCTCCAGCGGTAGCGAACAGCAGATAGCAGGCGGTCGTCAGCCACGTGTGCCAGGCCTGCACCGATCTCAGCGAAGCATAGATCATCGAAGTGCAGAAAACCGTCGCAAGCGACAACACGGACCCGGCGAGGCCAATTGGCGCCAGGTAACGCCCCTCGATGACACAAAGCCAGGCCGACATGGTCAATGGCACGAACGCGAGGACTGACAGCACGCCTTCACGCGAGAGCCAGCTCGAACGCCATTGGGAGAATGCCCGCCAGGCGCGTTGCGGGTTGCCGAGATGCAGCGTCGAGGACAGCAGCCCGCCCGCGATCAGGCTCAGCGCGAAAATGTGGGCGGCCTTGGTGGCGATCGCCGCCGGATCCAACAATCCGAGCCCCAGCACCGCAGCCAGTCCGTAGCCGAGGCCGGACAGAACGGTGAAGGCGATGATGGAGGCAGCCGGATGCATGAATCAGATACGGTCCAACATGCCGTCGAGCCAGGCAAAGAAGCCGGTAGCTCCACTGGTGTCCTCGCCTCTCGCCATCTGGCCGGCGCTCGCAGCCAGCGGCTTCCTTGGCCGAGGTGGTAGATATTTGTTCACTGGGCGCGTCCCCTGCTCCGGCATCAGATCGATACCGCCACGCTCGGCAACCATGATCGAAACGGTGGAGGACGGATCGCCGAGATCGCCGAAATGGCGGGCATTGGCTGGGCAGGTTCGCACGCAGGCCGGCTGCCGGTCCACTTCCTCCATAGTCTCATTGTAGATGCGGTCGATGCACAGCGTGCATTTCTTCATTACACCGGCGGCCAGATCCATCTCGCGCGCGCCATAAGGACACGACCAGGCGCAGAGACCGCAGCCGATGCACTTCTCCTCATCAACAAGCACAATCCCGTCTTCGGCGCGCTTGTAGGAGGCGCCGGTCGGGCACACGGTTACGCAGGGTGCGTCTTCGCAATGCAGGCAGGATTTCGGGAAGTGCACGATGCGCGCGTCACCCGCCTCACCGACGATCTCGCCGCCTTCCGGCACCACCTCGAAGGAATGCACACGGTTCAGCCAGGCGCCTGAAACATCGGCCCCATAGGGCTGTTGGTCTGACAAGGCCGCGCCGTAGCCCCCGGTGTTCCATTCCTTGCAGTTCACCACGCAGGCATGGCAGCCGACGCAGACGTCGAGGTCGATGACGAGACCGAGCTTCTTGGCAGTTGGTGCCGGCAAGCTGGTCATTGCGCCCACTCCTGCCCGTAGCGCAGCTCCTTCGGGCTCGGCTGCTCGCCGTCCGGCTCGGCGATGCCCGGAAAATGCGGCTCGCTCACGACGCCCTTATCCGCTTTCTCGATACGAACCCTCAAATCGTACCAGGCAGCCTGCCCGGTGATCGGATCGGAATTCGACCAGCGGAGCCCGCCTTCCCTTGGCGGTAGAAGTTCGTGGATCAAGTGATTCATCAGGAAGGATTTTTGCGCTTCCGGAACATTGCGATCCAACCCCCACGCCCCTTCCCGCTTGCCGATGGCGTTCCAGGTCCACACCGTCGAGGAGTTAACGGCCTCCATCCTCGCCACCGGCACCTTGATACGGCTGTGGTGCGAGATCAGCCAGACCCAGTCGCCATCAACGAGCTCCAACTGCTCGCAGATCGCCCCCGGAACGTAGAGCGCGTTGGCGGTATGGATCTGCCTCAGCCAGGCGTTCATCGAACCCCAGGAATGGTACATCGCCGCCGGCCGCTGCGTGATGGCGTGATAAGGAAACTCCCTGCTGTCGACCATCGCCTCGCCAAATGGCCGATACCAATCGGGCAACGGGTCGAACACATCAAGGATACGCTGCCGGTGCGTTTCCGGGGCCACCGGCTCGCGCACGCCTTGCGCGGACAGCCGGAACTTCTGCAGCGCTTCCTGGTAAAGCTGGAATGTCACCGGTTGCGGCGTATCGAAAAAGCCCATTCGTACGGCAAAGTCCTGATAGGCCTGGTTGGCGTGTTTGAAGAACTGCGCTTCCAGCGGAATATGCGCGGAAAAGAACGAGCCATTTTCGATATAGCGCTGCAATTGCTCCGGATTTGTCGCACCGCGCCCCATGCGATCGCCTTTCAGGCCGCGGAAACCCGCCAAGGGGCCAATGCCCGGCCGGCGTTCGTGGCGGATGATGTAGTCGGCGTAATCCTTGTAAAGTGGCTTGCCGTGATTGTCGGCAAAGCCAGGCAGGCGCAACCGCGCACCAAGATCGATCAGCACGCTCTGGAAGCCGCGCACATTGCGGTCCGGCTCGATCACCGGCCAGCGGATGGCATCCTGCACGGCATCAGGTTCCGAAATCGGCCGATCGAGCAGCGAAATGCAGTCGTGGCGTTCGAGATAGGTCGTGTCGGGCAGGACGAGGTCGGCATAGGCGACCATCTCGGAAGCATAGGCGTCGGAATAGATGATTTTCGGGATCTTGTAGTCGCCGGTCGCCGGGTCCTTGTCCTCCAGCATGCGGATCACGCCCGCCGTGTTCATGGAGGAATTCCAGGCCATGTTGGCCATATAGAGAAACAGCACATCCACCGGATACGGATCACCGGCATGGGCGTTGGCGATCACCATGTGCATCAGCCCGTGCACCGAGAACGGCGAATCCCAGGAGAATGCCTTGTCAATGCGCGCCGGTCGTCCCTCGGCGTCGACCAGGAGGTCCTCGGGGCCGCGCGGAAAGCCGAGATGCGGCCCCGAAAGCGGCTTGTTGGACCCAAAGTGCTCGGCCCGGCCGTGCGGTGTCGGATGCGCCGACACCGGCTTTGGATATGGCGGCTCGAAACGGAAGCCGCCGGGACAATCGACGGCTCCGATCAGCACCTGCAGCATATGCAGTGCCCGCGCCGTCTGGAAGCCGTTGGAGTGCGCGGAGAGCCCGCGCATGGCATGGAATGACACCGGCCGCCCGACAAAGCCTTCGTGCGTCTGCCCGTGCACGTCCGTCCACGGTTGCTCGATCGTGATCGCCTCGTCGAAGGCCACGCGCGCGATTTCCGCTGCGAGCCCGCGGATCGTGTCTGCCGCGATGCCGGTTTCCATCGCAACGGCTTCCGGCGCATATTTCGGGTCGAGGTATTTTTCCGCAAGCAGCTGAAAGGACGGCACCGCGAAGCGCCCATCCGCGAGTTGCACGCGGCCGGAGAGTGCGGCTCTTGCTCCCTTGGCACCGATCGCGACGACCTGTTCGGTCACGCTCTCGAAGATGAGCGGCCTGCCCTCGCCGTCGCGCGCAAACAGGCCATGCTCCGCAGTGCCCGGAGCGTCGATCACCAGCCAGGTGGCGTTGGAGTAGCGCACCAGATAGTCGACGTCGATCCGGCGCGCCTTGAGCAGTTCATGCACGATCGCGAGGATCAGCAGCCCATCCGTGCCCGGACGAATACCGATCCAGTTGTCTGCAACCGCCGAGTAGCCGGTGCGCACCGGGTTGACCGAAACAAAGCGAGCACCATTCTTCTTCAGCTTGGCTATGCCCATCTTGATCGGGTTGGAATCGTGGTCCTCGGCGACCCCGAACAGCACGAACAGCTTGGTGCGCTCCCAGTCGGGAGCGCCGAATTCCCAGAAAGCGCCGCCGATCGTCATGATGCCGGCCGCCGCCATGTTGACCGAGCAGAAGCCGCCATGCGCGGCGTAATTCGGCGTACCGAACTGCTGCGCCCAGAAACCGGTCAGGGATTGCGACTGGTCCCGTCCCGTGAAGAAGGCAAGCTTCTTCGGATCGTCCTGGCGCACCCCGTCCAGCCAACCGGTCGCGATCTCCAGCGCCTCTTCCCAGCTGATCTCCTCGAATTTGCCTGAACCACGCGGGCCTACCCGTTTCAGGGGTGCGCTCAGCCTGGCCGGCGCGTAATGCTGCATGATGCCCGCCGACCCCTTGGCGCACAGCACCCCTTTGTTGACCGGATGGTCACGATTGCCTTCGATGTAGCGG
>VFQQ010002171.1_pt1 | contig 23398 bp, 21 predicted proteins | sample 3512341 | NCBI WGS metagenome assembly VFQQ01 (sample SAMN10412373, study PRJNA504923) | tailings metagenome | isolation source: Relicate 2 Philex TSF1 revegetated site | place: Philippines: Tuba, Benguet | collected 2017-08-29 | reverse complement strand
GAGATAGGCGATCGCCGCGTAGGCGCGCGCCTGCCCTGCCGCAGTCGAGAGATCGAGGCCCGCGAACCGGCCCATCGTGCGCTGTCTCAGCGCGAGATAATTCACGGCCGCCAGAAGCACGGCATTGACGGCCGGTGCATCGACGCCCTCCGGCGGGCCGTCCGCGCCCCGCATCGCCGGCATTGCCGACTGCATGGCCTTTGACCGCGCGAGATCCAGCGCGCGCAAGGCTGGGGCATCCTCCGCCAGCTCCCATGCGAGCAGCCGCTGCAGCAGCAGATCGCCGCGCACATGGCGGCCATAGGCCGCGATGAGATGCGCCATGCGCTCACCGTAGCTTTCGCTGAGGTCCGGCGGCTCGGCCGGACCGGCCCAGAGGTCAAGCCGTTCGCCCATCGCGGCGATCAGACCGTCGAGATCGCCGAAATAGCGATAGATCAGCTTCTTGTCGGCCCCGGCCTCGGCCGCCACCGCGTTGATGCCGAACCCCGCCGCACCGTCGCGTGCCAGCACGCGCGCCGCCGCGTCAACGATGCGGGCCTCGGTGCCTTCGCGGTCGCGTTTCTTCGGGGCGGCTTTCGTGGGCATTCCGGTTCCTTCTGGCCCCGCCAACCTGCCTCAAGTCTCCGTCCAGAGACAAGTTCTTGCATTTGTCTCTATATGGTGACATACATGTCTCCAACCGGAGACAAAGAGACTTGCCATGACCGATTCAACGCTTCCTTACTGCCACGACCTGCGTATCGCCGGACTCGCCCTCGCCGCGTTCGCCGTTCTGGCGAATGTCCCCTATGCGGCCCTCATTGCACTCTTCGACTATGACGACGTGCTGCGCCGCCCGCCGGGCGAGGTGCTGACGCTGTTTCGCGCCGGCGGCGAGACGCTGGTCCTCGCCTGGTGGGGCTTCGCAATGGCGGCAGTCGGATTCGCCGCGGCGGCGGGCCTCGCGGGTGAGGCGCTGGCGCGGCGGGGCGTGATGCCGCGCTGGGCGACGATGCTGGGCGTCGCCTCGGGCCTCATCCAGGCCGTGGCACTGCTGCGCTGGGTGTTCGCCGTGCCGCATCTCGCCGCCGCCTATGCGAGCGGTGAACCGGCGGCGCAGGCCGGCGCCATTGCGACATATGAGACGCTCAATCTCTATCTGGGCGCAGGCCTCGGCGAGCATCTCGGCCAGATGCTGCTGGTCATCTGGACGGCGGCGTTCTCGCTCGCCCTGATGCGGATGGGCGGCGCGCTGAAGATCATGGGCTGGATCGGCCTCACGACAGTACCGCTGTGGCTGGTTGCGCAGACCGAGATGCTGTCGCTTTCGATGCCCAGCCTGCCCGTCATCGAGGCGGCACCCATCGCCTTCATGGGCTGGATGGCCTGGCTCATCGCCGCCGGAGCGGCGATGGCCATGAGGCGCGCGGCTTAAACCGCGCGCTTCGCCTTGTCTTTCTCGTTTGTCGATTTGATGAGGCCGCGAATGGCCTCCCAGTCGGCGTCGGTGAAGCTCGCCATGCGCGAGAAATTCCCGCCCGTCGCCTGGTACTGCGCGCCGTCGATCGCGATGGTCTGCCCGGTGAGGTAGTCGCAGCCATCGGCCATCAGGAAGGTGGCGAGATTGGTGAGTTCGTCCATCTGCCCCACCCGGCCCCATGGATTGCCGCTCATATCGGAATACGCCTTCTCACCTTGTCCGGGGTTGAGTCGCGCCGTCATGCCCTCTGTCGGAAACGCGCCGGGGCAAATGGAATTGATGCGGATGCCATGCGGCCCCCACTCCACGGCCAGCGACTGGCCCATCACGCCGACCGCCGCCTTCGACATGGCCGACGGCACGACGTAGGGCGAGCCGTTCCACACCCAGGTGGTGAGGATGTTGATGATCGAGCCCTTGTGGCCGCCCTCGATCCATTTCTTGCCCACCGCATGCGTCATGTAGAACGTGCCGTGGAAGACGATATTGGCGATGGCATCGAACCCGCGCGGGCTTAAGTCTTTCGTGCGCGAGATGAAATTGCCCGCCGCGTTGTTGACGAGGCCAGTGAGCGGACCCGACGCCCACACCTCGTCCACCGTGTCCTGAATGGCCTGCGCCACGCGGATGTCACAGGCGATGGGCGTGCACTTCGCGCCTGTCTCGCCCTCGATCTCCTTCGCCGTTTCCTGCAAAACACTCTCGCGGCGGCCGATGATGACCGTCTCGGCACCGAGCTTGGCGTAGGCCGTCGCCATTTCCTTACCGAGGCCTGTGCCGCCGCCGGTGATCAGAATCTTTTTGCCCTTCAGAAGGTCTTTCTGGAACACGCGTTTCTCCTCCGATGTTGTTGGAGAGAGCATGGCGCGACAAAAGCGCCATAGCAATCGCGCCCGCTGGCGAGCCGCAGACGTGAAGCATAACGTCGCGCCATGATCGCACTTCGCATCGCGGCCCTCGCCGCACTCCTCACCTTCACCGCCGCCGCGACGACATGGGCGGCGATCGGCTTCGATCCCGAAACGGCGATTATGGGCTACAGCGATCATCAGCAGACCAGGAAGGCGGCAGAGAAAGCGGCGCTCGATCAATGCGCCTATAAAGGCGGCGGCGCGTGCGCGGCGTTCTCCGTGAAAGGCACAGGCTGCATCGCCATCGCGACCGGCGAGAACGGCTGGGCCGGCGCGACGGGCAAGGACGAAGACACCGCCTGGGACGCCGCCGAGAAAGCCTGCAACAATAAGACGAGCGATTGCAGCACCATCTCCACGCAGTGCAATGAGTAACCTCGGATTTGGACTGGACATCGCCGGCTACAGTTCGGGCAAGTCCGTTCTTGCCGCTGCGCGAAGCTTTGGCGAAACCTGCGATGTCACGCTTCTGCGCAAGTGCCCCTTCTCCGCAAAGGCGGTTGGCGACGGCGAACTTGCGCCGATAGTGCGTAAGGAAGCCTATGCACTTGAAGAACTGACGAAACTGGGCTGCATCTACATCGACGCGCCGATCGATCTGCAGTCGTTGCTGAAGCCTGCTGACCGCACTTACGTCTGGGAGCTTACTTTGCGTCCGGTCGATCGCCTTGTAGGCGGTTTGCCTGCATTGGCAGACAAGATCGGCGCGCCCACTGCCCGACTTGCGAACATCTTGGCCACCGCCGATCTGACAGGTGCGATCGGCGTCTCGATATTTGAGACATATCCCTCCGCCAGCTTGGCCGTGATGGGGTTGCAGGCCAAACGCTATAAAGGAGAGGGCAATTCCGCAGCCGTTGCGGATATCGCCTCGAGGCTGCAGATCACCTCGGATGTCATTCGCAACGACGATGATCTAGATGCCGTGATCTGCGCGCTTACTGCAGTTGCACCGACCACTGCCCACTTGCGCGGCGACGATCTTAAAGCGCACTTCGCTCCGAAAGCTAAACAGCTGCCGCGCCAAAGTATCGTTCCCGAAAGCTACGTCCTTATGAAGGCGCTTCCATTTCAGCAGGTGCGCGTCGTGGAAGCAGATTTCCGAGAATGGCTCGACGCATCTAGCTGAGCATCGCTTCCAGTGTCTCGATGCGGTCGGCATCGCGCGGGGGTTTGTCCCAGCGCAGGCGGTTGATGCGGGGAAAGCGCATGGCGACGCCGCTTTTGTGGCGCGCCGAACGCGCGAGGCCTTCGAAAGCGACTTCGAATACCAGGCCCGTTTCGGCGTTATGAGTCACCTCGCGCACCGGGCCGAACTTGTTTTCCGTGTGATTGCGCACGAAGCGGTCGATCTCTTTCAGCTCCTCGTCGGTGAAGCCGAAATACGCCTTGCCCACCGGCACCAGCTCCGCGCCCTTCCAGACGCCGAACGTGTAGTCCGAATAGAAGGACGAGCGCTTGCCGTGGCCGCGCTGGGCGTACATCAGCACGGCGTCGACGAGATGCGGGTCGCGCTTCCACTTGAACCATTCGCCGCGCACGCGGCCGGGCAGATAGGCGCTGTCCCAGCGCTTCAGCATCAGCCCTTCCACCGCAGGCGATGGCGGGTTGGAGCGTTTGGTCTGCAGATCATCCCAGTCCGTCACCGGCACCAGCGGGGAGAGGTCGAGACGCGCGCGCGCTTCCTTCGCCAGCAAGGCTTCCAGCCGCGTGCGGCGTTCGCGGAAGGACATTGCGCGCAGGTCTGCATCGCCCTGCTGAAGGATGTCATAGGCGCGGATGCCGGCGGGATAGTCGCGCAGCATGGCCTTGGTGACCGTCTTGCGGTTCAGGCGTTGCTGCAGATCGTTGAAGCTCGCCGGCTCACCATCGCGGAACACGAGCAGCTCGCCATCCAGTGCGACATCGTCCGGCAGCAGCTCCATCACATCGGGGAAGGCGGCGGAAATATCCTCGCCGGTGCGCGAGTAGAGCCGCTTCTCGCCATGGTCCGACACGGCCTGGACGCGGATGCCATCCCATTTCCATTCGGCAGCGAAATCGTGTGGGGAGAGCGCCGCGAGATCGCGATCCTCGATGGGGTGCGAGAGCATCACCGGGCGGAAGGGCGCGCGGGCGATACCGGACGGGCGCTCGGCCTTGCCCTCCAGCCAGGCGAAGAGATTTTCGTACGGCGCCTCAAGCCCCGGCCAGACGAGTTCGATCTCGTCCGGCTCCACGCCGCCGAGCGCCGCTGCGGCGGTTTTCGCGAGGCGCGCCGAGACGCCGATGCGCAGCGCGCCGGTCATCAGCTTGATGAGCGCCCAGCGCCCATCCGGATTGAGCGCATCGAGCCAGGATTCAACGAGGCGCGGAATGTCGGCTTTCGACGCGGCGTTCAGCGCCTCAATGACTTCGGAGAGTTCCGGCGCGCGGTTGGCGCCGGGCTTCGCCGGCCAGATGAGCGCGACGGTCTCGGCGAGATCGCCGACATAGTCGTAGGAGAGGCCGAACAGGACCGGATCGACGCGCGATTCCGCGAGGCCGCGAATGAGCGCCGCCTTGGCGTGCTTGAACGAGAGCTGTCCGGTAAGAGCCGCCAGCGCCCAGCCGCGATCCGGGTCCGGCGTGTCGCGCAGGTAAGCCTCGATCAGCCGCAGCTTGCCGTTGCGCTGCGGCTGAAACGCCAGACTGTCGAGCAGGGCGGCGAAGCGTTTCACGGTGGGGCCGCCCGTTCGCCGGCAGCGGCGCGACCCCCACCCCTAGCCCCTCCCCACAGGGGGGAGGGGGACGACCGTGCGACCGCTTTCCCCTCCCCCTTGCGGGGAGGGGTCAGGGGTGGGGGCCGCACCAGCGTGTCAAACACACCGATCATGTACCTGCCTCAACCTGCGGCGATGCAGGCTCCCCCGCCCCTTCCTCGTCATAGCCGACGAGGTTCAGCGCCATGGCCGGGATACCGATTGAGTTGGACCAGTGAACCAGCGCCTCCTCCGCGCCGTGCGTGACCCACAGCGCGCCGGGCTTCACCTCCTGCACGGTTTGGGTCAGTTCATCCCAGTCGGCGTGATCGGAGATGATGAGCGGCAGCTCGACGAGCCGCTGGCGCGCGCGGGCGCGCACGCGCATCCAGCCGGAGGCGAAGCAGGTCACAACATCGCCGAGCCGCCGCGACCAGACATCGTTCAGCGCGGACGGCGGGCAGAGCACGATGGCGCCCTTGAAGACCTCGCGGGTCAGCGGCGTCTTCATCATCTCCATCGCGGGGCGGAGATCGCCGAGCTTCACGCCCAGCTCCTCGTAGAGATCGCAAAGCTTCTGCATCGCGCCGTGGAGATAGATCGGCGCGTCGTAACCGGCCTCGCGCAGATGCGCGATCACGCGCTGCGCCTTGCCCAGCGAATAGGCGCCGACCAGATGGCAGCGATCAGGAAAGGTCTTCAGCGAGCGCAGCAGCTTGGCGATCTCCTCCTCCGCCGGAGGATGGCGGAAGACCGGCAGGCCGAAGGTCGCCTCGCTGATAAAGATGTCGCAGGGCACGACCTCGAACGGCGCGCAGGTCGGGTCGTGCCGGCGCTTGTAGTCGCCCGAAACGACGACGCGCTTGCCGCCCGTCTCGATCACCGCCTGCGCACTGCCCAGCACATGGCCGGCCGGGACCAGCGTGACGTCGACGCCGTTGACTGTGTTCCGCTCGCGATAGGCGACCGCTTGGCGGTTCGCGGTGAACTCCGCGCCATAGCGGCTCGCCATGATGGCGAGCGTTTCGGGCGTCGCCAGCACCGCGCCATGGCCGGCGCGGGCGTGGTCGGCATGGCCGTGCGTGATGACGGCCCTTGCGACCGGGCGGACCGGGTCCACATAGAAGTCCCCCTTCGGGCAATACAGCCCGGCCGGGGTGGTCCGCAGGATTTGCTCAGCGCGCATGCTGCCTAGATAGTCCTTCGCCTGCCGCATTTTGAGACGATGAGCGCCCCCCTCTTCAACGCCGAAAGTTCCTTGCCGCTCCCGCCCCGCTTTACCGCGTGGTTTGCGGCGCGCGGCTGGGCGCCCCGGGCGCATCAGCTGGAGATGGTGGACGCGGCGCGGCACGGGGAACATGTTCTGCTGACCGCGCCGACCGGCGGCGGCAAGACGCTGGCCGGGTTCCTGCCGAGCCTCATTTCACTGAGCCAGCGCGCAGAGCTTTCCTCCCCCGTTCACGGGGGAGGTGGCGGCGAAGCCGACGGAGGGGGGACAATGCAGCGCGCTCCATCCCCCCTCCGCCCCTTTGGGGCACCTCCCCCGCAAGCGGGGGAGGAAAGATATTTAAGTAACCTGCCGCGGATCGAAGGCTGGAAACCGCACCGCAAGCGCTCGGTCCATACGCTCTACATCTCGCCGCTGAAGGCGCTGGCGGTGGATATCGCGCGGAACCTGGAGATGCCGGTTTCCGAGATGAAGCTCGACATCAGGGTCGAGACGCGCACCGGCGATACCAGCGCGCACAAGCGCCAGCGCCAGAAGATCGACCCGCCCGACATCTTGATGACGACGCCGGAACAGCTGGCGCTGCTGCTGGCCAGCCGCGAGGCGGTGAACCTGTTCCGCGATCTCGACACGATCGTCCTGGACGAGTTGCACGCCCTCGTCGCCAACAAGCGCGGCGATCTTCTGGCGCTGGACCTCGCGCGGCTGTCGCGCCTCGCCCCGCAGGCGCGGCGTGTCGGACTGTCGGCGACCGTCGCCGATCCCGATCATCTGCGCCGCTATCTCGTGCCGCAGACGACCGAGGAGCCGCGCCTGTCAAGGCTTGTCGTGGGCAAGGCGGGCGCGCCGCCGCACATCTCGGTTCTGGCGTCAGAGGCGCATATTCCGTGGAGCGGGCACACCGGCCGCCATGCGGTGCCGGAGGTAATGGCGCGCATCAAGGCGGCGCGCATGGCGATCCTCTTCGTCAATACGCGCAGCCAGGCCGAAATGCTGTTCCAGGAACTCTGGCGCATCAATGACGACAACCTGCCCATCGCCCTCCACCACGGCTCGCTCGACGCCAACCAGCGGCGCAAGGTGGAAGCCGCGATGGCGGCGGGGAAGCTTCGCGCCGTGGTCGCGACCTCGACGCTCGATCTCGGCATCGACTGGGGCGATGTCGATCTGGTCGTGCAGATGGGCGCGCCCAAGGGCGTCTCCCGCATGCAGCAGCGCATCGGCCGCGCCAATCACCGGCTGGATGAATCGTCCACCGCGCTGCTCGTCCCCTCCAACCGCTTCGAGGTGCTGGAATGCCTCGCCGCACGCGAGGCCGTCGCCAAAGGCAAGCAGGACGGCGAGACGCGGCGCGTCGGCGGGCTGGACGTGCTGGCCCAGCACATTCTCGGCATGGCCTGCGCCGAGCCGTTCGATGCGGATGAACTCTACAAAGAGATCACCACCGCCGAGCCGTATCGCGAGCTGACGCGCGAGGTGTTCGATCAGGCGCTCGATTTCGTCGCGACCGGCGGCTACGCGCTGCGCACCTATGAACGCTTCGCCAAGTTGCGCCAGACGCCGGACGGGCGCTGGCGGGTCGCCAGCCCGATGGTGGCGCAGCGTTACCGTCTGAACGCCGGCACAATCGTCGAGGCGCAGATGCTGAACGTGCGCTGGGTGCGTTCGCTGAAAGGCGGCAAGGCGCTGAGCGGCGGGCGCGTCATCGGCAAGATGGAAGAATGGTTCTTCGAGCAGATGACGCCCGGCGACACCTTCGTCTTCGGCGGACAGGTTCTGCGCTTCGAAACCATCGTCGAGACCGACGCGCTGGTGACCAAGGGCACCACCGACGAACCGATGGTGCCGAGCTGGCAGGGCGGCAAGTTTCCGCTCACCACCTATCTCGCCGAGCGCGTGCGCGAGATGATTGCCGACCCTGAATCCATCGAGAACCTGCCCGATCAGGTCGCGCAGTGGCTGGCGCTGCAGGCCTGGCGCTCCGTCCTGCCGGAAGCGGACGAGATGCTGATCGAGACTTTCCCCCGCAACGGCAAATTCTATCTCACTTGCTATCCGTTCGACGGCCGCCTCGCGCACCAGACGCTGGGCATGCTGCTGACCCGTCGACTGGAGCGGCTGAAAATGCGCCCGCTCGGTTTCGTGGCGGGCGAATATGCGCTGTCGGTCTGGGGCTTACGCGATCTCTCCTCGCTCGACATGAACGCCCTCTTCGCGCCCGACCTGCTGGGTGACGATCTGGAAGAGTGGCTGAACGAATCCATCATGCTGAAGCGCCAGTTCCGCAACTGCGCGATCATCGGCGGGCTGATCGAGACGCGCTTCCCGGGCAAGGAGAAAACCGGGCGGCAGATCACCTTCTCGTCCGACCTCATCTATGACGTGCTGCACGAGCACCAACCGGATCATTTGCTGATGAAGGCGGCGCGCGAGGATGCGCTGACCGGCCTCTTGGACCTCAAACGCCTCTCCGACCTGCTCCACCGCATCAGGGGCAAGCTGGTGGTGAAGCACCTGGAGCGCGTCTCGCCGCTCGCCGTGCCGGTGCTGCTGGAGATCGGCAAGGAACCGATCCAGCAGGGCAATGTGGATGAGGAATTGCTGGCCGAGGCGTCGGAAAGCCTGATCGACGAAGCGATGCGGCTTGTCTGACGCCCGCCCGACTCTGCTAGATGTGAGCCGTGAACGCCCTCGTCCCCATCCGTGACATCGATGTCGCCGGCGCCCGGCTGACACCCGATCCGTCGGGCGCGCTGTGGTGGGCCGAGGAGCGCATGCTCATCGCCGCCGATCTGCATCTGGAGAAAGGCTCCGCCTATGCGGCGCGCGGCCAGATGCTGCCGCCTTATGACACGCACGCGACGCTGACCCGGCTGGAGGGCGCGTGCGCGCGTCTGCGCCCCCGCGAGGTCGTGCTGCTCGGCGATACCTTCCACGACCGCAAGGCCGAAGAACGCCTCGCCGACGACGCCCGCGCCCGCCTCACGCGCCTGATCGCAGCGGTCGAGACCTGGACGTGGATCCTCGGCAACCACGATCCCGCCCCGCCGCAGGGCCTCGGCGGCCGTGTGGCGGAAGAAATCTATACCGGCCCGCTGGTGCTGCGGCACGAACCGCAGGCGCGCCCCTCGGCCGGCGAGATCGCAGGCCACCTCCACCCCGCCGCACGCGTCAATGTACGCGGCCGCTCGATCCGACGCCGCTGCTTTGTCACCGACGGCGAGCGTCTGGTGATGCCGGCCTTCGGCGCCTATGCGGGCGGGCTCGATGTCTTCGATCCCGCGCTGCGCGGTCTCTTCGCGCCGCAGTTCCACGCCTTCATGCTGGGCAAGGCCGCCGTCCACGCCGTCTCCAGCCAGCGCCTCGCCGCGCGCAGCTAGAGTTTTCCCTCAAGCGCCTGATGGCCCGGATGGACGTGGATGCCGGGGATCGCCGCAGCGAGCGCCTGCAGGGCATGCAGGCTTGTCCATAGCGTCCTAAGATCGGGATCGAAGGCCGACATGTCGATGCGCTCGTTCCGCCATGCGGCGCGGCTATGCACCGTGTCGCCCGTCATCAGATGCACGCCGTCGACAGCGTTCACGAGATAAGCCGTCGAGCCGGGCGTATGTCCCGGCGTGCGGATCGCGAAGACCGAACCGTCGCCATAGATGTCGATGATGCCGCCCAGCCTGCCATCCGCATCCGGCTGAAAGCGCCATTCGCGGAGCGGCGGGCGTCCATGCAGCCCCGCCTCGCTCGCCGAGGCGATGAACATGTGGAGATCGTTCTCCTGCGCGCCGTCGCCAGACCCGACATAGACCGGCACGTCGTTGGGTACCTCGCGCAGTCCCATGACGTGATCGAAGTGGAGATGCGTCAGGAACACCGCTTCAGGACGCCGCCCGTTCAGCCAGTCACCAGTCGCCACCCGCAGCTTCAGCTTGCGGTCGATCTCCAGGAACCAGTTGGCGATCCAGCCGATATGGCTGACGGGATCGCGCGGTAAGCCTGCATCGATCAGCGCCAGCTCACCGCCCTTGCGATGCAGCGCATAGACAAAAACCTGCGCATCCAGCTCGCTCACCTCCCACACGCGCGGCGATGCGCCCGGCGCGGCGGAGACGTAGCGAAACGGCCAGTCGGCGGAGACCACCGTCTCGACGCGCACCGTGCCGGGCCGCTTGAGGGCTGCGAGCATTTCCGACGTCGAGACTGGGCGGCCGATATCCGCTGCCGCCACCGGATGGCCCGAAAGCTTCGTCGCGCAGGCTGTCAGCATCAGGGCCGCCACCGCAGCCATCAACGATCTCCACATCAGACGCACTCCTCCTCGCGCGCGGGCGAGGGCCAGCGCGTTGGTTCAGGTCAAAAAGTCGATGAGTTTGCCGGTCGCCCGGCCTAGCCGGTTTCGCGCCGCAAGGGCGTTCCCGTTTCCGCAGCACCAGGCGGCACGAACTCGAGAATGTCGCCGGGCTGGCAGTTGAGATAGGTGCAGATCGCCTCAAGCGTATCGAAGCGCACGCCGCGCACCCGGCCTGCCTTCAGCAGCGACAGGTTCGACGGCGTAATGCCGACCGCCCGCGCCAGTTCGTTCGAGCGCACCTTGCGCGCCGCCAGCATCATGTCGAGCCGCACGATGATGGGCATTACACGAACTCTCCGGCTTCACGCTCGACTTCACGGCCAAGCGCGACGACGCGCGCAAACACGAACAGCGCCGCGCCGACGATGAGCGCCGCGATGCTGTGTCCATGGAACCAGCCGCGATCGAGACTACCTGCAAGCCGCAACAGCGGCTGCAGCGCGCCCGGCGCGAGCGCAAAGACCACCAGCGCCACGCCCGCCACCTGCATCAGGCGTTGCGGCAGATCGCCGAACACATCGCCGCGCCGGTAACAGGCGAAAAGCCGCATCAAGGAGAGGAACGCGGCGAACAGCGCTGCATTGACGGCGATGAAGGCAGCACCGCCGATCGCCTGCGTCACCAATGGCAGGCCGGCGAACGATACCGTGCCGGCCGCCGGCGTATCGCCGGGCAGGACCAGCCACACCATGTCCGTGCCCATCCAGATCGCGTCGAGACCGGGCCACAGCGCGACCCCCACAATCGCCAGCGTCACGAGCGCCGTCAGCCCGGCAAGCACGCCGAAGCCGATCTCGAACGGCAGGCTGAGACGGCGGATGCGGCGTCGGGCGGGGGATTCCGGCACGGCGGCAACGTAAAGAGCGATGATGTCGGACATAGGCGTCTCCGAGGATAGGAGATGCCCTAACATGGATATTTATTTCTGTAAAACAGAAATAACTGTCCGCGATGCGGCTAGTCCCGCTCACGGAAGACGAACGCCGCGCCGAGGCCCATCATCACGGCGATGAGAATCGCCGCCATTGCATAGAACAGGCTGGAGCGCGTCGCGAAATTATAGAGCGTGCGCTCGATCCCCAGCTTGTCGATCACCAGCGTCGCGGAATAGGCGCTGATCTCCTGCCCGTTGCGGAAGAGATAGGCCTCGACCGTGTAGTCGCCGACCGGCACGCTGGCCGGCATGATGATGCGAGCCTGGAACAGCGAGGCGCCGTTCATCTCGACGCCGCCCGGTTCTTCCACGAACAGCTTGTCGGCCGTCCGGCCACGGATCAGCGCCTTCTGGAATTCGCCGGCATCGCGCCTGTCCGGGCCGTGCCAATCCTGGTTGGCGAGGCCGATGCCTTTGCGCTTCAGCACCGACGGCGCGGCGACGGCGTCGAGCGGCGCGGTGCTGGCGAGGAAATAGAAGCCGGGCACATCCTCGAAGGTGGCGGAATCGGTGTTCAACCAGACGCCCGAGACACGCCCGCGCTTCCGCACCGTGGTGGGGCCGCGCGGGCCGCGCACCACGATGACGATGTCACGATCCGCCGCGCCGACGAAGGCGTCCGGCGTCTCGATCGTGCCGTAGACGACGAACTCCGCGCCGGTGAAGTTCGAGGTGATATGGATGACGTCCTGCGTCAGGCCGACGACCAGCGCCTCGGACGGCGTTCCGTCATCCTGCGCGGCGGCCGGCGGGGCGAAGGCGAGGATGAGCAGAGCGAGAAGCCGCTTCACCGCGTCTCCTCCACCGGGGCGATGGAGTAGAGATCGGCCGGCGGCCGCACCAGTTCGACAGACAGGCGCAGCGCCATGCCGACGATCAGCAGCGAGATCATCAAACGCAGCATGTCGGACCGGATGCGCGCGCCGATCCGCGCACCGTACTGAACGCCCACCACGCCGCCAGCCATCAGAATGACGGCGAGGATGATGTCGACAGTCTGGTTCACCCAGGCGTGCAGGAAGGTGGTGAGCGCCGTGATGCACAGCACCTGGAAGAGCGAGGTGCCGATCACCGCCGAGGCGGGCATGCGCAGGATGTAGATCATGGCCGGAACCATGATGAAGCCGCCGCCGATGCCCATGACGCCCGAGAGGAAACCCGAGAGGAAGCCGAGACCCAGCGGCGGCAGGGCCGAGATGTAGAGTTTCGAAACCCGGAAGCGCAGCTTCAGCGGCAGGCCATGCACCCAGTAATGCTGGGTCGCCTTGGCCTTGGCCGGCACGGCCTTGCGCGCTCTCATCAGCGTGCGGATGGACTCGGTCAGCATCAGAACGCCGATCGATCCCAGCAGCAGCACATAGGCGAGCTTGATGACGAGATCGATCTGTCCGCTCGCCTTCAGGATCGAGACGAGCCAGACGCCCAGGATCGTGCCGGGTATGCCCCCGGCGACGAGCACCACCCCCATCTTGAAGTCGACGGATTTTCGCCCGGCCTGCGCGGCGACGCCCGAAACCGACGAGGCGACGATCTGGCTGGCCCCCGTCGCGACCGCGACGGCGGGTGAGATGCCGGTGAAGATGAGGAACGGCGTCATCAGGAAGCCGCCGCCGACGCCGAACATGCCGGTCACGAAGCCGACCGCGCCGCCCATCGCGAGGATCAGCCAGATGCTGACCGAGATCTCTGCGATGGGGAGATAGATTTGCATACGACCAATCGGAACGCAGGGCGGCCATCATGCGCCCTGCGGCTTAGCAAAAGATGAGGCGCGCCGTTCCTAGAACGGCGCGCCCCCAATTCACACCCTATCGGGCCGTCACCGTTTGTTACTTCAGTGACGGTACGTCGTTGGCGGCGGCGTTCATGGGCTTGGGCTGGAAGGCGGCGACCGCCTCTTTCGCCTGTTTCACGTCGGCTTCCGGCATCTGGCCTTCCAGCGCTGCGGCGCGGGCGCCGGCATCGGCGTCGCCCTGGCCGGCGGCGGCCGTGTACCACTTATAGGCTTCCACCCGGTTCACTTCGACGCCGAGGCCGCGCTCGTAGAGGATCGCGATGTTGAACTGCGAGTCCTTCAGGCCCAGCTCGGCGGCGGCGAGGAACCACTTGGCGGCCTGCTTGTAGTCGGGCTGGCCGGTGGAGCCGTCGGCGAGGATGACCGCGAGGTTGTACATCGCCTTGCGGTTGCCGGCATTGGCGGCTCGCTCGTACCAGATCGAGGCCTGGCCGAGATCGCGCGGCACGCCGAGGCCGCGCTCATACAGCACGCCCATGCGGTACTGGGCGGGCGGCAGGCCAGCCTGGGCGGCACGCAGCATCCACTTGGCGGCTTCCTTGGGCGACTTCTTGACCCCTTCGCCTTCGGCATAGCGCAGGCCGAGCTCGAACTGGGCGCGCGGGTCGCCGCCTTCGGCATCGGCCGTCAGCTTCGCCATCGGATCGGCGGAGGCTTCAGGGGCCGGCGTGGCTTCCGGAGCAGCGGGCGCTTCCGGCGTCGGGCCGGCGGTCGGCTCTTCAGCCGGCGTGCCGGCTTCAGGCTGAGCCTCGGGAGAAGCTTCCGGCGTTTCGACCGGCGCGGCGCCTTCCGGCTGAGCGGCCGGCTCGCCCTGCATCGGCGGGGGCGGCGGCAGCTCTTCGAACGGCGCTTCCGAAGACGGCGGTGTCTCAGCCGGGGTCTCGGCGGCAGGCGGGGTTTCCGGCGCAGGCGTCTGCTTCGGCTTCACGACCAGGAAGTAGAGCGCCGCAGCCATCACCAGAATGCCGAGCAGCAGCGCGCCGAGGCGAACCCAGTTGGTGCCTTCCTTCTGGGTCGCGTCATAGACGGCGTTGTCGCGGCGGCCCTTCTTGCCCTTGGCGGCGATCGCGTCGGCCTCGGCCGCAGCGGCGGCCTGGGCGGCCCGGCGGGCGGCAGCGAGGAAATCGTCGGTCTTGCGGGTCGGCGGGTCTTCCGGACGGCCCAGCACTTCGGCGATGGCGGCTTCCACCTCATCCGGCGGCGCGGCGGCCTGCGGGGCGCGCTCCACCTCGTCGGCGGTCAGCGAGGCGAAATCGGCCTCGTCGGTGTCCTCGAAGGGCGGCAGGTCGTCCTCTTCGAAGTCCATGTCCACGGGCGGCGGCGGCGCCGGCTCCATGACGGGCGCGGCGGCGGTCTGGACGTGATCATCGAAGCGCGGCGGCGGCAGGTCGTCGGCGACCGGCGGGGACTGCTCCAGCGCTTCCAGGCGGCGCAGCGCGAATTCAAGCTGGCCCTGCAGCGCGGCGAGCGTGTCGCGCTGGCGCTTCTCGCTCGCTTCGACGCGCTGACCGACGCCGCGCAGCGCCTGTTCGACGGTCGAGGCAGCCTCGCCCTGGCGGCGTTCGGCATGGCCGATCTGCACCGCAAGGGTCTGGAGATTCTGCTCGATGGAGGCGACACGGTTGGCGGTTTCGCCATCCGGACCGGCAGGCTGCGCACCGTCGCCGCTTTCGAGGCGGCGGATCAGCTCGGCATTTGCATTGGCGGCGCTGTCGGCGATCGCGCGGACTGCGGCCAGTTCCTCGCCCAGCGCGTCGAGACGCTGGGTCTGCGCGGCGAGGCCGGCGGCGCTGTCGGCGACACCGACACGCAGCAGGTCAAAGTCCGGATCGGAAACGAACGAGACCGGCTCGGCGCTGCGCGTTTCCAGCAACTCCAGACGGCGGGCGTGATCGGCCACCGTTACCGCATGGCCGGTGATGCCGTCCTGCAGGCGGGCAGCGAGGCGCTGCTCGGCATCGGCGAGGCGGGCGTCGGCGGCGCGCAGCGCGTCGTCCAGCGCGCCGAGGCGACCGTCCTGCTGGCGGGTGCGGGCATCGAGCGCCTTCAGCGCGTCGTCGTGTGTTTTGAAGAGGTTAGCGTGCGCGAGTAGCGTCGTCGCCTGGGAGCGGAACTCGTCGTCCTGCGCCTTGGACATCACAGGCTCGGCCGCGCGCTCTTCCCAGCGTTGGACCAGCTTGACCAGCGTGTCCTTGAGGTTGCGCGCGGTTTCGGCGTTGCGGGCCTCCAGTGCGCCGAGACGGTCGGCCATGGCGCGGTATTCGCCGTCCTGGCGGCCTGTGACCTTGGCGAGCGCGGTTTCGGATTCGCGCTGGGCGCTGCTCTGGCGGGAGTCGAGCGCGTTCAGGCGCTCCAGCAGGCCTTTGATCTCACCGGCATGCTGAGCGGCGGTGTCCTCGACCGACTTCTTCAGTTCGCGCGCGGCCGAGGTCTGGCGTTCCTCGAAACCGGCGAGGCGTTCGGCAATGGCGGCGAGCGAGGCGTTGACGGCGGTCGAGGTTTCGCTGGCGCGCTGGTCGGCCTGGGCGGCCTGGGCCTTCAGCGAGGCAATGGTCGCTTCGAACGACTCGAAGGCGCCGCGCGCGCGATCCTGTTCGGCGGCGCTGAGTGCGGTGCGGCCTTCAAAGGCAGCGAGGCGTTCGGCGATCTGGCCAAGGCCGGTCGCGAGGTCGCGCGCGGTTTCGTTGGCGCGGGCTTCGGCGGCGGCGGCCTGGGTGCGCAGATGCGCGACCTGGGCTTCCAGGCTCGACATCATCTCGCGGGCGCGGCCGCTGTCCTGCCCGATCAAGCCATGGCGCTCGTCGAGGCCGTTAAGGCGACCCGACAGCGCGGCGAAGGACGAGGTGACGGCATTGGCCGATTCCAGCGCGCGCTGTTCAGCGCTGGCGAGCTGGCGCTTGATCTCGGCAAAGGTCGCATCAACGGCGGTGCCCTGCGTCTGCTCCAGCGTCGAGAGGCGCGAGGTCAGCGCGCCGATGGCCTTTTCCAGGTCACCGTCCGTCGCCGAGGCGCGGTTGGCGGCGCTGTCGATGCGCTCCTTCAGTTCGCCGATGGCTTTCTGGAAAGCCGGGACGATGTCGCTGGCGGCGTCGGCCTTGCGGGTGGCCTCTTCCAGCTTCTGCATCATGCCGCCGACCGAGCGCTCAAGGCTCTCGAAGGCGTGGGTCTGTTCGCGGGTCGAGGCGTCGAAGGCTTCGGCCGCGGCGCGCATCGCGCTGTCGGCGGCGTTCTTCAGACGGTCGGCCGATTCCAGCCGGTCTGCAACGGCCGCGACCGCCTTGTCGAGCTGCTCGACGGCGGCATACTGGCGGCGCTCGGCCTCCTCGATGCGGCGGTGCAAATCGGCGAAGGCCCCGCCCGGCTCGGCGTAAGGCGCGCCGTAGGCGCCGCCGCCGTCGCGCGGCCGGTTCCCCGGCACCCGCGAATAGCCGTAATCCCTGTCGTCACGGCGCAAATACGATCCCGCGCTCATATCGCCGGCTCCCTGATCAGACGGGGCGCTGAATTGTGGCGCGCCGCCTCCCGTGCGTTCCGCGATGAGGGTTTCCAGCCATTCATTGAGCGGCACGCCGGCCTGTTCGGCTGCGCGGCGCGCAGCCTCCCGAAGCTCTGGCGGAATGCCCGACACGTTCCATGGAACGCGCGATCTCATGCTTGGCCTTAACCCGGACCCATCCGGTAACGGTGGTTAACTTGTCTCTCGCCGTTGGGCGGATTCCCGGGCCTCGCGACGAATCGCTCCCCCGCCAATCCCCCTCTGGCCGTCCCACGTTGGGACGTTTGGCGTTAATGACAGGTTAAAAGTTAACGCCCGGCGTTAACCTTGGTGACCGTCCGCTTAGGAAAGATGAAGACTGAGCCGGAAAACCGGCCTCAGACGACGCCGGCGCTCTTCAGGTGCGGCCTCAGCCGGCCGGCCGCCCAGAGGCCCGCCATGCGGAAATCGCTGACCAGCGACCATAAGGGATAGGTGAACGTCGCCGGCCGGTTGTGCTCGATAAAAAAATGGCTGACCCAGGCGAAGCCATAGCCGCCGATCGCCGCGCCAATGAAGAACCACGGGGATAAGAAAATCCCCGCCGCAATCGATGCGATGGCCAAGGCGCTGCCGGCGTAATGCATGGCCCGCGTCTCCTTTTTCGCATGCTCCTGGAGATAGAAGGGCCAGAAGTCGCGATAGGTGCGGATCGGATGTTCAGCGCGATTGGCGAGAGCGTCAGACATAACACATAAGAATGTGACCTCTCGCCGCAGCGCCATCAAGTCCGTTCAGGGATTGAGTCTTCGTTATGAGCCATCCGCCCGATCACGATCCCCCGCCGCCCTCCGAACCGCGCACGCCGCAGGACCTCCCGTCCGAACCGCCTGACGAGACGACGCCGCGTCCACCGCTGGAAGAGCCGCCCGTTTCGCCCGACGAAACCCCGCCGCAACCTGACGAAGTGCCCCCCGAGCCGCCGCAGGAAGCGCCGCCGCCCGAAGGTGCCGCCAAGAGCAGTTTCTGGTCGCGCATGAGCAACGCCGCCGCCAAGGCGGTCACCGCCACCAAGGACGCTGCGGTGAAGGTCGGCCATGTGACAGCGGAAGTTGCGCGGGAAACCGTGCATGTCGCGCGTGACGGGGCGACCGAGACGGCCAACATGGCCAAGCACACCGTCAATCATTTCGATGAAGTGCGCAGCCAGACAGGCGCCGCCTTCGCCAAGGTCGGCAAATCGGTGGGCGAAACCACGGCCGGGATCGCCAAGAGCGCCTCGGCGACCATCGCCTCCGCCTCCAGCGATGCCGTGAAGGCGCTGGTGCGGAACATCAACGAGGCGCTGCCCTATATTGAGCGCGCAGGTTACCGCGTTTCGGAGATCGAGCTTGGGCTCTCCGTTCCGCCCAAAGTGCTGCTCCACATGATGCTGGACGACGAAATCAGCGATGATGTCCGCGCCGCCTTGCTGAAAGACTGCGAAGGCAAGTGGTTCACCCGCCAGCTGATCGAACGACTGCATAATGTCCGCCAGATCCAGCGGGCGACGAATTTCGTCGGCATGGCGTTCGACGAGATCGAGGTGGAGATCGCGCTCATCCCTTCGGTCATCCTGCACTACCGCAAGGCGCATGGCGGCCCGCTTAAAGTCGACTCGCCCCTCGCCGACGCCGCCGAAGCAGCGGAGGCGCTGGCGGCCGCCGAGGCCTCACCCGAAACTGCATCTCCGGCAAAGGACGCCGAGCCGGAGGTCGACATCGACGTGACGCTGAAGGCGCCAAAAAGAAAGAAGAGCAAGAAATCGCCAGAAAACGACACGGAAGCTTGATGGAAGTTGCGTGAAAATTGACGTTGCCGCTTACGTCAACGCGGTCTATAGTTCCTCCCAAGGGTGGCCACACACCCACGACATCAAGATCGTCAGGGAGAGAGTCATGAAGACCAGTTTCTCGATCAGCGAGCTCGCGCGTGAGTATCAGGTGACGCCGCGCGCCATCCGTTTCTATGAATCGGAAGGCATGATCGCGCCCGCCCGGCAGGGCCAGACGCGCATCTTCTCGGGCCGCGACCGCGCCCGCCTTGGCCTGATCGTGCAGGGCAAGCGCGTCGGCTTCTCGCTCGCAGAGATCCGCGAAATGCTCGACCTCTACGACATCGGCGACGGCCAGGTGACGCAGCTGAAGGTCAGCCGCAAGAAATTCGCCGACCGCATCACCGCGCTGGAGCAGCAGCGCATCGACATCGACGCCTCTATTGAAGGCCTGAAGGTCTCGATCGCGTGGATGGATGAACGCATCAAGGCCGGTGAAGAGCAGGAAGCCCGCGACAAGTCGATGAATCTCGTCGGCTTCGGCGTGATGCCCCGCACCGGCACCTGACGCCTACCGGCCTTTCAGCTAGATAGAGACGAAACAACGCCTGCACATCGCAGCAGGCGTAGGGAGAAAGCTATGCCCACCTACAAGGCGCCGCTGCGCGATTACCGCTTCGTCCTGAACGAGGTTCTGCAGATCCAGAACTATGCGAACCTCGAAGGCTTCAGCGAGGCGACGCCCGATCTAGTGGATGCGATCCTGGAAGGCGCGGCGCAGCTCGCCGAAGAGGTGCTTCAGCCGCTGAACCTCCCCGGCGATCAGGAAGGCTGCACCCGTCACCCCGACGGCTCCGTCACCACGCCCAAGGGCTACAAGGAAGCCTACAAGGCCTTCACCGAAGGCGGCTGGGGCGGCCTCACATCCGATCCGGCGTTCGGCGGACAGGGCCTGCCGCATGTGCTCGGCTCGTGCTTCAGCGAGATGGTCTCGGCCGCCAACATGGCGTTCGTGATGTATCCGGGCCTTTCCCACGGCGCCTATTCCGCCATCCACGTCCACGGCAGCGACGAGCAGCGCCAGACCTATCTGCCCAAGATCGTCGAGGGCACCTGGACCGGCACCATGAACCTCACCGAGCCGCATTGCGGCACGGATCTCGGCCTCATGCGCACCAAGGCCGAGCCGCAGGCCGACGGCTCGTACAAGATCACCGGCACCAAGATCTTCATCTCGGCCGGCGAGCACGACCTCTCGGAGAACATCATCCATCTGGTGCTCGCCAAGATCGCCGGCCCCGATACGCCCGCCGGCATCAAAGGCGTCTCGCTCTTCATCGTGCCGAAATTCATGGTCAATGCCGATGGCTCGCTCGGCGCCCGCAACGGCGTCACCTGCGGCGCGATCGAGCACAAGATGGGCATCCATTCGAACGCAACCTGCGTCCTCAACTATGAAGGCGCGACCGGCTTCCTCATCGGCGAGGCGCATAAGGGCATGCGCGCCATGTTCACGATGATGAACGAGGCCCGCCTCGGCGTCGCCGTGCAGGGCCTCAGCCAGAGCGAGGTCGCCTATCAGAACGCCGTCGCCTACGCGAAGGAGCGCCTGCAGGGCCGCTCGCTCTCGGGCCCGAAATTCCCCGACAAGCCCGCCGACCCGATCATCGTGCATCCGGACATCCGCCGCGCGCTGATGAACATCAAGGCGTTCAACGAAGGCGCCCGCACGCTGATGCTGTGGACCTCGCTGCAGGGCGACCTCAGCCACAAGGCCGACGACGAGGCCGCGCGCAATTTCGGCGACGACATGATGAGCGTGCTGACCCCGGTGCTGAAGGGCTATCTCACCGACAAGGGCTTCGCCAACGCCACCGAGGCGCAGCAGGTTTATGGCGGCCACGGCTATATCGTGGAGACGGGCGCCGAGCAGTTCGTGCGCGATGCCCGCATCGCCCAGATCTATGAAGGCGCCAACGGCGTTCAGGCGCTCGACCTTGTCGGCCGCAAGCTCGCCGCGAATGGCGGCCGCGCCATCTTCGCCTGGTTCAAGCTGCTCGACGATTTCATCGCCGAGAAGAAGGACGTCGCCGATCTCGCGCCCTTCATCGCGGGCCTGAAAGACGCCCGCGCCAAGCTGGAAGAGGGCACCACCTGGCTGATGAATAACGGCCTCGCCAATCCCGATAACGCCGGCGCCGGCTCGATGGATTACCTCTATCTCTTCGGCCTCACCGGCCTCGCCTATGCCTGGGCGCGCATGGCGGATGCAGCCATCGCCGCCTCGGCGAACGACAACGACAGCTTCTACGCCAACAAGCTGATCACCGGCCGCTACTTCCTTGAGCGGATGCTGCCCGATGCCGGCGCGCATCTCGCGAAACTCAAGAGCGGCGCCGCCCCGCTGATGGCTCTCGAGATCGACGCGTTCTGACGCGCAGATCCATCCTCCGCGCAATCCTCGCCGCCCTCTATCTGGCGGCGGGGATCGCCCACATCTCGTATCCCGCGCCGTTCCTCACGGTGATGCCGGCCTTCGTGCCTTGGCCCTACGAAGTGGTGATCGGCACTGGCATCGCGGAAATCCTCGGCGCCATCGCGCTCTTCATCCCGCGCCTCCGCTGGCTCGCCGGCGTATCCCTCGCCGCCTATGCAGTCTGCGTCTATCCGGCGAACATCCAGCACGCCTGGAACGACATCGTCGTCGCGCACGACTACGGAACGCTCTGGTATCACGTCCCGCGCCTGCCCGTTCAGGCCGTCCTCATCTGGTGGGCGCTCTATGCGGGCCGGGTGATCGACTGGCCGTTCCGCCGCCACGGGCAGTAGCGCCGCGCGTCTCCCACCCTTAAATGTCTGCCCAACAGAACAGACACCGGGCGGAGACTTTAAACGTGACCACCAACCCTTCAGCGGCCACCGACGCGATCCTCGCCGCCTATCAGGCGCGCGGCGCCGAAATCGTCGCGCACCCTGAACGGCTCGTCTCGCTCGGCGCGCAGCTCGGCCGGATCGCCGCGGCGAAGGGCGGCGAGACCGCCGTCACCTTCGAAGGCGAGACGATCAGCTGGGAGGCGCTGCACCGCCGCTCCAACCGCCTCGCCCGGGCGCTCACCGCGAAAGGCGTGAAGGTCGGCGACCTCGTCACCATCGCCCTGCCCAATGGCATCGGCTTCATCGAAATCTGCTACGGCCTTTGGAAGGCCGGCGCGACGCCGCAGCCTGTCTCCTCGCGCCTGCCGGAAGCCGAGCTGAAGGCCATCGCCGATCTGGCGAACGGCCCGATCATCATCGGCGCACCGTTCGACACCGGCCGCCCTTCCTTCACCGTCGACGAGCTGCTGGCGGTCTCATCCGACGACAGCGATTTGGCCGACGTGTTCTCGCCAAGCTGGAAGGCGCCAACCTCGGGCGGCTCCACCGGACGGCCCAAGCTCATCGTCTCCGGCGCCTCGTCGGTTTCGACCGGGCTCATGGGTATCGTGTGGCGCATCGGGCCGAACGACCGCGTGCTGATGCCGGGGCCGCTCTATCATAACGGTCCGCTCATCACGACGTTCGCGGCGCTGGAGGTCGGCGCGCCCGTCGTGCTGATGCCCAAGTTCGACGCCGAGAAGACGCTGGCGCTCATCGCCCAGCACAGGATCACCTGGATCTACACCGTGCCCACCATGATGGGCCGCATGTTCCGCTTAGCTGACGAGGTGAAGGCGAAATACGACATCTCGTCGCTGAAGACGCTGTGGCATCTCGCGGCCCCTTGCCCGGCATGGCTGAAGCAGGTGTGGATCGACTGGATCGGACCGGACGCGGTGATGGAGCTCTATGGCGGCACCGAGGGCGTCGCGAGCACCATTCTCGACGGCAATGAATGGCTGCTGCATCGCGGCTCGGTCGGCCGCGTGGTCGGCGGCAGCGAAATCGCCGCGTTCTCCGAGGACCACAAACGCCTGCCGGCCGGCGAGACGGGCGAGATCTTCATGCGCCGCGCCGAAGGCACGCCGGAGACCTATCGCTATCTCGGCGCGGAATCGAAGCCGCTGGAAGGCGGCTGGGAGTCGATCGGCGACATCGGCTGGCTGGACGAGGACGGCTATCTCTATCTCGCCGACCGCCGCACCGACATGATCCTGGTCGGCGGCGCCAACGTCTATCCGGCGGAGGTGGAAGCGGCCATCGACGACCATCCACTCGTCGGCTCCAGCTGCGTCATCGGCCTGCCGGACGACGATCTCGGCAACAAGGTCCACGCGATCGTGCAGGCGAAACCCGGCCTCACCGAGGCCGACCTCTTCGCCCATCTCGCCGACCGGCTGGTGATCTACAAGCGCCCGCGCACCATCGAGTTCACCACCGAACCCCTGCGCGACGACGCCGGCAAGGTGCGCCGCTCCCAGCTCCGCGAAGACCGCATCAAGGCGCGCGGCTAGCCAGAAACCGGAATCCTCATGGCCGCCCTTGAGGCGGCCATCCAGTACAGCCGCGCAGGTTGAAAGACTGGATGGCCGGGTCAGGCCCGGCCATGAGGAAAGTGGGCTCTACTGCGACCGGCCCAGCCAGTCGTTGATCTCCGGCAGGCGGTTTTCGCGGACGCCGCCATCGGTGACGATGCGGCCCATGGCGCGCTGCATGTCGGTGGTGGGCGCGTCCGGCATCTTCTCGCGGAAGAAATTCTCCAGATCCTTCGCACGGCCCGGATCGTTCGAAGCGCGGGC
>VFQQ010002170.1_pt1 | contig 23399 bp, 44 predicted proteins | sample 3512341 | NCBI WGS metagenome assembly VFQQ01 (sample SAMN10412373, study PRJNA504923) | tailings metagenome | isolation source: Relicate 2 Philex TSF1 revegetated site | place: Philippines: Tuba, Benguet | collected 2017-08-29 | reverse complement strand
ACACGCTGCTGGACGGCCGGCCAGCGCCGCGCCTCAAAATCTGCGACTTTGGCTACTCAAAGGTGCTACGCGATGCATGGGTGTTGCCGGGCTGCAGGCTGTTTTGGCAACGAGGCTGCTTTTGTAGTGCAAAGCTGTCTCCATGGGGCCCAGGCAGATGGGCTGAGTGGCAGCAAGTTGATGCCACTCCAGGCCCATAGCTGAGGTTTGGCTTCATCCGCCGCCTCACCCTGCTTTGCAATGCCACCCAACTCTCTCCGCACTGCAGTCCGCGGTGTTTGACTCGCAGCCCAAGTCGACAGTAGGCACGCCGGCGTACATTGCGCCAGAGGTGCTGTCGCGAAAGCAGGTGCGCACCGCAGCATGCGGCTCCCCCTGCCAGGCAGCGCTGTTGCATTTGCTGCGTGCTCGTCGGTTGGCTCCCCTGCACTGGGCCACCCGGCCATGCTGCTGTGAGACACTGCAATCCAATAATGCACATGCTTTTGTGTGAGTGTGTGTACTGCAGCCTGACCATGCTTGCACCTGTGCCCTCCCTCCATCCACCTTATTGCCCCCCACAGTACGACGGCGAGATTGCGGATGTGTGGAGCTGCGGCGTGACGCTGTACGTGATGCTGGTGGGTGCCTACCCCTTTGAGGACCCCACAGACCCCCGCAACTTCCGCAAAACCATCCAGGTGCGGCGGAGTGGGGAGCAAAGGGTTTGGCTGGTGTGCAGCGGCGGCCGCTGTGCCGTGGTAGCTTGCTGTGCGGCTGAAATTGAGCGCATGTGTTGCAGGCGTGCTGACTCGTTCGAGCAGAACGATGTGGGAGATGGTTGTCACTTGCAAAGTTGATTGCTCACTGGCCACCATGCCACTGCCCCTCCGTCGCTTCGCGTAACCCTTCCCCTGCCTCATCCTCCCCTCCCCGCCCTGCCCTGCAGCGGACCTTTTTGCTCCCTGGTCTCCCCTACCTGCTACGTCTTGTAACCCTTCCCCTGCCTCATCCTCCCCGCCCCGCCCTGCCCTGCAGCGGACCTTTTTGCTCCCTGGTCTCCCCTACCTGCTACGTCATGTAACTGCTCCCCTGCCTCCTCCCCTCCCCTCCCCTGCCCACCACAGCGCATCATGAGTGTCAAGTACAGCTTCCCCGCCAACCTGCACCTGTCGCGCGAGTGCCTGGACCTCATCTCCCGCATCTTTGTGGCCAACCCCGCGCAGGCGCGCTGCTGCTGCTGCCTGCTGCTGAGTGCTGGTGCTGGCTCTGCCGCCGCCGCTGCTGCTGCTGCGTTGGTGCCGGCTCTGTCGCCGCTGCCGCTGCTGCGTGCTGGTGCTGTATGCTGCTGCATGGTTGCTGGGCAGCATGCGATTGCGTTTGACATGGCTGCTGGGCAGCACACGGTTGCCCTCCAACCAGCTGTGCTGGCTCCTTGCGTCGGGCATGTGCATTTCCCACTCTGCACTCACGATCATCACATCACTGACTATGACTTGCTGCCTGCCCTGTGCTGCAGCGCATCAGCATTGGCCAGATCAAGCAGCACGCCTGGTTCCTGCGCAACCTGCCGGAGGAGCTGCGGGTGAGCCCTGCAAACGCCTGCTGCGCTGTGGCTGCGGCAGGCGCATCTGCACTTGCTTTGCCGACCTGCAGCATTCGGCACAATGCGAGGTTCCTGCTCGGCGGCAGCTGCTGTTGGCCATCCGTCTGCTTCAGCTGGCTCACATGCACGCCCTTGCTGCTGCTTGCTCTTGCAGGACGGCGGCCTGGCGATGACGGAAGCCACCTCAGCGCCGCCGCAGGTGGGCAGGGCGCAGTAAACCTAGTCTGTGGCAGCAGGCAGCTCTAGCTGCTGCTTTGCTTCCTGGGCATCATCTCTCCTGAAGCTAGCTGCTGCTGCACCACCCCTTGCAAGCAAATGCTGCAACTGCCACCCCTGCCGCAGACTGTGGAGGACATCCGGCGGATCGTGAACGACGCGCGCACCAAGGCAGCGCCGCCGCCGGTGGGTGCCGGGGAGACGGTGGGACTTAGTGCCGGATGCTGTGCGCGCAGGCTGGACGCCGCGCACTCCGCCTGTTTTGGCCTGGCCCATACAACAATCTGCCAGTCCCCCATGCCAGCACCACACTGTGCCTGCGGCATGCTCAACCCTGCCGCCTAAATGAAATGGATTGATTGATTGATTTGGTTAAAACCTCCGTGTGCGCCTTCCACTCGTCCACTTTGTTGCAGCCGGCTGTGCGCGACTTCAACGAGGAGGACTACATGGATGGGGACCTGATGGATGAGGAGCTGGTGGAGTGAGGACACACAGCGCAGGAGAGAAGCAGGAAGGACAGGGGCAGCAGGACGGCAGGCGCAGCAGGCGGCGGCTCGGCGGCTCCACAGAGCGGCAGCAACTTGCGAGGCGCCGCTCGGCACTGGCTCTCAGCCACAGACCAGCTGCTAGCGGGCCTCCCGCCAGCCTCCTGCACCCCCCTGCGGTTCCCTTCCTGTCTCCTGTGCCCAAACAACACAAAACGCTCGATGCACCTTGCACGCTTGCTCAGTCCTCGCCTAGTACACTCTTTTTCTAAGCGCCCTTTCCCCTGCAAACTCTTCTGCCCACTTTAGACGTAGGCTTTCCTCCTTATAGTGCGCCAGCGGAAGCACGGCATGTGCTGCACCGCTGGCTCTGACTCTCCTCTTCTCCCGTGCCCTGTGCCTGTGAAACGTGTGTGCTTTTCATTTGCGGCCCTTCCGCTGCCTTGTGCCTTTCACTGAGCAGGGAGGCAGTGCACCTCGCCTTACCTGCAAGCTTGCTCCGTTCCTGGAGCTGCAACCAATGCTTCCTGCATCCCTTGTGCGACAAGCAGGCGGTGCTTGCGACAGCGCAGTATGAGGAAGGTGCTGGCGCCTGCCCAGCCGAGCAGGTGCAGCTGTTACAGGCACATGGGAGATAGTCCAGTATAGCCTGCAGCGGTGTCAGCTACAGCAGTAACAATGCCGCAGCACCTAGTAAGCCGCCCAGCGCTGCTGCGAGCCGCAGGCCTGCCGCTGCTGCGGACAATGCGCCGCTGGACAGTGAGATGCCGCTGGCGCACTTGCCCTGGATGAGCACTTGCTCCTCGTCCCCAACCAGGTACCGCTCGCGATTGCACGCCAGGAACTGAGGGCGGGAGGGGGAGGCAATGGTTTGCAGTCAGGTTAACCTCAGCTGAGCCCCCAGCACACAGCAACATACTGCCACAGGCGCACCGCTGCGGCGCCAGCCAGCTCACCTCTGCTGTTGGGAAGCCGGCTGGCGAGCAACCCACGTTTATTGAGTCTGTGCGTTGATACACCCTGCGGCAGGTGGTAAATGAGGGTGGTCCTGAATCCTGCTGGCATAATGGCACTGGAGCGACCCCCTAAAAGGCGTAATCACTCTGCAATGTCTGTATTTGCAGTCAAACAGCACATCATGAGGTACCTGACCCGGCCCATTCAGGCGTGACGCAGCGCACCTGACCCAGTCGATCTTCATTTGTGCCGGGAAGGACAGCTTGTCGTACTGGATCTTCCCAAAGCTCTCACTCATCCCCAGGTTGAAGATGATGTACATGGGCTCCAGAGGAATGAGCCGCTGGCCGACTGAGGCACCTGGAGCAGAGGGAAAGAGCGAGACAGGTGAGCTTCGCTCGGTTGCAGCTGGAACGCGTGTATCACACCCAGCAGGCGGCGCAGAACCGAGCTCACCCGTGCCGTTGGTCTGAGCCACCAGCGCCTGCTTGTTCACCTCATAGAGCAGGACGCCGTCGATGTACCATCGCAGGTACTGCAAGGGTCGGGATTCGGACAGCCACATTTTGCCAGTGCGCAGTGCCAGCCTTGCGTCTTCAGCCAGACCTGCCGCCACACCTCTGCCCCTTCTGCCCTCACCTCTCCCGGCCGCCAGTCAACACCAAACGTGTGGAAGCCGGTATAGAAGCTTTGATCCAGGTCGGACAGGGCAGACAGGCTGTCCTGGTACTCGTTGCCCGGCCGCCCCAGCACGCCGCTCCACGGGTTGCGCCGTGTGCGGTACTGGCTGCCCGCGCCTGCATGGGGTTGGCATAGCGAAGGAACGGCTGGCTGGTGGGAGCAGCTGCTCTTTCCAGTGTTTGCAAGCATGATGCGGGCCTGCTGCGAGTGGCCAGCATTGAGTGGCCAGCGGCTGTGCTCCATGTTACGTCCATGCATTCCAGCAGCCGCAGCCACACCTGGGTACTGCACGCCACCGGCGGCGGGCCCGCTCCACCAGTAGGTGCCTTGCGGCATCAGTGGCGCCATCTGCAGCGTCTGGGAGGCGTGCGGCGGCTCTGCCCCATCTGGGGTCGACCTGCGGGAGGGGTGGGGCAGTCGAGGGGTGTGGCCACTGGGGCAGTGAGCCGTGGTTGCAGGCAAGGGGTACTGCGTAAGTCATACGGCTGCACCATTCCAACAGCTGCAACTATGGTTTAGCAAAGCAAAACACACTCACGCAATCTCAAACACGTCGAACTCGGGGGCGCCCCGCCCCTGCTGCAGGCCCAGGCCCCACGCCGTGCGCATCGCCGCCGGCGGCTGCTCGGGGCAGGCGGTGATGAGCTGCCCGTCAAGCCCACTCCACGCCTGCTTGCCGGAGCCGGCGCAGCTATCATAGCTGTACGGCCACATCCCAGCGGTGCTTTGCATGTACCCTGCTCGACCCAAGTTGCCCATGAGCCAGAAGGCCGGCTGCACCAGGGTGGGTAGCGTGGGGCATGTGGAGTGAGACCTTGGACTTGGATGGGGCACCAGCCCGGAAGGGCACCTTGCAGCACCAGCACTTTCCAAACCCACAAACGTGCTCAGCCATCGTTACAGCAAACCACTCTGTGCTGCAAGTTGGCGGCAACCAGCTGCGGTACAGACTGCACCAGACTCTTGGGAGGCAGCCAGATGCACGCACCCAGAAGCCTGAGGTCTGCGCGTTGCCGGGCAGCTGCACCGCCGCCTCGACGTATCCGCCGGTGTAGCAGAACTTGTTCCAGCTGTTGATCATGCCACTCTTATACTCTTTGGGCACCCGCCTGCATGTGGAGGGGATGGTTGGGGGCGATTCGGCATCATGGCATGCAGCTCTTGTCCCCTTGGGCACCTTCCTGCACCAGACCAGCATGTGGAGGTGATGGGCGCTTTCATTGGCATGCCATAAGTGGCAACAGCAGCAGCAATGGCAGCGGCAGCAGTGCACAGTAAAAGCAGTCCGACAGCAGCAGCAGCAGCAGCAGCAGCAATGGCAGTCCAGCAAAGCACTCACCACACGGTGCCATCCGGCTGCTGGCTGGGCGAGGTGGCTGCCTGGCCGCCGTTGACCTTCTCAATTGTAATCACCGCCGCACCGCCTGCAGCATAGCGTGAGTTGGTTGGACATGGCACGGCCTCTCCTATCCTCGGCCGCTAAGTGCATGCAAGGTCAGCTCATGTCCAGCTTACCACCCCGTGCACCGGCCACCATCAGCTGGTAAATCTCACCCTCCACAGTCACTTGCTCCGGTTTGTACACTTCCTCATCTTTGGTTGGAAAGTAGTATAGGTCCTGGGCGGTCCACACCCGGTCCTGTGCCTTGGCGCTGCGCAGAACAAACCGTGCATGAGCGTGGGTCGTTGTAAAGCGCCCTGGCGGCTCACCATTCCCCTTGCCCGCACCAGTATGTGGTGCAGCATCCTCACCGGAAGTTGCGGTCGCCAGTGTTGAACTCATCCGAGAACACGAGCGAGTACAGGCCGTCAAAACCGTCCAGCTGCTTGGTGCACGCCTCTGCGGGCGTGGCGACATCAATCCATTCTTCAACGCTGGATGCGCTGGGCACGGCCTGCAGCAGCTGCTGCCGGCATGTCTGCGCGGCTGCAAGGGTCACCAGCAGTGCGCCTGTGCAGGGAGGGTGGCGGTGAGCAGTGCGGTCTTGGGACCTCGGCGGCGGCGGCAGGGGCGGCGGCAGCGGGTGGAGCACCGCCAGCCCCCAGTCGCAGATCTGATCACTCGCGACGATCTGGAGCACATCAGGCTGCGAGCAGGGCCGAAGCCCTCTCGGGGCGCGAGCGCAAGTCCCGGTCCGCAGGCCTGCCCAGGAGGTCGGCTTCCGGCCCCTGCCCCAGCATCTACCAACTCGCCTTGAATGGTCAGCAGCGCCAGGAGCTTGCACGGCGGGCGGCGCCGGCCACCGCCCGCAACCACCACCATGTGCGAGCTACCGCTGAATGACAGTATGATTGGCTGCAGCGCACTAAGAGCTCCGGCTCGCGCCGCGTTCAGCAGCTGCGACAGCAGCTCCCGGCAGGCGCGCCGCGGCCGTGCACGGCATAGCACGTCGCACGCCCTGCGTTGCACGCATTTGCAGCTGGCTGGCTTTGCGCTCCGCAACAACGCACCCTAGTCACTTCGAGCCTCCTACAACTGCACTCACCACGACCGAAACTGACATGCACTTCCTCCACCCAGCGCAATGCACCATGGCGCAACCGAGCCCGCTGCTCTCCCACCATGCTCCCCACCATGCGTTCCCGGTGCAGGTTGGCTTTACACCAGGTTGCCCAGTGGTGGGGTTCAAATTGGCTCGAGGAGCTAGTGTGTTGGAGGCGCTAGACAGAATATCAATCAGGAGGCGCTAAGCAATGCAGGGGGGTTGGACGCTACTGCAGAGGGGCGCGGCCGCCGCTGGGCGGCCGACACGCGAAAAACGGGGGCACTAGAGAGGCGACACGACGGTGGTATCAGTGAGTGCAGTCGAGACGCTGAGCAGCAAAACACCCCGCCGTGGGGCTGGGCATGCCACAGACGGTGAAAGGGCATTCAAAACAGGTCGGCGCGCCCGAAATCGGGAAAACCGGGCGCGCCACGAACGAAAACTCTGGAGGGATGGGCGCTAGGGTGTGCGCAAATCGCTAAAAGTGATCGGAAAGGGGAGGCTATCAAATGGGGGTGGTGGGTGGGTGGGTTGTAGCCAGATCGCAACGAATTGTACGTGCCAGAGAGGTTTGGGGTTGGTTGGTGAACGCTACGCCTGTGCGGAGGGCGGGGGGCTGGGGCACAAAACCGCGGGCTATCTATGCAGCGGAGCGACGACAGACGGGACACGCGGACACAAATGGGCGCTGGCGACTCTAGTTAGAGTGTGGTCGGGCCAGGCAGGCAGGCAAGAAAGCGGTCACGCACACGGCTAGCAAGTGCGGCTCCGTCAATCGGAGCGCTCCCAACATGCGCTAGCTACGGTTGGCGGCGATTGGCAGTGCCAAGGCAGCAAGCCCGGGGCGCCTGTGCTGTCGGCTGCGTGCCAGCCGCCAGCGTGCTGGGCAGCAGCTGCGGCAGGGCAGCTGCTCAGCTAGAGCGCCGCGCTGGCAGGCTCTGCGCCCTCCTCGCCGCCCTGCTCAGCGGGCGGCAGGCAGGGCGGCAGGGTGCGCTCCAGCTCAACCGCCAGCTGCGGCAGGCGGCGGGCCAGGTGCATCAGCGCTTCCACGGAAGAGGTGTCCCAGGCAGCGCCAGTGGCGGCAGAGATATAGGGCCCAAAGCCGTAGCCCGCGGGCTGGCGGCTCAGCACCAGGCGGCGCAGGCGGGGCAGCGGCGCGAGGATGGAGTCCACATCGGCAGGGCGCAGCACCAGCCTGCGGGGTGGCAGAAAGGGTGGGGATGTGGGGTGCAGTGAGAGCGGGGCAGGTTGGCACTGCACCCACCAAGCAGGTGCCTCGCCTTGGAAGGGGAGCCCCTCGTATGCGCACCCCTCACCCACCAACCAGCCAAAGCTCACCCCTGGTTCTCGCCGCAGTCGAGTGCCTCCAGCTGTGTGGCGCCGGCCAGGGCAGGCGGCAGGGCGTGCAGCGCGTTGCCGCGCAGCGACAGGTGGCGCAGGCGGAGCAAGTATGGGCCGTCTGCGGGTGGAAGTGTGCATGGGCCGGGCAAGTTAGATGGTAGGAGGTTGGGAGCGCCGGCATGGCGCAGTGCAATGCCGAAAAGCCGTTGCTCAAGCTCCCGGCACTGCCGCCTCCAGCCCTCGGCATGCCAGCACTGGACATACAAAGCAGGCGACAGCATGCAGTGCTTGGGTGAAAAACAAGCAACAGCATGCAGCCCCCAAGACGAAGCTCACCGGGCAGGTCAGCCAGGCGGTTGACCCCCAGGTCCAAGCTGGTCAGCCCCGGCAGCGACGCCACACAGGCGGGCAGCGCCGCCAGGCGGCAGGCCCGCAGCTCCAGCGACCGCAGGCTGTGCAGCGCTGCAAACTCGGGGGGCAAGCGGCCGCCCGCCAGCGCCGCGCCGTTCAGCACCAGGCGGGTCAGGCTCTGTAGGTGCAAGAGAATGGAGCCATGGTGGAACCGATGAGAATGCCTGCAACATTTGCTGGCCAAGTCCAACAGGGTCTGCCAGTCCTGCCCTCTGCACTGGCCCTCTTGTCGCTGTGCGTCCCAGCCACCCGTCCCTGGCCCAGCAGTCCCCGCCCTGCCCTGCCTGCCCACCTGCAGGTGGCAGCACCAGGAGGGCGGCAGCGCCTCCACAATGGAGTGGGTGAGGTCCAGAGAGCCCAGGCGCGGCAGCTGGCCAGGCACCAGCTCCGGCAGCTGGGTCAGCGCCACCGGCAGCACCAGGTGCGTCAGCGAGCTGCGAGGAATAAGAGATGAGAATCGAGTGACGTAGGGGCGTGGTGGGCTTGCAACGCTGGAGCCCAGGGAGCTGCTTTGGGTTGGCGCACGCCATGCCTCCGAGGCGCACAGCAGTGGACCGGCCAGCACCTTGCCGTCTGCTACACAAGCCGGCTACAGCTGTAGTGCAGGCAACCAACTGCAGCCAACCCTCAGAGTCCCACCTGCAGTCCATGATGCCATCTGGCACTCCGCCCTCCAGCCAGTCATACGGCAGCACCGCCGGCTCAGCTTCGCACTCGCCTCCGCCGGCCGGCAGCTCCGCCCCCACTGCCAGCACCTGCAGCCGTGCCAGCAGCGGCAGCTGGCCCCACACTGGGTGCTCCTGCCAGCGCTGCATCGCTCCGGCGGCTGCAGGCTTGCCGGCCTCACTGCCCTCGCCACTGCCACGCTGGCCGCTGGCGCCGCCGGCTGCCCCATCCCCTGCTGGCTCCGGCACGGGGCCGCAGGCCCGCACGCTGATGCACAGGCGCGACAGCTGCTGCAGTGCGGAGGCCGCCTGGGCGGCGGCTGAGTCCATGCTGGCCCCATGCAGCTCCAGGCTGCGAAGCCCAGACAGCTGGCGCACCACCGCCGCAGGCAGCCGGCACTTGGCTGCGAGCAAGGGAGTTGGAAGTGGGCGGGAGGGCACGTTGGCCGGCTGGTGGCATCAGCGTTGATGCTGCCGTCTGTTGCACAGCGGCAGCGCTTCAACAAGGACCAGCCGCTGCAGGCAGCGCGACTAGACCACCTGCACTACGTAGCGTCAACATGGCACATAGCAGCAAAGCAACAGCTTGCGCATGCGCACCTGAGATGGTCAGGTGCTGCAGGCGGTTGAGGCAGCGAAAGAGCGCGGGCGGCAGCGAGCCGCGGATCTCGCGGGCGTGCAGCTGCAGGCTGAGCAGGTTGCGCAGCGGCTTGAGCCTGCAGGGGTCCATGGCGGTGGGTGGGGGTTGGGAGGCGGGGCATGCAGTGCAGGGCGGGATGTGCACTCGACGAGTGCTGCATAATGAGCAGCAGCGGCAGCGACGGCAGCAAGGTGCGGCAGCAGAGCAGCGGCGGCAGCAGCAGCAGGGTGCAGCAGCAGAGCAGCAGCAGAGCAGCAGCGGCAGCAGCAGCAGCAGCCATGCAAGCCAGGACTCACTGCACGAGCTCGCGTGCCCAGACCACCAGGCCCTGCCCGCCGGCGCCGGTGAAGGGCGACAGCACATCCAGCTGCTGCAGCGAGGTGAGGCGCTGCAGCTCGCCCAGCAGACGCGACACGCTCACGTCTGTGCACATGTAGCTGAAGCTCTGCAGGTGGCAGAGCGCAGTCAGGGCAAGGGGGGGGGGGGCGGCAGCGAGTTCACGACGGGCCCAGCCAAACTGCAGCCGGGCTTCATCACACGGGCGCCTGCCACGCACGGCACCTGCCTGCACCGCTGCCAGCTTCCCCGTCACTCAACCCCTCCAGCCCCCACCTGCACGCGGTTCTCGCGGCTCAGCAGCTGCGCCAGGCTGGACGCAAACGACTCGAGCGGGTGTGCGGGGCTCCACAGGCGCACGGCACGCATGGCGCCCAGGCGGGCGGCCAGCCAGGCGCCCACAGGCCCCGCCGCCGCCGCGCTGGCCGCCGCCTGCACCAGCCGCTCCCCCGACAGCAGCACCGAGCCCCACAGCTTGGTGGAGGAGTTGTGGACGCGGCGCCACAGGCGGCAGACGGCTGCCGCCGAGCGCCGGTCCTCTGCCGGCAGGAAGGTGAAGATCAGCTCGATGGCCTCTTCGTTCAGCTCGTTGATCTCCACGCTGCAGAGTGGCGCGCTGTGCAAGGCGGCTGGCTTGACCAGGCCGCCTGGCGAGGCGTGCCGCACTAGCTCGTAGGCCTTGCCGCGGTTGTCGAGCCGCCGCCCGCCGCCGCCGGCGGGGCCGCCCGCCGCGCAATGGGGCGCATGGCTGCCATGCCCGGCTTGGCTGCAGCAAGTGGGCGGCGCGGCAGGTGAGGAGGCGGCGCTGGGAGGCGGGGCGACAGGGGCCGAGTAAGCACGGTGCAGCGTGGGGTCCGCCCCAGCCCCACCTGCACCCTGCGGCATCGTCGTGACTGCTGGGGCCGTCCAGGGGCGCCGCGGCGACTGCTGACTCTGCCGAGCGCGAGGTGCCCGGCCCCACGGCCTCCAGGGCCCCTGCTCCCATTCCAGCCGCGTCGATGTTATGTTGGGCACGATCGAAACGCCGGGAGGGGCATGAGAGGCAGGCCGAATCCCTGCGCCCTGATGTCGTCCAGCCGCCGCCAAAACGGAGCTCACGCAAGTGTGCACGTAGCCCCCTGCGTTTTTCGTTTTCCTGAAATCCAAGGCTGACCCAACCGCGCGCCCCCCACGTCGCACGCTTAGGGTCTAGTTTTGAGCGCGTCGCATTGCCCACAGGCCGACCGGCCCTGATGAGGGCGTCACCCGCGCTCGCTCGCCCATCTAGCAGCCAGGGCACGATGCTGGCCCGCGCAGCGCAGCTCAACAGGGCCGTCCCGGCCCTGGTGCACCTCTGTCGGCCCTCGCAGCACCTGGCGGCCGCCGCGGCCCGCGGATCGGCCCCCGCACGCCGCCTCTCGGTGATCACCAACGTCGCCACCCCGGAGGCGCCCCAGAAGAAGGGCTCCGAGGGCCAGGCCGCGAGCTTCGCCTCCTCGGCTGCCGTGGCCGGCATCCCCTATGCCGACCTCACGATCGGTGCGCGCCCGAAACGATGGCGGGCCGGGCGGGGCCCCGGGGCTGGGGTCGCGGCGCGCCCGTCGGCGGCGGTCGAACTGGCGGCGACTGCACAACCCCGGCGAAGCCACCCCGCCTTCCCACTGACGTGCATGCCACCCCTGCCCACACCACGCAGGCGTGCCTCGCGAGACGTACGCCAATGAGTGCCGTGTGGCGCTGACGCCCGCGGGCGTGGCGGCGCTCAGGAAGGCCGGCTTCAAAAATGTGGTGGTTGAGGCGGGCGCCGGCGCCTCGGCCAACTTCTCGGTGCGCACCTCTAGCTGGGCCCCTGCGGCATGGCGGCCTTGCAAGTGGCATGGCGCGCGCCCTCATGCTCGGCTGCATCCATGGCCGCTCAAATCTCAGCCGATCGCGCCAGATCACCAGCCCGGTGGGCGGTGCCTTGCGCCCTCCCGCCCAGGCGCGCCATGCCGCACCTGATCTTGGGCAATCGCACCCGGGCAGCCTGCTCCATGCCTCGCCTGCCCCGCTCCCACTTTTATCTGCCTCAGGATGAGGAGTACAAGGCGGCAGGTGCCACCATTGGCTCCACCAGCGATGCCTTTGGCCAGGACATTGTGCTCAAGATCCGGCCGCCCAGTGAGTGGCGCCTCGGCTGCTGCTGCATGGAGAGTTGGGTGTTGATGGCCGCCGCGGTGCAGGCGCTGCAGTGCGAGTGCCGGTGTTGCATGTGGGGCTATTTTGGGAGCTGCCAAGGAGCTGCACAGCGGGATGTGGTCAGGATCTTTCGGCATGGGATCGGGCAGGATCCCGCCGGATCGCGCCTTTCAGGGGCCATGCAGCTGCCCATCCCATGCTTCCCTGTTGCGGAGCTTGCTGAATGCTCACCCCCATGCTGTTGCACGTCTCCCATGCCTCCACGGCAGCAGCGGCGGCTGCAGCATGTAGATGCAGTGCACCAGCAACCTGCACAGCGGTTGCATCATGCTGCTTATGCTGTGCATCCCTTCACCTCACACGCACTTTGGGTTCTCAACACTGCCGTCCGCAGGCGTGGCCAACGAGGTTGGGCTGTTCAAGGAGGGCGGCCGCCTCATCTCCTTCATCTACCCCGCACAGGTGGGCTGGGAGCACAATGCCACCAAGCGTGTGCGCATGCTGCGTAGCACTTCATGGCAGCAGCTGGGGCAGCTGGTGCGCGGCAGTGGGCAAACAGGGGTGGAGAGGATGGGGAGGGGAAAGGATGCCCAGCGAGCAGCACTATACATGCATGTGTTTTCTGCTCTTTGTTTGCCGCAGAACAAGGACCTGGTGGAGGCGATGCAGAAGAAGAAGATGACAGTGCTGGGTGCGCTGTGCTGCTGCTGTGCTGTGCTGCGCTGCGCTGCGCTGTGATGTGCTGTCGTCTTTGAAGCATGGCAGCGCCGACGCTGCTGCCGCATTTCACGCCGATTGCACCTCCCTCCTGGAATGGGCGCGCTGCTTGCTATGTTCAGACTTTGCTGTATTGCCTGCATTGTCCGCACACATGTGTGCCTTGCTCCTGCCCACCCTTGCCCCCTGAGCCAGGCATGGACTGCATCCCCCGCACCATCAGCCGCGCCCAGACCTTTGACGCTCTGTCCTCAATGGCCAACATCGCTGGCTACCGGTGAGGCGGACAGGGAGGAGCGCATGGCATGGAACAAGCTCAGCTTGTTCTCCGACACCTGCTGCTTGCTCCGATGGCCCGCACACTCATGCACCCCTCTCCATCGCCCCGCCTCCCCTCGCAGCGCGGTGGTTGAGGCTGCGCAGCACTTTGGCCGCTTCTTCACCGGACAGATCACTGCGGCGGGCCGCGTGCCGCCCGCCAAGGTGCTCATCATTGGCGGCGGCGTGGCAGGTGCGCTCTGCTGCTGCTGCTGCTGCTGCTGCTGCTTTGTACGGTTGTGCCGTGGCTGGCATGCCGTCGTCGTGCCCCGCACTGCCGCTGGAGTGTTACGTAGCAGCATGCTGCATGCCAGTTGAGTGCCTTGCAAGCGCACATGCAGCACTACTTGGTGCAAACTCTTCACCTGGTCTCCTTCCTGATGTTCTATCCCTCCACCTCCCCGTCTCGCCAGGCCTGTCTGCCATTGGTACCGCCAAGAACATGGGCGCCATTGTGCGCGTGTTTGACACCCGCGCCGCCGTGGCCGAGCAGGTGGGGACTGGTTGCTGCAGCAGTGCCATGGCAGGCTATGCATGGCAGGCTGGATGGCTGCACATGCCTGCTGGGTATTGCTTGATGCGTCCCTCGTCTCAGCAGGTGCCCGGCTGTACCCACCTCACTTCACCTGGCCGCTGAGCTGCCCGCTGAGCTGTCGTGCTGTGCCTCCCACTGAGCCGCGTGGTGAGCTGACTGTTGCCCGTCCACCGCCCTCCCCCTTGTGCTTGCACCAGGCCAAGTCGCTGGGCGCCGAGTTCCTGACTGTCGAGATTGAGGAGAGCGGCGAGGGGCAGGGCGGCTACGCCAAGGAGATGTCCAAGGAGTTCATCGACGCAGAGGTGGGCTGGCTAGTTAGGAACCAGCCCATGGTTGTTAGCCTGTCAGAATGGTGAGCTGCATAGCTGCTAAGGAGATGTCCAAGGAGTTCATCGACGCAGAGTGGGCTCTCCAGGCAGTTATGAACCGGCCAAGCTTGTTAGCCGATGCTAGTCGTCAAGGAGGAATGTTGACATCAATAAATTTAGAACCTGCTGACAATCACACTAAACCCAGCCCACCCTGCACACCTGTCCATGCCGCGCCTCAGATGGCTCTGTTCCGGGAGCAGGCCAAGGACGTGGACATCATCATCTCCACCGCCCTCATCCCCGGCAAGCGCGCCCCCGTGCTCATCCTGAAGGACATGGTGGAGAGCATGAAGCCCGGCAGGTGGGCGGCGGAGTGTGAAATGGTGTTTAAAACGCTTTGGGATTGGTTTGGCTTCAAAAAGGCGGGGAGGTTATTTGCAGCTGCTGAGCTGAGGATGCTTGCTGAGCCGCACCCCACCCACCCACCACGTGCAGCGTGACCGTGGACCTGGCAGCCGAGCAGGGCGGCAACATCGAGACCACGGTGCCCGGCGAGGTGCGCTGGCTGGCTTTTGGGATGGATTTCAAGCCCGGCTGCTGGGTTGCTGGATGCATGCTGCTGCCGCACACATGGCAAGACGGATGTACAGACCACCCTGCATGGCGCACGCCTCAGTGCATTCCATGGCCTGCCCTCCTATCGATAGTCTTCTCCCTGCCCTGCTTTGGCGTTTGGCCAACGCAGGTGGTGAAGCACGGCAGCGTGAATTCCTGGTGCCGAGCACTTCGCCCATCATGTCCTCTATCAACCAACCTCAACATCTCCCTGCCCCTCCTCCAACACCACAGGTGGTGAAGCACGGCAGCGTGACGTGCATTGGCTACACCGACATGCCCTCCCGCCTGCCCGCCCAGTCCTCCACGCTCTACAGCAACAACATCTCCAAGGTGGGGCAGGGATGGGTGCGGCTGGGTGGGGCTGGACTGGGTGCAGCTGGTGACTCATGAATGGGCTGTGCTCGCGGGCGGGCTGGGTTGGTAAATGGGCGAGATTTGGTGGGCACCGTGCTCCGCTCCTGCTGCATGCGTGGGACGGCACCACTGCCCATCGCTCACCACCCTCGCTGCTCAGCCTCCATGTGCGCTCTCTGCCCCTGCAGTTCTTGCGGAGCCAGGGCCCTTTGATCAACCCATGCCCACCATGTTCACCCACGCCACCCCTTTTGCCCCCCTTCCTCTCTCCCCTGCAGTTCCTGCTGAGCCAGGGCCCCTTCACCAACCCCAAGGAGAAGGACGTGTGGCGGGTGGACCACAAGGATGACGCCGTGCGGTGAGGCAGGGGCTGCAGCACTGCCTTGCGAGTGGCGTAGCATCCTTGCATGTCTGGATGCCGGCGGCTTTGCTGCCGTTTGTGTGCAGCAGCCCTGTGTGCTGAGAGCCGCCTTGCAAGGCTGAGGAGCGGGCACTCGGGGGCTGGTGCTGCGAGCTGGGCAGCTGGAGGTGCAGGCCACCTCTCCAACATCCGCACCACCTTAGTTCCAACCTGGCAGCCTACCGTCTGCTTGCCCCACCTCCCTTGCCACGGCGCGCTGGTGCTGGAGGGCGGGCAGCTTCTCCAACCTCCCCACCATTTCGTTTGTCACTCAACACCCTGACATCTGTTCTCTTCCGCCTGCTTTCCCTCCCCACAGCGGCGCGCTGGTGCTGGAGGGCGGGCAGCTGATGTGGCCTGCGCCGCCGCTGCCGGCGCCCGCGGCCCCGCCCCCGAAGAAGGAGGCTGAGGCCAAGAAGGAGCTGACGCCAGAGGAGATTTACGCCGACACCATGAAGTCCGCGCTGACCACCAGTGAGTCGTGCTGAGCACAATACTTAAGTGAATAGTTGTTAACTGGTTGTAGTGTGCTAATGACGCCCGAGGAGATTTACGCTGATACCATGAAGTCGGCGCTGACCACCAATGAGTTTGTTATTTGGGTGTAGTTAGCGGCTACAGAATGTCTGGCAGCAGGGGCACCGCAGCAGCCTGCCGTGCATGGCGCCCATCCAACCGCCAACGCATAAATGTACAGCAAGCCGCGACCCCTTGCTGCACACGGCCGACTGCCCTTCTTTCCTCACCTGCCTCCACTCCTCTACTGCTCCTCCTCCCCTCGCAGCCGTGGGCCTGTCGTGCATTGTGGGCCTGGGCGCGGTGTCCCCCGGCCCTGCCTTCTCTTCCATGATGACCAAGTTTGGCCTGGCCTCCATCTGCGGCTACCAGACCGTGTGGTGAGTCACTCCTGCAGCTGCAGGGCACTGCGCCGCCCAACTGGCATTTGAGCGGGGCCTGGTCGGCTGTGCAGAGGCATAGCCTGCCTGGCATGTTCCTGCCGCCTGATCCTCGTCAGCCTGGCTGCCAAGTGGTGTGCCCAATTCACATGCTGCACGGCCCCTCTCCTCCTTCCCGTCCTGCCCACCGTCCTGCCCACCCGTCCTGCCCACCCACCCTCCCCTCCCCTCCCCTCACCACTTCAGGGGCGTGACCCCCGCCCTGCACTCCCCCCTCATGTCTGTGACCAACGCCATCTCCGGACTGACCGCCGTGGGCGGCATGGTGCTGGCGGGCGGCGGCCTCGTGCCCGGCAACACCGCGCAGACGCTGGCGGCCAGCGCCATGCTGGCGTCCGCCGTCAACATCGGCGGCGGCTTCACCATCACGCAGGTGTGAACGTCGTGTGGGTGGGGGTGGGTGCGGGTGGCAAGGTGGTGCTGGTCAGAAGGTAATGGCTCGAGGGCTTGTAGGGTTTGCAAGCCCCGCTGCACTCGCTCTGTAGGCAGGTGTGCATTACATGCCCATGTCCCTTGCAACATCCACCACCCTGTTTGCAGCGCATGCTGGACATGTTCAAGCGGCCCACCGACCCTCCCGAGTACAACCAGCTGTACGCCATCCCCGGCCTCGCCATGCTGGCCACCTATGCAGCCGGACACTTCACGGGTGGGCAAGGGGCTGGCTGGGCTGCAACGAAAGGAACGCAGTGCAGTGGCTTCCAGGCTCGTGTGTGGTCTGCGGGGCGTCGTCTGTGCGTTCCAGGCTGTGTTCAGCTGTGCGAGGGGGTGCACATGCGCCCCTCCAGCTGCGCACTGTGCGCCTTTGCCTGTTGCCTCGTTCCAAGTCACTCCTTCTTGCCCTTGCCCTCTCATAGGCCACCCCGAGATGGAGAGCCTGACCTACCTGGGCGCCGGCGGCCTGTGCATCGCCGCCATCGCGTGCCTGGCCAACCAGCAGACCGCGCGCCTGGGTGCGCGGCCTGCTGAATTAATTGCATGCTGACGGAGGAGGCTACGTGCAGCGCAGCATGCCCTGCATGCTGATCTGCATCGTGCGCAGGGGGGTATTGTCACAGCATGTGCGCCACCCCGGTTTCCCCACCCATTCTCGCTTCACCGCCAACCCTGCCCGTGCCTTCTCTGCCCGCAGGTAACGCCCTGGGCCTGATTGGTGTGGGCACCGGCCTGGCCGCCACGCTGGGCGCCGTGTCCCAGACCAGCGGCGACCCCATGGTGCTGGCCCAGGTGCGCTTGCTTTCGTTGCATGTGAATTCTTTGGTGCAAGCGTGCTGGTGCAGGTGTGCTGGCGCGGGTGCGCTCTGCTGGGTTTGCCTGCGGGCCCTGTTTGGTGCGGCTGTGGTGGTAGGCCAGGCGCTGCCGCTCTGCCAATGCTTTGGAGTGGCGAGCCTTGTTTTACAGGCCCATACTTACTCTACAGCCCCAGCAGCTCCCAACCGCGCTCACCCCTGCCACCGGCTGCCTCTCTCGCCAGATCCTGGGCTCCCTGGGCATTGGTGGCGCCGTTGGCGCGGCCATCGCCAAGAAGATGGCCATCACCGACCTGCCGCAGATGGTGAGCAGCTAATTGGCTTGGTCAAGTTTGAGGCTGCGCAGATGGGCAGCAGCAAGAGGAAGCGCAAGGGATGGCAATGTGCATACGTCTTGCCCCAATCATGGGTGTGCGTTCATGCCATCAACGTGCATGTGCATTTTCCCACAGATTTCTGGGCCCAACACCCCAGCGTCACCACTGCTCTGCTGAACTCCACTGCACCGCCCACTCTTCTCTCCCCACCCCAGGTGGCCGCCTTCCACTCCCTGGTGGGCCTGGCCGCCGTGTGCGCCTCCATCTCCTCCTACATGGCCTCCGACCCCGCACACCTGGACGGCGTGCACATGACCGCCACCTTCCTGGTGAGGCCCTGGCTGGCTGGTGGTGGGTGGGAGCACTGGGAGCTGACGCAACTACCGAAAGCCAGACGCAATTGCCAGCCGCACCTGCACGCCTTCAGCGGAAACACCGTTCTAGCAAAGTCAACCGCAGCCCCGCCTGCCACCCCCACACATTTCAACCTTCAGGGCACCCTGATTGGCGCCATCACCCTGACCGGCTCTGCGGTTGCCTTTGGCAAGCTGCACGGCGTGCTGGACTCCGCGCCCCTGGCCCTGCCCGGTGAGCATTGGTGCTTGCTTGTTGGCCGCACCGCTCGTTGATCTAGGATGCAGGCGCTGGGGCGGCAATGTGCTGCTGCCCTTGCTGCTCTGGGGGGGCCTTAGTGCCAGCCAACGCACCTGCCTCAATGGAGCACCGCACTCCTACACTCTCCCTACCCCCACAGGCAAGAACGCCATCAACATCGGCCTGGCTGCCGGTAACGCCGCCGCCGGCGCTGCCTTCATCGGCAGCGGCGCCACTGACGCCGCCACCGGCGTGGCCGCCCTGTGTGAGTGTCGCCGCCTGTGTGATGCAATGCCCTTTGGGGAGCCTTTGCCGCTGCTGGTTACCATGGCGCCAGATGATGCGGGATTTGTGCTTGTGCTCCCTGCCCTCACTCGCCTTCTCATCCTTGCCACTCCCTGTGTCCTGCTCTGAACAGCCGCCACCACCGGCCTGGCGGGCGTGCTGGGCGCGCACATGACCGCTTCCATCGGCGGTGCCGACATGCCTGTGGTCATCACCCTGCTGAACTCGTACAGGTGAGGCGCTGCGGTTGTTGCGTACACTAGTCGCCCTCCTTGACAACCTGCCGACGCACGTTTTGTACGCATCTTTGCCACTGGTTGCTCCTTGATACCCCGCAGTGTACTGAGCTCTGCTTTCATGCTCACCGCTCTGCACTCAACACCAAAACACCCTGCCCCCCCCCTGGCCCCCCTGGCTCCCCCGCAGTGGCTATGCGCTGTGCGCGGAGGGCTTCATGCTGCAGAACGACCTGCTGACCACCGTGGGCGCGCTCATTGGCTCCTCCGGCGCCATCCTGTCCTGTGAGCAACAAGACTGGGGCTTGGCTTGGTGGTTGGGGTTGGTGATGACGCCAAGGGGATGGCATTTCGGTCTGGGGGGCGCTTGCTTGGCTTGGTTGGGCGGTCGCTTGTTCGGCCTTGTGTTCGCCCCCTGTGCGTTCTCCCTCACGTTTTTTTCTGTGGCCTGGCTCCCCCGCAGACATCATGTGCAAGGCCATGAACCGCTCCCTGGCCAACGTCATCCTGGGCGGCTACGGCACCACCGCCACCGGCCCCGCGGCCAAGGTGGGTGGGCTTGCTTGCTTGAGGAGGATGGGGTTGGGGTTGATAGATGGGTGGCCTGCTGCCAGCCTACCGCAGGCCTTGGAACACAGCATGCCGTTGCACATTTTGCCCTGGCCCGCAGATTGAGGGCACCCACACCGAGATTGATGTGCCGGGCGCCGCCGAGGCCATCACCCAGGGTGCGCTTTGAATTTGCTGTACTGGAGGCCATTGCAGCGCCTGCTGCCTGCACGCTCGTGGTGCATACATGCCATCAATGGCCTGGGAGCTGCCATGCCATGACACTCGCTGCCCTCAACTTGCCCCCACACTGCCCCTGCTGTCCGCCCTGCAGCTAAGAAGGTGCTGATTGTGCCGGGCTACGGCCTGGCGGTGGCCAACGCGCAGTACGCCGTGGCCGACCTGGTGGCGGGCCTGAAGAAGAAGGGCATTGAGGTCAAGTGAGTTGCGATAGAGTAGTGCTAGTTCCAGCAATGAATGAAGAAATCGCAAAGGCAGTTTGGGGGTGCATGGCTACACCGAACCTGCTGCGTTATTGTTCTCCTCCACCCCCTCCCACCCTGCCCCCAGGTTTGGCATCCACCCAGTGGCAGGGCGCATGCCCGGCCAGCTCAACGTGCTGCTGGCGGAGGCGGGCGTGCCGTATGACGTGGTGGAGGAAATGGACGAGGTGAGGAGTCATTTGGTTGCATTGTGCTGTGAACTTTGTTGATCCAGCATGGCATGTGAAGGAGATGGACCGCCGCAAGGACTGGACAAGACTGGGCGTGCCGCCGCTGCCATGCAGATGTGCTGCACAGTCCTGGAAGTTTGGTCCCGTCGATTGCTGCATGCGTGTGGTGCCTCACATGCACTCTCTCTCACCCGCCCCGCCCACCACCCACCTGCCGCAGGTCAACCCCGAGATGGAGTCCTTCGATGTGGCTGTGGTTATTGGCGCCAACGACACCATCAACTCCGCCGCCATCGAGGTGCGGGGACGGGGGGCATTCCAGCGACATGCCGTGCTTGGTGACCGATCCTTTTGCGGCCCCATGGGTGAAGTGTAGAGCGCAGCCAAGGCCTGCCACGGCCTGCCACGTCTGCTCGGCTGGCAGTGCAGTGCATGCAACCTGCCATGCACTGCCCTGGCATCTCTTCCCTGGCTGCCTTAAACTAGTATGTAGCTCCACTGCTTATCCCTCACAGGACCCCAACTCGGTGATTGCCGGCATGCCGGTGCTGGAGGTGTGGAAGACCAAGCAGGTCATCATCATGAAGCGCAGGTGGGCGTGGGTGGTGGCCTGCTGCTGCTGCCGCTACTGCTATGCTGTTGCTATAGCTGCTGTGGCAGCGGCGGATGGGCGACGGCGGCGGCGGCAGTGGTAGCCACCGCTGCTTCCACTGTCTGTGCTGCTGCTGCTGCTGCTGCCGCTGCCGCTGCCGCTGCACACATTGTGGGCATCAGTATTTCTGCCGAACTGAGAGAACATCATGTCACACAGCTGGTGCCCACGCATCATTGGGTCCGCCATGGTTTTACTTGTTGACCCAAATCTTGACTCTCCGCACCGCCCTTGACTCTCCACACCGCCCCCCTCCCCCACCCTGCTCATGCAGTATGGCGACGGGCTATGCGGGTAAGCATCCTGCTGGTGGTAATCTGCACATGCCGGGCAAAGCAGGGACCTGCACGTGAGGGCTGGTGGGGTTTAGCGCCCGCGCGGTGGTTGAGCACACATGTTGGCCCCCAGAACTCACCCCAAACTCATCAGAAACCTCCCCCCACCCTTCTCATTTATTTTATGCAGGCGCAGACAACCCTGTGTTTGTAGGATTTTATGGCTGCCTTGGGGGTTGGTTGGTTGTTCGCGGTCTTTGTAGGATTTTATGGCTGCCTGGGGGTTGGACTGGTTGCTTGGCTGGTTGCACGCGCTTTAGGCAGCAGCACGCTGACAGTATTGTAAACCCCCTTTTGCCCTGCAGTACAAGCCCAACACCGTCATGCTGCTGGGCGATGCCAAGGTGAGACCTGGGGTTAATGGGTGGGCAGCAGGGCCCTGTTGAGGCAGGGCAGGTACGGGCGGCTTTTGGCTGCTCAGCCACCTGCGCCGACTTTGCTGCTGCCTTCTCTCGTTTTTTTAATGCGACCATATGTGACGTTTGATATTCTTTCGAACTACAATAAACTGCCGCCGTGGGCGCTCCACACTTCCACCTCTTCACCACCCTGCGCCACCCCTTCCACTGACCCGCTCATCCATTCATCCACCACGGTTTCACCCACCCTCGTCTGCAGGTCATGTGCGACAAGCTGAAGACCCAGATCTTCGAGATGCTGCACATCTAAGCGCCATCCTCCACACTCGGAGCCGCGCCGCTTATGGCCGTTGCTGCAAGGCCGGCCTGCGAGCCGGCTCACTTCTAGCCGGCTTCCTCCTCCCCTCTCACACCACTGCTGCTGGGATCTCGAACATTTTGTTGCATCTGCGCTGGCTGTGCCGTCGCACACCACTAGCACTGCTTTTTTCTGGCGGGCCGGGGTCCCGCCCGCCCCCCACGCTCGTACCGCCGATGCCCGCAGCTCGGCAACCTTTGATGTCCTAACCCAAATGTGCCTGTGTCTTGCCAATCGCTTTCCCCTCGGAGCACCCGTAACCTTGCCTGCTTTTGTCATGCAATAGATACCCCCTCTCCCCAAACCGACCCAGCAACAACCGCCACCTGGTTAGGCCCTGGCAGCATGGGCCACCCCGCCCTTGCCACCGGCCCCGCCCCACGCACGACGCGCACCGCACCACAGCCGCCTGACGCCTAGCGCCTACTTTGAGCGGAACGCACGAGCACTGCCTGTTGGCGCGGCGCCACCGCCCGTGCCCCGTCCCTTGACAACGTCTCCTCATGTGTAATCGATTTATGAGCGCGCAAGGTCACAAGGCCAGGCTGGCAAGAGGGAGCAGACGTGATACCATGACAGCATGCCCTGCATACATTTGCACCAAACCGCCATCAAGCAGCAAAGTAGAGGGGCACGGCCGCGATGCGCTGGTCGCCGCAGCGTGCCGCCAGCACAGCGCCCTGCCCAAAGCCCGGCAGGAAGGCTAGGGCCTGTGGCGCCTCGCTGCCGCCGCCTGGTGCACCACCGCCGATGCCGCTGCCGGCGGTTGCCCGGCGCTGTGCAGCGCCAGCGCTGGTGCCTGCGGCGGCTGCCGCTTCTGCCACCTCCTCAGGCCGGATTTCCTCCCACTCTGGCTCGGCGGCTGCTGCGGCACGTGACCCTCCCGCAGCGCCACCACTGCCACCGCTGCTCAGGGGCCCCAAGCGCAGGAAGCCAATGAAGCGAGCCGAAAGGATGGGGTCGCAGCGCGTGTCATACAGCGCTACGCAGCCGGCGGCAGGGTGGGGGCCGCCCAGGGCGATGGCCAGGCGCTGGGCTTGCGTGTCCCACGCCACCGCCTGCACCAGGCCGGGCGCACCGCCCTTGGCGCCTGTGGGAGGGCAAATGGGAGGTCGGAGGCATGATTATGACAACCTGTCTCAACACTCCGCATCCAAGGAGGAGCCCAACAGGCAGGCTGGAAGTGCCGCAAGATGGCACGAGTAACAACTCAATTTGCCCCGAAACTGGCACAACAACCGCCCTGCCCCACCCCCTGCCCCGACCCATGCGCCTCACCGCCGGCGCTGAGCTCGGCCAGGGGCAGCGGCAGCAGCTGCGCCTGCAGCGACGGCGGCTCGCCGGTGAAGTGCAGGGACACCAGCTGCAGGGGGGCAAACAAACAGCCAAGGGTCAGGGCGAGGCAGGCAGAAAGCAGGCGATAGCTGCAGAGGCCGGCATCTGATCTTGTTGTGCTGCACACCTGGTCTTCAAGCCTGCAAACAACTGCTTGCTGCGACGGCTCAAACCGCCCCATCCTTAATCCCGACCCACCCAATCCCACCCAATCCCCCACCTGGGGCGAGCCATCATAGGCCAGTAGCAGGGAGCGGCAGTCGGGGCCCCAGGCCGCCTCCACC
>VFQQ010002169.1_pt1 | contig 23403 bp, 38 predicted proteins | sample 3512341 | NCBI WGS metagenome assembly VFQQ01 (sample SAMN10412373, study PRJNA504923) | tailings metagenome | isolation source: Relicate 2 Philex TSF1 revegetated site | place: Philippines: Tuba, Benguet | collected 2017-08-29 | reverse complement strand
GAGATCGCCTAGCTTGTCAGCGAGGCAAGGGCAAACTGCTACCCAGCCTTTCCTTGCCCTGGTGCCTTGCCTACTTTCAACACCTCACACTGCCTGCCCTTTAACCCTCCCCTCCCCCTCCCTCGCACTCCACCCCAGCACCCGCCTGCTTCTCGAACTCGCCCAGCTGCCGCTGCTGCTGCTCCGCCAGCTGCTTGAGCGCGGTCAGGCTGTCCAGCAGCAGGCTCAGCATGGATGCGATGACGGGCTGAGCGGGCTCAGCGCGCGCCAGCGGGGCGCGCACCACCAGCGACAGGCCGCCCTTGCCAGGCCACTCCACCGCCAGCGTCTGAAGGGCAGGCATGTGCAAGGGAAGGGTCGGGGGTGGGCCAGCGGGACGAGGTGGTTGCAGCAGGCCACAGTTGAGGCGCAGGAGAGGAGGCACAGCAAGGAGGCATTGTCAGCCAACATTACAACCACTGCCTTCCGCCCAGAGCTGCATTTGCGCACCGTAGAGCCATCGCCGGCGTGCTTCAGGCTGCGGCTGTAGGCCACAGCGGGCGCCTCGAGCTCGGTTAGAGCCGCAAGCAGGTGCTTCAGGCGGGCGCCGGGCGCACCGCTCAGTATGTCAGATGTCAGCCCTGCAGCACGGCCGGGAGGTGGTGCTGTTTGATGAAGTATCTTTTCAGATTGATGTAGGCATGTTTTACGCACAGGGCGGCATGGCACCCAGCGAGCAGCGGGGACGCACCCTGCGCCGTCCACGCCGCCGTGCCGTCAGTCACCGCCAGGTCCGCGCTGCCCTCGGCGCCATCCTGTGCGCCGTGTAGGGTTACAGCAGCGAAGTAAGTAGTACCGCGGTCGCTAAAGGTGCTGCACGAGAACTGGGGTGTCGCCATATCGCCCAAGGCAGCGCGCCCTGCACGGCGGCGCCCTGCACGGCCGAGTTATGTAACCTCGTGGTGCAGAGGTGTGATCCAACAGTCCTCGGCAGGCGCAGGGCCTGCCCAGGCTGCCCACCGCCGGGGCCCGCCGCCAGCGAGGCAGCAGCCCGTCTACATTGCCTGCTGTTTGTCCCCGCCTTCCCTGCTTCAGCCATCCCGCCCTGCTCACTCGATTTACACGGCAGAAGCCCACAAGCAGTGATGCATGCAGGTGCATGCAGCGGGGCAGCGGGGCAGCTGGCAGCGCGAGCGGCTGCGCCTGCTGTGCTTGCTGCTGCCCTTGCTGCTGCACAAGGGGAAAGGTTTGCTCTCAATGTTTATGTTCTGGCTACCGGTCAGTCAATGCTTTTGTTCACTCAGTCCTACCGAGAGTGCTGTCAAGCGTCCTACACTACTGCTGCTGTGGCTGCCAGGGTGGCCAGCCGGCACCGTGCGCCACCCCCCGAGCTCCCAAGCTGGGTGCACGGCTGGGCTGCGGCTGCCGGCTGCTGTGCCTAGCAGGCGCAAACTAACTCCTCCGGTGCGCTTGCAGCGCTCCACCATCACTTCTTTGCTGCCTGCCCTGCCGGCGTGCCGCGGTTCATCTGTTTGAGCGTTGCCGCCAGCCTGCGGCAGGAAAGACCATTCGTGCAGCAACGGCTGCTCAGCTGGGCCGGGCGTTTGCCAAATGCACCTTGCCCTGCCCACACAGCACGTGGCCACCGGCAGAGCTGCGCTTGCATGCATGCCAGCACAACCATGCTGCACCACACACCCAGCGGCAAATAGCCAGCTCACCAGTCCAAGCCCTCGTACAGCCCCTCGCCTCGCGTTGCAATCGCGCCCTGCAAGCGTGGGCCAGACACAGTCAAGCATCTTTAGGGCAAGGGGACGCCGGGGCCATGGCATGGCACAGCCTTTCCCAGGCTTCCAGCAGCGCAATGCACTGCGGCAGTCGCCCAGCTGTGCCTGGCCTTCCGCGTGTCGCCCCGCCGCACCTGCACATGCCACTTGCGGCCCTTCATCTGCGGCAGCCCCAGCGCCTCGCAGCACTCTGCCGGGCTCAGCGCATTCTTCAGGTCCTGCGGCAGCAGCAATGTGAGTGTGGCAGGATTGAGCGACACCTGGTTTGTGCTGCAGCACCGTAGGCAATTGAGGCATGCTTGGCATCCGAATAGCCCCATAAGACTGCTCAACCCTGTGCCCTGCACGCCAGTTCCAGGCAGCACAGCACGCGTTTGTTCAACATTCTTCCCACACCGACCTGCTTGTTGGCAAACACCAGGATGGCGCTGTGCCGCATCAGCGGGTCGTCTACTATTTGCTGCGGGCAAACCAGGAGGCGGCATGGATGCAATGCTAAGCTGCGGGGCCGGCAGCAGCGATCCGGCAGCAGTGACAGCTGCGGCAGCAGTGACAGCTGCAGCAGCAGTGACAGCACCTGGCCACCACCAACAGCATCGCCAGCAGCAATAGTGCAACCAGCACCTTGAACTCCGAGGCTGCACGCTGGATGCGCTCGCGGTCGCAGCAGTCGACCACGTAGATCAGCGCATCTGCGGCAGTTGAGCGACATGAAACAGTGACAACGGGCATCCGATTGCACAACTTTGATCAACTTGACTCCGCAGCGCACCCCTGACTGCCTCCACAGGAAGGTGCTGCACATGGGCTGCCTGCAGCGGCGCTGCCGCCAGCACCCGCCTGTGTTGTTGAAGTAGTGCCGCCACAGCGGCCGCAGCTTCTCCTGGCCGCCCACGTCCCACACTGTGAACACCACGTTTTTGTATTGCACCTGGCGAGCAGGTCGGGCAGGTGGGTTTGGGGGTGGGTGATGAAGGTCTAGCTGCAAGGGTTGCGGGCATGCAAGCCACGGCAGTCTTGGCCGCAACGCCCCGCCGCACCTTCTCCACGTTGAAGCCAATCGTGGGCACCGTGCTGAGCACCTCGCCGATGTGCAGCTTGTAGAGGATGGTGGTCTTGCCGGCCGCGTCCAGGCCTGGGCGCAAGGGAGAGGCGCGGCCGTCGGCGGGTAGCGGCGGCGGGCGGCGGCGGCGGCGCTGCAAGCCCGCGCTGACCGGGCTGTCGGGCGGCTCACACGTGCATAGAGGCATCCAGGACTGCAGATCAGGGTCGGACTGGGCGGCCGGTGCACCCCAGGCGCCGCGTCGCCTCACCGAGCATGACCACCCGCATTTCCCGGCTTCCGAACATGTCAAACAGCTTGCGTATGGCGTTGCCCATCTTGGGGGAGCCCGCCGGCGTTGCCGGGGCTGCACTGCCGGTTCTGCGGGCGCCGGTGCGCGAACTGTCGCGCGGGTCGCGCTGCCGGGGCTAGGAGAGGGTAGTCGGCTGCTATGTACTGCGATCAAGCGCGCCCCCAGGCCCAGCAGCCGCCTACAGCGCTCTCATGCGCGCCATTGCCAGCTAGGCGACCATCAGGATGGCTGGCCGCCCGCCCTCTCGCCAATCGCACATCAACAAGCTGACTACCATGGTGGCCTCTGTTGCGATGCGTGCCGCGGTGGCCGCCCCTGCTCGGGCGGTGCTGCCCGCTCGCCGGCGCGGCGCCCTGGTTGTGCGCGCCGCCACGGCGCTGCCCGCTGAGGTGCGCATCCAGGGCTGCGCAATGCATGGCAATGTGCGGGCCATGCAGGCGGCAGGCCCACCCCCCAGCCCTGCCTGCCACCTGCAGGTCAAGACCGTCACCCCGGTGGGCGACCGCGTGTTTGTGAAGGCCGAGGAGGCGGAGAGCAAGACCGTGGGCGGCATCCTGCTGCCCAGCTCCGCGCAGAAGCGGCCGACGCAGGGCACCGTCGAGTCGGCGGGCAGCGCCAAGGCCGTCAAGGTGCGTGCAGCCCTCTCCCCTGGCTGCTCCATCTGCTACCCCCTCCCCTCTCACCCTCCCAGCACCTGCCCCACTGCAGGCCGGCGACAAGGTGGTGTACAGCAAGTACGCGGGCACCGAGCTGGAGGTGCAGGGCGGCAGCTACGTGCTGCTCAAGGTGCGGCGGCGCTGGAAGCTTCCAGACCGGGGGCGGCCGCCGGCGCAGCCTGTTGGAGGCTCCGCCGCAGCGCACGCCTGCGCTGCTGCGCTGTGCACATTGCGATGCAGCATGTGAGCAGGCACACGCACCCAAGCTGCCTGCCCGGCACGTGCAACGCTGCTGCATGGCGGCGGGCCGAGGATCGAGCGGCACAGTCGTCCAACGCATGGCACCCTACTAGCACCGCTGCTGCTGCAGCCCATATGCCGCTGCCTGCTCACCGTGCTGTGTGCGCTGCACGCTGTGGCTGCAGGAGGACGACGTGATTGGCCTGCTGCCCGGCGGCGATGACATTGCCAAGCTGCAGCCGCTGCAGGTGCGGCGCGTGGCGCATGCTGGCACTGGTGGGGCGGTGTGATTGCGGCTGGCATGCACACGTCGCGCAGCCTGGGCGGCAGCATTCTGTGTGCTGCCTTGCGCTCATGAAGGTGCAGGCATAGCACTCGGCTGCTGGCCTCGCAGTGGCATGTTTGTTCGCACCTGGGTTCAGCTGGCGGCCAGCGGGCTCCGCTTCCTGCCGCGTACATATATCCTGCTGCCATTTGCACACTCCATTCATCCCTTCTCTTCCCACTCCCCCCTTGCGCCTGTGCCCAGGACCGCGTGCTGATTGAGGTGGTTGAGGCGGCGGACAAGACCTCTGGCGGCCTGCTGCTGACCGAGGGATCCAAGGAGAAGCCCACCATGGGCAAGGTGCGGCGCAGGGGAGGTGCAGCGGCAAATTTGAAGGCTTGGTTCTGGGGCAGCGCAAGTCATCTGCAGCCGTGTGGTATGGCGGGCAGCTGGCACGCGCCTGCCTACTTGCCCACCTGCCTGCTGATTTGCATGCGGTCCGTCATGCTCTGCCTCTTCTGCTCCCCTCTCTCTACCCTACCCTCCCCAACCCGCCCCCCTACCTGTCTCCCACTCAGGTGGTGGCTGTGGGCCCCGGCCGCGAGGAGGAGGGCAAGGCGGTCAAGCCCAAGGTGGATGTGGGCGCCACCGTGCTCTACAGCAAGTACAGCGGCACCGAGGTGCGCTAGCTACATGGGTTGGCTGGGCCTGTGTGTGTGGCTGTTGATGCCAAGCTTCGTACGTCATGCGTGTATGCTGGTTCAGCGCTGCTGCCGAGGAGTGTGTGCGTGGCAGCGTGCCGCGGCCAGAACAGCCGGCAACGCATAGCAAACAGGCGGGCGATCGGCAGCCGCTCAGCAGCAGCAGCAGCAGCGCACTTTGTCTGCCTTGCGCAATGTTTTTAATGCAACATCCCCCCGCCTCCTTCCCGCCCGCAGTTCGAGGGCGCCAACGACAAGCAGTACATTGTGGTGCGGGATGCCGACATCATGGCCCAGCTGGCGTAAGCAGCCGCTCTAGCCGGCTCGCAGCCGAGCCTCTGCCGCGCAGCCGCGGTGCCCGGGTGGCGCGCCCAGCTGGCGGGCGGGAGCTGCCGTTGAGTGGCGGCAACCCGGCTGGCCTGCTGCGCAGTCCCCTGGACAGTGTCAGGCTGTGTGCATGATGATGCCTCCCCTTCACACAATGAACACTCACTTGCAACTTGCTTTAGGCAGCGTACGTTTTCGGCCCCTTCGCTCGCCCCTTCCGCTTGCTTGGGCGGGAGCGCGCCCTCCCATGCTCCCGCCCCCTCCCTTCCCTCCCTCTCAGCAGCTGCTAGCCCGCCCCTTTCATTCCGCCTCGCTCCCAACGCAGCAAGCCGCGGTCATTGCCGCGCCTGCGCCTGTCCTTACTGACCTGATAACCAGCATTCTACCAGTAACAACTGTTCAGCACACAGGCATGGTAGCAGCGGGGCATGGTGGGCACAGCGGGGCATGGTGGGCACAGCGGAACAGCCATATTCATTGCCAAACCTCTATGGAGAGCTGTACCAAGCGCTGCTGTGCTAAAGCACTGCTGTGTCCTCAGCCACCCATCTGAGCCCTGCGCTGCTGCCTCAAGGCGCCAGCCGCTCCAGCCGCCATTCGCAGGAGTCCACGCTGGGGCGCACATAGCGCAGGCGGTCGTGCAGGCGGGAGGGGCGGCCCTGGGGACGTGGGGAGGGTGTAGGTGGGCAGCGTGTTACCAGATGGCAAGGCCCTGCCTCATCGCTCCCAGCAGCCGCCCTACTGCAGGGTGGCATGCGGCCTCCCGACAGTGCACCCACCTGCCAGAATTCCACCGACAGCGGGCGCAGCAGGAAGCCGCCCCAGTGCGGCGGGCGCGGCACCTGCGGCGGGCAAGCGGATGGACCGCAGCACAGAGGGGTCGAGACAGCGGCAAGCGCGGCTGCCTGGGCAACATGCATGCAGCGATGCACGCATGCATGCGGCAACACACACAAACCGACACAGCGCACCACAGCACAGCGCAGCGCAGCGCAGCACGTACCGGCACGCTTTCATCTGCATATTGCCGCTCCAGCCGGGCCGCTCGCTCCTCCAGCTCAGCGCGCCCCCGCCGCAGCGGCATGGACTGCATGGACACGAGCGCCCCGATTTGGTGGCCCCTGCACAAGACGTGAGGGCTTGGATGCTAATTAGTCTGCACATCAGCAAGCAAAAACAATGGGGGCTGAGGACGAGGGCTTGGATGCTAATTGGCCTGCACATCAGCAAGCCAAACAAGGGGGCCTGCGGACTGCATGGAGATCAGGCCAAGTCTGGTGGTCCCAGTAAGTCGCACGCAGCAGACCGGCGCTGGCTGCTGGTGTCACGCCACACACCCACACACTCGGCCGGCTGCAACAGCAGGCTAGGTCCAGCAAGCATTGGTCACTGTTCAAGGCAGCAGCATAGCGCACCGCGGCCGGCTGTAGAAGTAGGCATCGCTCTCCTCATCGGGCACCTTCTCAACCACGCCCTCGATGCGGACCTGCACAGCCAATGTGTTGGTCAATACCAGCCTGCCGGCTGCAACAAAGCAGATGCTGTTGCATACCGAGCTGGCCATGCGCAGGCGCTGCAGCAAAGCACGCCCTCTACACGGGCTGGCAAGCAGGGCAGGTGCCTGTGCGAGGTGTCGGCCTGACCGGACCTGGCTGCCTCACCTGTCTCTGCAGCGGTTCCCACCAGAAGGCCAGCCCAGCCACGCTGTTCTCCTCCAGATGCTTGCCCTGCGCATCAGCAATAGAGATGGGAATCTGACCAGGGTTTGCTGGTCCTCTGTGGCGCCCGCAGTGCTGCCTTCTCTGGTGCGCGAAGGATCCTCGTAGCCAGACAACCGGGCAGTGCATGAGAGACAACAGTAGCTAGATGGCGTGGCAACCGCAGCTGGAACATCCCACAAAAGCACTTGCCTTTGCAGAGTCGTAGTTGGTGTACCAGACAAAGCCGCGCTCGTCATAGCCCTTGAGCAGCACGCTGCACAGTAGCAGAGCAGGTACAAGCGATTAATCTTTCATCGGCAGCTGGGGAAGGCGGGAAGGCAACACGGCTGTGCAACGGGTGGCCAACAAGGGTGGTGCCCAACCCCACGGCCAGCGATGATTGTGGGGCGTGTTTACCAGAGGGTGGAATCATTCCAACCACAACTTACTAGCGCACAGACGGCCGCCCATCTGCCGTTGCTGTGGCCAAGCTCATGGCGTTCGGCTCCTGCACAAGATGGCGCCCAGCAAGTGAGCAAAAAACAAGCCGCCGTGCACATACAGCGGGACCAGCAGCAAGAATGTGCGGCAGCAGCTGCGCCGCCCCACACGTGTTGGGTTGGTCGGCAGTGATGGACAGCTTCAGGGGCGTTCAGGGGCGCTCGACTGGAAGCGCATGGGCCCACCTGCATGCCGCACGAGGCGGCCAGCTTGAACCAGGCATCAAACTCCTGCATGGGGCCCGCCTCCGCCATCTGGCGGGCAAGAATGGCAGAACAAGAACAACAGATGAGCTGGGACGGCTGGTGCAGCCGCTGCCTGCTGCACAGCGAGCACTCGGTGCCTGGTTCGTCCAGGCAGCGCGCCTGGGCAGAGCTGGGCTGCCCCCACCCTGCACCACACAGCACACTGTACACACCCTCACCAGGAAAGCAACACTAGCTAGCCCTCACATCCGACTCATCCAGGCTCTAGCCCTGCTCCCCGCTCCCATCCAACCTCTCCCACCACAGCAAACCTCAAACCTGCGCAGCAACACCCCCTGAGAACTCACGTCCGACTCATCCAGGCTCTGCCCCCCGGCGCCGTAGCTCAGCCGCATGTCTGCCACGTTTGCGGGGCCGGCGGCGGGGGAGCGCCCCGAGCCGCCGATGCGCACGCACTGTGACACGCCTGGGTAGGGCGGCTGGTTCAGCGCGAACTTCTCCTTGATCTGCAGGAGGGAGGAGAGACAGTGTTGCAGAGAACGTTTAGGATGTTGGGATGAGCTGCTCCAAGGCAGTTTAGCGCGTGCTTTCTCCTTGATCTGCAGGAGGGAGGAGGGGCAGTAGAAGGAGACCTGGCCTAATGAGCAGCCTTATGGCCTTGTGTCAACAATCGAACGAACTATCCCCTGCTTTTCAATACCAGCATGGGACACAGTTCGACACCCCGCCACACAGCGCACCTGAGGCGGCACAAAGCGCCCGCCCAGGTAGTGGTGCGACCCCGCAAACTGCTTGGCGCACAGCTTGGGGGCGGTGAGGGAGACGAGCATGTCGGGGCGCAGGCCGCCGCCGCTCTCATCCCCCGCCTCCACGCTCCAGCTGCAAACGAGTGGCCAGGCAGGGCAGGGAGGAGGGCAAGTTGGGTGCAGTTTGGGTGCATGCTACCAACGAGAGCTGGGCAGCAGGGCAGGCCAGAGCAGCGGGATGAGTTCTTAACAACCAAGGGCCACAGCATGCCAGGCAGTAGCATTGCTAGCGACATGGTTTTGCTGCTGCAGGCACAGCAACAGGCGGCAGGCAGTTAGGCGGCCGGCCTGACCCGCTGGGGATGTCCACAGCCACCACTGGCGGCGGGTGTGCGTCCGGTTTGAGCATCTGAGAAGGGGAATGAGTGATGCCGGCGCACAGGTGGCAGGGACATGAGCCATACCTACAGAGGTTGAGGCAGCCAAACCTGCAAGGTGCGCGCTTGGCGCGCCAGCGCAGGCTGCATGTTTTGTGGCACACGCCTTTCAGATAAACACCCATACATTTTTTACAGTGCCGCTTCAGCATGCACAAGAGCTGCGTAGCAGCTCTGTCACCGCTTGCCTGGATGATGGCATCAAAGGGCGGGCGGGGCGCGCCCCGGAAGGAGAAGCCAAACATGGCGTCCAGCACCACGTCGAACTTGGAGGCCAGGGGGGCCGCCTGTGGGGGGTTCATGCAATGTTGTAAGGATGGGAGGATGGGTGAGGGGGGCGGCACGACGTGACAACCTGGTCAATAGAACGTCCAGCACCACGTCGCACTGGGAGGTCAGGGAGGCTGCGTCTGGGGAAGGATGCATTCAGGGTGAGGGAGGCCACTGCCCTCCTTCTCTCCACCAGCTCATGAGCGGGCACAACAGCATCTGGCGCCTCTGCTCTAAGGGAAGCACCCTTCCTTGCGCCCCGCCCCACCCGGCTCACCGCCAGCTCTTCAGCGGACACAAAAGGCATGCCCAGCGACTTGCACTGTGTGACCAGCCCGTCATACAGCGGCTTGGACGTGGGCTTGGGGTAGCAAATGGCCACCTGGTAGCTGCAAGGTGTACAAAGAAGGAGGCGGCGCTGGGCGCTTGTCAGCCTTGAAAGTGCGGCACGCCAAAAGCAGCCGCAGCAGCATGGGCTGCAGGACCTGGTGCAGCAGCGCCCTGCCAGCAGCACAGGCGCAGCCAGGGTCCAAATGTCATGCAAGAACCTGCCGCCCACCCAAAGTGGTGCAAGTGGCGCGCCGCCACCAGTCCGTCGCCGCCATTGTTGCCCGGTCCGGCCACAACCAGCACTCGTGGGTGCGTGCTGCGAGGCAGTTGGGTTTGGAAGTTCAGCTGCGTCTCTTGTGTCGTCAGCTGCGTCTCCACATCCATCTGCCAACCGCCACTGCACCGCCTGCCTTGCAACAGCAGGCTGAGCAGCAACACAACACAAGTCCGCCTGGACCGCCCACCAGCTGTTGCCTCACCTGGCCGGGTACTCTGTTGCTGCGGCGCTGGCCACTGACAGCCCCGCCAGCTCCATCAGCTGATCCACAGAGAAGCCCAACGGGCCCATCAGCTCCTCGTCCAGCGCCTGGGCATCCTTCTGGGTGCTGCGCAGTGGCACACAGCAGGGGGGAACTTGCGCAAAAGCAGTGGGTTGTGCGGAAGTGCTTAGTCGAGAACCGCAGCACAGCGGTGGCGTCAAACCTCAACATGGCACGACGGCCACAGCCCCTTTGCCAGCCAGCGCTCCCCCAGGCTCACAGGTAGGTGATGCCCTCCATGGTTCCAGGGTAGCCGCACTCTGGGTGCTCACGCGAGGCTGCGGCACTGGCCGAGATGGAGCGCCCTGCCGCCGCGGGCAGACGGGGCGCCTGGCGGAGCAGGGCTCTGGCGGTCGGGCTGTAGGCTGCGGCGCAAACACGCAGACGCGCTGCCCCAGGTGCCAGTTGTCGCGCGGTCAGCGCTTGCGTTGCTCTGGTGAGGAGCGGCCGTCCCAAGCGGTGCCAGCCCATTCACCAGCTCGCCAATGGCCTAGCACACGTGTTCACAGCTGCGATCCAAGCTGGGTTAATGCATCCGAGCGCCTTCCGACGGCTGCCGTGTAGCCGCCGCCGCCGCCAGCCCGCAGCGGCGACAGCATGTGCAGCGGGCGTCGCCTGCTTTGCACAATGATGCAAGTGTTGCGCATCCCTTGCACCTGTGTGGATGGCTGAAGAGAAAGGATCACAGCTCTCTTTGCCACAGCCCATATTTGACTCCAGGGGTGAAAGTTGGGCAGGGGGGCGTGGGCGATCAGCGGCTTGCCATCGGCGGCAGCAGGGAGCGGCCAGTCGTGGACGGTTTCACTGCTTACATAGGGCAGTGCGCCTGGCTCGGACAACGGCACTGTAACACAGATAAGGTGGATGTGACTTGGGGCATCATCATGCGGGCGAGGCAAGGCCGAGAGCTTCGCAAGGGCAGCCGGCAGCGTCTGTGGCTCACGTGTGCGCGTGCGGCATGCCGCGGCCTGTCGTCAGCTAGCAGCAATCTGTGGGTGCTAGTACAGCCCAGGGCCTGCTGACCGCGTGCACCACAAACCTATGCAACACCGAGCAGTGTCTGGCATGCAATGTGAGGCAGGCTGGTGATGGACCCTTTGGCGCCCTGCTGCGGCACGAGGAGCGGCCGTCCAGCGCAGCGGAGAAAGTGAAAGGCGGGCGGCAGGCCAGGGCGTACATTCCCGCTGCCCAAGGTCTGCAGATCGCTTGCAGGTTGCCTGCGATCCGCCCGTCAACCTGGTCTGGGCCTTCGAGGGGCCCAAGTTCCGTCCACTGCAGGCTGTGGCAGGGGCGCCTGAGGCCTTGCTGCCCGTGAGCAACAGGAAGCGCCGCATTTGATCAGGTGACACGCTGCTCACGCAAGCCCCACTTTTTTTGGGCACAGCGAACCCACGTCCCCTGCCGCCCATTCGCACACCCTCCTCAACATTGCATCTCACTCCGGTGCTGCTGGGCCCGCAGGAGCACGCCGCGCGCTGCCCTGCTGGAGCCGCCTCGGTTCTCGCCAGAACGCAGCCATGGTGCGCTTCTCGCTGCCCGGCAAGAAGCTGGTGACGCCAGGGGACGATGACGATGCCTCCAGCAGCAGCGGCAGCGCGATTGAGGGCCCGCTGACGCCCGACGCCGTCGCCGCCACAGACAGCAGCGAGGCTTCGAAAAAGAGCCGCTACTGGCCGAGCGAAGCGGAGGTGGCGGCAGTGCTGGAGCGGCTGTCGGAGCAGGACCGAGAAATGTGCGACGCAGCCATGGCAAACAGGTGCGCGGCTGCGGGCGGCGTGCGGGGGGCGCTTCTCCGGTGGGGGCGCGTACCGTGCGGCGCCAAATCTCGTGCCCTGCTGCCGGCCTTGGCTTTGTGTGGCTGCACCCCATGTGTGCTGTCGCTGAACCATGCACTATTGGCATGCCGGGGCGCCTGGGTGCTGCTCTGCGGGGCTGTTCTGCAAGTGCATTCGCCGCCGCCAAGCCAGCTGCGCCCTTCTTCCCCCTGGAATGGTTGGTCCGCTCGCCGGCTTGCCAGCTGCCAGCGCTTGGCGCCCCTGCCTGCATGCTTGCTTGTGCCGCTGCTCTTGTGCGCACTGCTGCACAATGGGCAGCTGCCTTCCTGCATGCTGTGCATCGGGGTGGTGCTCAACCCTACTGCTGCTGCTGGCTCCTGCGGGCGACCCAGCTCAGCGCAATCTTGCAATCTCTATGCCCCAATGTTGCCTCTCTTTGCCCCACTGTCTTACCAATCATGCGTGCCACCTTGAAAACTTGCCGCAGGTACCTGCGTGCAACAGGCGGCGACCAGAAGCATGCAGCCAAGCGCATCCACGACACACTCGAGTGGCGGCGGGCGGAGCAGCCGGAGCACATTGTGTGCACCGCGTGCCGGGCCAACCACAAGAGCCATTACATGCAGGTGGTGGGGCACGACCTGACCGGCAGGTGCGCTGAGCATGCTGGCCGCGTGCTGTGCCAGCGCTGGGATGCTGGGCATGGCTGTCGCTGCATTGGTGCCGTGCACTCTGGCGCATGTGGGCGGCAGGCGGCGGCTGCACTGTGGGCAAGTGTACATGCTTTTGCCCAAGCGGCAATCAGACACTCACAGCGTTTTACGTGCTGTTCTTGGCCTGCTCTCTGCCCTGCAGGCCGCTCATCTACAGCTGCATCGGCCTGGCCACCAACCGGGACGTGGAGGACAACCGCAAGTGAGGGCCGCACTGGCTGCTGTTGCTGCCGCTGCTGGGGTGTACTCCATACGAGCGAGGGTGTATTTCACGCGAGCGAGCAGCGGGCTGATGCCTCTGCCTCAAGACTTGACCCAGCGGTTTGTTCACGCCTGTTCTTGTCATCCCTTTCGCTTTCCCCGCAGGCACATGATTTCCACTTTTGAGCAGGCGATCCGGCTCATGCCTGACCCCGCCGCCTGCCCGCCCGGCAGCCGCCCTGTGGAGTCGTGGTGCTGGGTCATGGTGAGGGCGGGGAGGCGGGCAGTGGCAGGATGCCAAATGGGCCGCCATGCTGTGGGCCATGGTGCGTCACAGCCAGCTCGAGGTAGCGCATTCGGCACGCTTTCAAGCCGCGTGGCTGACCCTGTGGTGCTGCGTCGCCGCCCTTTTGCGAGACATCTTGTTGCTTCATTTGTTGCTCACTCCTGCCTCACATCTTGTTGCTTCCCTTGTTGCTCACTCCTGTCCCCCAGGACTTCCACGCCTTCTCCACCCGCTGCTATTTCGTTTTGGGCATAGGGGCAATCACCCTCTGTTGATGTTATTTTTGCACCCTGCCCCCCCAGGACTTCCACGGCTTCTCCATCCGAGACTGCGACCCCCGCCTAGCCAAGATCTTCCTCAACCTCTCTGCGGCGCACTACCCCGAGCGGCTGGGCACCTTCTTCATCGTGTCCGCGCCCACGGTGCGCTGCCGCTGCTGGACATGTGCAAGATGGCACAGTCCTGTTGTCACCGTAGCGCAGGTTGCTGCACAGCTGTGCTGCGTCTTGCCTGGGCTGCTGGGGCGTGCCTGCGCTCGCAGCATGCAACACTTCCACCAACTTGCAGCGCAGGCGTCTGCAAGCGGAGCTGGAGCTGCCATTCTTGTGTGTGACACCTCCCCTGGCCCCCGGCTGTTGTGCGCCTGCAGGTGTTTAACACGCTGTGGCGGGCCATCTCGCACTTCATCGACCCCGTCACCAAGCAGAAGGTGGGGCGGGCTGGCAAGGGTGCACGACTGGCAGCTTGCTGGCTGGCGCAGGCCTCCTGCTGCTGGTGTGTGTCACACAGTGCTGCTGGCTCGGCCGCCAGGTGGTGCACAAGGCCGAGCGTCCCACTGCCTGCATTTGTATGCACCGCGCCATTCCGACGTCAGTGTTGTGTCTGCTCCCTCCCTCCTCCCCTCAGATCCACTTTGTCAACTTCCATGCCAAGAAGGACAACTCCAAACTGGAGGCGCTGCTCGCACGGTGAGGCAGGGTGATGTGACATGCAACGGCACGTTTAGTGGCTGCACATCGGCGGGGTTCCGGGCTGCGTCTCGTGGCAGGCGCCCCAATAGCTCTGCGGCTGCCTCTATTCTCTCAGCGCGCACGCCTCCCAACAATATACTGCCACTCTTCTTCCCACCGCAGCTACTTTGATGCCGACACGTGCCACTGGCTGCTTCGGGAGATGGAGGACAACCGCGACAAGAGCCTGGCGCTGTCAAAGGCCTACTCCTACCCGGACCTCAGGTGGGGAGCTTTTGGGAGGGCACAGGGCAGCAGCGGTCCATGCCGTCGTGCCCTGGAGGCCGCAGGGTTCCCAGTGATACGGGGGCAGCCTTCGCCCCAAATGTGCCTGCTGCAGTGGCTGCTTCTGCCTTGCATGGTGTGGCCTCGCCGCTGACCCCACCCCTGCCCCTGCCTCACGCCCTACTACTCACCTGTGCCGCAGCAAGCTGGCATCAGAGGGCCGCGGCGCTCCCGATGTGGAGGCAGCGCAGCGCCTGCGGCGGCAGAAGTCGGGCTGCCAGCAGCACGACCACCTGGGCAGCCCCGCATTCCTAGAGGCGGTGGCGGTGAGCTGAGGGGAGGGCTCAAGGGGGGCTGGAGGTGGTCTTGGGCATGGGGTTGCTGCCCGGCTCCCTGGCGGTCTGGGGCAGCGAGCGCTGCTGCATGGGGTGTGCGATGCCTCTTGCTCTGTGCTGCTCTGGCACGAAGCATCAGCTGGCGCGCAGTGGCAGTGGCAGTGCAATCCCATCCTGCGTCCGAGCACCGATTGATGTGCATCTCCCCCCTTTCCGCTGTGTGCCGCAGGGCAAGCCAGACCTGCTGCTGCCCCACCTGCAGCAGCTGAGCCTGAACGATGCAGTAGACGCGCAAGCTTGAGCGGTGCACCAGCCAGCGGCAGCTGCACAAAATGGCGTGCAGCATGCCGGCCAAATAGAAGCACCCGCTGCTAGGTGTTGCCGCTCCGGCGGCGGCGCGTACCCTGCCCCTTGAAACACCAGCACCGTTTTGTGCCTTTTCGTCACTTGCCCCACGCTTGCCCCTGCCAGGACTACTCATCTCATTGGCGGCGCAGTTGCCGGTCGCCGCCTCTGGTTTTCAACCAACCCATCCACCCCACCCCCAACTCAACACGATTAGGGGCCCAAGGCTGCGTGCTACAACACTCCCTGCCCTGCAGCACTTGCGCCCCTGCTTTCTCCCCGCATCCTCCTCTGCGTCTGTAGTTTATATGATTGTGTTGTGGCCGGTGGCGGCAGACCTGGTTTGTTGCAGGCATATGCTCGACTGGCCCCACTGCCGCCGCTGGCCGGCCCCTCCCTCTCACCTTCCCAATTCATTAGTACCGCTCGGCAGATTGCCAGCACTACGATCCTTGCCCCTCACTACTCCCACCCTTGAATGTAAATGATAGAAATGGTAAACCCTGCTTGTGAGGGGCAGCTGCCGCGAAGGGCGAGGTGCGAGCGCTCTGGGCGCATGAGATCGGGATGCCAACTGCTCGTCTTGTTTTGCATTCGTTCGTTGAGCCAGCAGCCATGGCCGACCGTGTGGACCCTCTGGCAGTAGGGCAGGACGATGGCAAGGCAGCAGAGGGAGGGGAAGGGTAGGAGTGGGCCGAGTGAGCAGCGTCCAAGGCCGATCTGTCGCTCCCTCCCGCAGAGCTGAACCAGCAGGCGGTGCTGGAGGATGCCACGGCCGGAAAGGGTGCGATCAGCAGCCGCCGCCCGCTGTGCCGTCGCGCCGCCTCCCCTCTCATGCCAAGCCCCATGCTCTGAACACCTGCTGTTCACAACTTGCCCGCAAATCACACCCCTGTTGCTCCGTCCCGCTTGCTTCATCCCACCCCCAGGCGCACCCGGGCTGGTGGACAGCATGAGGGCGGCGGGCACCGGCATGCAGGAGGCAGGGGAGGCCGCTTCGGAGCGCGCCTCCCAAGCCGTGGATGCCGCCAAGGAAAAGGCCTCGGTGAGTGTGCCGCTGCCTCAGCAATGCATTGCAAGTTGCACTGCGGCCTGGGTTTGGGTTCGCTTGCGAATTGTTGGGCGGCAAAACGGGCAACCGTAGTGGCGGGCGCAGGCTACGTAATAGTGCCTGCGAATGAGCCAAGCCATGCTCCGCTTGCTGTGCTGCCCGCCTGCATTCCTACCGCCTCACCCTCTTTTGCCCTGGTTTGTGATTGCAGGACACAGCAGAGGCTGTCAAGCAGCACACCTCCTGAGAAAGCCAGCACGCACGTGAGGGCAGGCAAGCAGCACATCCCAAATGCTGCCGCTTCGGCGCATGCAGCAGCGGGATGCATGCTCCTTGACATTGTTGATTGTTGCGAACCTTGGTGTTGCACTGAAACTGTGTTGCATAGGCGCACACCCGTCACGTTAGTGGTTGAGGAGGCAGGCTGGAATTCAGGGTGGCGCTCCTAAGGTGGCTGGGGAGCATTTGAGCGAGCAGAGTGGGTTGGAATTTTAAGGGGTGTCATGCTTTGTAGCTTTGGGTGGAAGGGGTAACAAGCGGGGGTTCCATGCCGCAAGGCAGCTGGCGTTGGCGAGCGTTGAGGAAACAGAAAGCGAATGAGGTTGCCACACGACGTGGTGGGAGCCCTGAGGGGGAGGCAAGGGACTGGGGGTTTCGTGTTTTAGGCATGTTCCAGGGCAGCTGGTAGCAGGGGAGTGTTGATGAAACAGGAAGGGATTGAGAGTGCCACAGCAGTGCAGGCAGCTGGTGGTTGGGGAGCGCTGAGGAAGCGGGAAGGAAGGATTGAGGGTGCCACGCTCGTGGCAGCTAGTGTTCGAGGAGCGTTGAGAAAGCGGGGTGGGATCGAGGGTTGCAGTCCAAGTTAAAGAGAACCAAACAGCAGGGTTGGGAGGAGAAAAGTGCGGGAAAAAATGTCTGCAAGGATGCGGAGCGTTAATGCGGAACGTTGACGAAATGAAATGCAGCGTTAGCGGCACGGCACGCCGCATGGGGGGGAGTTGAGCAGCACAGCATGCATAGTATTGCGCTAAATGTTTGCTGCACACCATACTGTCACCAGAAGAGCTTGCAGAATGCATGGCAAAAGGGTCGAGAGGGGAAGTGCCAGCTGGCTGGCCATCTCGTAGAGGTCAAGCTGTCTGTCAACCAATGCAGCGGCTGGCAAGGAGGCTCAGGCCCGCCCAGACTGCGCATGAGAGCAGGTAGGCATCAAGCAGCCAGGCCCAAGGCGGCCGCACAGCGCCGGCTGCCTCCCAGGCATTCCAGTGCACCACCCAGGACTGAGTGGGGCACAGCCGCTCGTCGCCGCCCTGCCCAGCAGCCTCCACAGAGCCGCCAAGCTGGAAGGGTGCACCGGCTGCCTCTGCCTCTGCCGCTGCGCCTGGCTCTGCGGCGGTGGCCCCTTTGGCTGGCCCTTTGGCTGGCTCTTTGGCCGGGCGTGCTTCTGCTGCTGCTGTTACGACAGCGCTTGCGGCGGCAGCTGCACCGTCGGCTGTCCCCTCCAGCTCCTGCTGCTGCAAGCGGAAGCGCCGAGGGGCGTGCCGCTCCAGCTGCCGCAGCAGTAGCGTTGGCACCACAACCACCACCATCAGCAGCAGATGCGTGTTGACCATCCAGCAGTGATGAAGGGGGTCGTCCAGCTGCAGCTGCCAGTCTGCCATGCCAAGGGGCGCCACCGGCATGCTGCGGGCGGCAGGGCGGGTGAACGAAGAGGCACATGTGAGGCAAGGGCAGGCTGCTCAGCAGTGCAAGGGGGCAAGGGGGCACTCTGCAAACCTCAGGAGCTGCCTGAGGCAGTGCGGCACAAGCGCAACAACGGGCGAGCGGCACTGCAGCTATTCTGCTATGGCTGCCCACCCCACACTAGCACATGCTGGTGCACATAATGCATGTGCCACTCACTGCAGCCAGGCCAGTCCATGGTACAGGCGCGCCAACGGGGCCGTGATGCCTGGCAGCGGCAGCATGCTGAGCCGGCACACCGTCTGCGAACGCCAGACAGGAAAGGCCGCCACCAGCAGCAGCCAGAGGCAGTTGACCCAGGTGGTCAGGCGGGCATTCAGCGCGTACGCCATCCTGGAAGGAACAGCAGGAGGAGGGGTAGAGGAAGCTCGGACAGGTTAGAACCGCAGGGAGGGGCAGGGGCGGCTCAGCTGGGGTGCAAGCTTGCAATTGGGTGGGCAGTTTAGCGCCAGCGGCTACTATCGCACTTGCAGCATTCTGTCAGGGTCAGCACAGCACCCAGGGCGGACCAGCATCAGGACCGGCTGCCAACCAGCAGGCAGCAGGGGCAGCAGCTGTCCACCCTCTGGTGCTCACATGTACACAGCCCCGTTGCGAATGCACATGAGCAGGGCGAGCGTTGGGGCACGCACATGCCCCAGCTGCAGTGTGGTGCTGCTGCGCAGCGCAATCTCAGTGTGCATCCACGCCTGCAGACAGAGACGAAGAGGCAAGCAGACAGAGGGTTCAAAGAGCGGACATCACAGCTGGATGGATGGCCGGCCCGGAGGTGGCGAGATGGCAAACGCAGCACAGGTGGCTTGGCCATGCCACATCTGCATTCCCATGCCCTGAGCCATGCCAAACGTGCATTTGCACGTCCTCCCCATAAGCAGTCGCACCTGATGGACCCAGCCCATCAGCGCGATGCCCTCTCGGAATGTGCTGTACAGCGCAGGCTGCCTGAGCGCCAGGAGCGCTGCTGCCTCACAGAACAGGGCATGGTAGCCGGCCAGCGGCAGTGTGCCTGCGGGGCGCAGGGCCAAGGGCTTGGCTGAGAAGACGACTGACCAAGGCAGCATCAGAGCAGCAGAGCAGCAACCGTCATCTGCGGGCATGCAAGTTCTGTGCACCAACGCCCTGCAACGCACTTGTTTGCAAGACACCAGCAGCCGCTGTCACGCCTATGACAAGCAGCCCGATGCGAGACGCCAGGCGCCAGCCCTCAGCATCGTTGCGCGCAGCAGCAGCATTGTCAGCCCTGTATGTTTGGAGAGGATGCGTGGGCTGTCGTCGCTGTTGAACAGCATGCAAGGCCGCAGGACAGGCTAATAGGTGGCATGCAAGCGCCACAGCCAGCGCAGGCGCGTCTGCATGTGCCAAAGTCATGCTGCCTTGCTGCAGTGTGCTCGCCTGCGAAATGGGTCGTCCAACCATTGGCGCAGCAGCCGCCGCGGCGCCATGCACAGCTTGCTCGGTCGGCGGCGAGGGCTTTTGAGCGGGAGCGCTGGCGGCGACGGCCGCAGCTGTACCAGCACCAAGCGCGCGGCTTGGGTCGGATTGGCGTCAGCTTTGTGTGCTGACTCAAGGTGTGCAACGCCGGCCGGCGGACGGAAACTCCACTTGCACCCGGCGCGAGTGGGTTTGCGGCCAGCTGGCGGCCCCAAAACGCTCAGTGAGCAAGTAGCGAGGTGCCACGCCTGGTGGACGCCCGCAGAGCAGTGGACGGGATATTAATGCGGGCGATTTGCCAGCTCAGCTGATTGCGAGGGGGCGAAGGGCGGTGCCATCCGTCCAAACCACGTGGAACAACTTAGCAAACTTTAATGTCACGACAACAAACCAGGAGCATCACCCAAACGTGCTCAACCCAACCATGAAACCCTGCATGTCTGTTGTTCCGCCATGTCGCCAGGCGCCGTGCTCGCCCGACGCACCCTCGTTGTTAAGTTCAACATGTTACTCCAAGGGTTTCGCATTAAAACTGTCGAGTCAAGCAAGCGCCCTTCAACCATTCCAAGCAGGAACTATATATCAAGCAGGTCAGGGGACATGCACTAACGTAGTCGACCAAACAGTCGCGGGCTCATTCATTTTTGTAGCAAATGAGTGTATGCTATTTAACATGGCAAACGCATCCAACCACGAATGCAAGGCATTGGGAAACAAGCCGGCTGTCATCGGAAGCCCCGGGCCCCGGCCCACAAGCACACAACCGCCCACACAGCGCAGCTGAACAGCAACACATCGGCGGCGGCAGCCCAGCCCGGGCGCATGCTGCCCAGCAGCCTGAGCTGCTCCTCTGGCGGCAAGGGCCGCACTTGCTGCTGCGGTGGCTGCTGCTGCTGCTGCTGCTGCCAGCCCTGCTGCTGCCACCGCTGCTGCTGCTCCACCTGCTGCAAGTAGAAGCGGCGCCGGGCGCGGCGCTCCAGCTGCCACAGCAGCAGCAGTGGCACCACGACCACCACCATCAGCAGCAGGTAGGTGTTGATCATCCAGCAGTGGAACAGCGGGTCGGAGCTGCTGAACAGCCACACCGCTGTGGAAGGGTCCGCCACCGCAATACTGCGGGGTGTGGGCAGGGAGGGAGTATGGGCGGACGAATAGCCGAAGGGCCCAGAGGGGGCAGGCTGTCGAACCGATGCACCTTCGCAATGACCATGCTGTATGCAATGGATGGCTAGAGTTCTGAATGCACACAGGCGCCTCCATGACGAAGCAGCTGAGCGGCAGACTCACTGCACCCAGGCGAGGCGGTTGAAGAGGCGGCGTATTGGGAACTCCACGCCCGGGTTTTGAAGCGCCCCGCGGCACACTGGCTCAGAGTAGTAGAGCGGTATGGCGGCCACACAGGGCAGCGCAAAGAGGTTCCAAGAAAAGATCAAGCGACCTTGGCATGAGTAGGCCATCTGGGGACAGGGTGCCGGGGGTGGAAGTTATGTCAAGATTTGGGATGGTTGGACAACAGCTCGGGGCAGTCTGGTGGCAAGAGGCCAGTCCGAGTGTCCATCAACCGCACAGTCCATCGCTCAAAGCAAGCGCGGGTAGCATTGCAGGCGCACAACCCCTGTAGGCAGTAGCAGCCACCCGCACTAGCAATGCAGCCACCTGCAGCAGCAACGCAGCCACCCGCCCCGCTTGTCTGCAGACCTCACCATCCACACACTTCCGTTCCGCAGCAGCATCAGCGCCAGCATGTATAGTGCGCTGATGTTGTGCAGCTGCAGCTGGTTGGTGTTGTGCTGCGCGATCTGCACCATGATCCACGCCTGGGGCACAGGCAAGGGGCGGCAGGGTGCAGGGTGAGGGTGGAGAGCGCAGGGTGAGGTGGGCAGCCGCATGCGAGGTGCCTCACACTGAGTGCCTCCTAAAGCCACTGCTGTTGCACAAACTCCCGCCTGCCAACCCCCGCCTGCCGCACCTGGTGCAGCCAGCCAACAAGCGCAATGGGCTCTCGGTACGTGACGTAAAGCGCCGGCTTTCGAGTGGCCACCTGCGCCGCAGCCTCGCAGTAGAGTGCGTGCATAATGTGGAAGCGGATGGTGCCTGCAAGGGGCGGAGTTGCAGAGTAACTATGGGGTGGTGGCAGGCAAGTGGTACATGCCAAGCAGCAAGGGTTCGCGTGCTGCTTTCAGGTGCTGCAACAACATGTCGAACAAAGCAGCTCCGCCTGGCTGCTCTGCGGCAAGCCAGACGGGTCACAGCACCCCTGCCATGCATCACATGTGGGCACAACCGAGTCCGATACACGGTCAGCAGCACAGCGGGCTCACCTGGCAGCAGCAGGTTGCTGAACAGGGTGATCACAACAGCAGCCGTCATGGTGAATCTCGACGACAGCCTGGGCGAAGGAGGGGCAGGCGATGGAGAGGGCAGGCCATGTGGGTGCAGTGAAATGGGGCCAACTTGGCTGGCTGCTCCGGACATCCCCCACACATCGGAGACATGCCCGCCTGCCTGCCACTCGCTTGAACCTTGCACTACAGCGCTGCAGGTGGCATGCCGCTGCCAGGCTGCTGCCAGTTATGAGCCAGCAAACAGGAGCGCTGGGCACGCGGCTGGCGCAGCCGCCGCTAGCTTACCGCCAGGCACTGGCATCCATCAGTGTTCCGCGCTCGTTCTCTGCCCGCCGGAACGGATCATCAGCCCACCGCTGCAGCACCCGCATGCCTGCATTCATGCACCACGCCCTGCGCGGGACCTGCGCCAGGGAGCATGCAGCAGCAGGGGACTCGGCTCAGTGGCGGCGGCAGGGCGAGCGGCGTCGGCCGCGGCGCACTACAAGCAGCCCTCTGGCGCCGACCTGCTGCCGGCGCTGGCTTATGACACTAGGCTATGAGTGTGCTGGCCGCAGCTGGCGGTTGCGATGCAGCTGAAAGGGAGGTCGCCTGCGTCCCGCGGTCGCTTGGCTGTTTTAGACCCCAGAGAAAGGATGTGAAGGCGTGTAAAAAGCGCTTAACCAGAAGGCTGCCGCGTGCGACATGCAATTGCTAAATGGCGCCGCCGCCGCCGCCGCCACGCTGCCGCCACGCTGCCTTGTGAGTTGGCCCTGCTTCCTGTCCCCTCCATCTGAATAACAAATGATCACATAGATTACAGAAGTAGTGAGGAAGGATCACTCTCATTGCACTCGAACTCGAACAAAACTCGAACAACTCAAGGATGCAGCGCAAAGCTAATTGGCGTGGCATTCGTCGTGGGATATGCTCAATCAGAAGGGAAGTGATGGTAAAAAAAGCCTGATACGGTTGCAAGCACGGCATACTCGCATGCATGATAAGGGGAAAAGACTTGCATTCTGACCAACATCCCATCAAACAACAAAGGGGCAGCCGTTCCGAGTGATCAAAAGCCACGTGCGGTGGCATACAGGAGCAGCGCTGCCCACGCAGCGCAGCTCAGCAGGTAGAAATCCAGCGCCCAGGCCCAGGCGGGGCGGCAGTCATCTGCCAGCCTCCAAGGCTCCCAGGCTTCCCGGGCCATCGCTGGCCCGAGTGCAGGCGGTTGCATATTGTCGGAGGGCTCCGCTTCTGCCTCTTCAATGGGGCCTGCCACCTGGTCGGCCACCTCCTCATGAGGAGGCTGATCAACCTCACCAACAGCTTCCAGCAGGCGCCGCCAGGCAAAGCGGCGGCGGGCCAGGCGCTCGCGCCGCCAGGCCCACACCCAGGGCAGCAGGACGGTGCCAGTCACGACCGCCCACGTGTTCACCATCCAGCAGCAGTGGAGCACGCTTCGTGAGGCGCCCAGGGCTGGGTCGGCGGCGCCAGGAAAGGCCGTTACAATGCTGCAAGGCCAGGGGTTGGGAGCAGCTTGGAATCGTGCGTTACATACCAGTCAGCAAGGGCATGCATGCCGGCGGCCCAAGCGCTTCGCAGTAAGCATCGATGAGCAAGATATTGCAGTACCGACCCCTGGCACACTCCTTACTGTGTCCAGGACAGGACGCGGTAGAGGCGCACGATGGCCACCGCTGCTCCCGGCCCCTGCAGCAAGCCCTGCTGGCAGACGGCACCGGAGCACCAGGCGGGGATGGCAGCAGCCAGTGGAAGAGCCAGACTGTTCCACCACAGCAGCAGCGGTGCACGGAGCGTGGCGCACAGCCTGTGGGGGAGTGACAAACAGATCAGTGAGCTTGGTTGTGGCACAGCAGCGGCGTTGGGCAGGTCGGCTGACGGCTGGCCTGCTGAACCCCGTGTGC